>Ga0209181_10003602_pt1 | contig 23715 bp, 19 predicted proteins | sample MAT05_FD_187208 | JGI IMG/M metagenome (GOLD analysis project Ga0209181, IMG submission 187208) | Freshwater microbial communities from Lake Fryxell liftoff mats and glacier meltwater in Antarctica - MAT-05 (SPAdes) (version 2) | ecosystem: Environmental > Aquatic > Freshwater > Ice > Liftoff...
ACTGACGGGCGAAGCCCGGGGACCGCCGTCCCCGGGCTTTCGGCGCGCGTCACTCCTTCGACCGCGGTACGAAGTATGGTGACAGCTCGGCGTAGGTCGTGAGCGGCCCGTTCTTGGCCCCCTCGCCGTGGCAGCTCGCGCAGCGCGTCTCGATCAGCGTCTGCACCTTCAGGAACTTGCCGCCCGCCTCGGTGAAGTCCGGCATCGCCTTGCCGACCAGCGCCTCGGGCAGCGCGAACTTATTGTCCGCGTACGCCTTCTGGCGCACGTCCGGCGCCGCCTTCACCCAGGCCAGGAGGCCGTCGCGCTCGCCCTCGCGCTGCGGCACCAGCTTCTCCGCCTCCGCCGGGCCGTCGTCCTTCAGGGTGTTCTTGAACTCGCTCTCCTGCTTGAAGAACGCCTGGACCATCGCGCCGTCGACGAGGCGGCCGGCCTTCTTCCCCTCCTTGTCCTTCGCCCACGGGGTCGTCTTCCACGACCCGGTCAGCAGCCGCTCCAACTCCGACGGCCCGGCCGGCACCGGCGCCACCTTGTCCGGCCCGATCTTCGGCTCGGCCTTCTTCAGGAACTTCGCCTTCTCGTCGTCGAGCCGCTTGCGCTCGTCGGCGGCCTTCTGGTCGGCCTTCACCTTCTCGGCCTTCAGGTGCGGGTCGATGGTTATAGTCCACACCGCCCCCGCGCCGCCGGTCGCAATCGCGGCCAGCAGCACCAGCACCGTCCGCCCCCTCGGCCCGTACATGCCGAACAGGCCGAACACGATCTGGGTCAGCAGCCCGATCCCGACCACGCCGCCGGTCACCATGATCGCCTTGGCGAACCCCGGCCCGTACGGCTCCGGCAGCCGGGCCAGCCACCAGCAGGAGATGTCGGCCACCTGCGCGACCAGCACCAGCGGCCCGACCGTGCCGCGGACGATTCCCGGCAGGCCGGTGAAGGCGAAGATCAGGCCGGTGCAGGTGAACAGTACGGCGAAGCTGAGGAGGTGGGCGTGGGTACTCTGGGTGAGCTTCTCCAGGCCCATCTGCCGGCCGGAATCGACGTACCCGCCGCCGTCGGGGATGACCATCGCGACGGGCATGTGCTTGGCGAGTTCCTCGTAGGTCGTCAGCGGGACGTCGTGCTCCTCGCCGTCCGGCCGGTGGCAGCGGACGCACCGGTCGCGGAGGAGCGACTGGATGAGAACCGTGCCCTGGTTGGCCTTGTCCGTGTACGCCGCGCTGATGACGAGCTTGGCCTGCTCCTTCGGCAGGGTGAACCGGTTCTTGTTGTACGCCTCGAGCCGCACCGCCTCGGGGGCGTTCACCCACGCCACCAGGGCCGTCCGCTCGCCCTCCCGCTCCAGGTCGAGCGCCTTCTTCCGCTTCTCGTCCTTCGCCTGGCGGCGGTAGTCGGCGTTGTCCTGGGCGAAGAACGCCGGGGCCATGTTCACCCCGCCGATCTGGGGGACGTCCTTGTCGCCGGTGACGAGGATCTCGATCTTGCTGACCACCCGCTCCACGGCGTCCTCGGGGCCGTTCTTCCACACCTTGCCGGCGAACACGGCCACCACGTTCTCGACGGTCGGCAGCGGCTTGCCGTCGCGGTCGCCGTGCTGCATGTGCAGCTGCACCATCGCCGACGAGTAGCCGACGCCGACGGCCAGCAGGAACGTCGTGAGGACGAGCTTGGCCGCGAACGGCAGGTGCCGCAGGGTGAAGCGCGCGGGGGCGTCCGCGGCGCCGGCGGGGATGCGGTGGGAAGGGTTGGACATGGCAGGACTCCGGGGCGGAGTGACACTCGGCGGGACAGGGGGCTGTCGCCCGTGAGGCAGGATTCATCACCACTCGTCGGGGCGAGGCCCGCCCGTTGCAGCGGGTGGGCTTTCAGCCCGATCCGGCGGCGGCCAGCGCCGCTTCGACCGCGGCCAGCACCTCGTCGCGCACCACCGGCAGGGGTCTTTCGACCCGGGCGCCGCTGGCGAGCTTGTGGCCGCCGCCGCCGAACCGCTCGGCCAGCTTCGACACGTCCAGCTCCCGCGCCCGGAAGCTGATCTTCGTGCCGCCGCCCGGCTGCTCGATGAACACCAGCGCCACCTCGACGTTCTCCACGCTCCGCGGGAACGTGATGAGGTCCTCGGTGTCGCCCGGCACGGCCCCGGTCGCGGGGTAGTCGGTCATCAGGATTTCGGTCCACGCCACCTTCCCGCCGGCGCGCGTCTTCAGCCGGTCGATCGCCACGCCGGTCAGCTTCAGGCGCGCCAGCGGCGCGGCCTCGTACAGCAACTCGTACAGCCCCGTCGGGTTCGCGCCCAGCGACACCAGTTCCGCCGCGAGGGCGAACGTCTCCGCGGTCGCGTTCGGGTGGCGGAACCAACCGGTGTCGGTGGCCACGGCCATGAACAGGTGATTCGCGGCTTCGGCCGTCGGCGTCAGTCCGAGGGCGCGGGTGATCTCGTAGGCCAGCCGGCCGGTCGATTCCGCGGAGATGTCCACGAAGCGGAGGCCGCCGAGGTCGTCCTGGGTGCGGTGGTGGTCGACCACGGCGCGGGGCACGTCGCGCTTCTTCAGGTAGTCGCCGAAGTCGCCGAGCTGGTTGAACGTGCCGGTGTCCAGCACGACCACACAGTCGCAGTCGGCGAAGTTCTCGCCGGCGCCGCGGAAGTCCTCGATCACCTCGCGCTTCGGGTCGAGGAAGCCGTAGCGCGGCGGCAGCTTGCTGGCGATGGCGACGCGCGGCCGCTTGCCGGCGCGGAGGAGGGCGTCGCGGAGGGCCAGCTGCGCCCCGAGCCCGTCCGCGTCCGGCCGGACGTGGGTCATCAGGAGCGGGCGGTCGTGGGCGGCCAGGAAGGCGGTCAGCGGGGACCAGTCCAGCGGCATCGGGGTGGGGTGTCCTGTCGGGCGGGGGTGGGTTCATTCTAACCCACCCCCGCCCGGAGGAAAGGGAAAGCCCCTCGACTCCGCCGCTCGCGGCGGTGCACCGCGGTGCATCGCCGCGAGCGGCGGAGCCCCTTGCGGCGCCCCCCAATCCGCCCCATACTGGCGGCTCTCCCGGGGAACCCGTCATGACCTGCCGGCTCGTCGTCCTTCTCGCCGGCTGCTGCGGCGGGGCCGCGGCCGCGGCCGACTGGCCCGGCTGGCGCGGCCCCGGCGGCATGGGACACACCCCCGACCGCGCCCTCCCCCTCACCTGGGGCGGCAAGGCCGACACGAACGTCGCCTGGAAGGTGCCGCTGCCGGGCGTCGAGGCGAAGGCCGGGCAGGATCAGAATCAGTCGAGCCCGGTCGTGGTCGGCGGCAAGGTGTTCGTCACCGCGAGCTACTGGCCCGGCGGCAAGGCCGACCCCAAAGCCTTCCCCGAGCACCACGTCGCCTGCCACGCCGCGGCCGACGGCAAGCTCCTCTGGGACACGCCGGTGCCCCCCGGCCCGTGGCTCTTCTCCGACCTGCGCGGCGGCTACACCGCCCCCACCCCGGCCGCCGACGCCGAGCGGGTGTACGTCGTGTTCGGGTCGGCGGTCGTCGCCGCGCTCGACCACGCCGGCCGGCCCGCGTGGCGGCGCGAGCTCAACCCCCACAAGTTCGACGTCGCCCTCGCCGCCAGCCCCGTCCTGTTCGGCGAGACGCTGATCCTGCAACTCGACCAGCTCGGCGGCGAGTCGCGGCTGCTGGCGCTCGACCGCAAGACCGGCGAGCCGCGCTGGGAACAAAAGCGGCCGAAGCTCGGCTTCGCGCACAGCACGCCGGTCGTGGCGACGATCGACGGCAAGCCGCAGCTGCTGGTGTCGGCGTCGAACGCGGTGCAGGGCGTGGACCCGGCCACCGGCACGGTGCTGTGGACGTGCGAGGCGCGCGGCGACACCGTGTCCCCGGTACTGGCCGGCGGGTTAGTCTACATCGACAGCGGCCGCAGCGGCCCCGGCCTCGCCGTCGACCCGACCGGCACCGGCGACGTGACGAAGTCGCACGTGAAGTGGAAGCTCACCCAGGTGCCCGAAGGCTACTCGTCGCCGGTGGCGGCGGGCGGGTTCCTGTACCGGCTGCACAGCCCGGAGGTGCTCCGCTGCGTCCGCGCGGCGACCGGCGAGGTGGTGTTCACGGAGCGGCTGCCGGGCGTGCAGACGGCGTGCAGCCCGGTCGTCGCCGACGGTCGGGTGTTCTGCGCCAGCGCCGGCAAGAGCTACGTGCTCAAGGCCGGCGACGCGCCCGACGTGCTGGCGGTGAACGACCTCGGCGACCGCGGCCCGGCGTCGCCGGCGGTCGCCGACGGCGCGCTGTTCCTGAAGGGCCAGCGGTGGCTGTTCTGCGTGCGGGGAAAAGAGTAACGCACCCGGCGAGCGGCCCGCGTGAGCGGGCTGTTGATTGACCCATCAAACGCGATACGAGGGTTCTCGAACAGCCCGCTCACGCGGGCCGCTCGCCACGTCAATTCTCCAGAGGTGTCCGATCATGCGTCTCGTCCTGTTCGCCGTCGGCGTCGTTCTCCTCGGCGCGACCCGCGCCCCCGCCGACTGGCAGCCCGTCACCACCGAGCTGCTAGCGCGCGAGAAGACCGGCTTCGGCGGCCTCTGCGGCGTCGTCGTCGAGCGCGGCAGCGGCCGGCTGATCGTGGACATCAGCGACCGCGGCCTGTTCACGTCCGCCGACCGCGGCGCCACCTGGACACGCGTCGAGAACAGCCCCGTGAAGGGCCGCACCGAGACGCCCGGCTGTCTCCAACTCGACCCCACGGGCAAGACGCCGCGCATCCTGATGCCGCTCGTCTACGGTGCCCCCATCGCCGTCGGCACCACCGGCGCCGGCCCGTGGCGGGCGCTCGACAAGGCGTCCATGCACGTGGACTGGTGCGCCGCCGACTGGACCGACCCGGAGCTGAAGTTCCTGCTGACGCTCAAGCACGAGGCGAACGGGCTGCTCCTCGGCTCGCGCGACGGCGGCAAGACGTTCACCGAGCTCGGCAAGGGGCACGGCCCGGCGTGGGTGTTCGACGCGAACACGGCCGTGGTGGCGCGGATGAAGTCGAAGGACTCGAAGGGCGGCGTGGTCCGCACGACCGACGGCGGTGACACGTTCACGCCGGTCGCCGACTTCACCCCGACGGCGCTGCCGCGGCCGGGGGCTGACGGCGTGTACTGGCTGGCCGACGGCGCCCTCCACAAGACGGCCGACGCCGGCAAGACGTGGGCGAAGCTCGGCGCGGTGAAGGATGGGCGCTACGGCCCGGTGTTCGGGAAGGACGCGAAGCAGTTGTTCGTGCTGACCGGCACCGGCGTGGTGGAGAGTACCGACGGCGGCGCCGCGTGGTCGGCCCCGGTGGCGCTGCCGAAGGAGCTGAAGGGCGTGAACGCGCTGACGTGGCTGGACTACGACCCGACTGCGGACACGCTGTACGTGATGAAGATGGGCTCGGAGCTCTACGCGCTGCGTCGCGGCGGCCGGTAGGGGGCGCGGCGGCCGGATTTCCGCGCGCGCCGGTTGCACCCGCGGCGGGGTGTTCTACGGTTGAGCCGGGGTCGGTCCGCCCGCCCCCGCCCGCCGAGGGACTACCGATGCGCCTCCGTCCGTTCGCCCGCCGCCGTGCCGCCGGCCCCGTCACCCGGGCCGGGGTCGCGGCCGTCGAGATGGGCTGGACGTTCGCCGTCTTCATCGTCCCCCTGATGATCGGCATCTGGGAGGTCGGGCGGATGGTGCAGGTCCAGCAGATCGTCAGCAACGCGGCCCGCGAGGGCGCCCGGCTGGCGGCCCAGGGGAGCACCATCCGCTCCGACGGCACCATCATCCAGATCCGCACCAGCACCGGCACCCCGAACGTCCGCGACGTGGTGTACCAGTACCTCCTCGCGTCCGGCCTGAGCAACCTGAGCGTGTCGGACATCACGGTGACGTTCGCGTTCACCAGCGGGAGCGGCACGGAACCCTACGAGGGGATCAAGAACCAGCCGTTCGAGGTGACGGCGAGCGTGAACTGGGACAAGGTGCGGTGGGTGAACCTGGGGTTCATCCGGCCGCAGCAGCTCACCTTCAAGGTGGCCTGGCGGATGCTTGTGGACGACCCGTTCGGCGTGAACGTGGACCTGCCGTCGTTCTAACCAGACTCGCACGTGAAGCCCGGGGACGGCCGGCCGTCCCCGGGCTTTCCCGGCCCACCAAGGATCGCCGATGCGCCTCCGCACCCCCCTGACCCGCCGCCGCCGCGGCGCCGCCATCGTCGAGTCGGCGCTGGTCCTCGTCGTGTTCCTCCTCGTGCTGTTCGGCATCTTCGAGTACTGCCGGTTCCTCATGGTCCTCCACGTCACGAACAACGCCGCCCGCGACGGCGCCCGGTTCGCGGCGGTGAACGTGAACTGCCCGTCGGACAAGATCGCCGACAAGAAGACCGAGATCGAGGCGTACACGAAGGCCCGCATGGGCGGCCTCGACCGGCAGATCCAGGGGTGCCAGATCGCCGTGTACGCGTGCGACTCGTCGGGGTTCGCCAGCAGCCCGCCGAAGGTGGTGGCGAAGTCGAACCCGTCCGGCACGACGGTGGACCCGTTCGCGGCGAGTTCCGGGTCGAACAAGCTGGCCGACTGGAACGCGGCGACGTTCACCGAGCGGATCGCGGTGACGGTGAAGGGCACCTACCGGCCGGTCATCCCGCTGAACATCGACATCGGCCGGCTGAAGCTGAGCATCATCCCCGACAACATCCCGGTCAACGTCACCGCGGTGATGGGGAGCGAGGGCTGATCCTGCCGCCGCTCGCGGCGTTGCAAGCGCGCTTGCAACGCCGCGAGCGGCGGACCTGTCGCTACACCACCAAGGGTTCCCGCCCCACCCGCGCCCGCATCCGGTTGACCGCGGCCAGCACCGGCCGGCGCGTCACCAGCCAGCGGGCGGCGCGGTCCTTCCCCGGCAGGTCGATCAGCATCACCCCCATCAGGATGGTCAGCACCCCCTGCCCCGGCACCCCCGGCAGCGACAGCACCACCCCCAGCGCCACCAGGACGTACCCGAGCAGGTTGCGGGCGACGACGACCAGCACCTTCAGGACCGGGTGCCGGTCGATCGGCAGGCGGGCGGCGGGGTTGCTGAAGTAGTCGGCGGGGAGCCGCGCCAGCACGGCCCCGACGACGAGCACGCTGAGCAGCGCCGACGCCACGCCCACGGCCGTGGCCGCGACGGCGACTTCCCAGGCCGTCCACCCCGCCGGCAGGAGATCGTGCAGCCATCCGGGCATGTGCGGCCCTCCCTTTCGGGGGGCATTCTACGCCGGCAGGGGGGTCAGAAGTCGTCGGCCGCGAGCCGGTCCTGGGCGGCGTGCCGGACGTGGTGGACGTTCACCGTGTTGCCGTCGATCGTGAACAGGACGCGGAACACGTGCGGCCGGCGGCCGTGGAGGAGGACGCGTAGGTCCATCCCGAGGTCGGCCGCCTCGTCGGCCTCTGGGCAGCGCTCGGGATGAACCGCCAACCCCACGATGGCGGCTTCGATCTCGTCATTCCAGCGGGCCGCAGTCCGAGCCGAGTACTTCCGTCGCAGCCAGTCCGAGTTGCGACGAACCGCCGACCGGGCGAGCGAGTGAAGCACGACCACGTTCGTCACGGCTCCCCCCGTGGCTGCGGCGCGGCCCCGAACTCGCGCTTCAGTTCGGCGAAGAATTCGGCGACCGGAATCCCCTTCACGCCGGCCCTCATGTCCGCGATCGACTGTCGTAGGCTCTCCAAGAACTCCTCGCGCGTCTCCGTCGTCGGCGGTGGCGCCGGGCCGGCCGCCAGTTCGTCCCACAACTCCGCGTCGTCCGCCGTCTCGACGCGGACCCGCGTCCCCTCGGGGAACGGCGGCGGGCCGTCCAACACGATCACCCCGTTCACCACGGTCCCTTCCCGCGTCATCGGCCGTCCTCCCGGTGGGGGTCATGTTACGCGAACACCTCGGCGATCGGCTTGCCGCGGGCGATCGGCAGCGGCCGGCCGAGCTTGTCGCGCACCTCCGCCTCGGGGTCGAGACCCAGCGCCGCGAACATCGTCGCCGCCAAGTCCTCCGGCCGGGCCTGCCCGAGCGTCGGGTACGCGCCGAGACGGTCGCTGGCGCCGTACACGAACCCCCGCTTCGCCCCGCCGCCGGCGATCAGCGCGCTGTAGCACTGCGGCCAGTGGTCGCGGCCGCCGTTGGCGCTGATCCGCGGCGTCCGCCCGAACTCGCCCACCCACACCACCATCACGTCGTCCAGCATCCCGCGCTCCTCCAGGTCGGTCAGCAGCGCCGGCAGCGTCTGGTCGGCGATCGGCAGCAGCTCGTTCAGCCGGCCGACGGTGTCCTCGCCGCGGAAGCCGTGGTAGTCCCACCCCTGGCCGAACCCGCCGATCGACCGGGCGTAGTACACGTTCACGAACTTCGCCCCCGCCTCGACCGCCCGCCGGGCCAGCAGGCAGCTCTGGCCGTACGTGGTGCGGCCGTACCGCTCGCGCACCGCCAGCGGCTCCTTCGACAGGTCGAACGCCTGCTTGAACCGCGGCGACGTGAGCATCGCCACCGCCTTCTGGTACGTGTCGTCCAGGCCGCGGGCGACGAGCGACGTTTCGAGCAGGTCCGACTGTTCATCAATGAGCCGGAGGATGTCGCGGCGGTTCTCCAGCCGCTCGACCGGGAGCGTGTCCGGCAGCGTGAGTTCCGGCAGGCGGAAGTCGGGGCGGTTCGGGTCCTGGTTCACGAACAGCGGGTTGTGCGCCTTGCCGAGGAAGCTGGCGTGCTGGCCGGGGGTGACCGAGCCGTCGGCGATGACGTGCGGGAACGACACGAACGTGGCGACGCCGCGCGGGGCCGGGGCAAGCTTATCGACGACGCTGCCGTAGGCGGGGAACAGTTCGAGGGTGTCGCGGAGGCGCTGGTCGTCGGTCGGCGGGGCGACGCCGGTGAGGGAGTAGTAGCCGGCCGAGTTGTGGTTCTTCATGCCGTGCTGGAGGCAGCGGACGACGGTGAACTTGTCGGCCATCGCGGCGATCCGCGGGATGCGCTCGCCGAAGATGACGCCGGGGACGCGGGTCTGCGTGGCGCCGAACCAGCCGCGGACGTTGTCGGGGGCGCCGGGCTTGGGGTCGAAGGTTTCGTGCTGCCCGGGTCCGCCCCACTGGTGGAGGAAGATGACGGCCTTCGCGGTGGCCCGGCGGGCGGCACCGGGCGACGCGGCGGCCTCGTGCAGCTGCGGGTAGCCGAGGCCGAGGAGGCCGGCGCCGCCGACGCGGAACACGGCCCGGCGGGACAGGCGGTCGGGCATGACAACTCCTCCACACACGGCTTGCGACCCGACGCGTCGTCCATCGTATCCGACTGGAGGGGCAACGTCCGCGACCTGCTCCCGAGTCTCCACGGGCGCCCGCCGGTCGGCCGCCTCACCCGACGACGCGGTTCCGGCCGCCCCGCTTGGCCGCGTACAGGTTCGCGTCGGCCCACGCGAGCAGCGCCGCCGGGTCGGGGTCGCCGCCCCCGGCCGCCGCCCCGACCCCGACACTCACCGTCACGGCGTACAGCGCCCCGCCGAACGCGAACGGGTAGGCCTCGACCGCGGCCCGGAGCCGCTCCCCGCAGCCCCCGGCCTCGGCGGCGTCCGCCCCGGGGAGGACCACGGCGAATTCCTCGCCCCCGTACCGGGCCAACAACTCGTCGCGCCGGACCAGCCGGCCGAGCACCGCCGCCAGCGTGCGGAGGGCGTCGTCGCCGGCCAGGTGCCCGAGCCGGTCGTTGATCCCCTTGAAGTGGTCGATGTCCAGCAGCAGCACCGCCAGCGGGTGCCCCCGCCGCCGCGCCCGGTCGGTCTCCCGGTCCAGGAACTCCCCCAGCGCCCGCCGGTTCGGCAGGCCGGTGAGCGGGTCGGTGACGACCAGCCGGTGGATCTCCTCGTGGTACGCGGCCTCCAGGTTGCCGGCGGCCAGGAACCGGTAGATGCTGTTGCCGACCCGCAGGTAGTCGCCGTCCCGCAACCCGGCCTCGGCGACCGGGGCGTGGTTCACGAACGTCCCGTTCGCGCTGCCGAGGTCCACCACGCGGAACGTGCCGTCCGCCACGGGCTCGACTCGGGCGTGGGCACGGGAAACGGTCGGGTCGGGGTCCACCACCTCGCACACGCCGGCGCGCCCGATCGTGACCGCGGCCGGCCCCACCGCCCACCGGCAGCCGAGGGCCGCGCCCGGCGGGTGGATGTGAACCAGGACCGCCTGCCGGGTGGGCGGGTCGGGCGCGACGGGCTTCGCCACGGCCGTGGGGCTGTCGAGTCCGAGGTCCTTGAACCGGTGCGTGTCGGCCGCGTTCGGCATGCGTTGTCCCCGGGCGGATCGACGGGGCGTCAGGAGGCCGGCCAGCGGACCGCGGGGAGCGACTCCACGGCCGGGCGCGCGAGGAAGAAGCCCTGCACGTAGCGGACCCCGAGGTCGCGCAGGGCGGCCAGCTCGCCGGCCGTCTCGACGCCCTCGGCGATGACGCCGATCCCCATGTCCTGGCACGCGGCCATCACCCCGTGCACGATCGCCCGCCGCGGCCGGCTCGCGTCGATCCCGCGGCAGAGGCCCATGTCCAGTTTGATGAGGTCGGGGTGGAGGTTGGCGAGGAGGTTCAGCCCCGAGTGCCCGGCGCCGAAGTCGTCGATGGCGATCCGCAGCCCCTGCCGCTGGCACTCGCGGACCGTCTCGGCCACCACCGGGAGGTCGGACACTTCCTCCCCCTCGGTCAGCTCGAAGATGATCCGCTCGGGCGGGACGGCGAAGTGCCGGGCCGCCTGGAGCGTCGCCCGCAGGCACGTCTCGGTCTCGTACAAGGCGTTCGGGAGGAAGTTGATGCTCAGCCCGACGGGCGGCCCGAGGCGGGTGGCGAGGGCGAGCGCCTTGGTCCGGCAGCGCTGGTCGAAGTGGTAGCGGGCGGCGTCGGTGACCCGGTCGAAGACCGACATGGCCCCCTCGCCGCCGGGGCCGCGGACGAGTGCCTCGTAGGCGTACACGGTGCGGGTTTCCAGGTCGGCGATCGGCTGGAAGGCCATCGTGAAGTCGATGCCATGGCCCGGCCGCGCCGCGGCGGGGGGGAGGGCGTTTCGGAGCGCGGTCATGGCGGGTGCCCGCGTGCGTTGTTGGGGGCGAACCGCAGGGCGACGTGTCACCCGACTATAGCCACCCGGCCCGGCGGCCGCGACGGGGGTGGGGCCGGAATTCCCCGTATTCGTCCCGGCCGTGAGGGTTTTTCAGGTCGGGAAGGAATCGGTCCCACGCAACCTCGCGCCGTCGGCGTCCGGTGGCGCGGGTTGTGCCGACGGCTCACGCACCACATTCGGCACGGCCCCGACGGACCGCTTGTAGCCCCCGCCGCCCGCCCTCACGATGGCGTGGGGGGGGTGGCGCATGTGCGGCCGGTACACGCTCACGACCGAATGGGGCGAGGTCGCCAACGAGTTCGGCCTGCCCGAGCCTCTCGGTGCCGCCGCGGACCTGCCGCCGCGGTACAACGTCGCGCCGTCGCAGCCGGTCCCGGTCGTCGCCCTGAAGGCCGACCGGGTGACGCGCGGGCTGGCGATGCTCCGGTGGGGGCTGGTGCCGTACTGGTCGAACGACCCGACGGTCGGGCCGCGGCCGATCAACCTGAAGGCCGAGACGGTGGCGTGGAAGTTCGGCGAGCACCTGCGGCAGAAGCGGTGCCTGGTCCCGGCCGACGGGTTCTACGAGTGGAAGGCCGAGGGGCGGCGGAAGCGGCCGTTCCGGTTCACCGTGGACGGCGGCCGGGTGTTCGCCTTCGCCGGGCTCTGGGACGTGTGGGGCGATACGCCCCCGAAGCTGGCGACGTGCTGCACGCTGACGACCACGCCGAACGACCTGGTGGCGACGGTCCACGACCGCATGCCGGTGATCCTGACCGCGGAGCACTTCGCCGACTGGCTCGACCCTGCGACCACGGACCGGCGGCTGCGTGAACTGATGACCGCGTTCCCGGCCGGGCGGATGGCGGTCGCCGAGGCGAACCCGGCGGTGAACAAGGCCACCGTCGAGGGGCCGGAGTGCCTCGCGGTGGGCTCGGGTGTGAAGTGACCCGGCCGGCCGGGCATCGTTACCCGCGCCTCCCTTGTCACCCATCGCCGCACCAGTTACGATTCTTCTCTTTCTCGCACACGCGGCCGGTGTCGCGCCGCCGGCCGCCCACCGAGCGGCAGGTGTACCGTGGCCGGAACGTCGGACGACCCGCCCGCGCGCGGCGCCCCGTCGGGGCTCCCGCCCGTCCGCCCGTCCGGGCGGATGACCTACGCCGCGCCCATCAGCCGCACCAACCCCGCCTGCCTGCTGTTCCTCATCGACCAGTCGAGCTCGATGGCCGAACCGTTCGTCGGCGGCGACGGCGAGTCGAAGGCCCAGGTGGTTGCCGACGCCCTCAACCGGCTGATCCAGAACCTCGTCCTCCGGTCGGCCAAGGCCGACGGCGTCCGCGACTACTTCCGCGTCGGCGTCATCGGCTACGGGCAGTCCGTGACGGCCGCGCTCGGCGGGTCGCTCCCGCACCGCGCCCTCGTCCCGGTGAGCCAGCTCGGCACCGGCCCGCTGGTGCGCGTCGAGACGCGGATCAAGGAGGTCGTCGGCGCGGACGGCCGGGTCGTCCAGCAGAAGGCCAAGTTCCCCGTCTGGTTCGACCCGACGGCCGGCGGCCCGACGCCGATGTGCGAGGCCGTCGCCGCCGCGGGGCTGGTCGTGAAGGGGTTCATGGACGAGTTCCCCGACGCCTACCCGCCGCTCGTCCTCAACCTCACCGACGGCCTCCCCAACGACGGCAACCCGCAGCGGAACGCCCGGCTGCTCACGAACGTCGGCACCAGCGACGGCTCGGCGCTGTTCTTCAACCTGCTGATCTCCAGCAAGCCGGTCCCGGCCGACTACTTCCCGTCGGACGAGGACAACCTGCCGGACACGGCCGGGAAGCTGGTGTTCCGCATGTCGAGCGTGCTGCCGCCGGCGCTGTTCGCGGCGGCGAAGGCGGAGGGCCTCGCCCTCAAGCCGAAGGCTCGCGGGGTGGTGGTGAACGCCGACCCCACGGCCGTCGTCCGGTTCCTCGACATCGGCACCCGCGTCACCCCGTCCGGGAGGTGACAATCGGACGGGGTGCGTTGTGTCTGGCGGAGTGACCCCCCCGGTCACCAGACGAACATGAGTTGGCCAGACGAAAGTGCGTGAGAATGACCCGCGGGCCGGAAGCCCAAACCCGGCCTGGGATACCGACTCGTAAGTTGAACGGAGTGGGTGCGTGGGGTTGGTCCCCATCGGACGTGGTTCGCCCCCCTCACCCCGCGTGCTTCGCCGCGACCCTCTCCCCCGAGGGGAGAGGGTGGGAGCACCCGGCCCCCATCACGGGCGGGCATCGACCCGCGAACGCAGGGGCGTGTTCCGGGCGTCGGCGCGTGGTTGCCCGCCCGTGACGAGCGCGGGCCGCTCCCACCCTCTCCCCCCGGGGGAGAGGGTCGCGGCGAAGCACGCGGGGCGAGGGGGCGAACCACGTCGGACGAGGGCCGGCGAAACGCCCGCATCCCGCACAACCGACTGGTAGAACGCATGGCCGCCGTGCCGCCGGAGTGGGTCGCCGCGTCGGTCGCCAAGCGCGGCCACCGGGCGGACGAGAACGAGGACGCGACCGCGGCCGCCGGCCTCCGGTTCGCCGTCGCCGACGGGGCGACCGAGGGGTGGGAGTCGGGGCGGTGGGCGGCGCGGCTCGCGGCCGCCTACGTCGGCGGCCCGCCGACGCCGGCCGACTTCCCGGCGTGGCTCGCCGCCGCCCGCGACTGGTCGCCGCCCGCCGCCGACCCCGTGCCGTGGTACGTCGCCGAGAAGCAGGAGCAGGGGTCGTTCGCCACGCTCGTCGGGGTGGAACTCCGCCGCTCGCGGACGACCGACGGCTGGGCGTGGCGCGCGGTCGCGGTCGGGGACAGTTGCCTGTTCCACGCCCGCGGCGACGAGCTGGTGCTGGCGGTGCCGCTGACCACGCCGGCCGCGTTCGGGAACCGGCCGCCGCTCGTGCCGAGCTCGGCGGAGCGGGCGTGCTCGGAACCGGAGTGGTTCGCCGGCCGGGCCGAGCCCGGCGACGTGTTCCTCCTCGCCACCGACGCCGCCGCGGCCCGGCTGCTGCGCCCCGGCGGGCTGGCCGCCGGCCTCGCCGCCGCGCGGGCGGCGCGGGCGGCGCGGGCCGCGGGCGCCGCCGACCCGCTCGCCGACTGGTGCCGGGCGGTACAAGATGACGCGAACGACGACGTGACGGTGCTGGCCGTGCGCCTGACGGTGGGGTCTTCGTAGGTCGGGCCGAGTCTTCGAGGCCCGACGCGGGGCGCCGAACACGTCGTGCGAAAACCCGGTCGCACCCCCGTGGCCGGGTTTTCTCGGTTCGCCGTTCGCACCCCGCGTCGGGCCTCGAAGACTCGACCCGACCTACGGAAGACCGAGCCGGAGCCCCGAGCCGAAGCCGCCCCCGGAGCCGACATGAGCTGGCCGCTGTCGCACGAGTTCAACGAGGCCATCCAGTCGCCGGCCGCGGTGTACGCCGACCCCGACCTGAAGGGCGGCGACGCCGTCGTCGGCGCGACCGGCCTGCCGCTGCCGCGGTCCGGCAACTTCGCCGACGTGTACCAGGTGGTCGGGGCCGACGGCCGCAACTGGGCCGTGAAGTGCTTCACCCGCCCGGTCGCCGGGCTGGCCGAGCGCTACGCCCGGGTCGGCGCCGCGCTGGCCCAGGCGGGGCTGCCGTTCGCCGTCGGGTTCGACTCCTTCCCGAAGGCATCCGCGTCGGCGGGGCGTGGCGGCCGGTGGTGAAGATGGAGTGGGTGGAGGGGCTGCTCGTCAATCAGGTGGTGCGCGACAACACCGGCAAGCCGGCGGTGCTGGCCGCCCTCGGGCAGATGTGGGTGCGGCTGTGCAAGCGGCTCCGCGACGCCGGCGTCGCCCACGCCGACGTGCAGCACGGCAACGTGCTCCTCGTGCCGGGGGCGCGGGCCGGGGCGTTCGGGCTCAAGCTCATCGACTACGACGGCATGTGGGTGCCGGCGCTGGCCAACACCCCGTCGGGCGAGTCCGGCCACCCGTCGTACCAGCACCCGCAGCGGGCCGCCGGCCGCGCCTACTCGCCGGACCTCGACCGCTTCCCGCACCTCGTCGTCGCCACCGCCCTGCGCGGGCTGGCGGTCGGCGGCGCGGCCCTGTGGGACAAGTACGACAACGGCGACAACCTGTTGTTCGAGGAGGCCGACTTCAAGAACCCGGCCGGGTCGGCGGTGATGGCCGACCTGTGGCGGACCGACGACCCGGCGACGCAGGCGCTGGTCGGCCGGCTGGCGGTAGCGTGCGGCAGGCCGATCCCCCAGACGCCGTGGCTCGACCAAATCGTGACCGAGGCGGGCGACCCCCGCCCGCTCGACGACGCCGCCCGCCGCGACGCCGCCGCGGCGCTGGGCGTCTCGCTCCCGGTGGTCGTCACCGCCGCGCCGCCGCCGGCCGCCCCCGCGGTCAACCCGTTCGCGCTCGACGAGGCCGAGGTGCTTCCGCCGCGGCCGGCGAAGCCGCAGCCCGCGGCGGCGCCGAACCGTACCACGCTGTACGTCGCCGCGGCCGCGCTGCTGCTCGTCGGCGCCGGCGCGGTCGGGCTGGCGGTGGTGCTCGGCGGGAAGCCGGCGGAGGTGGCGCAGAAGGAGGAGCCGCCCCCGCCGCGCGAGGGGCCGAAGACGAAGGAGAAGGAGAAGGCGAAGGAGAAGCTGTCGTCGCAGCCGAAGCCGCCCGAGCCGACCCCGCCCGTGTCGGCGCCGCCGCCCGCGCCGCCGGACGTGCCGCCGATGCCCGCGATCCCCGCCGCGCCCGCGGCCCGGTTCGCCACGCACGAGGTGTGGACCGTCGAGCAGCCGCCGTCGGCCAGCGGGTCCATGCCGACCCTGACCCGCGACGGGACGGCGGTGGCGTCGAACAACGGCGGCAAGATGTCACTCTTCGATGCGGCCACCGGCAAGCGCCTCGCCGACGCCCCCGACCAGCTGTTCGACAACCGCATCGTCGGCATGGCCGACGGCAAGTTCGGCCGCGCCCGCCTCGGCGACCCGGTGCCGGTCTGGGACGCCCGCGCCGGCAAGATCGACCGCCACCTGTCGGTCGGCCGGCTGCCGTTCCCGGGGTCCGTGTTCCTCTCGCCGACCGGCCGGTACATCGCGGCGGCCCCGGGCTCCCGCAACGCCGAGCAGCGGCTGGTCCTGGAGGCACACAACCCGGTCAAGACGGTGCTCGACGTCGAGTGGAAGCGCGGCGAGGTGTTCTACCCGGACGACGAATCCCGGGCGCTGGTGTCGGAGGCGACCGGCAAGTGTCGGTGGTTCGAGCTGCCGTCCGGGAAGGCGGCCGGAGAGTGGAACGTGCCGGCCGGCGGCGGCGAGGTGCAGGCACTGTCCGGGAACGGGGCGGTGGCGGCGCTGTGGGTGCCCGACGGCGAGCGGCCGCCCGGCGTGGTCGCGCTCGACACCCGCACCGGAAAGGTCCTGCACCACGTCTTCCAGCCGCGCAAGGTGGAGCCGAGCCTCAGCCGCGACGGCCGCTACCTCCTCGTCCCGACGACCGGCGGCGGCCGCGGCGAGGGGGCGACGGTGTTCGACCTGACGGCGAAGGCGGCGGTCGCCGACGTGGCCCCGCCGGCCGGGTACACCTGGCTCCTGCCGGTGATCCTGCCGGACGGCTCGGGGTGCGTGGCCATCGCCCGAGCCCCCGACCGCCGGGCCGTCGTCCGCTACGACTTCCGCCCCGACGGCGTGGTGGCGGTGAAGCCGCCCGACCCGGCCCCGCCGGTGCCGGCGCCTGCGGGCGCGCCGGCCAAACTGGTGCAGCGCTTCCAGGCCGACACCGGGCGGGCGATTGTCGGCAACCCGCTCATCGACCCGTCCGGCAAGGCGATCGTGGTCGCCGTGCAGGGGCCGCCGAGCATGACCGCGTTCGACGCCCGCACCGGGAAGGAGCTGGCCCGCCTCGACACCCTGACGGGGAACCCCTGGCAGTTCTTCGCCCTCGACGGCGCGCGGTTCGGCTACCAGAACCAGACCGACCCGCACGTCGTGGTGTGGGACCCGCTCGCCAAGCTCACGGCCAACCGTCCGTACCCGCGGTTCCCGGCCGGCGCGCCGGACCTGGCCGTGTCGCCGGACGGCCGGTACTTCGCGACCTGCCCGCGTCCCCAGAACGCCGAGGTGGGCGCGCCCGCCCCGCTGACCGTCACCGACACCCAGACCCCGCGCCCGGTGGTGAACACGGTCGTGCCGGCGGGGCGGGCGTACTTCACCGCCGACTCGGCGCGCGCCCTCGTCGCGGACGACACCGGCCGGTTCCGCTGGTACGCCCTCCCCGGCGGCCGGGCCGACGGCGACGGCTGGGGCTTCGACCTCGCCCCGAACGGGTTCAACTCCCGGGGCGTGGCCGTGTCGCCGGGCGGGCGGTGGGTGCTGTTCGAGGCCGACCTCCCCGGCCGCGGGCGGACGCACCACCTCCTCGACGGCAAGACCGGCGCCGTCGTCCATTCGTTCCCCGCGAAGCGGTACAACGGCCGGGGCGCGGTGGCCGACGACGGGCGCGTCGCCTTCGTCCGCAACGACGGGCTCGGCACGGGCAACTCCGTCGAGGTGCTCGACGCGAAGGGAGTGGTGCTGGCGACCGCCCCGATCCCGCGCGGGAAGGGGGCGGTGGTGGCGCTGTCGTGGCCGGCGCGGGCCGTCGTGATGTACGAGCGCGACACCGGCCGGCTGACCGTCTACGACCTCCCCGACGCCGCCGTCGCGCCGCCGGTTCCGCCGCCGGCGCCGCCCGCGGCGGGACTGCGGTGGCGCGCGCCGACCGACAAGCTGTTCGTCCGCCTCCACGTCTCGGAGGGCGCGGGGGTCGTGTACGCCACCGCCGCCGGCCCCGGCGGGCTCGGTGCGTTCGACCTGAAGACGGGCGCGCCGCGGGCGGACCTCGCCGACTTCGCCAGGCCCGCCACCCACTACCTCGCCCCGTTCGGCCCGGGGCGGGTCGGGGCGTGGCGGTTCGCGTCGCGCACCGTCCGCGTGTGGGACGAGAAGGCGGGCAGCGAGCTCGGGGCGGTGGAGATTCCAGACGTGCCGCCGCCGGCCGCCGGCAAGGGGCATTACCCGTACACCGCCCTGTCGCCGGACGGCAAGGTCGCGGCGTCCGGGTTCGACCGCGGCGGCCCGGAGCTGGATCAGAACCTGCCGCTGGTGCTGTACGACCTGACGGCCAACCGGGCGGTGCGCGAGCTCACCTGGTCCGGCGGGCACGTCCACTTCACGGCCGACGGCGGGCGGGCGCTGGTGGCCGAGACGGCGGGCCGGGGTCGGTGGTACAAGCTGCCGGGCGGCGAGCCCGACGGCGAGTTCGACCTGGGCCGCCCGGCGTCGTGGAAGCACGAGGTGCTGGGGATGTCGGCCGACGGGGCGGTGCTGGCGTACTACGGCCCGCGCGGCGGCGGCGGGATGCGGCCGCTCACCGTGGACGGCAAGACCGGGGCGGTGATCCGGGTATTCCCGCCGGCGTCGAACAGCAACACCCGGGTGTGCGTGTCGGCCGACGGCCGGCGGGCGGCGTGGACGGCGGGCGAGAAGGACGGGTTCGTGGCGTACGCGGCCGACGCCCGGACCGGTGCGCCGCTCGGCCGGTTCCCGGTGGGCGGCACGTTCGCCTTCCCGGCGCTGTCGGCCGACGGGTCGGTGCTGATCGTCGCGACGTACCCGAACGGCGGGATTCACGCCTTCGACGTGCGCGGCCCGAAGCCGTGACCACGCCTCGGCCGCGCCGCCGACCCCGACGACATCGCCGACGCCGTCGTGTACCTGGAGACGGGCACGACGCTCAGCACCGGGCAGGTGCTCGTGGTGGACGGCGGGTGGACGATGTGATGGACCCGCGAGCCGACCGCCGTCAGGCGGCGGGTGACATGCGCGTCACCCGCCGCCTGACGGCGGTCGGCTCGCCCGGAACCGGATCACGGCGCCCCGGCCGGGGGCGAGTTCGGCTCCCCGAGGTACGGGAACATCGCCGGCCGCTGGCCGGTCCCCTGGCCGCCCTGGGCGATCGGGCGGTCGATCGACCCGTCGAACAGGTTCTGCCCGTTGTCGTCCCGGACGTTCTGGGTGAACAGCGCCGGCTGGTTCGCCCCGCCGCCGAGGTCCGCCGGCAGGTCGTCGTCCGTCAGCACCTGGATCTCGGTGCTGATGATGTCGTCGCTCGGCTTCCGGCCACCGGCCAGGAAGGTGATGTTGTTAACCGTCGCCAGGTCGCCGAAGAACCCGGCGGCGCTCGACGGGCGGTACACCAGCAGGTCCGGAAGCAGGAGGTTGGCGACCACTTGGGCCTGGCCGGCGCTCGGCGTCCCGCCGGGCCGCCCGGCCGGGTAGAACGCCGTCAGCACGCTCACCATGTCGTCCCCGAACGTCGCCCGGTCGTCGCGCGGGTGACCCTGGTTGAACAGGGTCCGCACGTCCTGGCGGTTCAACGCGGGCGACCCGCCGATCGGGAAGCCCGCCCCGCGCGGCACCGGCGGGATGAGCGCCGTGTTGATCGCCGGCCGAGCCGTCCGGTCGAGCTGGACGCCGTTCAGCTCGGTCCGCGCCCACACCCCGATGGCGTCGCCGGCCGGGCCGGTCAGCCGCGAAGACGGCAGCTCCAGGACCATGGACAGCGTGTTCGCCCCGGCGAAGAAGTTCGGGGCGTTGTAGTTCGGGGTGCTCCCCGGGCCGAACCCGTTCGGGCTCGTCCCACGCGGGTACTCGCCGTCGACCACCCCCTGGACCGCCGTCGGGTTGTTCAGCAGGAAGCTGCCGAAGCCGGTCGCGTCGAAGAAGAACGGGTCGTCGAACTCGTCGGCGCGGAACTGCGCGGTGCCGTTGCCGCCCACCCCGCGGACGGCGATGTCGTCCCCGGTCAGCCCCTTCGCCAGTACCCCGCCGGACCCGGGGAAGCGCGCCGCCGGCAGCGCCCGCACCACCACGTCCTGCTTCCCGTCCGCCCCCAGCGGGCCGAACGTCACGCGGAACGTCAGGTCGTCGGTCGCGGCCAGGAAGTCGCGGTTCACGACCCGGAAGTCGAACAGCACCCCGGGCTCGAACGCGGCCGGCGTCGTCCCCGTCGAGAACGGGCTCACGGTCAACGCCAGGACGGTGTTCGTCGCGGTCACCGGCGACTGGAACACGAACAGGTCATTGATGTCGCGCCGGCTGTTGGTGGCGTTCACGCCCGGGGGGCCGAACAGGGTGCCGTCCCGGTGGTCGGCGTCGGCCGCGACGAACACCCCGCCGGTGAATCCGGCGGCCCCCGTAAAGAAGCTGCTGAGCAGGGAGCCCGCCGCCACCTCGCCGCTCGGCAGGAGCTGGTTCAGCTTCGCCCCGTCCACCACCCGCAGGTTCGGGCCGCCGCCCGGGCCCGGGGTGACGATGATGTCGGTGGCCCCGTCGAAGTTCAGGTCGTCGGCCGCCACCCGCACCCCGCCGCGGAAGTCGGGGGCGAAGGCGAAGAAGCTGCCGAGCAGCGCCGCCGGCGAAATCTCCCCGTTGGCCTGGACCTGGTTGAGCTTCGACCCGTCGATCATCTTGACGTGCGGGCCGCCGCCCGGGCCGGCCCCGACGATCACGTCGCGCCGGTCGCCGTTGATCCCGACGCCGACGAAGACGCCGTTGCGGAACGCCGGGTCGAAGGCGAAGAAGTTGCCGATCAGGGCGCTGTCGGCGATCACCCCGCCGGGGCCGGTCTGGCCGAGCTTCGTGGCGTCGATCACCTTGACGTGCGCGCCGCCGCCCGGCCCCGCGCCGACCACCACCTCGGCCCGGCCGTCGCGGTTCAGGTCGCCGGCCGCGAGCGTCACCGACGACACGGACCCCGGCGCGAAGGCGAAGAAGTTCGCCAGCAGCGCCGAGTCGAGGATCACGCCGTCGGCCCCGACCTGGCCGAGCTTGAACCCGTCGATCACCTTCACCCGGGTGCCGGACGCGACGATGATGTCGGCCCGGCCGTCGCCGTTCACGTCGTCGGCGCCGAGCGTGATGCCGCCGGTGGCCGCCGGCTCGAACGCGAAGAAGCTGGCGATCAGGCGGTTGTCGCTCCCGTCGAACACCTTGACGTGCGGGGCGCCGCCCGGCCCGGCGGCGGCGATCGTGTCCGGCACGCCGTTCCCGTTCAGCTCCTGGACGGCCACGCTCACCGACCCGGCGAACCCGGGGAACGGGGTGAACCGGCTCACCTCGTCGAGGTGGGTGTCGTACACCCGCACCTCCGGCCCGGTGGCCGCGACCGTGATCTGGACGAGGTGCGCCTGGAAGAACGCGACCGAGTCGCGGGCGTTGAGCGTGAAGAAGATGTCGTCGTTGTCGTCGAGGGCCAGGCCGAGCGGGGCGCTGGCGGCGGGGATGAAGTCGAACTCCTCCAGCGGCGGGGTGCCGGACGTGGGCCGGCCGGGGGCGAGGGCGCTGGCCGGGAGCCGCCCGATCCGGCCGCTCGCGGTCATGGTGAAGTACAGGTCGCCGTCGGCGTTCGCCACGATGTCGTGCGGCCCGCGGCCGACCGCGAGGCTGAACTGGGTGATGTCCCCGCCCGGGGTGATGCGGCCGATCTGGTCGCGGCCGAAGTCGGTGAAGAACAGGTTCCCGCCCGGCCCGAGGGTGATGTCCTCGGGGTCGCTCACGCCGTTCGCCGGCACCGGGATGAGGAACTCGGTGACGGCGCCGGCCGTGGAGATGCGGCCGATCTGGCCCGCCCCGGCCTGGGTGAACCACAGGGCGTTGTCGGCGCCGGCGGTGATGCCGGCCGGGGCGCTGCCGGCGCCGGGGACGGCGAACTCGGTGACGACGCCGGCGGTGGTGAGGCGGCCGATCTGGTCGGAGCCGGTCTGGGTGAACCACATCGCCCCGTCCGGCCCGGCGGCGATGTCGTGCGGGGCGCTGCCGACGCCGGGGACGGTGAACTCGACGAGCGACGCCTGGATGGCGGCGTCGCTGCCGGCCGCCGGGTTGATGCGGCCGATGCGGTCGCCGGTGTTCTCGGTGAACCAGAGGTTGTTGTCCGGCCCGACGGCGATGTTGAGCGGGCCGCGGCCGGCCGGCAGGGTGAACTCGGTGACCACCCCCGCGTGGGTGATGCGGGCGATGCGGGAAGCGCCGAACTCGGCGAACCAGAAGTTGTCGTCGGGTCCGAAGACGATGCCGGCGGGGGCGGCGCCGGCGGTGACGCCGGCCAGGAACTCGGTGACGCCCGAGTGCGGCGCGAGGCGGTCTTCGAGCGGTTCGACGCGCAGCCAGGTGCGAAGCCCCGGGGAGCGGGGCGGAGCCGGGCGGCGGGACATGGAGTGCCTCGTGGTGCGAGTCGGCGCGCCGGCACCCGCGGATAGAGGTGCGGGAGCGAATTCAGCCGGCGCTTGAACGATGCTACACGGAGATGAGGCACCGTTCAAACAGAATCCCGCAAACTTCCCAGATTGCCTCCGTTCACCTGGAGACAGAGATTCGTGGTCGCCGGTGGCGACCCGGAGGCAGACCAGCACAGGCGAAGGGGGCCGCCGGCCGACCCGGACCTCGCCGCGCTCGTGGCCGCGTGGCCGACACTCCCGCCGCACATCGGCGCCGCCGTTCAGGCGCTTGTCGCCACCACCACGCGACCCCCACCCCCTGCATGGGTTCTTCCGGCGGGGGTAGGGCTTTCCCACCACCCCAGGAACAGTCCGGGGCATAGACACACTTTCCTTCCAGTCAGACATCAGACGCGAGAGGGGCCGGCGACCATGACGACGCGCGATGACCTGGCGGCGATGGTGCCGGCCGAACTGGCACGTCGAGAGGCGGAGATTGTCGCGCGGCCCCGGCCGCCGGTGCGGAAGACGTGGGAGGCTCGGCCGGACGCGGATGACCGGGAGTACGGGCCGCGGTATTCGCCGACGTGGTTCGGCGACCGGGTCACCACCGAGGCGCGCCGGGTTCGGTTGCTGCGGACGCTTTACCGACTCGGCGATGCCTGGTTGATCGAGCTCACGAAGAGCGAAGGGGGGCGGCTCGAACGCATCCGACGGGCAGCCGCCGGGAGGGACGCCGCGAGATGCAGTTGAGAGTGGCGGGGTCAACCTGATGCGGGTAGCATCATCCCATTTCTTCCTCGCCCCCGTTCGCAGGCCGCACATGCCCGCGCCCGACGACGCCGGCCCCGAGCGGACCCAGGTCGCACCCATGGATCAGCACGGGTCGAGCCCTACGGACCCGCTGCCGGCTACCGGCCCCACGCCGCTCCCGACGGGCACGGTCGCCGTCACGCCGGCCGAGATCGTCGAGCGTGCCCGGCGATCGCCTGACACTCCGGCGCTTGGGCGGGTCGTCGTGCCCGGGTTCGAGATCGAGGCCGAACTCGGGCGCGGCGGGATGGGCGTGGTGTACCGCGCGCGTCAGGTCGCGCTGAACCGGACAGTGGCGCTGAAGATGATCCTGTCCGGGCAGCACGCCGACCCGGTCACGCAGGCGCGGTTCCAGGTCGAGGCCGAGGCGGTGGCGGCGGTCCGGCACCCGCACGTCGTCGAGGTTCACGAGTTCGGCCGGCACGAGGAGTTGCCGTACTTCGTCATGGAGTACGTCAGCGGTGGGTCGTTGTCCGACCGGGTCCGCCGGGACGGCCGGGTGGAACCCATCGCGGCTGCCAGGCTGGTCGCCGGGTTGGCCGAGGGAGTGGCGGCGGCCCACGCCGCCGGGATCATCCACCGGGATTTG
>Ga0209181_10003604_pt1 | contig 23705 bp, 19 predicted proteins | sample MAT05_FD_187208 | JGI IMG/M metagenome (GOLD analysis project Ga0209181, IMG submission 187208) | Freshwater microbial communities from Lake Fryxell liftoff mats and glacier meltwater in Antarctica - MAT-05 (SPAdes) (version 2) | ecosystem: Environmental > Aquatic > Freshwater > Ice > Liftoff...
AGCGGCTGCGGGTGCCCACACAGCGGCTGCGGGTGCCCACACAGCGGCTGCGGGTGCCCACACAGCGGCTGCGGGTGCCCACACAGCGGCTGCGGGTGCCCACACTGCCGCCGCGGGTGCCCACACAGCGGCCGCGGGTGCCCACCCTGCCGCTGGTCGCCGGCGCGGGATTCGCGGCTGGCGCCCGCCGGCAAAATCCGTCGCACCTTGGGCAAACGGAGTGTGGCGAGAGGCGGCGCAGCTTGGTACGCTGGGGGTGCTGTGATCATCTATTTTACCGAAATCGAACGGGCCGAGGCGGAGTATTTTGGCCGTGAGCTGGAGGGGCATGACGTGCGGTTCGTGGCGACACTCGGCGAGGTCGCGGCGGATGCGGAGGTAGTGTCCACGTTCATCGGCTGGCCGGTGGATCTGGCGTTCCTCGTCGCGCATCCGCAGCTCCGGCTGGTGGCCACGCGTTCGCAGGCGGTGGACCACATCGATCTCCCGGCGTGCCGCCGGCGCGGGGTGTGCGTGACGCATGTGCCAAACTACGGCGAGACGACGGTGGCGGAGCACACGTTCGCGCTGATCCTGGCCACCGCCCGCCGGCTGCGCGAACTGATGGCGAAACCAAAGGGCGGCCACTTTTCCTACGAAGCGACGCGGGCGATGGATCTCGCGGGACGCACGCTCGGCATCCTCGGCATGGGCCGCGTGGGCAGCCGGGTGGCGGCGCTGGCGCAGGCTTTCCGGATGACGGTGATCGTCACCGATGTGCGGATGGGAGAGGGCGCGGTGGAGCTGCCGGGGATCCAACGCGTGACGCAGGATGAACTCTTCACCCGCGCCGACATCATCACGCTGCATGTGCCGCTCACGCCGGAAACCTATCACCTCATCAATCGCGAAAATCTCGCCCGCTGCCGGCGGGGCGTGATGATCGTCAACACGGCGCGCGGTGCGCTGGTGGACACGGCGGCGCTGGTCGAGGCGCTGGACAGCGGGCAGGTGGGCGGCGCCGGGCTGGATGTACTGGAGGACGAGCGGGTGCTGCGCGAATCCGCGGCGCAGATCATCGCGGGCGACATCGTGAACCATCTCCGCTCCGATGCGGAAGCGCATGAAGCGCGCGATGCCGACCGCATTCGCGAGGTGCAGGAACTGATGCTCGGCGACGCGATCCTCGCCAAAGCCAATGTGATCTTCACGCCGCACGTCGCCTTCAACAGTGTGCAAGCCGTGCAGCGGTTGCGCGAGTTGACGGTGGAAAGCATCCGCGCTTTTGAAGCGCGCGCGCCGGTGAATCTGGCGGGCTGACCCGTGCGGTCGCCGCTTTGGGCGGACGCGTTTGGCGGACGCGTTTGGCGGACGCGTTTGGCGGACGCGTTTGGCGGACGCGTTTGGCGGACGCGTTTTTCGGAAGGCGTCTGGCGGGACGCGGACGCACGGGGCCGTGACTGGGCGCGCTCAGCCCGCGGCGGCGTCGTCTTTGGCGGGCGCATCCATGAGCGCGAGGATGTGCCGCTTCTTCGCGGGATAATCGAGTGCGTGGAAGATGCGGATCTCATCGACGCGCCGGGCGCCATTGAGGGCATCGAGGTAACGGGTGTAGTTCGCGGAGAGTTCGCAGGTTTCCAGGTAACGGCCGCGGAGATTCGGGCACGAGTAGCCGTCGGCATTTTGCGAAGAAAAAAGATGGAAGCGCAGCCAGCGGCGATCGGTGCGCGAGACTTTCTGCGTCTTGCGGAAGAAGGCGACAAAGAGCAGCAGGACGAGGTAGGTGTCGACCTGCGCCTGGAGTTCGAGGTTGCGCGCGAAGTCTTCGGTGGCGATCTCGCGGACGCCGCGCTGAAACTGGAGCGCGGCGTGGAGCGCGTGATTGATTTCCTCCACAAAGGTGATCAGGCAGCGGATGTTTGCGTCGTTGATGCCGCGGCGCGGATCGTGGCGCTCGAGCTGATCGATGAGCCAGCGCGAGTAGTAGATGCCGACGTGGAGTTGATCGTCGGCGCGGCGGAGGAAGGTGCGCGCGAGTTCGCTCAACTCGCGGGCGGAGGCGCCGGCGGCGCGGCTGAGCTGGCCGCAGCGCTGGCGGTCGATGAGGCAGTCTTCGAGATTGATGCCCACCTGCGCGTAGGTGCGCTCGAAGAGGCGCTGGATTTCGCTGAAGAGAGTGGCGTTCATGTGAGCAGGTGGCCGACGTTCGGCGGGTGGCTGTCGTCGAGATGGAGCAGCGAATCGGAGAGGCGATTGAGCGCGAGCCGCACGTCGCGGAAGCCTTCCGAGAGGGTGTCGAAAATCCCGGTCAACGCGCAGGACCGCGCGAGTTCATGCCGGGCGATCGCCTTGAAACTCGTGCGGCCCATGTCTTCGTAAAACGAAAGATCGGGCGCGCCGCGCTGCGAACGTTTTTCCACGGTTTCGTGAAACATGCCGGTGATGAAGAGGGAGTAATTGCCGACGTGCGCGCGGATCAGGAAGGTCTGCGATGGCGAGGCGTTGCGCAGTGCGATGAGCATGTCGCTGACGTATTGCACGGGGTTGGAGTTGCCATCCGTGGGCGACCGCATCCGCGCGGTCTGGGAAAATCTTTCGAGCAGCGAAGCGAGGTAATCGCTGACTCCGCGGTCGTTGAGGCCTGTCTCGTTTAGCACATGCCTGATCAAAACGTAGAAGTAGAGCTGCGGCGAAATGGTCAGCGGGGTGTCGCCGGAAAGCACCGATTGCACGAGGCGCGGATCGTCCAGGATGGCGTCGCGCGCTTCGGCGTCGGTGAGGAGGTTGACGAGGTTGATCCCGTCCTTCTCGGAGCGAGAGAGTGTGCGCACGACGAAATCGAAATCGTCAGCGGTGAATCGGTCCCGACAGTTCGCTTGAATCATCGGGACCTAGGGTTGAGCACCGGCTGTGCCACGGAGTGGACGGTGAGCATAAAGAAGATTGCCCCACGGATTCGGAATTTCCACTCGACACGCGCGGGTGGGACCGGAAATTCGCGGCCGTGCGTCGCGTCCTGCTCGCTTTGTTTGCGCTCTTCCTCGCCGCGGTGCTGGGCACCGGCTGGTACGTTTACAAGCAGGGCTTCACGAAACGATGGCGCGAGCAGGTCACGACGGAGTTTCGCCAGCGCGGGGTGGAGGTCTCGCTGCGCCGGTTGACGCTCGATCCCTTTCGCGGGCTGGTGGGCCGCGAGTTGAAAATCTACGATGCGCGCGACCGGCGTCGGGTGCTGGCGGTGTTCGACGAAGTGCAGCTCGACGTGAACTACGCGAACCTCGTGCGCGGCCAGACGTTCCTCGATGCGCTGGACTTGCGGGATGCGAAGCTCGCGCTGCCGCTCGATCCGGAAAAGCCGCAGGGCGCGAAGATCGAGATCTCGCGGTTGAACGCGCGCCTGTTTCTCCCGCCGCAGCAGGTCTATCTCGCGCGCGCGGAGGCGGAGATTTTCGGCGTCCAGATTTCGGCGTCGGGGCGGCTGATCAATCCGCAGGTCTTCCGGCCAAAGAGCGACGGGAAAAAAAGTCCGGCCGAGCTGATCGCGCGGATCGTGGAGGAAATCCGCGAGCTGAAGTACGAAGGCGCGCCGCCGGTGATCAACGTCAGTTTCAGCGGCGACCTCGCCGAACCGGAGAAGGTGGCCCTCGACATCGCGGTGTGGGGCGAACGGATTCGCCGCAAGAGTTACCTGATCCAAAGCCTCTACCTCGGCGCGAACTATCGCGACGGCACGGTGGACGTGAAGCAGCTCACGATCGCGGACGCCGCCGGGTCGCTGCGCGCCAGCGGCACGTTTCGCCCGGCGACGCGCGAGGCGGAGTTGCACCTGCGCTCGTCGCTGGATTTGCAGTCGCTGGCCGCGGCTTTCCGGCTGGCGCCGCAGCTCGGCGAGTTCGTTTTTTACGCGCCGCCGGCGGTGGAGATCGCGGCGCAGGCGAGCTTCGGCGAAAAGCCCGCGTGGGAAGTGATCGGGCACGCGACGCTGAAAAAATTCGCTTTCCGCTCGGTGATCTTCGACGGGCTCGCGCTCGACTATTCGTGGGATGGCCAGCGCTGGTCGGCCCGCAACGTGCAGCTCCAGCATCGCACGGGCGCGGCGAGCGGCGACGTGCTGCAGGTGCCCGGCGAATTCCGCGCGCGGCTGGTGAGTTCGATCAATCCCAAGGCGCTCCAGCCGCTGCTCAGCGGGGCGGCGCTGGAGACGCTGCTGCAGTTCGACTTTCGCGACTCGCCGCAGCTCGAGATCGAGGCGCAGGGCGCGGAGATGTCGCGCGAGGCGCTGAATGTGAGCGGCAAGCTGAAGCTCGGCGGGACGAGCTATCGCGGGGTGCCGGCGGAGTCGCTCACCGCCAGTTTTCGCTACGCCGATCGCGGGCTGACGATCTCGCCCTTTCGCGTGCAGCGCGCCGAGGGCGGCGGCGGCGGCGGACTGTTCTTCGACTTCCGGCGCAACGAGGTGCGGCTGGATAAAATCCGCGGCAGCGTGCATCCCGCGGAGGTGGCGATGTGGATCGAGCCCAAGCTGGTCAAAGACATCGCGCCGTATCGCTTTCACACCCGGCCGAATCTCGCGATCGACGGACTCGTTCACACCAAGGGCGGCAAGACGACGAAGCTGGCCATCGACGTGGATGCGCCGACGGGGATGGACTACACCTTCCTGAAGCGCGACCTGCGCAGCTCGCAGATCGCGGCGAAGCTCAACTTTACCAGCGAACGGTTGACCATTACCGAGCTGAGCGGCGCGCTTTTCGGCGGACGCATCCGGGGCGGCGCGGAGATTTCGCTGGTGAAAGAAAAGCCTTCGCACCGCGCGAGCGTGCAGCTCGAGAATGTGGACTTCGCCAGCCTGACGAAGCTCTACTTCAACTACGACAGCTCGAAAGGCGTGCTCAACGGCCGCTACGATTTCACGGGGCGCGGCGGCGATGCGCGGACCATGACCGGCCGCGGCGAACTCGCGGTGAGCGACGGCAATGTCTTTGCGATTCCCTTCCTCGGCCCGCTCTCCGGCATCCTGAATACGATCGTGCCCGGCATGGGCTACAACGTGGCGCGCAAGGCGACCGCCGCGTTCACGATCCAGAGCGGTGTGATCGACGCCCCGAGCGTGGAGATCCAGGGCCAGGGCTTCAGCATGCTCGGCGGCGGCAAGCTGTTCTTTCTCGATGACAAGATGGACTTCGACATGCGGATCAACGCGCAAGGCCTGCCCGGCGTGCTGCTCTTCCCGATGAGCAAACTTTTTGAATACACCGCCGACGACAAACTCTCGAAGCCGACGTGGCGTCCGAAGATGCTGCCGAAACTGTAAGGTTTTCTCGGGCAGAGGATGAGCTGCCTCGCCCCCACAAAATCGGTGTTTCACCCGGCGCCTCGCGCGCGTTACTTACACCCACAACCCTATGGACCTCACACGCACAGCTTACGGCACCTGGAGCGGCGGCCGCTTTATGCACTTCGGCGAACCGCTCTCCGAAGAACGTTTCCTCTCCGCCATCCGCCTCGCCTACGACCGCGGCATCCGCACCTTCATGACCGCCGACGTCTATGGCACCGGTGCCGCCGATGAAATGCTCGGCCGCGCCCTCGCCGGCCTGCCGCGCGAGAGCTACGCGCTGGTCGGCATGATCGGCCACGATTTTTACAGCGGCCAGCGCGACGGCTCGAAAGGCTTCCCGCGCTTCACCCACCCACAGCTCCGTAGCCGCGGCGACTATGCCAGCTACGTGCGCATGGCCACCGAGAAGTCGCTGGAGCGCTGCGGCGTGGCGAAGTTCGACTGCCTGATGCTGCACAATCCCGACTCGATCGGCTACACGCAGGACGCCGTCTGGAACGCCATGGACAAGGTGCGCGAAGCCGGCCTCGCCGACATGCTCGGCATCGCGCCCGGGCCGGCGAATGGCTTCTCCCTCGACCTCATCCTCAGCCTCGAACGCTTCGGCGCGCTGCTCGACTGGTCGATGATCATCCTCAATCCGCTCGAGCCCTGGCCCGGCTCGCTGGTCCTGCCCGCCGCGGTGGAAAACGACGTGAAGATCATCACCCGCGTCGTCGACTACGGCGGCGTTTTCCACGGCGATGTGAAGCCGGGCCACGTCTTCGGCGAGCGCGATCACCGCACCTTTCGCCCCGCCGGCTGGGTCGAAGCCGGCAGCAAGAAACTCGAGCGCATGCTCACCATCGCGGATTCGCACGGCCTCACGCCGCTGCACCTTTCCTGCCTCTGGAACCTGAGCCAGGAACCGGTCCGCAGCGTCATTCCCACGATGATCCAGGAGGTGGGTAACGGCGCGCGTCTCATCGAGGAAAAGATCGTCGAACTCTCGGAACTGCCCGAGCTGAAGCTCAGTGCCGACGAAGTGGCCGAGCTCCGCCGCATCGGCGACAACACCGGCTGCATGACGCTGAAGGGCGGCAACCCCGAGCACATCGGCGAACCGCTGCCCGACCGCTGGGAACTCAACCCCGACCTCAACCGTGTCGCCGAGCGCTGGCAGATCCGCCCCGAGCGCGACCTCATCAATCAGCACGCTGCCGCGGCAGCCGCGGTGTAACGGCGCCGGGGAGCGCACGCGTCCCGCGTGCTGGCGGAGGCGTCCCCGCCTCCGCGCACTTCCTGTGGCAGCGATGACGGGCAAGGCGCCGCGCAGTGCCGATGCTCGCCGCCGGATCGTGCTCCGCGTCAAATGAAAAGTCCGTCGCGCCGGGACGCCGCGACCAACACGCGGGACGCGTGTGCTCCCCGGAACTCGCACTCGCCGTTGCCCGCGCCGCACAGCTACCTTTCACCCGCCATGAAGAAACCAGCCGCCCGCAAGACCATCCTCGTCACCGGCTGCACCCGCGGTCTCGGTCGCGCGCTCACCGAATACTTCATCGGCGAGGGGCAGCGCGTCGTCGGCTGCGGGCGCTCGGCCGAGGCGCTCGCGGACCTCGAGGCGCAGTTCGATGGCGAGCACGGCTTCGCCGAGGTGGATGTGAGCGCCGATGCCGATGTGCGCGAGTTTGCCCGCTGGACGCTCGCCGAATTCGGCCCGCCCGACCTCCTCATCAACAACGCGGCCGCCATCGCGCCGAACGCCCCGCTCTGGCAGGTGGCGCCCGCGGACGTGGAGCGCGTGCTCGCCGTGAACATCCGCGGCACGATCAACGTCATCCGCGCCTTCACTCCCGCGATGATCGCCCGCGGCTCCGGCGTGATCGTGAATTTCAGCTCCGGCTGGGGCCGTAGCACCGCGCCGGAAGTGGCCACCTATTGCGCCAGCAAATGGGCCATCGAAGGCCTCACCCAGGCGCTCGCGCAGGAGTTGCCGAAGGGCCTCGCCGCGGTCGCCGTCAATCCCGGCATCATCGACACCGAGATGCTCCGCACCTGCTTCGGGGAAGGCGCCGCGCATTACCCCACCGCGACCGAGTGGGTGAAAAGCGCCGGGCCCTTCCTCCTCAAGCTCGCGGCGAAGGACAACGGCCGCTCGGTGAACGTGCCGGGCGTGCCCGTCGATTGATCTTCGCCCATAATCGTGACGCCCGTCTGCCTCCGCAGTTTCCGTGGCCGCATCTCCCGCCGCTCACCCCGCCCCGGCGCCCTCTCCGTGGTGCGGCCTCTTACCAAATTCATCAAACACCCGGACATCCTGCACAGTCCGGGGGGCTGGAAGGAAATTAGCCCCGGGTGAAACCCGGGGAATGAGGCAGGCAAAATGACCGGCCAAAGCGGGGGAAGCAGATCTCGGGTAGGGTGGGCGTCCCGCCCGCCGGTTTCGGCGTCTCGCCGAAACGATCTTCCGAGCACCAGGTGACCGCCGGGACTTCCTCCGAAAGCGGTGCCGAGGTGATTGTGGTTTGCATCGACCGGCGCGGTTAAGACGAGAGTTTCACCGTCGTAACTTTCCACCCGCACGCCCATCGCCGCGGTGAGCGGGATTTTCGTGTAGAAAAATTGCTCGATCTCGCGCGGCGTCACGACGCGCTCAACCGGGAAAGATGCCGGCCAGTTCGACCCGAATTCCCGAAACGCTGCTGCACTCGATCGTCTCGCCGCGCGAGTAGGTGCGGACCTCGCGATACCGGCCAGCTTCCGGCTGGCGATAGACTTCCACCTGCTGCTGGAGCGCGAGGACGATCCAGTATTCCTGCACACCGGCCTCGGCGTAGATGGCGGCCTTTTCTTGGTCCAGGACGACGCTGGTCACGGCCACCTCGATGGCTAGTGCCGCGGTGGCGGGGTGATGGGAGTCAAAATCCGTCTCGCGGCCCGCGACGATAAACATGTCCGGCTCGGGCTCGGAATCCGCGAGGGTGAGCGGCTCGTCCTTGCACAAGACATAACCGGCCGGAGTGGCCGCCGCGAGCCGGCGCAGCAGCCGCGTGTTAATGCTGGAATGAAGGGGGGACTTGCTCATTTTCTCGATGACGATGCCGCGGATGAGTTCCGTGCGTTTTCCGTTCTCGTTGTATTCCGGCGTCTCATGGTAACGGGCCACGGACATTCGCGAGACGCAGGCGCGCACTTCGGGCAGGTCGAGGATGTCGTGCATGGCGCGGACCTTACTCCACCGTCACGCTTTTGGCCAGATTGCGCGGCTTGTCCACGTCGATCTCGCGCGGCGTCACGACGCGCTCAACCGGGGAAGATGCCGGCCAATTCCACCCGAATTCCCGCTACGCTGCTGCACTCGATCGTCTCGCCGCGCGAGTAGGTGCGGACCTCGCGATACCGGCTAGCTTCCGGCAGGCGATAAACTTCCACCTGCTGCTGGAGCGCGAGGACGATCCAGTATTCCTGCACACCGGCCTCGGCGTAGATGGCGGCCTTTTCGTGGTCAAGTGCCAGGCTGGTCACCGCTACCTCGACGGCGAGTGCCGCGGTAGTCGGATGCGCAGCGAAGAACTCGCGCTCTGATCCGATGACCACCGCAAAATCCGGTTCCGGTTCGGAGTCCGGCAAGGTGAGAGGATTGTCTGGCCGCAACGAGTATCCCGCAGGAATCATCGGAGGTAAAACTCGCGCGAGAATCGTGACGATGGAGGCATGCAAGGGGGACTTCGCCATTTTCTCGATGATGATGCCGCGGATGAGTTCCGTGCGTTTTCCGTTCTCGTTGTATTCCGGCGTCTCGTGATACCGCGCGACGGACATCCGCGAGACGCAGGCGCGCACTTCGGGCAGGTCGAGGATGTCGTGCATGGCGGCGACTTTACTCCACCGTCACGCTCTTGGCCAGATTGCGCGGCTTGTCCACGTCGCAGCCGAGGGCGACGGCGGTGTGGTAGGCGAGGAGTTGCAGCGGGATGGTGGTGAGCAGCGGCGAGAGGAAGTCGGGGCAGTGCGGGATATAGATCACGTCGTCGGAGACTTTGCCGATCTTCGTATTGCCCTCGGTGGCGATGGAAATGATCGGGCCCTGGCGCGCTTTGACTTCCTCGATGTTGCTCACGTTTTTCTCGAACACGGAGTCGTCGGGCGCGATGAAGACGCTGGGGACTTCGGGGCTGATCAGCGCGATCACGCCGTGCTTTAGCTCGGCCGCGGGATAGCCGCTCGCGTGGATGTAGCTGATCTCTTTCATCTTTAGCGCACCTTCGAGCGCCACGGGGTAATTGAACTGCCGGCCGAGAAACATCATGGCCTTCGAGTCGGCATACTTTTCGGCGATCTTTTTGATGTGATCGGTTTGCTCGAGGATGCGCGCGACCTTCGCGGGGATGGCTTCGAGTTCGTCCATGATCGCCAGCCCCTCGCTGGAGCTGAGATGGCGGATGCGGCCGAGCAGCAGGCCGATGAGCGTCATGATCGTGACCTGTGAGGTGAAGGATTTCGTCGCCGCCACGCCGATCTCCGGGCCGGCGTGCATGTAGACGCCGCCGTCGCTTTCGCGCGCGATGGTCGAGGCGACGTTGTTGCAGATACCGAGGGTGCGGTGGCCTTTGCGCTGGCTCTCGCGCAGCGCGGCGAGCGTGTCGGCGGTTTCGCCGCTCTGGCTGATCACGAAGACGAGCGAGTCCTTCGGCAGCGGCATGTTGCGGTAGCGAAACTCGCTGGCGAATTCCACCTCGGTCGGCACATGCGCGAGGCTCTCGATCACATATTCGCCCACCATCGCCGCGTGGCTGGCGGTGCCGCAGCCGCAGAGGATGATGCGCTCGATGTCGCGCAGCTCGGCATTGCTCATCTCCAACCCGCCGAGCACCGCCGTGGCCTGCTCGCGTGAAAGCCGCCCGCGCATCGCGTCCTGGATGGTCGCCGGCTGCTCGTAGATTTCCTTGAGCATGTAATGCGCATAATCGCCCTTGCTCACGTCCGCTTCGCTGAACTCCACCTTGCTGACCTCGAACCCGCTCGCACCGCCGACGAGGCTGGTGATCTCGAATTCATCCCGCGTCAGCGCCGCGATGTCGTAGTCCTTCAAATAAATCGCGTCCCGCGTGTAAGCCACGATCGCCGACACATCGCTGGCGAAGAAGTTTTCCCCCTTGCCCACGCCGAGCACCAGCGGGCTGCCGCGCCGCGCGCCCACGATCGCGTCCGGCACGTCGCGGTGAATCATGATGATGCCATACGTGCCGACGACCTGCTTCAGCGCCGTGCGCAACGCCTCGACCAGCCGCCCTTTCGACGGATCGCCACCCGCGGCGTCATAAGCCTTGCCCACGAGATGCGCGAGCACCTCGGTATCGGTCTGCGACTTGAAAGTGTGCCCCTCCTTCACGAGCTGATCCTTGAGCACGTTGTAGTTTTCGATCACGCCATTGTGGCAGAGAAAGAGTTTGCCGCTCTGGTCGGAATGCGGGTGCGCGTTTTCATCCGTCACGCCGCCGTGCGTCGCCCAGCGCGTGTGCGAAATGCCGATGCTGCCGTGCGGCGGCGATTCCTTGATCAGCTCGGCGAGGTTCGCGATGCGGCCGATGCGCTTGCGCACCGCGATCGCGCCATCGTCGAGAATGGCCACGCCCGCGCTGTCGTAGCCGCGATATTCCAGGCGGCGCAGCCCATCGAGAAGGATGGGCACCGCCGGTGATTTGCCGATGTAGCCGATGATGCCGCACATAAGGGTGTCTTGGTGAAAGTGAGGCGCGACCTTCGCAGGCCCGCGCAGTCGGGGCAAGTGGCGCGGGTTTCTCGCACATCCGGACCTTGACCACTGGACCGCCCGCCGCCACGACTGCGCGTCATGAACAAGTCCACTGCTCCCCGCTTTCTCCGCCTTGTTGGGTTCGCGCTGCTCGCTCTCGTGGCCCTCGGCTGGAGCGGTTGCGCCTCGAGGCCCGCTCCCGCTCCCGCGCATTCGGCGACGACCACGGACTACAAGGCCGCGCCGGGGCCGGTGGGGGCTTACAGCCCTTCCCCGATCAAGATTCGCCGGCAATAGTCGGCAGAGGCGCGGACAGCCCGCGCTGGCTATCGCGGTGACGGTGCGGTGAAATGAGGCGTTGGCTTTGAACACCTGGACGTTTCTTTTCACCGACATCGAGGGCTCGACCCCGCTCTTCTCGCGGGCGCCGGAGGCGTATCGCGTCGCGCTCAAGCAGCATTTCGAGATCCTCGACGCGGCGACGAAGGCGCACGGGTGCGCCTCCACCCACAATACCGGCGACGGTCTCCTCGTCGCCTTTCGGGAATCCCGCGCCGCCGTCGCGTGCGCCGTGGCCGTGCAGCAGGCCCTGCGGCAGGCGGCGTGGGCGCCGGAAATCGGCGAGCTGCGGGTGCGGATGGGGCTGCATCGCGGCGAGGCTGAGGAGGAAGGCGGCGAGCTGCATGGTCTCGTGCTGCACCAGGCGTCCCGCGTGATGACCGCGGCGCACGGAGGGCAGGTGCTTTGTTCGGAAGTGGTGCGCGACGACACGGTGGACGTGCCGATGACGGACTGCGGACTCTACCGCCTGCGCGGCGTGCCAGCGCCGATGCGGCTCTTCCAGGTCCACTATGAAGGCATGCCCGCCGCCGGCTTCCCGCCGCTGCGCACGCCCGCGGCGTTCACCCATCACCTGCCCGCGCGGTCCACGAAGTTCTTCGGACGCGATGCCGAAATCCACGAGCTCACCGCGCTCCTCGCTCCCGAACCCGCTGGCCACGCCCCGCGCCGTTACGGGCGGCTGGTCACGCTGCTCGGCCCCGGCGGCACGGGTAAGACACGGCTCTCGCTGGCCGTCGCCGAGCGTCTGCTCACCGCGTATTCGGGCGCCGTGTGGTTTGTCGAGTTGGCCGAGCTCCGCGACGGCGCGCTCATGGCCGAGTCTTTGCGCGAGGGGCTGGAAATCCCCGTCGAGCCGGGCGCCGCGCCACTCGACCAGGTGGCGAAAACGCTCGGCTCCCAGCCGTCACTGCTGGTGCTCGACAACTTCGAGCAACTCGTCCCCACCGGCGTAACGACCGTTCAGGCTCTCCTCGAACGACTGCCCGATCTCGTCTGCCTGATCAGCTCCCGCATTCGGCTGGAACTCACTGCCGAGCAGGATTTCAGCGTCGCGCCGCTCTTTCTTCCGCCCGCCACCGGCACGCCCGAGGAGCTGCTGCGCAATCCGAGCGTGCAGCTTTATTGCGACCGCGCCCGAGCGTCGCGCCGGGAGTTTCAGCTCACCACCGAGAATGCGCCGCACGTCGCGCAGCTCTGCCGCGTGCTGGAAGGCATGCCCCTCGCGCTGGAACTCGCCGCCGCCCGCGCGGCGATGCTCACCCCTGCGCAGATCCTCGCGAAGCTGGAGCATCGCCTCGATTTCCTCGTCGGTCGCAAGCAGGACTTTGCCCATCGCCACCGCACCCTGCGCGCGGCGGTGGCGTGGAGTTACGAGATCCTCACCGGGCCGATCCAGCGCTTGTTTGCGCGGCTATCGATCTTCCGCGGCGGGTGGACGCTGGAATCCGCGGAGGCCGTGGCCTGCGAAGATCCCGATTCGGCATTTGCGGCGCTCGACCAGCTCACCGAGCTGCAAAGCTGCTCGCTCATCGTCGTCGAGGAGCGCGAAAGCGCGATGCGCTACCGGATGCTCGAATCGATCCGCGAATACGCCGGCGAACAGTTGGCCGCGAGCGGCGCGCCCACGGAAATCGCGGCGAAGCACCGCGCCTTCTTTCTCGCCCTCGCCGCGGATCGGCCCGACCTCGGCGAGGCCGAACAATTGCGCCAGCTCGAAGCCGAGCACGACAACCTCCGCGCCATCCTTGCCGGCAACGGGCCGGGTGCGGAACGTGTCGCGCTCGCGATCGATCTTTACCCCTTCTGGATGCAGCGCGGCTACCCGCGCGAAGGCCGCGAGTGGCTGCGCCGGCTGGCGGATGCCGCCGCGGCGGCCGGCCGTTCGGCCAGCCTCGCCAATGCCGCCGGCGTGCTCGCGTGGAGCTGCGGCGATCTCGACGAAGCCCGCACGCAATTCGAGGCCGCGCTCGCCCTGGCCGAGCAGGAGGGCAACGAGGCGCACATCGCCGGCTTGCTCAACAACCTCGGCATCCTCGCCAACGCCCAGGGCGACTACCCCACCGCCTGCGCCCGCTACGAACGTGGCCTCGCGATCTACCGCCAGCTCGGCTGGAAATCGGAACTCTCCGCCGCGCTCTCCAATCACGGCCGCAATCTTCTTGACGACCGGCAGCCTGCCGCGGCCCGGCCCGTTCTGCTCGAAGGCCTCCGCATCCAGCGCGAACTCGGCGAGCAGTTCAACACCGCAAACACGCTGCATAATCTGGCCGAGATGGCCGTGCAAACGGGCGACTTCCCGGCGGCACGCCGCCACCTCGCGGAGTGTCTGCTCCTGCGCACGACACTCGGCAGCGTGTATGACGCGGCGGGACTCTTCTGCACCCTCGCGAGCACGGCACTCGGCGAGGCGCGGTTTGAGTTTGCGCACCGTTTTTTCCTCGCCGCGCAGCGGGCACTGGAGGAAGCCGGGGATCAGCCGGGACCGGTGACGCAGCAGCGCATCGCGGCGGGGCTCGAGCATTCGCGCAGCCATCTCGACCCCGCGGCGCGCGAACGCTCCATCGCCGCCGGTCGCGAGGCGCGACTGCGCGAAGTGCTCCGTGAGGATGGTTCGTGGGCCATCGGAGTCTGATCGCGCTGCCGAGGTGCGGCGGTGCGCCGAGACAGGTGGTGACAAGCTTCCGCCAAGCCCGCAGGATGCCGACCGATCCACCGCCAAGTCGTCGCGTGAATACCTGGACGTTTCTTTTTACCGACATCGAAGGCTCGACCGCGCTCTTCGAGCGCGCGCCGGAGAGCTATCGCGCCGCACTCGCCGGGCACTTCGACCTGCTGGAGGGCGCGATCGCCGCGCATGCCGGCCGTGTCTTCCGCAGCACGGGCGATGGAGTGCAGGCGGTCTTCGAGGATTCCGCCCAGGCGATGCGCAGCGCCATCGCCTGCCAGCAGGCGCTCGCCGCCGCCGCGTGGCCGGAGGAAATCGGCTCCCTGCGCGTGCGCATCGGCCTGCATCGCGGCGCTGCCGAACCCGCCGAGGATGATTTTCACGGCCTCACGATGCACCACGCCACCCGCGTGCTGGATGCGGCGCATGGCGGGCAGTCCATCTGCTCCGCGGTCGTCCGCGAGCATGCTGGCGACGCCATCGCCACGGAGGCACTGTGCGATCTCGGCCTCTACCGGCTTCGCGGGGTGCCGACACCGGTGCAGATCTTTCAGGTGGTCGCGCCCGGGATCGCCGCACCCGCGTTTCCGCCGCTCCGCACCGCCGCGGCCTTCACGCATTCGCTGCCCGCGGTGCCCACCCGCTTCTTCGGTCGCCAGGCAGAGCTGCACGAGCTCGCGCCGCTGCTCACGCCCGAACCGCGCGGCGGCAATCCACGGCGCTACGGCCGGTTGGTCACGCTCCTCGGCCCCGGTGGGACGGGCAAGACGCGCCTCTCCCTGGCCGTCGGCGAGAGCCTGCTGCACGCCTACTCGCACGCCGTCTGGTTCGTGCCGCTGGCCGAGATCAGCGACGCTCAGCTCCTGCCCGATGTGCTGCTGGCCGCCCTCGGTCTCACGGGCGAACCCGGCCGGCCGGCGCACGATCAGCTCGTCGAGCACCTCGGCGCGCAGCCGGCGCTGCTCATCCTCGATAACTTCGAGCAACTCGTCCCCGCCGGCGTGGAAACGGTGCGGCATCTCCTGGAACGGCTTCCGCAGCTCGTCTGCCTCGTCTCTTCCCGCATCCGACTCGAGCTCAGCGCGGAGCAGGAGTTTAGCGTCGCGCCGTTGCTCCTGCCGCCCGCTACTGGCGGGCCGGAGGAGCTCCTGCGCTACCCCAGCGTGCAGTTGTTTTGCGATCGGGCGCGGCAGGTCCGGCGCGAGTTCCAGCTTGGCGAAGCGAACGCCGCCGAGATCGCCCAGCTCTGCCGCGCGCTGGAGGGAATCCCCCTGGCGCTCGAACTCGCCGCCGCCCGCATCGCCACCCTCAGCCCACGGCAGATGCTCGGGAAGCTGGAGCACCGCCTCGATTTCCTCGTCGGCCGCAAGCAGGATTTTTCCCGCCGCCACCGCACCCTGCGCGCCGCCGTGGCCTGGAGCTACGAACTGCTCACGCCGCCGCTCCAGAGCCTCCTGGCGCAGCTCTCCATTTTCCAGGGTGGCTGGACGCTCGAAGCCGCCGAGGCGCTCGCCGCGGAGGGCGAGGCCCTGAGCCGGATCGACGGGCTCGCCGAACTCCAGAGGTGCTCGCTGATCATCGCCGACGAGATCGCCGGCTCCATGCGCTACCGGATGCTGGAAGTCATCCGCGAGTTTGCGCGCGAGCGGCTGAGCCGGGAGGAGCACGCCGCCGCCATCGAGCGCGCCCACGTTTACTTCGTGGCGCTGGCCGAGGGCGATTCCCCGATGGAGGAAGCCGGGCGCCTGCGCGAACTGGAGGCCGATCACGATAACTTCCGCGCCATGCTCGCCGGCCCGCGCCCGGCCGCCGAGCGCTTGCGCGCGGCCATCGCGCTCTACTGGTTTTGGGAGATTCGCGGCTACCTGCGCGAAGGGCGCGATTGGCTGCGGCGGCTCCGCGTGGGCGTGGAAGATGCGCGGCTCCAGGCGCGCGCGGCGGGTTCCGCCGGCATCCTCGCCGCCACCGCGGGCGATTTCGCCGATGCCCGCGCGCAGTTCGACGCGGCGCTCGCCTACTGGGAGGAGACCGGCGAAACGCGCAATGCCGCCGCCACCTTGAACAGCCTCGGCATCACCGCGTGCGACTCGCGCGATCACCAAGCCGCCGCCGCCTACTACGCCCGCAGCCTCGCCCTCTTCCGCCAGCTCGACGCCCCCTCGGAGACCGGCGCGGTGCTCGCGAATCTCGGTGAAAACGCGTTGCTGCTCGGCGGTCTCGCCACCGCGCGCGAAGGCCTCTCCGAGGCCCTGGCGATCCAGCGCCGCCTCGGCGAGCAGTGGCGCATCGGCAATACGCTGCACAGCCTCGCCGAGCTGCACAGCCGCGAGCACGACGGCGCGGCCGCCCGGCGGCTCCTCGCAGAGTGCATCGCCATCCGCCTCTCCCTCGGCGCGCGGGACTGGCTGGCTCAGATCCTCATCACGCTGGCCGAGATCGCGTGGATGGAAGATCGCCGCCCACTCGCTGCGCAGATCTGCGGGGCCGCCCAGGCCGCCGGCGAGACCGCCTCCATGCCGCTTCCGCCGGTCTTCGCAGCCAAGCTCGAAGCCCACACCGCGCGGCTCCGCAGCTGCCTCGGCGAAGCGACGTTCGCCCAGCACGCGCTGCGCGGCCGCAGCACCGCGCTCCACCGCCTGCTGGACGCCGCTGGCGAGTGGGTCTTGCCACTTGACATCAACAGCCCGGCATGCAGTTAATCGCGCCCATGTTCCAGGAAAAAATCGCTGCTGTGCGGCGCGGGTTGCGGTGGCTCCTCGCGTTCGCGGTCGTCCCTCTGCTCCTCACCGGATGCGCGCCTTTCATCAAGGTCGGCAAGCCCCGGACGATCAGCGTCACTCTGCCGTGTGACGTGAAGAAAACGGACCCGCCGGTCCGGCTGGCGATCGAGGTCGGGCAATTTGAGAACTTCGAACGGGGACGCAAAAACAAGGGCGGCAGCACCATCATCGAGCTCAACCCCGCCGACGCCAGCAAGTTCAAGCTCAGCACCAACCCACTGGTCATCTCGAAAGGCAAAGGCGGTTCCTTCGACTTTACCTGGCTGGACGAAGGCTATCGCGGGCAGGGAATCATTCTTCTCCTCACCGAGACTGGCAAGGCCAAGGGACACAAGCCCTACCTGGGCACCGTTTCCCTCGTCGTCGAGCCGGAGCCATGTCCGGAAGACGGCGCTCCCCCGGTGCGTTCCCTCCGTGGGCGCGGCTCACACATCGGCACAAAGTAGCGATCCATCGCCGGTTCTTTTTCTGAGCCCGGCGCAGCACTCTGCTGCGCCGGGCTTTTTTTTCAAAAATTCTCGGCTGGCTCCTGCGGCCCGCCCATTCATCATGGGATGGCCGAAACCCTCCTCGGCTGTGCGAACCTATGAGCCTCATCATCCCCGCCTCCATCACCGAAAAGACGCTCGCCATCATCATGGGTGGCGGTGCCGGCACCCGGCTTTTCCCCCTCACGAAAGAGCGTTCCAAACCGGCCGTTCCGCTCGCCGGGAAGTATCGCATCGTCGATATCCCGATCTCGAACTGCATCAACTCCGGGCTGCGCCGCATCTACGTGCTCACGCAGTTCAACTCGACCTCGCTCCATCGCCACATCAACGCGAGTTACAAGTTCGACAACTTCTCGCGCAGCTTCGTCGAGATCCTCGCCGCGCAGCAGACGCCCACCGACAATAGCTGGTACCAAGGCACTGCGGATGCCGTGCGGCAAAACCTGCGGGATTTCCTCCAGTATCCTTACGAATATTTCGTGATCCTGAGCGGCGATCAGCTTTACCGCATGGATTACGGCGATCTGCTCAAGCAGCACATCGACACCAAGGCGGACATGACGCTCGCGACTATCCCCGTCGGCCGCGACACCGCGACGGAGTTCGGCATCATGCACACCGACACGCAGCGGAAGATCGTGCGCTTTCAGGAAAAGCCGAAGGAGGCCAAGCTGCTCGACGAGCTCCGCATTCCCGCGCCGCTGCTCGAAGGTCTCGGGCGCAGCGCCGACGAGGAACTCTACCAGGCCTCGATGGGCATCTATGTCTTCAACCGCCAGGTGCTGGTGGACGCGCTCGACAACGACCTTGTCGACTTCGGCAAACACATCATCCCCGACCTGATTCACAAGGCGCGCGTTCACTCCTATATCTTCCAAGGTTACTGGGAAGACATCGGCACGATCCGCGCGTTTTTCGACGCGAATCTGCAACTCACCGACACGGTGCCGCAGTTCAATTTCTTCGACACCATCGCGCCGATGTACACCCACGCGCGCTTCCTCCCCGGCAGCAAGATCAATGGCGCGACGATCCGCCACGCGATCATCTCGGATGGCTGCATCATCGACGACGCGCACATCGAGCGCGCCGTCATCGGCATCCGCAGCTACATCAAGCCCGGCACCACCATTCGCAACAGCATCATCATGGGCGCCGACTTCTACGACGCCGACCACGCGAATCGCGGCGGCCCCGAACTAGGCATCGGCCGCAACTGCGTAATCGACATGGCGATCATCGATAAAAACGCGCGCATCGGCGACGGCGTGGTCATCACGCCGGATGGCAAGCCGGACAACTTTGACGGCCCGAACTACTACATCCGCGACGGCATCGTGGTGGTGCCCAAGGGTGGCGTGATTCCGGACGGCGCGTGGATTTGACCGACCGCGGAGACGCGGAGGCGCAGAGGATGAGGAAACATTGGTTCGACCGCTCTCCTCTCCGCGCCTCTGCGCCTCCGCGGTGCATTTCTCGGAGTCGGTCTTTGAAATAGGCGGCGAAGCGCGCTTTAGTCTGCGCGCCATGCGCCGCCTGCTCGTTCTCTTTCTCGCTGCTTTCCTTTCGGCGACCGCCTTTGCCGATCTGCCTTTCGCCACCGTCTTCAAGGGACGCCCACAGTTCGACCGCGTCGTCGCAGCCGGCGATCAGTTCAAGGCGCTGCCGCTCGGCGATCGCATCGCCACCATCGGCAAATTCCTCACTGGCATTCCCTACAAAAGCTACACGCTGGAGATCGACGACCGCATCGAAGCGCCGTCCGTGAACCTCACCGGCCTCGATTGCTGGACTTTCTTCGAGGTGTCGCTCGCCTTTGCCCGGATGTTCGAGGAGCCGCGCGAACAGTGGACCCCGCAGCGCATGCTTCAGCTCATCGAGATGGATCGTTACCGCGGCGGACGCTGCGACGCTGGCTACCTCTCGCGGCTGCACTACCTCGAAGACTGGCTCTGGGACAACGAAAAGCGCGGCCTGATCAAGGATCTCACCCGCGAACTCGGTGGCGTCCGCGGCGTGAATGCGGCCCGCGAGATGACCGTCGGCTGGCGCGGCTACCGCTACATGGTGAAAAACCCCGAACTCCGCGCTGGCATCGCCCTCATGGAAGCCCGCGTCGCCCGCACCCCGTTCTACTACATCCCCAAGGCGAACGTGGCCGCGATCGAAGGCAAGCTCCGCAACGGCGACATCATCGGCATCTGCTCGAAAGACGGCAACAAGGTCGCCACGTCCCACGTGGGCCTGGCCTACCGCACGCACGATGGCGTGCTCCATTTCATGCACGCCTCTTCGCCGAAAAACTACGGCAAGGTCGTGCTCGATGACCGGCTCTCCACTTACCTCTCCAAGTTCCGCACCCATGCCGGCATCATCGTCGGCCGCCCGCAGCGCTAGCTGAGCATGCTCGATCCGCAGCGCACGATCGCCGAGCTGAAAGAGCTGCGTGCGCTGACGGGCGACGAGCACGGTGCGCAGCGCGTCGCCTTCACGCCCACCTGGGTGAAAGCGCGTGAGTGGTTCGCGGCGAAGCTCGCCGAAATTCCCGGCGTCGAAACGCACCGCGACGCCGCGGGCAATCTCTGGTCCACGCTGCGCGGCGAGTCGGAGCAGGCGCTGCTCATCGGCGGGCACCTCGATTCCGTGCCGAATGGCGGCTGGCTCGACGGCTGCCTGAACGTCGTGGCGGGGATCGAAATCCTGCGCCGCCTCAGCGCGCAGTATGGCGGCCGCCCGCCAGTCACCGTGCGGCTCGTTGACTGGGCGGATGAAGAAGGCGCGCGCTTTAGCAAGAGCCTCTTCGGTTCCTCCGCCTTCTCCGGAAACCTCGACATGGCCGAGGCCCGCGCGCTGGTGGACAGGTCCGGCATCCGACTGCCCGACGCGCTCGCCGAAGTAGGGATCGATTTCGAAAACGTGCTCGCCGCCGGCACCGAGCGCGCCCGCGCCGCCGCCTACATCGAGCTGCACATCGAGCAAGGCCCCGTGTTGCTCGATCTCGACCTCCCGCTCGGCGCCGTGCTCGGCACCTTCGGCGTCGAGCGCCACGCCATCACCTTCCGCGGCCAGGCCGCGCACAGCGGCAGCACGCCGATGAACCGCCGCCGCGACGCCTTCCTCGCGGCGGGGAAGATGGCTTCCGAGATCTACGCCATCGCCGAGCGCAGCGGGAAGCCAGGTGCGCCGAACGGCGCGGGCGTCTGCACCATCGGCTCCTGCACCACGAAACCTGGCATCGTCACCAGCGTCGTCGAGGAATGCCGCCTCACGCTCGATCAGCGTCACCTCGACCCCGCCGCCCTCGCCCGCATGCACGCCGAAGCGCGCGAAGCCAGCGAACGCTTCGCCCGCGAGGGCAACGTCGAAGTCGCCTGGGAGCGCATCTGGCACATCGCCCCACGCCCCTTCCACCCCGCGCTCATCGACCTCTGCGACGCCGCCATCCGCGAAACCTGCGGCACCTCCCACCGCCTCCCCAGCGGCCCGCTCCACGACGCCGCCGAAGTCGCCGCCGCTGGCATCCCCACCGTGATGATGTTCACCCAAAGCCTCCACGGCATCAGCCACAACAAAATCGAAGACACCAAAGAAGAGCACCTGGCCCTCGCCGTCACCGCCTTCGACAAACTCGCGGACAAAGCGCTGGCCTGGATCGCCGCGCCCGGAGGTGTGCGATGAAGCTGCCGCCCGACACCATCATAGATCCGCGAAAATTTCTCGGCCTCGCCGGTTACACATTGGCAACAGCCGCTCACTGATCGACGATCTGCGCGCGCAGATTCTCCCGCGCGACGCCGTCCCCATTGAGAGCACCGGGCACGGCCAGTTTTACGAAAGCCGCGCGCCGCTCACCGGCCCCAACAGGCGAACGCTGCGCATCTGCGCGATCTGGATGACAGAACATCGGGCCTCACAAAGTTCCTTATTTTGTTCCCGGACAAACTCCGCCAATGACCTTCCAACTCTACACCGACGCCGTTCTCACTCGCGACATCGCTGAGCACGATCTTTGTGCGGGCGATGTCATGAAGATCATCGACTATCATCCGGCTCCCGGCGGCGAGGACGGCTACTCCATCGAGGTCTTCAATGCGCTAGGCGACACCATCGCCGTCACTTCCGTTTCGCTGTCGGCTTTGGAATCGCTCAGCGAAAACGAAGTGTTTAGCGTCCGGCGTCGCGATCCCGCCGCGGCTTGACGAGCGCCGCGCGCGCAAACCACGAGCATCACCGGATAGGGCTGGTTCATCCACGTCTCCACCCAGCGCTGATTCCGGATCGTGAAAATCTCGGCCCCGTCCGTCTTCCGCACAGGGCCGAAGGCCCCATTAACAAGCCAGCCCAGGGCAAGCGAGGAACGAGCGCCGCCCTGGGTCTGGAAATATGGAATCGGCAAAGCCCCAACGGGGCGTAACAATCTTGCCCCGTTGTGCCGCAATCCCTCGCCCGCGTCGTCCTGCATGTCGTCTTCAGCACGAAGAACCGTGTTCCTTTTCTCAAAGACCCGGCACTCCGCGCCCGCCTCCACGCCTATATGGCGGGCGTCCTGCAAGCCATCGGTTGCGAGCCCATCCTCATCAATGGCGTGGCAGATCATGTCCACATCCTCTGCAACCTTTCCCGCACCGTCACCATCGCTGGTTTGATCGAGGCGGCAAAGGGCGGTCCTTCGAAATGGATGAAGGAACAAGGAGCGGCTTACCGGGACTTCTATTGGCAAGGCGGATACGGCTCATTTTCGGTGAGCCAATCCAACGTCGAGCAGGTCCGCGCCTATGTCGCGACGCAGGAGGAGCACCATCGCGAGGTGTCGTATCAGGATGAGTTCCGGGCGCTCTGCCGGAAACATGGCGTGGAGATCGATGAACGATACGTGTGGGATTGAAGCGTGGTTTGTCGCGCCCCGTTGGGGCTTGTTTCCATTTTGTCCGGCAGATCCCAGGGCGGCGCTCGTTCCTCGCTTGCCCTGGGCTGGCTTGTCGCAGGCCGTTGGCCTGAAGAGACCATGCTGGCTCCCGACGATCCTACGATTGCTCACAGGGATCCAATGCTTGGCCTCAAAGAGGCCGGACAAGCCAGCCCAAGGCAACGCCTTGGGTTCAGAACACATCAAGGTCATCAGCCCCGAAGGGGCGGGACAACGATCCATTTCTGCTTCGCGCCCGTTGGCCTCGTGCGCGTCGTCATTGAACTCGATCTCCATGTCAATGCCCTGATCGCTCACATTGAACTGCCGCCAGTTTCATGAATCGAAATGGGCGGCATACTCCGTTTCCCGGCTAATCGGGTCCGCGAGCGCCACGGTGGAACCGAGCGGAGCGAACCGGAACGGAGTGGAGATAGCCGAACCAGAAGACGCGATGATTTCTCTGAGGCAAATGGACAGGAGCGAAGCGACGTGCCCGAAGGGTGCGACCGGCAGGGAGCATCAAATGACCTCGCCCACCGGCGCGCGTTCCTTGCTCTGGTTGCTCAGCTCGATGGCGGCCTCCTCCTGCATGTCGCGCGCCCGCTGCTAAATCTCCGGGCTGGCGAAGCACTGCTCCAGCTCATCCCAGAGCGGCACCCGCTGCTCGCAGCCCACGCAGATGATGCTCGGCGTCTCCTCCTTCTTCTTGATGAGCTTGAAAAAGCCCGTCGCCTCCGGCTGCGGTGGCCGGCCTCGCAGCCACTCGTTGAGCCGCATCATCGCCACCTCGCGATTGCCCACCGGCGTGCCGCACTCCGGGCAGACATAATGCCGCAGCCGCTCTACTACGGCCGCCAACTTAGTTTGAGTATAAGTTCGATAGCCATTGCTTCGTAGCGCGACCGCACTTCTTCCGGAGGAATGCTGAATTGGCTGGCTGCATTTGCCACTCGACCTTCGGAGACGATTTCTCGGGGGTCGAGCGTCGGCTCTTCTGCATCCAAATCACGCGATAGAAGGAACCGGTCCAAACGATCTCTGCCACGAGCGTAGGCACTAACGGCGGCGAAGCGAAACTTAGGTTCCGCCGACGTAAGGAATCTGTTGTGCGCGGCATTCCCTTTTGGCTCACCCAAAGCTTGGAGCGCGATTGCTGCCGATGCTGCAACGTCAGGGTTCTGGTCGTTGAGCTTGGCCACCAGCGGCGAGAGGGCCTGCTTGTCCCCCAACTTTGCGAGCGCTCGGATGACGGCTTGTCGAACCTCGGAGTCTTGGTCGTCCAGCTTGGCCAACAGCGGAGAGACGGCATGCTTGTCGCCCAAGTGTGCCAGCGCTCCGATGACGGCTTGTCGGACATCGGAGTCTTGGTCGTCCAGCTTGGACAACAGCGGTCCGACTGCTTCCTTGTCGCCCAAGTGTGCCAGCGCTCCGATGACGGCTTGTCGGACATCGGAGTCTTGG
>Ga0209181_10003605_pt1 | contig 23702 bp, 19 predicted proteins | sample MAT05_FD_187208 | JGI IMG/M metagenome (GOLD analysis project Ga0209181, IMG submission 187208) | Freshwater microbial communities from Lake Fryxell liftoff mats and glacier meltwater in Antarctica - MAT-05 (SPAdes) (version 2) | ecosystem: Environmental > Aquatic > Freshwater > Ice > Liftoff...
CGGTGCAGTGCTGCCCGCCGGCCAGACCGGCACGGTCTACTTTGCCAACGGCCGGCCGTTTGCCTACCACAACGACCCGGCCAAGACCGCTGGCTCGACCCACCCGCTGGGCTGGACCACGCTGGGCGACGTGGGCCATTTGGACGCCGACGGCTTCTTGTACCTGACCGACCGCAAGTCCTACATGATCATCTCGGGCGGGGTCAACATCTACCCGCAAGAGGCTGAAAACGTGCTGATCAACCACCCCAAGGTGGCCGACTGCGCGGTGCTGGGCGTGCCCAACGAGGAGTTTGGCGAAGAGGTCAAGGCGGTGGTGCAGCCGCGCGACATGCGTGACGCCGGCCCGGCGCTGGCGCAGGAGCTGATCGCTTATTGCCGCGAGCACCTGTCGCACATCAAGTGCCCACGCTCGGTGGACTTCGAGGCCGAGCTGCCGCGCCACGCCACCGGCAAGCTCTACAAGCGGCTGCTGAAGGACCGGTACTGGGCCGGGCACACGTCGAAGATTCTTTGACGGTGGGGCGCGGAGTGCTGGCCGCGCAGCACAGTGCCCATCCAACGCCGCCGGCTTGAACCTCAGGCCATGCCCGCCGCCCGCCCCGCCCGGCCGCGCCGCAGGCGGTTGAAGTTCCACGCCACCGCCAGCAAACCCAGCCCGCCCGCCGCCAGCACCCAGCCGGTGCCCACCGTGCCCACCAGCAGCCCGGCCAGCCCCACACCCAGCGACTGACCCAGAAAAAAGCACGCCGCGAACGACGCCACCGCCGCGCCGCGCCGCTCGGGTGCCATTTGCGTTGCGTGGGTCTGCAGCGTGTTGTGCATCATGTAAAAGCCCAGGCCCATCAGCGCGCAGGCCGGCATCGCCCAGGCCCAGGCCGGTGCCCAGGCCAGCGCCCACAGCGCGGCGGCCATGAAGACCGAGCCGGTGCGCACCAGCACCACCTCGCCCAGGCGCTGCACCAGCCAGCGCGCAAACAGCGCAAAGCCCAGGCCACCGGCGGCAAACAGCATCACCAGCGCGCCCACGGTGGACAGCGGCAGGCCGAAGCGCTGGTGCAGGTGTGAGGCGATGAAGGCAAACGGGCCGTAGACCGCTGCGCCCTCGACAAACACCGTCACCAGCACCACCCTGGCCCAGGGTTTGGCCAGCACGGCGGCAAATTCAGCCGCGCCGCGCTGCACCGGGTTGCCACCGGCGCCGTTGGCGCCTGCACCTCCGCCCACAGTGCGCGTGGCCACCGCCACCGCCACCGCCGCAGGCGGCAGGCGCCGCCGCACCCACTGCAGCACGATGGCCACCACGCCGAACAGCCCGGCCACGCCAAAAAAGGGCGTGCGCCAGTCCAGGTGCTCGGCGGCAAAACCGCCGGCCCAGACGCCGATCGCAAAGCCGGTGATCTGGCCGATCAGGAAGCGCGCCAGCACCGCCTGGCGCCGCTCATAAGGCACCACGTCGCCGATCCAGGCCATCGCCAGCGGGATCACCGCCGCGGCGGTGGCGCCGGCCAGCAGCCGCCCGGCCAGCAGCGCGCTGTGGCCGGGCGCCAGCGCGCACAGCAGCGAGGTGCCGGCCGACGCGGCGCAGGCCCAGGCGATGACGCGGTATTTGCCGTAGCGGTCGCCCAGCGGGCCGAACAGCAGCTGCGACAGGCCATAGGCCACCGCAAACACCGTGATCACCTGTGAGGCCTGGCCCAGCGTGACGGAAAACTCCTGCGCCAGCCGGGGCAGCAGCGCGTCGGCCAGCCGCAGCGACACGCCGCTGGCCCCTGCGGCCAGCGCCAGCCCGACGATGGCCAGCACCGGCACGGGCGCCGCCGGACCTGGCGCGGTGGGGAGGATGCCGGCCGGGGTGGCCATCGTCGGGGCGACAATCGGGGCGGCAGTCGGGGCGGCAGTCGGGGTGGCAGCCGGCGTGGCAGCCGGGGTGGCAGCCGGGGTGGCACTGGCAGTGGGTACGACCGGCGTCGCGTTCAGCATGGGCATTGGGCATTGTCGGGCCGCCCACCGACGGCCAGCGGCCGTGCCGGCTTTCAACCTGGCCGGGCGGCGGGCACGGCGGCGCTGGCTGGGCCGGTGCGCAGCGCCGCCGCGTCGGGTGCCGCGCCTGGATCGCCTGCGGCCATGGCCTGCAGCCAGACGGCCGTCTCCCGGTCGGGCAGGCCGTCGACGTTGGCCGGCCGCACCTTCATCTGGAACGCGGCGATGACATTGCGGGTGGCGCTGTCCAGCTGGCCGTGGCGCGGCACGCTGTAGCCCACCTGGGCCAGCCTGTCCTGCCACCAGGCCGGGTCGGGCAGGGTGTCCGGGTAGCGGCGCTGCAGCACGGCGTTGTGCAGGCTGATCTGCGCCGCATCGGGCCAGCGCAGCAGCCCGGCGTCGGCCAGCGCGCGCCACGGGAATGCCGGCCCCGGATCGACCTTGCGCTGCGGCGCGATGTCGCTGTGGCCCAGGATGCGGTCGGGCCGGATGCCGTGCCGGGCCTGGATGCCTTGCAGCAGCGGGATCAGCGCGGCGATCTGGGCTGGGGCATAGGGCGCAAAAACCCGGCTGCCGTCGGGCAGGGTGTGCAGCCCCGGGTTGACGATCTCCACGCCGATCGAGCTGGCATTGAGCATCGCATGGCCCTGCCAGGCGCTGTCACCGGCATGCCAGGCGCGGCGCGATTCGTCCACCAGCCGGTACACGACCGGCGGTGTCTGGTCACCCACCAGGTAATGCGCGCTGACGGCCTGCTGCGTCAGGATGCGCAGCGAATCGGCCAGCGATTCACCGGTGTAGTGCAGGATCAGGAACAGCGCCCGGCTGTCCTGGCCCTGGGCCGGGTGGCGGGTGTCGAGGGCGGGCGCATCGGCGCTTGTCGTGGCGCAGCCCGCCAGGCCACCGACCAGGCCAGCGCCCAGCGAGGTGAGCAGCGCGGCCGCCGGCCCGCCCAGCGCGGCGCGCAGCAGCAGCGTGCGACGGCTCGGTCCGGTGGCAAGGGTGGTGGCGCGGGTGGTGCCGCGGTTGGAGGCGCGGTTGGAGGCGTGCATCGTGTCGCGGTGTGGGCGTGGGTGTGGATGTAGGTGATCGCGACCGAGCGCCTCGCATCATCGCTGCTGGCGGGCCCTGCCTAAAATCGCAGCGCCATGCGCCGTCCCGGATGCCTCCCCGTTTGACCCGCCCCCGCGACCTTGTCGGGGCGGCATTGCGAGCCCGCACGGCCGGCATGGCCCGCCTCGCACATGGGATGCAGCGCTTGCTGCCTGTCCTGATCGCGGCCGTTTGCAGTGGCTTGGCGGCCGCCGGCCCTGCCCAGGCACAGCCCGCCAGACTGGCGCTGCCTGACAGCCCCTTGCCGGCCGCGGTGGCCGAGGCCTTGCAGCGCGCCCAGCTGCCGGCCGACGCGCTGGCCGCCGTGGTGTTGCCGGTCGGCCCGAGCGGCCAGTACAGCTTAAACGGACCCATCGCCCGCAGCGCCGCCGAGGCCGCAGACGCCGCCAACGCCCGACAGGCCCGCAATGCCCGCAACAACCCCCGCTGGGCCCGGCAGGCCGACCGCCCGATGCAGCCCGCGTCCACCGTCAAGCTGGTGACCACGATCGTGGCGCTGGACCGGCTGGGGCCCAATATGCGCGGCTTCACCGAGCTGCTCAGTGCCGCGCCACAACAGGGCGATGTGCTGGCCGGTGACCTGGTGCTGCGCGGCGGTGCCGACCCCGAGCTGGGCCTGCCGCAGCTGTGGGCGCTGCTGGCCGAGCTGCGCTGGGCCGGCATCCGCGAGATCGCCGGTGACATCGTGCTGGACCGAACGCTGTTTCGCCCGGTCGGGTCGGCTGTCGATGCCGCGCCGTTCGATGCCTGGCCCGAGATGGCCTACAACCAGACGCCCGACGCCCTGCAGCTCAACGGCAACCTGATGGGCGTGGAGATCACCAGCGAAAACCCCGCCGCGACCGGCCAGGTGCTGGCGCGTGCGCTGCCGCCGCTGCCGGGGGTGGAGATCGACGCCAGCGCGCTGCGCCTGACCGACCGCGCCTGCCGCGACTGGAGCGAGGACTGGATCAGCCCGCCGTTGACGGCCCAGCCCTCGCCCGGCCGCTTGCGCATCACGCTGCGCGGCGGGTTTCCCAAGGCCTGCAGCCAGCGCACCGGCCTGGCGCTGATCGACAGCACCGCGCTGGCCGAGCGCCACCTGCGCTGGGTCTGGCAAGGCCTGGGCGGCGAGTGGCGCGGCATGTTGCGCGAGGCCGGCACGCCACTGATCGCCCCGGTCAGCGCCGCGGCGGCGCGTCCGGTGTTGGCACAACAAACCCCGCAGCCGACGCCACAACGCATGTTGCTGCCGTTACCGCAACTGCCGCCAATGACCACAGCCCCGCCCAGCGCGCTGGCCCCGCCCGGCTGGGTCGCGCCCGGCGTGGTCTGGGCGGGCAGCCCCGGCGCCACGCCGCCCGGCGTGCGCCTGCTGGCACGCCGGCTGGCCCGGCCTTGGGGCGAGGTGCTGCGGCTGACGAACAAGCAGTCCGACAACCCCAGCGCTCGGCTGCTGTATTTGTCGCTGGGGCTGGCGGCGATGGCGGACGACACCGCCACAGCCACCAGCGACCTGGCCGCCCGCGCGGTGAAAGACTGGCTGGCCGAGCACCAGATCCCCAGCGCCGGCCTGGTGATCGACAACGGCTCGGGCCTGTCGCGCAGCGAGCGCATCAGCCCGCGCCAACTCGCACTGATGCTGCAGGCCGCGCACAGTGGCCGCTGGGCGCCCGAGCTGTTGATGAGCCTGCCGGTGGCAGGGGTGGACGGCTCGATGCGCAACCGCCTGAAGACCAGCCCGGCAGCCGGCTGGGCGCGCCTGAAGACCGGCTCGATCAAGGGCGTGGTGGCGCTGGCCGGCTACGTGCCGGATGCGCAGGGCCGCTGGTGGGCGCTGGCGGCGATGCTCAACCACGAGCAGGCGGCAGCCGGCCGGCCGGCGCTGGATGCGCTGGTGGACTGGGTGGCGCGTGGCGGCATGACGGCACCTTGACAGCGCCCTGACGGCACCCCGAGGGTCTCCCGACGGCACCCTGACCGCGCGCCAGACAGCACCCGCAGCGCCGCAAGGTTGCCCAAAAAGTGCGATGCTGGCGCCCTGCCGGCCGCGCTGCCGCAACCCGGCAGCCCCACAGCCCCCAACCCCTTCGAGGACTGCACACCATGACCGTCACCCGTCTGCGCAACATCTCCCTGGCCGCCGCGGCGGCCCTGGCCGCATTGGCCCTGGCGGGTTGCGGCACCCTGTCCGAGCCCGCGCAGTCGGTGTCGCTGGTCGAGCCGGTCAACGGCGCCACCGTCAGCAGCCCGTTCAAGGTGCGGTTTGGCGTCAAGGGCATGGTGGTTGAGCCGGCTGGCGACATCAAGCCCAACAGCGGCCACCACCACCTGGTGATCAACGGTGACGCGGTGCCCACCGGCCAGTCGGTGCCGTTCACCGAACGCAGCCTGCACTTTGGCAAGGGCCAGACCGAGACCGAGATCACGCTGCCGCCCGGCAGCTACACCCTGACCGCGCAGTTTGCCAACGGCGCGCACCAGAGCTACGGCAAGCCGATGAGCCGGACCATCAGCGTGACGGTCAAGTGATCACGCTGCGGCCGGGGCCGGCATGAACGCCGTGCACCCCAAGAAGTTGCTGCTGTCGAAGTGGACGGCCGCGGTGCCCGCCGGGCGCGACAAGCACTTTCTGGTGGCGCTGGTGGTGCAACCCGAGCCGCCGGTCACCCGCATCGACTGGGTGGAGATCGAGGCAGTGCATTCCAAGCGCCGCCAGCGCATTGCCTGGCGCGATTTGCGCGACGACAGCCGCTGGCGCCAGGGCTGGGTGTGAGTCTGCCGTCGATGCCCGACGGCTACCGCGCGCTGGTGATCGGTGCGTCCGGTGCCATCGGGGCGGCCTTGTTACGCCAACTGGCGGCCGATGGGCGCTGCGGCCTGGCGTTGGGCCTGCACCGGCAATCGCAGCCGGCCATCGACTTCGACGACGAGGCCGGCATCGCCCAGGCCGCCGCCGCGCTGGCGCCGCAGGGGCCGTTTCACCTGATCGTCAACGCCGCGGGGGTATTGCACAGCCAAGGCAGGATGCCCGAGAAGAAGCTGGGCGACCTGGGTTATGCCCAGTTGGAGGCCACCTTCCGCGCCAACACCTTCGGCCCGGCGCTGCTGCTGCGGCATTTCAGCCCGCTGCTGGACCGCCGGCGCGCGGTGCTGGCCGTGCTGTCGGCCAAGGTGGGCAGCATCGGCGACAACCGGCTGGGCGGCTGGTACAGCTACCGGGCGTCCAAGGCGGCGCTCAACATGCTGGTCAAGACCGCTGCGATCGAGCTGCGGCGCAGCCAGCCGCAAACGGTGCTGGTGGCGCTGCACCCGGGCACTGTGGCGTCGCCGCTGTCACGGCCTTTCAAGGGCGAGCAGATCGGCCGCGCGCCCGACATGGCCGCGGCCGAGATGCTGCAGGTGCTGGACGCGCTGGGCCCGGCCGACAGCGGCGCGTTTGTGGCCTACGACGGCCAGCGCCTGCCCTGGTGAGCGCCCCCGAGGCGGCAGAAAAGCCCGCCGCCGCCCCCCGAAGGGGAGGAATCAACTCGGGAGCGGCCCAGCGTTGATTCATGAGCGGCGCCTGGCCGCCCGCGGCCGGTGATCAGCCGGGCTGGCCGGTGCGCTGGCGGCGCGCCACGAACACCAGCGCGCCCAGGCCGGCCAGCATCAGCGCGTAGCTCTCGGGCTCGGGCACGGCCGAGATTTTTGTCGAGAAGTAGGCCGTGTCGTTCGAGTTGGCGTCGCCCGACCAGATCCAGGTGGCGGCACCGATGTTCGGGCGCGTGCCCCAAGGCGAGTCACCGTTCTGGCCCACGATGGTCACGGCGCTGTAAGGGTCGCCGAAACCGGTGGCGTTGGCTTTCCAGTCGCTGCTGTTGGTCAGCAGAGCGGTCTGGCCGTTCGAGAACTGGTGGTCGGTTCCGGACAGTGAAAACTGGCCCAGAAACGCTGCGATGCCACCCTGGTCATGGCCGTAGACATGCAGAAAATAACTGGTGCCGGCGGCCAGCGTGGCCGTGCCGGTGAAGGTGGTCATCCACGGGTCGCCCGACAAAAACGCCGTGCCTTGCAGGTTGTCACTGGTGGCGAGGTACGCCACGAAGTCGTTGTCCATGCTGACGTTCGACGTCAATGTGGTTGCCGACGCGCCGGCAGCAGTGAGGGCAAACAGCGCGGCGGCCAGGCATTGCCGGGTCTTGATGGGGGCGGATTTCATCGGGTCCTTTTAGGAGGTGCATGACGTCAAATGACGACCCGAGTTTGGGGTGCCTGGCCTTGCAGCGGTCCCCCGCAGCCCTGGGGGACGGGCTGGCGGGTTCGTGATGCAAGGCCGGTTTCAGCCCGGCGACGCAAAATCGATCAGCACTTTCATCGCGCGTTTGCGGTCGCTGGCCAGCTCAAACGCCTCGCGTGCCTCGGCCATCGGGAACGCGCGTGTGATCACCGGCGACAAATCGACCCGGCGCTCGTTGATCAGCCGCACCGCCAGCGCAAACTCGGCATGGAAGCGGAACGAGCCGCAGATCGACAGCTCCTTGGCCACGATCAGGTTCTGCGGGATGCTGACATCGCCGCCCAGGCCGAGTTGCACGACGATGCCGCGCGGGCGCATCACCTCCAGCCCGTCGCGCAGCGCACGGGGGTTGCCCGAGCATTCCAGCATCACGTCGAACGCTCCCTTGTCAGCCGCGTAGCGCTGCACCCAGCCGGTGTCGGTGGCGGCGTTGATCGTCAGGCTGGCGCCCAGCGCACGCGCCACGGCCAGCGGCTCGTCCACCACATCGGTTGCGACGATCTCGGCCGCGCCATGCACCCGGGCCGCGGCCACCGCCAGCGCGCCGATCGGGCCGCAGCCCGACACCAGTACCCGCTTGCCCAGCAGCGAGCCGGCGCGCGACACGCCGTGCAGGCCGACCGAAAACGGCTCGGCCAGCGCGGCTTGTTCGAGCGGGATGCCGGGCGCGATCAGGTGGCACTGGCTGGCGTCGCAGACCAGCGCGTCGCGGAAGGCGCCTTGCACATGCGGCAAACGCATCGCACTGCCGTAAAACCGCATCTCCAGGCACTGGTTGGGCAGGCCTTCCAGGCAGAACTTGCAGCCGCCGCAGGGCCGGCTGGGGTTGACGGCCACCCGGTCGCCCACCTTCAGCGAAGACACACCGTCGGCCACCGCCGCCACCGTGCCCGCCACCTCGTGGCCCAGCACCATCGGCTGCTGGATGCGCACCGTGCCGAACCCGCCGTGGTGAAAGTAGTGCAGGTCCGACCCGCAGATGCCGCCAAACGCCACCCGCACCAGCACCTGGCCGGGGCCGATGTCGCCGGCGTCCTGCTCGTCCAGGCGCAGGTCGGTGGGGGCGTGGATGACGAGGCACCTGCAGCGAAGTCGCATGGAGGGAGGCTCCTGGGGTGTTGAGGTGGCGGAAACGGGATCGTGCCCGTCGGGTCAGCGGTGCAGCGCGGGCCGCTTCGGGTCGAAAGTCCAGCCCGGGACCAGGTACTGCATCGCCGCGGCGTCGTCGCGGGCGCCCAGGCCGTGCTGCAGGTAGAGCTGGTGTGCGCGCTCGACCGCGGCCATGTCCAGCACTACCCCGAGACCCGGGGTTTTGGGCACCTGCACCCGCCCGCCCTGGATCTGCAGCGGCTGCTGGGTCAGGCCCTGGCCGTCCTGCCAGATCCAGTGGGTATCGATGGCGGTGACCCGGCCCGGCGCGGCGGCGGCCACGTGCGTGAACATCGCCAGCGATACATCGAAGTGGTTGTTGGAGTGCGAGCCCCAGGTCAGGCCCCAGTCGCGGCAGGTCTGTGCCACCCGCACCGACCCCGCCATGGTCCAGAAATGCGGGTCGGCCAGCGGGATGTCGACCGACTGCAGCGACAGCGCATGCGTCAGCTGGCGCCAGTCGGTGGCGACCATGTTGGTGGCTGTCGGCAAGCCGGTGGCACGGCGGAACTCGGCCATCACCTCGCGGCCCGAAAAGCCGTCCTCGGCGCCGCAGGGGTCTTCGGCATAGGCCACCACGCCGCGCAGGTCGCGCATCAGCCGGACGGCGTCCTTCAGCCGCCAGCCGCCGTTCGGGTCCAGTGTGATGCGGGCCTGCGGAAAGCGCTCATGCAGCGCGATGACGGTTTTGATCTCGTCCTCGGCCCGCAGCGCACCGCCCTTGAGCTTGAAGTCGTTGAAGCCGTAGCGCGCATAGGCTGCGTCGGCCAGCCGCACGACCGCCTCGGTTGTCATCGCCGGCTCGTGGCGCAGGCGGCACCAGTCGTCGTCGGCGCCCGGGTCGCGGGTGTAGGGCAGGTCGGTCTTGCCGGAATCACCGATGTAGAACAGGTAGCCCAGCATCTCGACCTCGTCGCGCTGCTGGCCCTCGCCCAGCAGCGCGGCCACCGGCACGCCCAGGTGCTGGCCCAGCAGGTCGAGCAGCGCGCACTCGATGGCGGTGACCGCATGGATGGTCGTGCGCAGATCGAAGGTCTGCAGCCCGCGGCCGCCGCTGTCACGGTCGGCAAAGGTTTTGTGCACGTTTTGCAGCACCTGCTGCAGTGCGCCCAGCGGCTGGCCCAGCACCAGCCCGCGGCTGTCCTCCAGGGTCTGGCGGATCTTTTCGCCGCCCGGCACCTCGCCGATACCGGTGCGCCCGGCGCTGTCGGTCAGCAGCAGCAGGTTGCGGGTGAAAAACGGCCCGTGCGCGCCGCTCAGGTTCAGCAGCATGCTGTCGCGCCCCGCAACGGGGATGACTCGCAGGGCGGTGATGGATGGGGTGGACGCCGTGGGCATGGGGTTCTTCGGGCAGTTCAGCCTGATTTGTCTACGATCTGGACAAGCACAAGGCGATGGGGCCGATCAGGCCGGTCCAAAGTGGTTTCAACCCGCAAAAGGGCCCGCCAGCGCTGGGCTGCGGGCCCTTTGTCAATGCAACCTGAAAAGGCGAATCCTAAAAAGGAATGTCGTCGTCCATGTCGTCGAAGCCGGTGCTGGACTTGGGCGCAGCGCGCGCTGTGGGTGCGGCGGCCGGGGCGCGCGGTGCTGCGGCGCGCGGCGCTGGCGCGGCGCGCCGCGGTGCCTCGGCCTGACCGCCGTCCGGGCCGCCGTAGCCGCCCTGGTCTTCACCGCGCGCCCCGCCCCCGCCGCCGCCATCTTCACGGCTGCCCAGCAGCTGCATCTGGTCGGCGTAGATCTCGGTGGTGTACTTTTCGACGCCGTCCTTGTCGGTCCACTTGCGGGTCTTGAGGCGGCCTTCGACATAGACCGGGCGGCCCTTTTTCAGGTACTCACCGGCGATTTCAGCCAAGCGGTCGTTGAAGACGACGCGGTGCCATTCGGTCTCCTCCTGGCGCTCGCCGGTTTCCTTGTTCTTCCAGTTGCGGGTGGTGGCGATGCCGACAGTGCACCAGGCGCCACCGCTGGGGTTGTAGCGCACCTCGGGATCACGCCCCAGGTTGCCGATGAGGATGACTTTGTTGACCGATGCCATGGGGGCTCCTTGCTGAAACGGGGGTGTGCGGTTGCGGGGGCGTGATTGTCCGCCGTGGCCCATGATACCGAGCGGGGGGCGGGCGATGACATCACCCGCCCGGGGGTGCCGGACCCACCTGAAACGGGGGCGGTCGCCGGTTTGCGGCCGACTCGCAGCCGGCGACCCCCAGCCGGCGACCCTCAGTCGCCGACCCACAGTTGCCGACCCACAGTTGCCGACCGTCAGCCGCCCAGCGCCTTGTACAGCGCCACCCGGTTGTTCAGCTCGGCCAGGCGCACCTGCACCACCGCCTGCTCGGCGGCAAACAGCGAGCGTTGGGCGTCGAGTTGCTCCAGCACGCTGGCCGCACCGACGCTGGCCTTGAGCCCGACCAGGCGGGCGGTGTCGCGCGCGGCGTCCCGTTGCTGGCGTTGTGCGATGCCTTGCTCGCGCCAGGTGGCCAGGCCGGCCAGACCGTCGGCGGTGTCGCGGAAGGCGGACTGGATGGCGCGCTCGTACTGGGCCTGGGCGACCTGCTGCGCGGCCTCGGCCGACGCCACGTTGGCCTGACGCCGGCCGGCGTCGAACACGGTGATCAGCGCATTGGCCGCCAGCGTGTAGACAAAGGCGCCGCTGTTGAACAGCCCCGCCAGCTGGCTGGACCCGACGCCGCCCTGGCCGGTCAGCGACAGCGTGGGCCAGAAGGCGGCGCGGGCGGCGCCGATGTTGGCTTGCGCTGCACGCATCGTCTGCTCGGCGGCGATCACGTCGGGCCGGCGCAGCAGCACTGCCGACGACAGGCCGGCCGGCACATCGGCCAGCCAGCGCTCGTCGGCCAGGGGCGATGACAGCGGCGGCGGGCTGGTGGTGCCCGCGGGCGTGCCGGCCGTGGTGGCGGCCCTGGGGGTGGACGGGGCGGCGACGGTCGTGGCGGTGGGTGTCGCGATGTTGCCCAGGGCCGTCACCGGCTGGCCCAACAGCAGCGCCAGCGTGTTCAGGTCCTGCGACTGTTGGCGGGTGAACTGCGCCAGCGCGACCCGGCCCTGGGCCGTCAGTGTCTGCTGGGCTTGCAGGTCCAGCAGCGATGCGGCGCCGGCGGACTCTCGCATGGCCGTCAATTTGAGCGTTTGCTCGCGGCTGTCCAGCGACTGTCGCGCCAGCGCCAGCAGCTCGTCGTCGGCCTGCAGCGCCAGCCCGGCCTGCACCACCGCGGCCACCAGGGTCAGCTCGGCGGCGCGGCGGCCGGCGTCGGTGGACAGCAGCTGCGCGCGGGCGGCGTCGTTCAGGTTGGCCAGGCGGCCAAACAGGTCGATCTCCCAGCTGCTGAGCGACAGCCCGGCGGTCAGCGTGGTGGCCTCGTTGCCCTTGCCGTTGGGCGCGCGCGCGGCACTGACGCCGGCGCCGATGGTGGGCAGGCGGTTGGCCTCGGTCGCGGTGAGCTGGGCTTGCGCGCGCTGCACGTTCAGCATCGCCACCCGCAGGTCGCGGTTGTTCTTCAGCGCCAGCTCGACCCAGGCGATCAGGCGCGGCTCGCGCACCCAGCCCCGCCAGGCGGTGGGCGGCAGGTCGGCCGGTGCACCGGCGCCCACTGGCAGGGTGGTCGGCACGCCGGCTTGCTGCAGCAACTGGTCGGCGGGCGTGGTGGTGCCGGGGCCGGGGCTGGCGCAGCCGGCCAACAAGGCAGCGGCGCTGACGGAGATCGCCAGCCGACCCAGGGGATGGCACAAAACGGCATTCATGCCGGGCCCCCTTCCAGATCGCCGGCTGGCTTGGGCAGCGCAGGTGGCAGCGGCGGCGGCGGTTTTGGCGGGGCGATGGTGTGGCTGTGTGGCGCCACGCGCTTGGCCGGCAAGATCCGGCGCACCACCACATAGAACACCGGCACGAAGAACACCGCCAGCACGGTGGCGGTGATCATGCCGCCCATCACGCCCGTGCCGATGGCGCGCTGGCTGGCCGACCCGGCGCCGGATGACAGCGCCAGCGGCAGCACGCCCAGGATGAAGGCCAGCGAGGTCATCAGGATCGGCCGGAACCGCAGCTTGCAGGCCAGCAGCGTGGCGTCGATCAGCGCCATGCCCTCGGCCTGCAGGTCCTTGGCAAATTCAATGATCAGGATCGCGTTTTTGGCCGACAGGCCGATCACCGTGATCAGGCCGACCTTGAAGTACACGTCGTTGGGCATGTCGCGCAGCGACACCCCCAGCAGCGCGCCCAGCACGCCCAGCGGCACCACCAGCAGCACGGCCACCGGGATGGCCCAGCTCTCGTAGAGTGCTGCCAGGCACAGGAACACCGCCAGCATCGAGAACGCCAGCAGGATGCCGGCCTGCGAGCCCGAGAGTTTTTCCTCGCGCGACTGGCCGGTCCACTCGAAGCCGAAGCCCGGTGGCAGCTTGGCGGCCAGCGCCTCCATCTCGTCCATCGCCTCGCCGGTGGACCGGCCGGGCGCAGCGTCGCCGGCCAGACGCATCGCCGAGTAGCCGTTGTAGCGGGTGGTCTGCATCGGGCCGTCGATCCAGCGGGTGGTGGCAAAGGTGGACAACGGCACCAGCTGGCCGCGGTTGTTGGGCACTTGCAGCTTGAGCAGGTCGTCGGGGGCCATGCGCGCGCTGGCGTCGGCCTGCACCACCACCCGTTGCAGCCGGCCCTGGCTCGGAAAGTCGTTGATGTAGCTCGACCCGACGGACGTGGACAGCAGCGCGTTGATGGCATCGAAGCTCACGCCCTGGGCATAGGCGCGTTCGCGGTCGATGTCGATCTGCAGCTGCGGCGCGTCCTCCAGCCCGTCGGACCGCACGCCGGCCAGCAGCTTGCTGCCGCGCGCCATGCCCAACAGCTGGTTGCGCGCGGCCAGCAGCGCGTCGTGGCCCAGGCCGCCGCGGTCTTGCAGCCGGAAGTTGAAGCCGGTGGCGGTGCCCAGCTCGGGGATCGGCGGCGGGCTGAGCGGGAACACAAACGCATCCCGGATGCCCATCATCGCGCCAAAGGCCCGGCCGGCCAGTGCCTGCGCCGATTGCTCACGGCCCTTGCGCTCGTCCCAGTCCTTGAGCGGCACGAACACCAGGCCCGAGTTCTGGCCCTGGCCCGAGAAGCTGAAGCCCAGCACCGCCACCACCTGGTCGACCTCGGGCTGGGCCATGAAAAAGCCCTCGACCTGCTGCATCACCGCGGTGGTGCGCTCCAGCGTGGCACCGGCGGGCAGCTGCACGTTGACGATCAGGTAGCCCTGGTCCTCGTTGGGCAGAAAGGACGACGGCAGGCGCACGTACATCCAGCCCACCACCGCCACCACCACGCCGAAGGCCAGCATCCAGCGCCCGGCGCGTTTGAGCACCCGGGCGGTCAGGCTCTCGTAGCCGGCGGCGGTGCGGCGAAAGCCCCGGTTGAACAGGCCGAAAAAGCCGCCGCGCTGGTGGTGGCCGGCCGGGATGGGTTTGAGAAAACTGGCGCACAGCGCCGGGGTGAGGGTGAGCGCCAGGAAGGCCGAGAACAGGATGGCCGAGACCATGGTGAGTGAAAACTGGCGGTAGATGCTGCCCACCGCACCGGCAAAAAACGCCATCGGCACAAACACGCTGACCAGCACCACGGTGATGCCGATCACCGCACCGGTGATCTGGCCCATCGCCTTGCGGGTGGCCTCGCGCGGGCTCAGGCCCTCTTCGGCCATCAGGCGCTCGACGTTTTCGACCACCACGATCGCGTCGTCCACCAGGATGCCGATCGCCAGCACCATGCCGAACAGCGTCAGCACGTTGATCGAGTAGCCCATTGCGAACAGCATGCCGAAGCTGCCCAGCAGCGCCACCGGCACCACGATGGTGGGGATCAGCGTGTAGCGCAGGTTCTGCAAGAAGACCAGCATGACCAGAAACACCAGCGCGATCGCCTCGGCCAGGGTCTCGACCACCTGCTTGATCGAGATGCGCACGAATTTGGAGCTGTCGTACGGCACCTTGTAGTCCATGCCCGGCGGAAAGTAGGCCTTGAGCTGCTTCATGCGGGCCTTGACCGCGTCGGCCGTGGCCAGCGCATTGCCGCTGGGCGCCAGCTGTACGCCCACGCCGGCGGCGGGTTGGCCGTTCAGGCGCTGGAAGCTGCCGTAGCCCTGGCCACCCAGCTCGATGCGCGCCACGTCGCGCAGCCGCACGGTCGAGCCGTCGGCATTGGCGCGCAGCACCACCGCACCAAACTGCGCCGGGTTGGCCAGCTGGCCGTTGACGACGATGGTCGCACTCATCGCCTGGCCGGGGATGCCGGGCACGTCGCCCAGGTTGCCGGCCGAGACCTGCGCGTTTTGCGCCCGGATGGCGCTGTTGACATCGCTCGGCGACAGGCCGAACGACACCAGCTTGGCCGGGTCCAGCCAGATGCGCATCGCGCGCTCGGTGCCAAACAGCTGGGCCTGGCCCACGCCGGGCACGCGCTGCAGCTCGGGCTGGATGTAGCGGGCGATGTAGTCGCCCAGCGCGATCGGGTCGTCGGCCGGGTTGGTGGACGTCAGCGAGACAAACAGCAAGAAGTTGGAGCGCGCCTTGTCGATGCGCACCCCTTGCTGCACCACCGAGCTGGGCAGGCGCGGGGACGCGCGGCTCAGCCGGTTTTGCAGCTCGACCTGGGCCAGGTCGACGTTGGTGCCGGTCTCGAAGGTGGCAGTGATCGTGCCCGAGCCGTTGGCCTGGGCGATCGACTCGACATAAATCATGCCGGCCGAGCCGTTCAGCTCGCGCTCGATGACCGACAGCACGCTGTCTTCCAGCACCTGGGCCGACGCGCCGGGGTAGGCCACGCTGACGACGATGGACGGCGGCGCGACCGACGGGTATTGCGCCACCGGCAGCTTGTTGATGGCGGCCGCACCCAGCAGCGCGATGAACAGCGCGATGACCCAGGCAAAAATCGGCCTGTCGATGAAAAATCCGGACAGCATCGGGGCGCTCCGGGCTTAGCGGCTGGCGGCCGGCGCGGGCGCCGGGGCGGCAGCTGGCGCTGGCGTAGGGGCCGGGCTGGCAGCGGCGGCATTGCCCGGCTCAGCCTTGCCCGGCGGCGACCACGGCACTGGATTGACCGGCGTGCCGGGCGGCACCATCGCCAGCTTCTGCACCCCGTCCACGATCACCCGCTCACCGGCGACCAGGCCGCTCTGCACCACCCAGTCGTTGCCCTGGCCGCTGCCGATGACGATCTTGCGCAGCACGGGCTTGTTGTCCGCACCCACCACCAGCACACTGTCGCCGCCGGGGCCGCGGGTGACGGCCTGCTGCGGCAGGCGGATCGCCCGCTCGCTGGTGGCCTGCACCAGCCGCACCCGCACAAACAGGCCGGGCAGCAGCAGGTCCCTGGGGTTGGGCAGCTCGGCGCGCAGGTTGACCTGGCCGGTGGCGGCGTCCACCGTCGGGTCGGTGAACAGCAGCTTGGCGGGCAGCGGGTACTCGCTGCCGTCGTCCAGCAGCACCCGCAACTCGGCCGCCGCACCGGCACCCGCGCGCTTGAGCTGGCCCGAATCAAAGGCGCGGCGCAGCCGCAAGGCCTCGGCGGCCGACTGGGTGAAGTTGACGTACAGCGGGTGGGTTTGCTGGATCACCGCCAGCTGGGTGGCCTCGCCCTGGCCCACCAGTGCACCTTCGGTCACCAGCGATCGGCCGATGCGGCCGGCGATCGGCGCCTTGACCGACGCGTAATCCAGGTTGATGCGGGCGGTCTGCAGCGCAGCGCGGGCGGTGGCGGCATCGGCCTTGGCCACCGCCAGTGTGGTCTGGGTCACCAGCCACTCTTGCGCGCTGATGGCCTTGGCATCGGCCAGGGGCTGGTTGCGCTGCACCTGGGCCTGGGCCTGGGCGACATTGGCGTCGGCCCGCGCGACGGTGGCCTCGACGCTGGCCAGCGTGGCGCGGTAGGGTGCCGCGTCCAGCTGGAACAGCGGCTGGCCGGCGCGCACCGCCGCACCTTCGGTGAACAGGCGTTGCTCGACGATGCCGGGCACCCGCGCCCGCACCTGCACCACGCGCCAGGCCTCCAGCCGGCCGGGCAGCTCGACGCTGAGCGAGACATCGCCCGGCTGTACCGTGACCACGCCCACGGTCGGGCCGGGCATGCCGCCACCGGGTGGGCCGGCGGCTTTGCCGGGCGGTCCACCGGGCTTGGCGCCGGCGTCCGCAGCGCTGCCGGCCTGCGGGCCGCAGCCGGCCAGGGCCAGCAGCAGGGTGACAAGCGCGCCCGCGGCAGCGGTGCGAACGGGGCGAGAAAAGCGGGCAGGTGTTGGCATCGGCGGCTTGGGCAGGTCGGCCGGCAAGATCGCGCGGCGGGGGTCGGAGCGGGTCCGGCAACCGGCGATGTTGGCACATCGCGGGAAACCCGCCGTCGCGCTGCGCCAATGGATTTGTGACTACAGGGCGGCGACAGTCGCGCCGCGATCGCCCTTTGATCACCGCGCGGTCAGGCTCACCACTTCAGCGCGCCGCTGCCGATGTCCATCACCATGCGGGCCGACAGCACCAGGCGCGGCGCGATCGACGGGATCACGATGTACTCGTTGTCGTTGGAATGGGCGCCAAAGCCGCGCAGGCCAAAGCTCTCCAGCACGCCGCCCTTGGGCCGCAGGCCGGCAAAGGCGGCATCGGTGCCACCGCCGGTGGCCCGGTCACGCACCAGCAGCGGCAGGCCCATCTGCTGGAACACGGCCTGGGCGTGTTGGGCCAGCACCAGCGACACCGCATTGGCCTTGAAGGCCGGCCGGCTGCGGTAGAAGTCCAGCTCGATGCGGGTGTCCGGGATCAGCTTGTCCTGGATGGCGGCGCGCAGCGCGGCCTCCATCTTGTCCAGGTCGTCGTTGCTCAGCGAGCGCACGTCGGCGATGGCGCTGGCCGACGCCGGGATCACGTTGCGCGTGCCACCCGCGTTGGCCACGGTCCAGTTGATCTTCAGGCCCTGCTCGGCGTTGCCCAGGTTGCGGGTTTTCAGGATCTGGTGCGCCAGCTCGTACAGCGCGTTGCGGCCGGACTCGGGGCTGGCGCCGGCGTGCGAGGCCTTGCCGGTGACCCGCATCTCGACAATGGCGATGCTGCTGGTGGCCAGCCGCACCATGTCCTGTGTGGTGCCGCCGCCCTCGAACGACAGCACCGCGTCGTATTCGCTGCCCAGCTGCGTCAAAAACGCGGCCGACCCGGGCGAGCCGATCTCCTCGTCGGCGTTGATCAGTACGCCGAGCTGGGCGTAGTCGGCAAAACCGATCTGCCGCAGCAAATCCACCGTGTGCAGGATCAGCGCCACGCCGCTCTTGTCGTCGGCTATGCCCAGACCGTAGGCCTTGTCGCCGTCGATGCGGAACGGCTGCTTGACACCCATGCCGCGCGGGTAGACCGTGTCCATGTGCGCGATCAGCAGCACCTTGCGCTGGCCGGTGCCGGCGCGGGTGGCGTAGACCATCTCGCCCAGCGGCGCGCCCTTCAACTGGGGGTGGAAGTCCGGCGCCTGGGTCGGCAGCCGCTGCACCGCCATGCCGCTGGCCTGCAGGCGCGTGGCCAGCAGCGCGGCCAGCCGGCCCAGGCCTTCCAGATCGCGGCTGCCGGATTCGATCTCGACCAAGGCCTTCAGGCTGTCGAGCAGCGGGCCGACCTGCGCCGTGGCGCGGGCCTGCAAGGCAGCGATGGTGGGCGCGGGTGCGGGTGCCGGCTGGGCCGGGCTGGCCAGCGGCACGGCACAGGCGGCTGCCAACACCAGGCCCTGCAGCAGGCGGGTGGTCAGCGGCGATCGGATTGGCATAAGGCGCATGGGGTGGGTCTGGTGGCAGGGGGTTCGGCACTCTAAGCGCTACGCTTGCCGGCCATGAAACCCGCCACTGCCGCTGCCCCAGTCGTTGCGCCAGCCATTGCCCCAGCCATCGGCCCGGCCCACCGGCGCCGCCTGCGCGCGGTGTGGCGGTCGGCGGGCTGGCCGTTCCAGGATCTGATCGAGATCGACCTGCTGGCCGCCGGATTGCTGGCGCGTGAGCGCGACCCGGCCGGGCGGGACACGCTGCGCGTGACCGACGCCGGCATCGGGCTGCTGGCCGAGACCTTGCAGGGCAACCGGGCCGTGCGCAACAGCCACGAGGCGCTGGTGGGCCGGGTGGCGCGTGAGATGCACCGTGCCGGGCGGGTGGTGTGGCGCGGGCTGAGCCTGCGCGGCTGGGTGGCCGAGCCGGGTGCCGGCGCCGCGCACACCAGCGCGGCGGGCACGGGCGACGGCAGCCCGGCCGAGCCTGCCCTTGCAACGGCAGGCCGCTGGGCTGTCGCGATGCCCGATGTCTATTCGATTCGCCACAGCAGCCGCCCCGACCGGGTCGAGCCGGTGGCGCATGAGATCAAGGTGCAGCGCGCTGACCTGCTGGCCGACCTGCGCCGGCCCGCCAAGGGCGAGGCCTACCGCTGGCTGAGCAGCGAATGCTGGTATGTGATCCGCGAGGGCATCGCCCAGCCGCAGGAGATCCCCGAGGTCTACGGCGTGATGCTGGCGCAGCCGGGCGGCGCGCTGGCGGTGGCCCGGCCGGCGCCGCGGCGCGCCTTCGAGTTGCCGTTCGCGGTGTGGATGGCGTTGGCCCGGGCCACGCCCGAGCGGCTGGACGAGGAGGTTCAGCAAGCGCTGGGGCATGGCGGCGGCGCGCCGGACGGGGGCGGCGCGCCAGGTTGAGCGCCTGGGTTTGCAGGTACTTGTCCTCGAACGAGACCTCAGGCGCAAGCTTCAGGCGCGAGCGTCAGGCACGGCGGGTTTTGGCTGCGGGTCGGCGACGCGGTGCCGGCTTGAACCCCACCCGCTCAATGCGCGAGGTCGACTTTGCGCTGGATGTGGCCGGCTGCACCGTTGGCGCGCGCGGTTTCCACGTGCCAGGCGATGTCCAGCACGCCGGCCAGGTTGCCCTGTTCGTCGATGCCCCCCAGCGGCCCGAACATGAAGCCCAGCATGATGGCGCCGCGTGGGCCGGTGAAGGGTTGGTGGGTGATGCCACCGGCTTCAACCAGATAGTCGCCCTCAAACACCTCGCCATGTTCGTATCCAAAGCCACCGTCCAGGATGAAGGCGTGCGCGGCGCCGAAGTGCTTGTGCACGCCGGCGATGGTGCCGGGTTCGACCTTCAACAAAATCACCAGCAGGCCGCTGGCGTCGTCGCAGTGCAGCAGCTTGAAGTGCGTGCCCGGCATGCCCCAAGGCGTCCACGGCAGCGACTTGCTGCGCACGATGGCCGAGCCGTCGGGGTAGTTCATCGACAGCGTGGGGTCGGTGCCGGTCTTGGCTTGGGTGGGGGCAGGGGCGGCGGTTGCGGTGGTGGTTGCGGTGGCTGTCATGTCAGGGTCTCCGGCGTGGGTGCCGCCCGGTGTGGTCGGCTGCCGAGATGCTGGATCGGCACCCAGCCGAGCGGCAGCGGGTAATCCCTGCTTGGGCGGTTACAGCCGGTCATTGGCCGCAGCCAATGTCGGGATTTCGACAGTGCCGCGCTTTCACGACAACGCCGCCCGCCCTAGGATGCGCCGCATGCACGCCGGCGCTGATGACTCCAATGCCAATCTCGATCCCATTGCCGATCGCGGCACCCAACACGCTGCCGATGCGATTGCCGCCATCGCCAAACAAGCGCCCGAGCGTCTGATCGCTTCCGTCAGCGGCGCACCGGTGGGCGCGGTGTGGGCGCACCCCGCCATGGTGGCCGACGTGGTGGGGCTGCCGCACCATGCAGTGGCGGTGCATCTGGCCGGCTGCACGCTGGTGGAAAAGTGGTGCGGCGGGCTGCTGCAAGGGCACCGCAGCCGCGTCGACAGCGTGTCTTTGGTGCCCGCCGGCCTCAGCACCCATTGGGTGCTGGCCGGCCCGGCGCGTGTGGCCCACTTGTACATCGCACCGCAGGCCTTGCTTGCATCCAACGCACAGGCCGACAAGCCGCTGGAAACGGCTGAACTGCAAGACTTCTTTGGCGTGCAGGACCCCGTGCTGCTGGCGCTGGTGCGTTTGATGTTGGCGCGGGCGTCGACAGCGGACGCGCCGAGCGCTGTGCCGACCGATGACCTGGCCCACGATGAGGTGATGACCCTGGCCACGCGGCATTTGCTGACGCGCTATGGCCTGGCGCGCCAGCGCCAGGACGAGCCGCGCCGCATCCACTTGACGGCGGCTACCTTGCGGCGCGTGTTCGAGCACATCGAATCCCGGCTGGCCGATCCCACCGCGCTGCGCCTGCACAACCTGGCCCACATCGCACGCGTTTCTGAAGACCACTTTGTGCGCGCCTTTCGCGCCAGCGTGGGGCAGACACCGCACCAGTACCTGGTGGCGCGGCGCATCGACACGGCGCGTGAACTGCTCAAAGGCTCTGTGCTGCCCATCGCCGATGTGGGCCGGGCCGTGGGTTTCAGCGGCGCCAGCCACTTTTCAGCCGCGTTTCGCCAGCGGGTGGGTGTGGCGCCGGCGCAGTGGCGGCGCGGTGTGCTGGACTGAATCGATTGAACCGACGGCGTTGAACGCCAGCACGTTCAGCGCGCGTCGCGCCCGGCACGAGGCAGCGCACAGCGCCGCGCGGCGAGTCCGGCCGAAGGACCACCGGTACGCCCGCCCGACGCGGCGCGACAATGCAAGCGTCCCCACGAAGGAGCCTCCACCATGCGCCGCCTGACCCTGGTCGCCCGATCCGTACGCTCCGCCCTGCTGGTCGGGCTGAGCGCTGCAGCGCTGCTCGCCTTGTCGCCCGCCACTCGCGCAGCAGCCCCCACCGCAGCTCCCAACACCGGCGCCAGCGTGGCCTGGCAACCCGCCGCCGCCGATGCCGACATCGAGCGCGCCTTTGCACAGGCCCGTGCCGAGAAAAAGCCGTTGCTGCTGTACTGGGGCGCGGCCTGGTGCCCGCCCTGCAACCAGCTCAAGGCCACGCTGTTCAACCGCGCTGATTTCATCGAACGGTCCAGGAGCTTCGTCGCCGTCAACATCGACGGCGACCTGCCGGGCGCGCAAAAGCTGGGCGGGCGCTTCAAGGTGCGCGGCTACCCGACGATGATCCTGATGGCGGCCGACGGCAGCGAGATCACCCGCCTGCCCGGCGAGGTGGACGCGCCCCAGGTGATGGCGGTGCTGCAGCTCGGTCTGGCCGGCGGCCGGCCAGTCAAGGCGGTGCTGGCCGATGCCCGCGCCGGCAAGCCGGTGAGCGGGCCGGAATGGCGTTCGCTGGCCTTCTACGCCTGGGACACCGACGAGGCGCAACTGGTGCCGGCGGCCGAGCGCGCCGGGCTGCTGGCGCAGTTGTCGCTGGCCTGCCCGCCTGCCGAGGCCGCTGCTGCCACCCGGCTGCTGCTCAAGGCGCTGGCCGAAAGCGACGACGGCAAGGGCATCAAGCCCGACGCCGTGCTGCGCACGCGGGTGCAGACGCTGCTGACCGACCCGGCCGTCAGCCGGGCGCAGATGGACGTGGTGGTGAACTACGCCGCCGAGATCACCAAGGCGCTGGCGCCCGGGCCCGGTGCCGACCGGCGCACGGTTGCCGCGGCGTTCGACGTCGCACTGCAGCGGCTGGAGGCCGATGCCAGCCTGTCGCGTGCCGATCGGCTCAATGCCTTGGCGTCCCGGGTGGCGCTGGCCCGCATCGACCAGCCCAAGGACACCCTGAAGCCCAAGCTGCCGCCGGCGCTGGTGCAGCGGGTGCGCGATCACGTGGCGCGCGACGACCGCGAGATCAGCGACGGCTACGAGCGCCAGGCGGTGATTACCGCCGGTGCCGGCCTGCTGACGGAGGCCGGGCTGTGGGCCGAAAGTGATGCCCTGCTCAAGGCCAACCTGGCCAAGAGCCATTCGCCCTACTACCTGATGAGCCAGCTGGGCGGCAACGCCCGCAAGCTGGGCCGCAGCGACGAGGCGCTGCGCTGGTTCGAGTCGGCCTACAACCAGAGCGAGGGCCCGGCCACCCGGCTGCAGTGGGGTGCGTCCTACCTGGCGGCGGTGGTCGATCTGGCACCGCAGGACGCGGCCCGCATCGAGCGGGTGGCGCGCCAGTTGTTTGCCGAGGCCGGCCGCGACCCGGCCGCGTTCCACGAGCGCAGTGCACGGTCGCTGCAGCGTGTCGGCAGCAAGCTGGCCGCCTGGAACAAGGCCGGCGAGCACGACGCCGCACTGCGCCGCCTGAACGACGGCCAGGACGGCCAGCCCGGCCTGGCGGCGGTATGTGGCCGGCTGGACGCGGCCGATGCCCAGCGGGCCACCTGCGACGGCATCCTGAAGGCCGCGATCCGGAAGGCCTGAAGGGCTGAACGGCTGCCGACGGCCAGCCTGCCGGATCAGCCCGCCAGCCCTTCGCAGGCCAGACCGGCAACGGGTGGGCTGGCCGGCGCACAGTATGCTTTGGGCTCACCACTCCTTGCAGGATCCCGCCATGCCCCGTGCCGTTCTCGACGAATCCGCCATCCATCCGGCCGTGCGCGCCCGGGTGGCCAGCCACCAGGCGGAGATCGTGCAGGAGGTGCAGGCCGCCGTGGCCCGCCACCCGGTGGTGGTGGTCGGCATGCGCAGCAACCCCTGGCCGAAAAAGGCGCGCCGCGCGCTGGACGCCGCCGGCGTGGCCCACCACGACCTGGACTACGGCAGTTACCTCAGCGACTGGCGCCGCCGCAACGCGCTGAAGATGTGGAGCGGCTGGCCCACCTTGCCGATGGTCTTCGTCAAGGGGCAGTTGGTGGGCGGCGCGACCGATCTTGACCGCTTGATCGCCAGCGGTGAGCTGAAGCGGCTGCTGGCGTGAAGCTGGCGGCCGCCGGTGGGCGGGCCGGGGGCCGGCGTGCCGTGCGCGGGCAGCCCGCGTTGTGTGCGTGGCCGTTGGTGGCACTGCTCGGCGCGACCGCAGCACTGGCGCAGGCCGCTGCGCCGGCAACACCGGCATCGGCAACAGCCGTCGTCCCGACAACACCCAGAGCGGCATTGCCACACGCCGACGCCGCGCCGCTGCCCTGCCGCCTGCACGACCTGCCGCACGCCGCGCTGTGCGGCACGGTGCGCCGCCCGCTGGACCCGGCGCGGCCGATGGCTGTGCGGATCGACGTGCACTACGCCGTACTGCCCGCGCTGGCGCGCCACAAGGCCGCCGATGCGGTGGTGTTTTTTGCCGGTGGACCGGGCCAGAGCGCGATCGACCTGGCGGGCGCACTGGCGTCACGCTACGCCCGGCTGGGCCAG
>Ga0209181_10003606_pt1 | contig 23701 bp, 19 predicted proteins | sample MAT05_FD_187208 | JGI IMG/M metagenome (GOLD analysis project Ga0209181, IMG submission 187208) | Freshwater microbial communities from Lake Fryxell liftoff mats and glacier meltwater in Antarctica - MAT-05 (SPAdes) (version 2) | ecosystem: Environmental > Aquatic > Freshwater > Ice > Liftoff...
AAGGGAACTTTAACTTTGAAATTGGCATCCGTTCCTTTTAAATCGTGCCAACCTTCTAAAAATAAAGTGTCTGCTGCAGCCATATCAAAAAAATCGCCAAACGAATCTTCGTATGCCTTATGATTAGTTTCAATTCCGCCTGTTTCTTTTACATTTACAACCTTAATACTTTCGGGATCTAAATAACCACTCATAGATGGCAACACATAAAGTTCAGGAAAATCATCTGGAATAGTATTTGAAATATTTGCTGTGGCATTGTTATTTTGACCAATTGTAGGCATATTATCGCCACTATATAATTTTAAATTAAATGTTTCAGCAGAAACTGCGTAACCTTTGTTTCTTAATTTCTTTAAAAGACCTGCTTCACCTGCAACTAAATCTGCATCTAAAATATATAATACCGATTGTTGTGTGCTAAGTGCTTCAACTTTTTTCATCAGTAATTCATTCATGGTATTAACCATAACATAAATATATGTCGATTGCTCTGCAGAATTAACAACTTTCGCATATTCGGAAGTTGATTGTTGCACATACGCATTAAATTTTTCGGCATCAGCATCTAAATAAGTTTCAATTCCATTTATATAGCTGCTTAAAACAGTAGCTTGAGCATTAAAATCCATTTCGTCCATAACACTTCCAATTTGACGAATGGTAAGCATACTCAACGTTGGCTTAGTTTGTTGCAATGCAATGTCTTGTAAAATAGTTTGCTGAAAAGCGACACCTGCGGCACGATCTTTTTCTTTTAATAATTGCAATAAATATAATGGTTTAAAAGTGTAATAATTTTCAACACTTTCTTTTAGCTTTTCAGTTACCATTAATTCAAAACGAATTCTATCTTCCCTTTTATAATAACCTTTCAAAGTATTGTCGCCCGAATTTTTCATAAATACCGGAATGTTTTGAATTTCGGTTGCATCTGGAACATTAAAAAATGCTACCGTATTCACTTTATTCATAATTTGCGACGCGCCTGTAGCGATATCATAATTTTCTATTCCTGGCAACTCGGTAGTGGCCAAAACAAATGAGGTGTATTTGCCATCAGGACTTACTACTTTCCATAATAGTGATTCTTGTGCACTTACAGAAAAGGCAAGTGATACGAACAAAAAACAAAGTGTAATATTCTTAAGCATGATATTTGAATAGGTTGAACGGGTAAATTTAACCCAAATTAATTAATAGAAAGCAGGAAATCGACATTTAATTGGGTTTAATTCGATTAGCATACAATTGGAAATGAGCATGGTATTGGCCTGAAATATTTGATAGTATTACAAAATGTAAGGTGCCATGAATTGCTTTGCTTAATTGGGGTTTAAGATAAAGTTATGGGTTTTAACAACAGTTTTTTATTTATACCTTTCGCGTCGAAAAGTGCTAATTTATGAATATCGACTTGAATAATTTGCTTGAAATTGCTTTACGGGTTGGGGCAATCTACATTATAGTGTTGTTTGGGCTTCGTTTAATGGGGAAACGGGAGATTGCCCAATTGAGCGTTGTAGACTTTGTTTTGGTATTGCTAATTAGCAATGCTGTACAAAATGCAATGCTGGGACCCGACACCACACTTCTTGGCGGGATAGTTGCAGCTATGGTGTTGTTTGGAATCAATTTTATGCTAAAATTGCTGGAAATCTATTCTAAAAGCGCCAAAATACTGTTGGAAGGCAATCCGATAGTTTTGATTTACAAAGGCAAAGTAAATGAAATAAACTTGCGTAAAGCGCGAATTTCGCCCGACGAACTCCTTACTGCAGTTAGGGAACACGGTGTTGAAAACATTGCTGATGTAGACTTAAGTATGCTTGAAGTAAATGGCAACATTAGTATACTTTCGAGCAATTTTACGGCAAAGAGTGAAAAAAATCGATTCCGCAAGCAACATAACCTTAAATAATTTGTCGTTTAACCTATTTGCAGTAATGAGGAAAATAATACTTAGCAGTATATTAAGTTTGAGTGTCTATTATTCGTTTGGGCAATGCCTGGTTGGCGATTGCAATGATGGATACGGGATTTTTAGATTGGAAAATGGCGATTATTACACCGGAAATTGGGTAGCTGGGGCTAGAGATGGTTATGGCAGATATGATTGGTCGAACCGAGCTGTTTATGTTGGTGGATTTAAATTTAACGGTCTCCATGGCAATGGCACTTTTTATACCGCAAGCGGAGATGTAATTAGCGGAATTTTTGAAGATAATATTTTTATTGGCATTGATTCTGCAGCTTTGCCGAAAATTGAAAACTCAAGCGCCGACGAAAAATTTTGGCAATTGTACCTTAAAGCCGATGAATTAGCGCAGCAAAACACCCGTAGCGTCGCCGCAGCAGTGTCATTTAGTCAAATGGCCGCTAAAGTTGTATTAGACTTTCCTAACAATTTTGATACTTATAAAGGATATGCACGGCCAGCACTTATTGAACGCTCAAATGGCTGGCATAGTAAAATAACAGCAAATAATGCACAGTATGCTCGAATTTATGCCGCAACCACCGAGCGCAAAGCCTTCTATTATTCATTGTTATTTGTTGGAAGCGATTCGTTAGCAGCAAGGAAAAAATACAATGATTTTGTTACTGCATTCCAGTCAATAAAATTAACCTGCTGCAATACCATTTCCGATACTTACGATTTTACGGGACCTGTTTACAGCAGTTTTACTACTAGCTGGCTTACTTTAAATACAAATTCTGGATTTCAGGAAACACAGTTTACTGACATGGTTATAGAAATAGAATTGAGTACCGGATTGGCAAACAACAGTTGGAGAATTACTTTTCAGGTTTACCACTTAAAGCAGCAATAAATTTTACGATAGTTGCCAATAAATTTATTTTATTGCTTAGTCCAAATGCGTGTGTTGAGTTGTAACTCATCTACAATAGCAACACAAAAAAGTAATTGCTCGTAATAATCTTTAACATCATCAAAATTCATAACGGAACGTCTAATTGAAGGTTCAAAGAAATTCTTTTTTAGCGGAACCGCCATGTAAATATTACTATCACAAAATGATAATTGAATGTTTGTTTTTGTTTTTTCCTTAAATGCAAGAATCCTCTCCATCATTGAAGTTGATAAAATATACCTTGCCTCTGTTTCATCAGAACTGTAAACTACAAATTGTTTTTCAAAAACAGGGTTTTCCATTCTAACTACCTCGGGCCTGCCAATGCTAAAACCTTGTATCATTTTTCCAAAGGCCCCGAGAAATCTTTCTCCAAAATCGCTTAGCACATAAGTTTGTCCGGAAAAGTGTTTATTGAAATCCGCAATAAAAAACAAGCCCTTAAAAATAGTTACATACGTAGTTCTTCCTTTGTGATCGGTTTGTCTATCTTGTGTATGTAATTCACAAAATTCTACTTGTGTTTTATCAATTTTCCCTGCAACTAAATCTTCTCCTTGATAAATGTCGGGGTTAGATAAAAATATTTTGCTCGAATTATATTTTGATTGTGTGATAAACAGGTTTGGAGTAAAAATTAATTCCGGTGTAACAAACTTAGTAAGTTTTCCAATAACAACTTTTTTATATTCAGATTTAAAATCTGGCCTATTGCGTTTAACGCCAAAAAAATAAAAATATAACAATAATGATATTAATAAAAACACCAAAATAAGTGGCGCCATCATGGTAATAAATCCAACAAACAATGATATTACAGTAGCAATCCACATGAATCGAACCCTAAGCAATTGGGCTTTACGCATTGCTTCGAGGGTGGTTAATCCTGGAACAATTTCTTGCTGATAAAACTGCTGTAAAGATTCGATTTTATTCATCTAATTATTTCAAAATTAAACTAAAGGCGAAAGTATTATGTTTACCAGAAAATAGTTCAGCTTAAGGCCGTTGATCGGTGGTATTATCTTCGTCGGAAATAATATCTGTTGAAGATGTTGTTTTTTGTTCATCTGCTGGTGTTACAAATATGCTGCGCTGAAATATTAATATTGAAATTACACCTACGCTTATAGCTGCGTCTGCAACATTAAAAACAGGTCTGAAAAATAAATAAAATTTGCCTCCAATTAGCGGCATCCAATCTGGATAACTACCTTGCGCCATCGGGAAATAAAACATATCTACAACATGTCCATGCAATATAGTTGTGTATCCGCCATCTGCGGGCATATATTGAGCAATCTGAGCAAATGATGATTCGGAAAAAATCACACCATAAAAAACACTATCAATAATATTTCCCATCGCGCCAGCAAGAACCAATGCAATACTGGCAATTAATCCCCAAGAAGTTTTGGTTTTAATTAGTGTATATAAATAATATCCAATAAATAAAACGGCCACGATTCTAAAAATACTAAGTATTAATTTTCCGTAATTGCCGCCAAGCTCCATACCAAATGCCATACCTTCATTTTCAACGAAATGAATTTTTGCCCAATCAAGGCCTAAAATATCAAAACCCCCTCCTAATGGATATGTGGTTTTAATCCAAAACTTTAATACCTGATCTATCAGTAAAACAAAAATTACAATTCCAACTGCTAGGTACGATCTTTTCACTTATTAACCTTTTCCTGTTTTAGCTTCTATACTTAAAGTGGCATGAGGTACAGCGCGTAAACGCTCTTTAGAGATTAACTTTCCTGTTTCACGACAAATACCATACGTTTTATTTTTAATTCGGATTATTGCTTTTTCAAGATGTCCGATATATTGAATTTGACGTGAAGCCATTTGACTCAAATATTCACGTTCAGAGGTAGACGTTCCATCTTCTAAACCTTTAAAACGCGCGTCAGAATCGTCGCCCATTTCACTACTTCTGCTAATTTGTTCTTGCAAATATTTAAGTTCGCTACGCGATGTTTCTAATTTTCCTGCAATCAGCTCTCTGAATTCAGTTAATTCATCATCGCTGTAACGGCTTCTTTTGTCCGTATTTATTCTAATAACGGGTTTTGGTGCCTGTGGTTTTAATATTCTTCTTGGTGCCAACTTTGGAAGTGGAGCCATTATTCTTTTCGACGGTTTTGAAGTCACCGGTTTTGTTACTGCCTTTTTCACTACTTTTTCTTTTTCCTGCGATTTTGTAACAATTTTTACTTCAGTTGCGTTCACCACTTTCTTAACAATTGGTGCAGCCACTGGCTTTTTTGCAGCTGGTGCCTTAACTACCGTTTTAGCTGGTATAGCCTTAGCCGTAGGTTTTATTGGTTTTTTTACAGGTTTGGCCGCTACTGCTTTTTTTGCCACAACTTTTTTTGCAGCCTTTAGAGCAAATTTTACAGGAGTTGCTTTTTTTGCAACGGCCTTTTTAGTCGCTTTTGGAGCAGCTTTAGGCGATGCCTTGGCTACAACTTTTTTTGCTGTCTTTTTAGCCGGTAATTTTGCGGCTGCTTTCTGTTTCGGTGCAGCTTTTGCCTTTGGCTTTGCTGCTTTTACCACCTTTTTAGCTGGTTTTTTTGCCATGATACTAATTTTTTTGAATTAGAACCTTTATTTGAAGGTCGTTAATTGAAATTTCTTCTTTTGCTTTAAGGGTATTATCTTGGGTTATTAAATCCGCCAAAATTTCGGCGCAAATATAAGGTTTATAATTCACCAAAGCTGACGAAAGTTCTTCAGAATTTGTAGTATAAACAACAGAAATGCGATCAGTTATTTCTAAAAGCATGTCTTTTCGCATTCGTTGTAGCAAACTCACAAATTCCCTGGCATGTCCTTCAGCCTGCAATTCGGGGGTTATAGTTACATCCAAAGCTACGGTAACATGGCCTGCATTTGCCACTAACCAACCAGGAATGTCTTCACTACCTATTTCAACATCCTCTAACGTTATCACGAAATTTTTATTGGATTCAGCAATAGTAAAACTACCTTTTTGCTCCAATTCAGCAATTTCCTGTTGGTTAAATGCTGTTATTTTTGCGGCAATTGTCTTCATATCAGCTCCTAACTTAGGTCCTAACGCCTTAAAGTTTGGTTTAATTTTCTTGGTAATTACACCGCTGTCTTCAGAAATAAACTCAATTGTTTTGATGTTTACCTCAGATCGAATTAAATCACCAACGTGCTCAATTTGCTTCCTCGTTGCCTCATTTAACACAGGAATCATAATTTTAGAAAGCGGTTGACGCACTTTAATATTCTCTTTTTTTCTGAGCGATAATACCGTTGATGAAATTTCTTGAGCCAACTGCATACTTTCCTCCAACTCGTGATCTATCAAGGCATTATTATATTTAGGAAATAATGACAAGTGAACCGAATCTGCGTCAATTTTTCCTGTAACTTGATTTAAATTGCGATACAACCAGTCGCTCATAAACGGTGCAATTGGGGCCATTAATTGGGCAACGGTTTGCAAGCAGGTATAAAGTGTTTGGTACGCTGCTGATTTATCGTTGCTGTTGTCACTTTTCCAAAAACGTCGACGACTTAAACGCACATACCAATTGCTCAAATGATCGTTCACAAAATCTTGAATTGCACGTCCGGCGCGCGTGGGTTCATAATCATCAAAACTACTTTCGCATTCTTTTACCAAAGAATTTAATATAGAAATTACCCAACGGTCTAATTCAGAACGCTGCTCCATTGGTATTTCAGATTGTGAAAAATCGAAGTCATCAATATTTGCATACAATGCAAAAAATGAATAGGTATTATATAGTGTTCCGAAAAATTTTCGCTGCACTTCAACAATGCCTTCATTGTCGAATTTTAAATTATCCCACGGTTGTGCATTGGTAAGCATATACCAACGTGTAGCATCTGCTCCATAGGTATAAATTGTTTTAAACGGATCAACGCCATTACCTAAACGCTTCGACATTTTATTTCCGTTTTTATCTAAAACTAATCCATTGCTTATTACATTTTTATATGCCACACTATCGTTTATTAATGTTGCAATAACATGTAAAGTGAAAAACCAACCTCTAGTTTGATCAACACCTTCTGCAATAAAATCTGCTGGAAAATTTTGCTTAAATGCTGCTTTGTTTTCGAATGGAAAATGCATTTGAGCAAAAGGCATCGCACCCGAATCAAACCAAACATCAATTAAATCGGCTTCGCGAAGCATCGGTTTTCCTGAAGCACTGCGCAACACGATGGCATCAACATAAGGCCGATGTGGATCCAATGCAATGCGTGCATCATAATCTGAAGGCAAATCAGGATTTAAATCTTTTGCTTTAATAATTTCATCTTGCAATTGCTCAAATGAACCAATGCAAATTTCTTCTGCATTATCTGCAGTTCTCCATATTGGTAAAGGTGTACCCCAATAACGCGATCGCGATAAATTCCAATCCACCAAATTTTCTAACCATTGTCCGAAACGCCCTTCGCCTGTGCTTTGTGGTTTCCAGTTAATGGTTTTATTTAGTGCAATTAAACGGTTTTTAACTGCTGTAGTTTTAATAAACCAACTGTCTAATGGATAATAAATAATCGGCTTATCTGTTCTCCAACAATGCGGATAATTGTGTTCGTATTTTTCTACTTTAAATGCGCGATTCTGTTCTTTTAAATAAATGGCAATTAGTACATCTGGATTTTCCCAATTTTCGTCATCCTTATAGTTTTTTACAAACATGCCGCTATAGGGTCCAACGCCATCAATAAATTTTCCTTCCTTATCAACTAATGTTAATGAGCCAATATTATTTTGTTTCGCTACGCGGAAGTCATCTGCTCCAAAACTTGGCGCAATATGAACTATACCTGTTCCATCTTCGGTAGTTACAAAATCGCCAATAATTACCTTAAATGATTCGCCAGTAATTGGTTGCTGATAAGGTAGTAATTGTTCGTATTTAATTCCTGCTAAATCTTTTCCCTTAAATTCTGAAACTATTTTCCAGCCCGATTTGTGTTCAGGGTCAAGGGCATGGGTTCTATTTTCATCTTTAAAATATGTCGCAACCCTATCTTGAGCCAATATTACCGAAATGTGTTTTCCGGTGTATTGATTATAATTTTCAACTTGTTGATAGGTAATTTCTTTTCCTACTGCTAATGCGCAATTACTCGGTAAGGTCCAAGGGGTGGTTGTCCATGCTAGAAAAAACACATCATTGTGACCTGCAAATAATTTTGGATGCGCCGCGTGATCATCTTTAATCACTTTAAATTGCGCAACTATGGTGGTATCTTTTACTGGCTTGTAGGTTCCTGGCTGATTTAATTCATGTGAGCTTAATCCGGTGCCTGCAGCTGGTGAATAAGGCTGAATGGTAAATCCTTTATAAAGTAAATTTTTATCATACAACTGCTTTAAAATATACCAAAGCGATTCAATATAATTTTTGTCATAGGTAATATATGGTTTTTCCATATCTACCCAATAGCCCATAATATCGGTTAGCTCTTCCCATTGGTTTTTGAACTGCATTACTTGGCTCTTACAGCGATCATTGTATTCGGCAACGCTTATTTTTTTCCCAATATCTTCTTTCGTAATTCCCAATAATTTTTCGACACTGAGTTCTACAGGCAAGCCATGTGTATCCCAACCGCTTTTGCGTTCAACCCGAAACCCTTGCATCGTTTTATATCTACAAAACAAATCTTTTAGCGCACGCGATAGCACGTGGTGGATGCCTGGCGTACCGTTGGCACTAGGAGGCCCTTCATAAAATACAAATGGCCTTTCATCGCTGCGCGCTGCAACACTCTTGCGGAATACATCATTATCTTTCCAATACTGAAGTATTGCCTTCTCGAATACTGGCAGATTGAGTTGTTTAAATTCAGGATACTTTTTGTTCGACATATATAAATGATCATCAACTATTAATGCTCGATGATAAGCCTGCAAATTTAATTGTTTCGAGGCAAAGGAAGGATGCTTAAGGTGCTTTTAAGCACTGTATTCGATAAAATGAAGGAAGAAGACGGTAAAAGCAAGGTGAATCGGTATAAACCAACTTGTTTAGCACTAATTAAAGCGAGAATTACTTGCTGTCCTTTTCGTTATTACTAATTAAGTCGGTGAAAGGTCTTTGTGCTTTTACCTGGGTACGGGCGCGCAATTTACTGTTTGATTTGTTCAATCCTTTTTCGAATAATAAAATAAGTGCCGGTAATAAAAGTAGATTATTAAATAGTGCAACTAGTAAAGTAATTGAAGTGAGCAAACCCATGTTAACGGTGCCACCAAATTTACTAAAAACGAAAATGAAAAACCCGCAGAACAAAATCAATGAAGTATATATCATACTTACACCAGCTTCTTGCAAACTACTCATTACGGTTTTGGGGATATTAAAGCTATTTCGAATTAAATCGTATTTGTATTTTGCTATAAAGTAGCAGGTAAAGTCGACACACATACCATAAGCAATGCTAAAAATTAATACAGTTGATGGCTTAATTGCAATATTCATAAAGCCCATAATAGCGCCTGTAATAAATAGTGGAATTAAATTCGGCAAAAACGAAATTGCTAGCATCCTCAAACTACGGAATTGATATAGCAATATCAACGAAATAACTATTAATGCAATAAGCAAACTCTCAAATAATCCATCAATTAAATATTGATATCCCGAAAGAGCAACAATGCTGGTTCCTGTTATTTTAACATCGTAATTTTCTTTGTCGAAAATAGCATCGATTTTTGGTTGCAAATCGGCTAGTAATTTTGGCATACTGTCGCTTCCGATATCTGCAACCTGAACGCTAATTCGTGCAATTTCTCCCTTTGAATCAACAAATCTATTCTCCAAAATCCCTTTCTGGCCTGAGTTTTCAAGATAATCAATTACTTTAAGGTCGTTGCTGGTTAATGTATTAAAATCGGGTAACGTGTAATAGCGTGGACTGCCATTATAATAAGCTTGACGCGCAAATTTTAATCCATCTAAAACCGATAACGAAGTAGATAATTGAGGATAAGTTGCTAAAGTATCTTGCAGTTGCCCTATTTTTTTTATGGTGGCCATTCCCATCACATTAGTACCCGAAGTATCTGGTCGTTTTACCACTAGAGTATCGTAATTAATTATAGTATCATTTTCAACAATTTCAAGCGATTCGTTTACAATAGTATCTTGCACAAACGTTACCACTTGCTTTTTAGTAACAATTACTTCAAATGGCATTACACCATGAAATACGCGCTCAAAAAACTTCATATCTTGGTAAACTTCGGTGGTTTCTTTCACCTCGTCAAGGATATAACCTTTTGATTCTAATCTGGCAGCACCAAAGCTTGAAACGATAATAATAACAATTGCTGAAATAAATATTTGTTTCCTGTGATTGCTAGTCCAGGATTCTAATTTTGTTAAAATAAATTTGAGTTGCTTGCTCTCTAAATAATCTGTTTGCTTGGCCTTGGGTGGCGGTAAAAAACTGTATACAATCGGTATACCTACCAATGAAATAATAAACGTTGCCAAAACACCTATTGTAGCAATTAAGCCAAACTCCTCCAATATGCGTACGTTAGTAAAACAGAAAACCACAAAACCTACAGCCTTGGTCATGTTTGTAATAAAAGTAGCAAAACCAAGTTTTTCGATGGTTAGACTTAGCGATTTAATTTTATTTCCGTTCCGGCGAACTTCCTGATGGTATTTATTGAGCAGATAAACACAATTAGGAATACCCATTACAATAAGCAAGCTGGGAACCAAACTGGTTAATATCGTAAACTCGTAGCCCAACATTGCCATAAAACCAGTTGAAATTAACACGCCTGAACCGATTATCAATAAAGGAAATACAACGGCATCCCAACTTCTAAATAGAATATATAATACAATAATGGTGATGATTACTGCCAAAAGCAAAAACAGCTTTACCTCACGAGTAATGGTTGAAAGCTGGTAATATCTTATATATGGTAATCCAGAATATTTAATGTCCGTTTTATGTGTTGCGCCAAATGCTTCGGTTTTAGATTTAATCTCATTTATTAATGATATCCTTCTTGCCGAATTTAACACATCTCTGTCAATGGCAATCAACATTACAAATGTATTGGAATCTGCGCTATAAATTCGATTGTTGTAAAATGGTAAGCGCAAAAAATCGTTCTTTATAGAATCAAGTTCTGCTTGTGTTTTAGGTGGATCAACCACCAGCGACTGAATGTCGAAACGTTTTTCGGATGTGTTTTTAACAAGGTTATAAGTAGTTGGAACCGATAAGGTGCTTTCAATATCAGGTGTATTGCGGATTGACTCCTCCATTTTACACCAATCGTTGAAAAAATCTAACTCAAAAAATTGGTCGGTTTGCACGCCGAGAAACAAAACATTGCCCTCTTCGCCAAAAATTGCTTTAAAATCCTCGTAATCTTTAAAGGCCTTATTGTCTTCCGGAACGGTCTTATAAAACTCATAGCTGAGCTTCACCCGAGTAGTTTGGTAGGTCATGAAAGCCGTAATTACCAACCATCCGGCTAAAAATGCCCAGCGATTGCGTAAAATTATCCTACCTAGAGCCCTCCAAATCATAGTCAAAAAGGACGGCAAAGATAAACAAATAAAGACCTTAACTGACCGAATAATGACTGTTTTTGATGAAATAATTGTTGCTTTGCTACGTTATACCATTCAATTTCGGAAATTTGTTCCGCCATGATGAAGCAATTTTTAGCAATTTTTACCTGTTTTCTCTCTTTTTTAACCGTTCAAAGCCAAAATGTGGCAATTGGACAGTGGACTTCTCATCTGCCTTATGGAGGTGTTGCCTTAGTTGCCGATGCTGGCAACAAGGTGTATGCTGCTAACGTAAATTCCGTTTTTGCTTACAATAAGGATGACAACTCCTTCGATAAGCTGAGCACTGCTGCGGGGTTTTCTGATATTGGAATTCGCAACCTCAATTATAATGACGAAAACCAAACTTTAGTTATAGCTTATACTAATAGCAATCTTGATTTCTTGTTTGGGAATGAAATTTTCAACTACCCGTTTATCCAATCAAGCAATATTAGTGGCGATAAAAACATCTATAGTGCAACTTTTTTTGGCGACACTGTAATTTTAAGCTGTGGATTTGGAGTTGTATTATTCGATGCCAAAAAACGTGAAAGCCCGGCAACATGTTTTTTTACTGATACGAATGAAGCAAACATGAAAGTAAACCAAACTACCGTGTTTGAAAATGCTTTTTATGCCGCTACAGTAAATGGTATTTATCGCGGTGAATTATCTGAACCAAATTTACAGGACTTTGGAAAATGGGAATTAATAAGTGGTTTAGATGGATTGCCTGAAGGAGATGCAAATTTTATTTGTGTTTTTGATAATATACTCTATACGCAAATTGCAGAAACATTATATCAATTTAATGGCACCAGTTGGGAGGCTTATTTTTTCGAACCGATATGGACAACAAAAGAAGTTCGGGCTTCCAATAATTATTTATTAATTACGCAGGTATTGGGTGCTACAATTCCAGCAGATTCGTGTAGGGTTGTAAAAATTGATTTAGAAGGTAATGTCACAGAACTTGTTTCCGATATCCATTTTTCATATATCACTCAAAGTGATGCCGATTCCGAAGGCACATTATGGATAGCAGATGCCTTTACAGGTGTTGTTAAATATGATGGAAGTTTTAATTTCTATATTCCAAATGGCCCAGCTTCAGATAAAGTTTTTGACATGAAAAGCGTGGGCAATACACTTTTTGTTGCGCCTGGAGAAATTACTGCTGCCTGGGGTTATAATTACAATCAGGATGGATTTTTTATTTATGATTACTTTTCTTGGAATAATATATCACAATATACTTTCCCGCTATTAGATTCCATTTTCGATATTATTACTGTTGAAGTTGATCCGGTAAACAACATTGCATGGTTTGGTTCATTTGGCGGCGGCTTACTTGAGTTGAACAGAAACACAAACACCCTACAATTATTTAAACAAGGCTATTTAAATTTAGTACCAGCAGATATAAACTCTTATCGTGTGGCGGGGCTTGCATTAGATGTAAATAATAATTTATGGATTTCCAATTTAGGTGCAACAAATTGCATTGCAGTAAAAAAATCGGATGGAACATGGAAAAATTTTAATCCTGGCATGCCCACTGATATAGAAAATCAGGTTGCACAAATTGCCATTGATGAACTGCAAACAAAATGGTTTCAATTAGTACGTGGCAATGGTATTTTAGTATTTAACGACAATGGCACCATCGACGATGAAAGTGATGATTTAATTAAAGTACTTGCAGCTGGAGCTGGCAACGGAAATTTACACACAAGTTATATTAATTGTATTGCAGTTGATAAACAAAATGAAGTTTGGGTAGGCACAAGCGAAGGTATTACAATATTTTACAATCCATCGGAAGTGTTTTCTGGAACCACCGCTGGCGACGCAACACAGCCATTGGTTAACCTTGGCGGATTCTACGAACAATTATTGCGCAACGATATTGTTAATACTATTGCTGTTGATGGTGCAAATAGAAAATGGGTTGGAACTAACAGTGGTGCATTTTTAATAAGTGAAGATGGCACCGAACAATTAATTTACTTTAATACTGATAATTCTCCGTTAATTTCAAACACCGTTATTAATATTGAAATTGACCCAATTACTGGTGACGTTTATTTTGGTACAGATAAAGGCATAATCGCATATCGATATACGGCAACCGAAGGCGTTGAAACAATTAGCACCGTTAATGTTTTTCCTAATCCTGTTCGTGAAGACTACACCGGAACTATTGCTATAAACGGACTAACTGAAAACGCTGAAGTACGCATTACCGATATGGCAGGAAGGATAATCTATAAAACTTCGGCGCTGGGAGGCCAAGCAGTTTGGGATGGAAACGGCTATGATGGTAACCGGGCAAAAACTGGTGTTTATATGGTTTATAGTTCAAATGAAGACGGATCCCAAACCATTGTTACAAAAGTGCTTATAATAGGAAATAATTAATTAACTATTTTTCCTATAGCGCAACTGCATTATTAATACATTTGCAGTATGACAATTCAGGAAGCACAAGATACAATCGATCGCTGGATAACTACTACCGGTGTTCGCTACTTTAACGAACTCACCAATATGGCAATGCTTACCGAAGAAGTTGGTGAAGTAGCCAGAATAATTGCAAGAAAATACGGAGAACAATCTTTTAAAGAAAGTGATAAAGACAAACACTTATCCGATGAACTGGCAGATGTATTATTTGTTTTAATATGTATTGCTAATCAAACAGGAATTAACCTAACTGATGCGCTACAGAAAAACCTCGAGAAAAAAAATGAACGGGATAAAACAAGGCACCTCGACAACGAAAAATTAAAATAGTAACAAACTATTTATTCGGGATCAATATAATATAGCAACTCAGCAATAGTGGAATCACTTAATTCGGGAAAAGCGGGCATTATAGAATTATATTTTTTATTTAATGCATTTGAATAGGCGTCGCCAGTTGCTAAAAATGCTTGTGAATTTTTTATCCAGCTATAAAGATTCGTTGAATCTGGCCACCTATCTTTTACATTCATTAATGCAGGACCTGTCATATTTTTTTCTATTAAATGACATCGCTGACATTTAGATTGAAAAACACTTTTCCCTTCCGTTGTTTCGCCGGTGTTATATGTTATGATATAATCGTTACCATAACTTGAATTAGCTTCTGAGTCGTTTTGATTTATATCACTTACTCGAACAAATTCGCCCCAAACAAATCCGGATCCAAGCATTAATAACATAAATAACATTATTAAAGCGAAACGCTGAATGGCTTTCAGTTTTTGTTGATTTATTTCCATAGCATGTGTTATTTCGTAAAATTGCCTTCCTAATAAAAACAGTTACAAAATTACAGTGTTCGATAATAGCGCGTTACTTTTGCATTATATTTTTTTGTGAACTATCAATCGCCTATTCGCAACCTTGAGTTTCGCTACTTTTTAAGTATGCGCGTGTTCATTACGTTTGCGTTTCTTATACAATATGTTGTGGCAGGGTGGGAAATTTATTCCATCACAAAAGACCCCTTTTCATTAGGTTTAATAGGGCTTGCAGAAGCTATTCCTGCCATTAGTATTGCGCTTTATGCCGGGCACCTGGCCGATATTAGAAATAAGCGAAACCTGCTTTTGGCTTCATTGGTCGGGATGTTTATTTCTTCGCTAGGGCTTGCCATTTTCACCTCCGAATATATGCGTAGCATTAATAGCGACAGCGATACTGTTATACTGATGTATGCTTTTATTTTCACAACGGGATTAGCGAGAGGGTTTTATGGGCCTACGGCGACGTCAATTATTCCGCAAATTGTACTTACGAGCAATAACAATATTCAAACAAATCCGCTTCCCGATACTGACCTTGATGCGATAGAAAATATTGCAGACCAACAAACAACAGCGAAATCAAATCAAAACAAGCAACTCATAAAAGCCTCAACAATGAATTCAACTGTTTGGCAAATGAGTGCAATTATTGGCCCAGCTTTAGGTGGATTTATTTATGCTGGCTTGGGTATGACTATTTCAATGATTATTGTTTTGATTTGTATTCTGACTGGTATTATTCTATTTGCAAAAGTATCATCAAAACCGCCTGTTCAACTAAACAATACTGAACCCGTTTTTGAAAGATTAAAGCAAGGTATTCGCTTTGTATTTCAAAACAAGGTAATTCTTACTGCGCTTAGTTTAGATATGTTTTCAGTTTTATTTGGTGGTGCTGTTGCGTTACTACCTGTTTTTGCAGAAGATATTTTAAAATGCGGACCACAAGGACTTGGCATTTTACGCGCTATGCCATCGTTGGGTGCTGTTTTAACTATAAGTTATATTTCTTGGAAAAAAATGCCCGGACGTATTGGTTACACCTTGCTATGGGCAGTAGCTGGATTTGGCGTAACTATTATTTTATTCGGACTTTCTACTAATTTTTATTTATCGATGGTATTACTGTTTTTAAATGGCGCCTTTGATAGTGTAAGTGTAGTTATTCGAAGCAACATTATTCAAGTACTTACTCCAGATGAAATGCGCGGTCGCGTAGCAGCTGTAAATACCATGTTTATTGGCAGCAGTAACGAACTCGGCGCATTTGAAAGTGGAGCAGCAGCAAGGCTTATGGGAACAGTGCCATCGGTGGTTTTTGGAGGAACTGTCACGTTGCTTATTGTTGCATTTACTGCATTAAAGTCAAAGGCAATTAAAACGTTCAATTATTAATTTAAATTCCTGTTTTAATGAACTTACTAATTATGTTGCCGACCTTCATTATGCAAATACCATCAATTAATTGTTGAATATTAATTGATTGGCTATCCATTATTCCATCTTACACAAGTTGTCCAAAAATATTGTAAATCGAATAAAACAAATTCGACTGAGTATTAATACTAATTTTTATACCATCAGATGCTGGATTAGGAAAAACATTTGTAGCAGCCGCATTATTTGTATAAATATTCAAAGTTTCAAAATCAGTATATCCGAATGGCACTTCTTGAAGTATACCACCTATAAGTGTATCTATAATGCCTGCATCGGAAAAACTGATTGATTTAACTACTATTCCATGGATACTATTTATTTCAATATAATATCCGATATCATATATAGTATTTATTACACAATATAAGGTATCTAAATACCACTCACCACCGCTCAATCGATGAGATAAAATAGTATCGGCTTCCTCAAATACTACAGATGTTTCGTTTCAAGAAGCATATATTATTGGCTTATACGAGGCATAAATTCACCCATAATTACTTGCAACTGGTCTCTGCGGAGGCCCCATCAATAAAGGGTTTAAATGTTTTCGATAATAAGTAATAACAATATTTAATGTTTGACTTAACACTTCCGCAGTATCTTTTTTAGTCCTGTCGAAAGTTATAATTATGCTATCCGCATTATCTGCTCGCGACGTTATAGAATCTTTTATATAATTGCTATAATCGTAGCTATAAGGTAAGTAATCAGAATAATTATAATTATGCTAAATTTGAATATCATTTTCATCAAATGGGAAATAATTTGTCCAATCGCTGAAATACAACCCGGCTTTAACCGTAGGTGATTGAATACCAGCAACATTATAAAATTCTGGGGTAGAACCTTCAACAAAATTTGCTAAATAATTCAAATCAAAGAAACTCATCAATCCATATTTTTTACTTAATAAAACAGTATAAGGCCGCAATACTGTTGCTCCACCTTCTCTATAAAAACGGAATTTTTTTATGCTTTCCGATATACCCAATACTTCGGCGATTCCTACATAATAACATTGCACATAAATTGCTTCATTTCCTGGGCCAAGCATATAAAAAGTGTTTAACAAACTAGCCATGTTTTTAAAAGGCATTTCAAAATCAATTCGATAACTAAATAGTTTTGATAACCCGTTAGAATAAACAATAGAATATAAATATGGAAAGTAGGAGGAGTATCCGCCTATAACAAAATAATCGTTTACAGCTTCCGCACAGCCATATTGCGGATGTGTTGAATAGCTGTATTGAAAATAAATTATTTGTGCATCAATATCATTTAGGATAGCATCTGGCGTGACAGTTTGCACTTAATCAGATAATCCGTAATTCATAATGACATCGCTATGTTGCTGAAATGGAAACAAGGCCCAATTCTAGGCTTTAGAAGATAAGCCTATCAATAAGCTCATTATTAGAGTAAAATATTTCATTAAGTAAAGTTAAACTATTGCCGCAAGGGCTACAAATGCTAATATTTACACAATTTGGTATAATTTTAGCCACACAATTAATTATGAAACAAGTATTTACATTATTACTGTTATCAACAATCAGCTTCAGCATTTCGGCTCAAGACATTGAGTTTGACTCGATTGGCGTAAAAAGTATGGAAATTGGCATTGTTGTTATTAAAAACGACACTTGGGTAATTAAAGTAGATAAGGGCAATTTTGCCGAATTTTATCTACCTGTCAATCTGCCCGAAAAATATTGCATAAATAATCAGGAAGTTGTTTTTGAAGGAGCCCTTGGCAGAATACCAATGAATGTAAAACTAGCAGGAACTCCTTTAAAATTAAGCATGATTCGTATTCTTTATCGCACCAAGCCAGATCCTGGAGCCGGGGAGGCAATCAGTAATGAAAAACAACCTGTTGCACAAACCAATTCAGACTCTATCGGCTACCTCCAAAATTGCGCAGGTTCAATTATATTAATTAGCGATGTTTATCTCATAACCCAAACTTTAAATGGTGAAACCAAGCGATATATCCCTGATTTTTTACCAGACGATTTTAAAATTGCGAATACTGAAATTACATTTAGCGCCATCATTCTTAAACACGACCCAAACGTGCGAATGATGGGGACACCAATTAAAATAAAAGAAATAAGGGCAGAATCTACACAAGCTTTTGACGCTAATTTATTACAAGACGCTGTAAAAGATTTATTTCCATTCGACTCAATCGGTTTTTTACCAGAAACAAAAGGAGTAATTAAATTAGTAGCTGGTACTTATATCATTGAAGTAGAAAATGGCAAAAATGATATGACACGATATTTGCCAGTTTTATTACCTGAAGCGTTTAAGCGGGAAGGAATAACTGTAATAATATCGGGAACTATCGGAAAAATTCCTAACAATGTTAGAATGGTTGGTACGCCATTTACTTTGGCAACAATTGGTATTGTAGAATAATTAACATTGCTTGGCATCTGCTCAATATTTATAGTCAATTTTAATCCTAAAATAATTATTATTGTAGCTTGAAATATTTACTCGCAATATTATTTTTTTTCACAATCAAGCTCAACGCTCAAACTACTATTCATAGTGCGTTTAAAGATGTTACTGATGTAATTGTGCACGATGTGTTTTCAGCGCCTGCCGCTGCCAGAATATATGCCTACACAGCAATTGCAGCATATGAGGCTATGGAACAGGGATATGCGCAATACAGCACCTTTCATGGCAAATTAAATGAAATGCCCGTTATGCAAATGCCAGAAAAAGCAAATGAAATTGATTTTGATGCGGCAGGAATACTTGCTTGTTATTTCACCGCTCAACATTTTATTTACAGCGAGCGTATTTTAAACGAAAAAATTGAAATGCTAATTAATAATTACGATTATACAAAAAATATTAAGGACCTTAATCAAACAATTGTTTATGCAAAATCAATTAGCGAGAGCATTATTAAATGGTCGCAATCTGATAATTATGATGCCACACGATTAAAAACCCGGTACACATTAATTAATGAACCTTTTGCATGGCAACCAACTGGTCCCGATTACGAAAACGCCGTTGAGCCATATTGGGGCGAATTACGCACATTTGTGATTGATGAAACAACCATAAACAACATTTTGCCAGCGCCAACTTTTAGCACAGATACAAATTCTTTGTTTTATAAAGAAGCTTTAGAAGTATATAGCACAATCAATAATTTAACTGCCGAACAAAAAGCAATTGCTGATTTTTGGGATGACAACCCTTATTCAATTGCTTATGTCGGGCATTTACAGCTTGGCAAGAAAAAGATTTCTCCTGCTGGCCATTGGCTAAGTATTGCTCGCACTGTAATGCAAAACCAAGAAATATCGTCTATAAAAGCAGCCTATATTTATGCGCTTGCATCACTATCTATGGCCGATGCGTTTATTGCATGCTGGCATATTAAATACGCGACAAATATAGTGAGGCCCGAAACTTACATTAAAAAGTATATAAATCCAGCCTGGCAGCCTTATATAATCACACCCGCTTTTCCTGAGTACAGCTCTGGGCATAGCACAATTTCAGCCGCATGTGCAACAATCCTTACTTATTGTATTGGCGACAATTTGGTGTTTACCGATTCCATTTTAACCGCTTACGGATTTGCTCCAAGGGCATTTAATTCATTTAATGCTGCTGCTAACGAGGCTAGTGTCAGTCGTTTATACGCAGGTATTCATTTCCATGCAGCATTATATAATGGTGCTACTCAAGGAAACGCAATCGGCATATTTATTTTGGGAAAAATAGGCGGCTAGTTGACTGTACATAATTGAATTCATTTAGAATAATCTTGTTAAAAAATCAATCCTTCATATTAAAATAATCTTTAACTTTATGCTGAAATTTTATTTTTAAGCTTAAAAAAACTAATTAGACATGAAAAAAATTTACTCTTTACTTTCAATTTTGTTTGTAGCTGGAGCGGTTAATGCGCAGGTAAATGTTACCTATATGGTAGACGTTACAAACTATTTAGCTGCCGGCAACACGTTGGGTGCGGGTGGAATCAGAATCGGTGGCGACTTCGCTGCTACAGGTGCAATGAATGGTGCTGCTGCTATGGCTGCTTGGACTCCTTCAGATCCTACATGTGCTTTAACGGACATGGGTAGCAACGTTTGGGGTATTATTGTTACTTATCCTACATCTTCAATTGGTTTGACTCAGCCTTACAAATTCGTTAACAACGACTGGGGAACCAACGAAGGAACTGATACAACTAACACTATTGCAACTAATGGTTGTGGTACTGACGATGGCGGTGGAAACATCAACCGTGCTTTAGTAATTCCTGATGCAGATATAATGTTACAATACTGCTGGGATGCTTGTTTCAGATGTGATGGTAGCGACCCTATCGTTTTAAGTGTTGAGGATGTAAATCCTATTTCTGCTGTTGCAGTATCTCCAAACCCTGTAACAACTAACGCTACAATTAGCTTTAGCTTACAAAATGCTAGCGAAGTTGCTATCAGCATCGTTAACTTAATGGGTCAGGAAGTATTAACAATTAACAACAGCAATGAAGCTGCTGGTATCCACTCTTACAATGTAGATGTAACTGCAATTCCTGCAGGTAATTATATCTATCGCGTAGTAGCTGGTGATGCAGTAACTTCTGGTAATATCGTTAAATTGTAATTACTACATTATTATAAAAGCCCCGTTGCATGATGTAACGGGGCTTTTTATTTATTATTATTAATCTTTATTTCGGGCGAAACCAATCTATTCACTTACCCTGCAGCACAAGCTTATATGCCTTCTCATAATTAGCAGCAAGATTGCTCCAATCGAAATTTTCAGCATAGCTTTCTACAGTATTTCTAAGTATAATGCGTTCACGTCGGCTTAGTTGAACAAAATTGTACATCATTTCACATAATTCATCCGCGCTTTCATCGAACGTTTTTGTTTTTCGCTTAACGATGTAAATTCCTTTTTCGTCGAGATTCCGAAATTTTGTTTGACAATAATTTCCAAATCCGCTCAAATCGCTTGTTACCGCTGGAACACCTCGTGCTACGCACTCTAATGGTGTATATCCCCAAGGCTCATAATAACTTGGAAATACACCCAAGTGACATCCCCTTACAAATTGAGGATACTCCATTCCAAACAATGGTGATGTTGCCGCAACAAAATCGGGATGATAAACCATTTTTACTTTATCGCCTGGCTTATTAATTAAATCGTGACTGCGTAAATAATTTAATATTTCATCGCCAGCATCATCTTTCAAATTATGTGTTACAACAATTGGCCAAAAATCGCTTTTCCAACTTTGTATTTGTTTGCGATAGCGAAATTTCCAATAATCATCAATAAAATCATTTAACTCAGGCACATTCGGATCAACATTTGAGGCTGCGGCCTTAAACAGTTTTTCTCTTATCTGCTTTAACATTTCTTCGCATGTACTTTGAATATCGTCCATTGCGGCGCGCGATTGCAGCACTAAAGGATTAATGGTATCGAACGGTCGTTTTGTGATAAAAAACATGACTACCGTTTTGTCGGTATTTTCTTTTTTCATCCTTTCATTCAATCGCCTCAGCGCTTCCAGCGTAACATCATAACCCTTGTTATGATATTCATATCTACCTGAAGTGAAAAAATAAACCGTTTTATCTAAATCAAATGTATAGGAATGGAAAAAATGCGACATCACAAATTCATCAATTTTATTTCTGAACTGTCCGTGCAAATTTTGCAACTCGTGCGTTGCCAAAAACCTAGGCAGACTAATTCCATTTGGTAAAATGATATCCGGTTTTCTCCCTAATAAAAACTCACATTCTTTGCCTGTAATTTCACTTACTGTTGTAAACACATCGCAATCGTTTGCCGCTAATCGTTCCAAACGTGTTTGAGGTTCAATATTAAACTTTTGCGCCATTTGAAGCCAATCGTAATTACTTAAATTGCGATAAAAATTATCGTCGCTACCAGCAATATACCTACCTAATAATGTTGCGTGTGTTGTAAATACTGTTTTAATCCGTAATTTATCCTTCTTGATGGTACCGATTGGCATACCAGTCATCCATTCATGAAAATGTGCAATAATCGGATTACCCTTTTGCTGCGACTCAAGCGTTATAAAAAATTGGGTAACCATGTAACCAAATGCAATTACTTGTTGCAAAAGGTCGTCAGGATTAAAAATATTTATTTTGTGATCATGCAATAATGATGTTCTAATTTCCTTTACTTTGTCGTAAACCTGCATGGGAGAAATTAATACAACTTTTGGCTTTCCGTCGGTTAACCAACGACCGTAATACAGCTCAAAACCTTGCTTCCGCATTGCTAAAACAGCTTGCCCGAAATCATCCTCAAAATCAAAAACCTCTTCAAACTCGGCCGGCAATTTGGTTTGTAGCAGGGGCCCGAGCAAACAATAATTACCAGTCCACCTATCAACTATTTCAGGAGCTTTACTCCTTACAACGGTATAAATTCCACCCACCTGATTGCATACTTCCCAAGCTGTTTCAACTAATAATGGTGCATATAAACTTGTTTTTTCCGGCATAAAGTCGCTAAATAATGGTTTACTGAAAACACTAAGATACGCAATGGTTAAAATTTGAGGTAACTCTAAGAAAAAAAATTACAGAACTAAAAAATGTAGAGATTTGTATCATACAATTAAACCCGCAACTATGCAAAAACTTCAATACCCCATAGGAAAATTTATCGCCCCAACCGAATTTTCAGATAATCAGTTATCAGCATTTATCGATACCATTGAATCATTTCCTGAAAAAATAAAAGCCATTACAATCAATCTGTCTGATACTGCATTAAATACTACTTATCGTCCAGACGGGTGGACAATTCGTCAAGTGGTTCATCATTGTGCAGATAGCCATATAAATAGTATTATTCGACTAAAATTAGCGCTTACAGAAGAAAAGCCTATTGCTAAAGCATACAAAGAGTCCGATTGGGCAAACTTAAGCGACAGTAAAAATTTCAATATTAATTCATCCATTAAAATTATTGAAGGCGTTCACGAAAGGTGGGTGGCTATATTAAAATCAATGCATAGCGATGATTACAACAAAACTTTTATTCATCCATCAAGTGGCAAAGAAGTTACGCTTTACACACATACCGCCATCTACGCTTGGCACTGCGAACATCACCTGGCTCATATTAATCTCGCATTAAAAAGTGCCTTATAATAACAAATAGTTCTGCAAATAATTTCAATTTATTTTTTCATGCACACCTCATTTATTGCTGATCAAAAAATCTATTGCCATAATAACAAATATCATTCACCAAACACCCTCACCGCCAATTAATTATATGCTGTTAAATTATCACATCAGCACTTTTTCACATCAGCACATTACATTTTAGGTTGTTAAATTGGTACATCGGTACATTTGCACATTATCAAATTAGCACATTTCTCTCCCTCACTCTTTTATCA
>Ga0209181_10003610_pt1 | contig 23684 bp, 22 predicted proteins | sample MAT05_FD_187208 | JGI IMG/M metagenome (GOLD analysis project Ga0209181, IMG submission 187208) | Freshwater microbial communities from Lake Fryxell liftoff mats and glacier meltwater in Antarctica - MAT-05 (SPAdes) (version 2) | ecosystem: Environmental > Aquatic > Freshwater > Ice > Liftoff...
GCGGAGCAGACTCCGGGGAGCACCCGCGTCCCGCGGGGACGGACTTTCATTGACGCGCCCCGCACCCTCAAGCACTCCGCCCCCGCCACCGACCACAAGTTCGTTTTGGCGGGACGCCAAAACCAACGCGCGAGACGCGTGTGCTCCTCGGATTGCATTCGGATGTATCTTCAAAACAGCTCCTTGATTGGTTCGAACCCGCGATCGATCAGCGGGAACGGACGGCTTTGCGGACCGGGCAGCTCCGTTTCCAGATCGATCCCGAGCGACTTGTAGATCGTCGCCACCACGTTCGCGGGCGCGGCCGGCTTCTCCGCGGGATACGCGCCGATGTCGTCGCTTTTCCCCACCACCCGCCCGCCTTGCACGCCGCCTCCGGCGAAGCCGACCGTCCACACGCCGGGCCAGTGATCGCGACCGCCCGCCGGGTTCACCTTCGGCGTGCGGCCAAATTCCGCGAGATTGCAGACCAGCGTGTCGCCGAGCATCCCGCGCTGCGCGAGATCCTCGATCAGCGCGCTGTACCCCTGATCGTACATCGGCGCCACGATGTCGCGCATGCCCTCGATGCTCGTGAAAGGTTTGCTCCCGTGGATGTCCCACGTGATCTCGCCGAAGACCGTGATGAACGTATTCACCGTCACGAAACGCACCCCGCGCTCCACCAGTCGCCGCGCGAGCAGGCAGCACTGTCCGAAGCGATTCATCCCGTAACGCTCGCGCACACTCAGCGGCTCTTTTTCCAGCGCGAAAGCCTCGCGCGCCGTCGTGCTCGTCATCAGCCGATAAGCGCTCGCGAAGTTTGCATCCATCAGCTTTGCCGCCTCGCTCGCCTCAAAATTTTTCACCGATTCATCCACGAGTTGCTGCATGTCCCGACGCCGCTGCAGCCGCACCTCGCTGATCTCCTGCGGTGGCAAAAGATCGGGCACCTTGAAGTCCTTCCCCGATGGGTCCGCATTGAGCACGAAGGGATCGTAGGTCTTGCCGAGGAACCCGGCGTCCTGCCCGTGCGGCAGATTGCCGCCCGTGGGTCCCATCACCTCCGGCAGGATCACATGCGCCGGCATCTCCGAGCGCCGCCCTTTCAGAAACTCCAGCGCACAGCCTGCGTGCGGCGTGTTGATGCCGCCGGAGAAAAGCCGCCCCGTCTGCATCATCTGATGCCCCGTATCATGCACCGCCGCTGCGGTGTGATAGACGCTGCGCACCAGCGAAAACTTGTCCGCGATCTTCGCCATGTGCGGAAAGATTTCCGTGAGCTGAATGTCCGGGTTGTTCGTCTTGATCGTCTTGAACGGCCCGCGCACCTCGCGCGCCGCATCCGGCTTCGGGTCCCACGTATCGATCTGGCTCGGCGCGCCGAGATTGAAAATCATGATGCACGCGCGCTGATCCTTCTTTGCATCCACCGCGCCCATCGCCTTCAGCCCATTGAAGAGCGGCAGCGTGAGCCCGAGCGCGCTGAGCGTGCCCGCCTGGAGGAAGTCGCGGCGCGTGACGCCGTCGCAAGTAGTGATGGATCCGTTGCCGGTGAATTTGAACATGGCGCGGTAGTTTGAGGTAGAAGGGGGAAGCTGCGCGGTGGGACGACTCGCTTTTCTAGCCGTTTCTTAGAAGAGCGCAGCTTACGTAGCTCCGTAAGCCGCCCGGCCGGGCTGCGGGTCTGATTTCCCGCAGCATCCGCTCCCTCCGCCGAAAAGCCAATGGAGCGAACCGGATGCCGTGTTGTATTATCCCGCCATGCGTTCGCACCCCGCCCGCACCTCTCTCCCCATTTCCCTGTTCGCCACGCCGAACCCGCTCCACGCCGAACTCTTCTACACGGTGGTCCGCGCCGGGCATCTCGTGGGTGGGCCGGACCACTACATCCAGCGCGATCATTATCCCGGTCACGAGATCATCCTCTGCCTGCGCGGGCGCGGCTTTACTTCGGTAAATGGGCGGCGTCACCCGGTGCGCGCGCGGCAGCTCGTCTGGACGAATTGCCATCGCCCGCACGAACACGGCGCCAGCGCGGACGACCCGTGGGAGCTCCTCTGGATGCGGATCGAAGGTCCGCGGCTCGATCGACTGGCGGAGGTGCTCGGCGTGGCGGAGGCGCCGGTCTTTGTCGGATTCGACTCCACGCTCGCGGCCAGCCTCTACCGCGAAATCTTCGCGCTCGTGCAGGAGCAAAAGCGCGAAGCTCCCGCGCTCATTCACGCCGCGCTCGCCCGCCTCATCGCGATCATCTACACCGCGCGCCAGGGCCAATCCGCCGCGGAACCGCAGTCGCCCGCTGTGCTCCAGCGCGCGATCGAGCAGATGAAGCTCTTCTATTTCAAAAAGCACCGCGTCGCCGAACTTGCCGCGCTCTGCGGCATGAGCGAGTCGCATTTCACCCGGCTTTTCCGCGCCGCCTTTGGCACCACGCCCATCGACTGGCTGCGCCGCGAACGCATCAGCCAGGCGAAGCGACGGCTCGCCGAGACCAGCGACGCGATCAAGGAAATCGCCGCGCAAGTCGGCTACGCGGATCACTATTTTTTCAGCAAGGACTTCAAGCACCTCACCGGAATCCCGCCGAGCGAGTATCGCCGTCGCGAGGCAGCGCGAACGCGGTAACTCCGGGGAGCACACGCGTCCCGCGTGTTGGGGCCGGTGTCTCGCCGGACCGGACTTTCATTCGGCGCGCGACGATGGGGAGCGTCCCCGTTCATTCACCCGACTCGGGAAGTTCGTTTTGGCGGGACGCCAAAACCAACCCGCGGGACGCGCGTGCTCCCCGGACCTCGCTACCCCACGGCTTCCGTGGAGACCGGCGGTGCGCCGGATTCGTGCAGGTTCAGCGCCTGCTCGAAAGCCCGCCAGGCGAGCATCGCGCACTTCACCCGCTGCGGAAATTTGCGCACGCCTTCCATGAGTTGCAGATCGCCGAGCGCGTGGTTCGGCGCGGCTTCCTGACCGGTCACCAGCGCGTGGAAGGCCTCGGCGAGAGCGGTCGTTTCTGCGCGGGGACGGCCTTTCAGTTTCGTCGTCATCATCGAAGCCGAGGCCATGCAGATCGCGCAGCCCTGGCCGGTGAATTTGATGTCTTCCACCGCCCGCGCGGGGCCGAAGCGGACGTGCAGGTCGATCTCATCGCCGCACGAAGGATTGTCGCCGTGGACATGGACGGCGCCGTCGGTCAGTGCCCCGAAGTTGCGGGGGCGCTTCGAGTGATCGAGCAGCACCTGCTGGTAAAGGTCTTCCAGTTCGGGGCTCATGCAAAGAAGCGTTGGGCGGCGGCGAGGATTTCGGCCATGCGGTCGATCTCGGCGGTGGTGTTGTAAAAGTAGAAGCTGGCCCGCGTGGTGCCGGGGAGGCGCATCTTTTTCATCAGCGGCTGATTGCAGTGATGCCCGCCGCGCAACGCGAGGCCCGCCTGGTCCGCATAGGTCGTGAGATCGTGCGGATGCACGCCTTCCATCACGAAGCCGACCAGCCCGCCGCGCTGCTCGAGCGGACCGAGAATGCGCAAGCCGGGGATCGCCGAGAGCCGGTCGATGGCGTAGCGGGCGAGCGCGAGGTCGTGGTCAAAGATGTGTTCGCGCCCGATCGAATCGAGGTAGTCGAGCGCGACCCCGAACCCGATCGCGTCGGCGATATTGGGCGTGCCGGCCTCGAAGCGATGCGGTGGTTCCTTGTAGGTGCTGGTTTCCCAAGACACGCTGAGGATCATCTCGCCGCCGCCCTGCCAAGGCGGCGTCTCCGCGAGGCGCTCGGCGCGGCCGTAGAGCGCGCCGATGCCGGTGGGCGCGCAGGTTTTGTGACCGGAGAAGGCGAGGAAATCGCAGCCGAGCGCCTGCACGTCGATGGGCAGATGCCCGGCGCTCTGCGCCGCGTCAATGAGCGTCACGGCCCCGACTGCGCGGGCGGCGGCGCAGAGCTCGGCGGCGGGGTTGATGGTGCCGAGTGAGTTGGAGATGTGGGTGAAGGCGAACAGCTTCACCTCGGGCGTGAGCAGCGTATCGAGCCGGTCGAGCGCGAGGATGCCGTCCTCATTCACCGGGATGAACCGCAGCCGCGCGCCGGTGCGCTGGGCGAGGAGCTGCCACGGCACGAGATTGCTGTGGTGCTCCATCTCGGTGAGCAGGATCACGTCGCCGCTGCGGATGAATTTTCCGCCCCACGCCTCAGCCACGAGATTGATCCCCTCGGTGGTGCCGCGCGTGAAGACGATCTCCTCCGCACTCGCCGCCCCGAGATACCGCGCCACTTTCGCCCGCGCCTCCTCATACGCCGCGGTCGCGCGCGAACTCAGCTCGTGCAGGCCGCGATGCACATTGGCGTGATCGTATTCGTAGTAATGGGAGAGCGCGTCGATGACCTGCCGCGGCTTCTGCGAGCTGGCGCCGTTGTCGAAGTAGATCAGCGGTTTGCCGTGGATTTGCTGGTCGAGGATGGGAAAATCCGCGCGCACTTTCACCCAGTCGGGCGCGGGCCGGGCAGGGGGCGCGATCATCACGGCTTCGCGTATTTTTCCAGGCGCGCCTGTTTGCGCACGCCGTCGAAGAGCTTTGGGATCGCGGTCCGGCTGCCGCTGTTCAATAGCCCCGTGGGCAGCGATCCGCCGGAATCGCTGAAGATAGCGTACGTGGCGCGGGTGGCGCGCCCACCCTCGGTGGGCTCGAGCTGCCAGTAACCTTCCGTGACCGCGACGCGCGTGACGCCCTTGCGCGGCGCGGGGCCGAGATCGTTCGCGGTCTGCCAGCGGTTGAAGTAGCCGAGGCCCTCGGGTGTGCGGCGGGTCTCGAGTTTCACCCGCACCGTGTAATCGCGATCGCTGACCAGCGGCAGCGCGATGCGCTGGTAGCTCACGCGCGATTTGCTGTCCTGCGAAATGACGCGGGCCTCCGCGACATAGGGCATGAACGTGGGATACGCCGGCACGTCGTCGAGCACCCGCCGCACGACTTCGGGCGCCGCCGCGATGGGGCCGACCGCCTTGAATTCATGCAGCTCCGAGCCCTTGCGCGGGCGCTCGTAGATCGTGAGATCGTCGCGCTGCGAGGCGACCTTCCACGGGAGAGAATCCTGAGCACTGGCCGAGAGCGCAGCCGCGAAAACGGACACCCCGACGACGAGCCAGCAAGGACGCAAACAAAGAACAGCGGACATGGGTGGCAATCAACGCGGCGCTCACGGAAAGGTCAACCGCGGCCCGCGGCAGAGAGATTCCACCTAATCGCGCGGACGGGCGCCGATGGTCTGGACAGCGCGGCCTCGGCCCCGCATCCCCCACCATGAAACCCTCCCACCTCACTCGCCGCCGTTTTCTCCAAACCACCGCCGCCGGCGCCGCCGCGCTCGGCTTCCCCGCGATCCTGCGCAGCCAGTCGCCGGGGCAAAAGTTGAACATCGCCGTCATCGGCTGCGGTGGTCGCGGTGGCTCGAACCTCGCCGAGATGCTCGGCGAAAACATCGTCGCGCTCTGCGACGTGAACGCGAACAACCTCGCCGCCGCCGCACTGAAAGCGCCGGGCGCGCGGCAGTTCCGCGACTTCCGAAAAATGTACGACGAGCTGAAAGACGGCGACTTCGACGCCGTGGTCGTCTCGACCACCGAGCACACGCACGCCTTTGCCACGCTGCCCGCGCTGCGGCGGAAGAAACACGTCTTTTGCGAAAAGCCGCTGACGCGCGACGTGCAGGAAGCGCGGATCATCACCGAAGCCGCCGCGCAGGCCGGCGTGGCGACGCAGATGGGCACGCAGATTCACGCCAGCGCGAACTACCGCCGCGTCGTCGAACTGATCCAGGCCGGCGCGATCGGCCCGGTGCGCGAAGCGCACGTCTGGGTCAACCGTACCTGGGGGTGGCAATCACCTGCCGATGCCGAGAAATACAAGGATCGCACGAGCACGCAGGAGCGGCCGAAAGACGAGGAACCCGTGCCGCCCGAACTCGACTGGGATCTCTGGATTGGCCCCGCACCGTGGCGCCCTTTCCACAGCGTCTACGTGCCCGGCAACAAATGGTATCGCTGGTGGGACTTCGGCAACGGGACGATGAGCGACCTCGGCTCGCACTGGAACGACCTGCCCTTCTGGGCGCTGCAACTCGACGCGCCACTTACCATCGAAGCCAGCGGGCCACCGCCGCATCCCGAGATCGCACCCGCCTCGATGACGGCCACCTATTCCTATGGAACCCGCGGCACCATGCCGCCGGTGAAACTGACGTGGTATCAGGGCGTGCCCAAGCCGCCGCAGTGGATGGACAAAACGATCCCGCAGTGGGACAGCGGCGTCCTCTTCATCGGCGACCAGGGGATGCTGGTTTCCGACTACGGCAAGCACCTGCTGCTCCCGGAGGGTCGCTTTAAGGATTTCGTGCGCCCCGCAGAGACGATCCCCGCGTCGCTCGGCCACCACAAGGAATGGCTGCACGCGTGCAAAACGGGCGCACCCACGACCTGCCACTTCGGCTACAGTGGCCGCCTCACCGAGGCGAACCACCTCGGCAACGTCGCCTTCCGCGCCGGTAAAAAAATCGAGTGGGATGCGAAGAACATGCGCATCCCCAACGCGCCGGATGCCGAGCGTTTCCTCCGCCGCGAATATCGCAAAGGCTGGTCACTTACCTAACGATCTGCAGCACGCAGGGTCGAGCAGGTCCTCGCACCGTCACACCGCCGAACGCCGCCGCGCAGAACACGCTTGCCGCTCCCCAGCCTCCGTGCGACATACACTGCTGTATTCCACTCGGAATCACGCCGGCATAGCTCAGTTGGTAGAGCAGCTGATTTGTAATCAGCAGGTCGTCGGTTCGAACCCGTCTGCCGGCTCCCTCATTAAAGCCCTGAACCGGAAGGACTTAGGCTGATTAGGGCGGGTAGGTAGGCTGCGGTGATTGTGGTTTGCCTGGACACTTCTTGGACACTTTTCCGGCGCTCGACAGCGGTCTCCACGCGGAGGTTCGCCCGCTGCTCAGTTGCAGGAACGGGCTTTTCATAAGCTCAGCGGTTCTCGCGACGATGCACGTTAGCCGTGAGGTGAAAAAGGGGAACCCGCGGCGCGGCTTCCCTACCGAAGGGGGCGCCCCACTCGCGCCCCATCCGTGACATCTGTAGTCAAAAATCCGCGTTCCGCACAATCCAATCCCCGCAAAAGCAGAACGCCCCGGCGTAAACCGGGGCGTTCGCAAATTTAACTTGGAAGGCTGCGCAGCTTAGTAGCGACGGCCGTAGCCACCACCACCGCCGCCGCCACCGCCACCGCCGCGACGTTCGCCACCACCACCACCACCACCGCCGCCGCCGCCGCCGTAGGAACGGCCACCGCCGCCGCCGCCGCCGCCGCCCGAACGCTCTTCACGAGGACGGGCTTCGTTGACGGTGAGGGGACGACCCTGGACGTTCTTGCCGTGGAAGAGGCTGATCGCCTTCTGGGCTTCTTCGGCCGTGGCCATGGTGACGAAGGCAAAGCCGCGGGACTTGCCCGTGAACTTATCCTGCATCAGCGCGGCTTCGTTGACCGTACCGGCCTCGGCGAAGAGGTCCTGGAGGTCGATCTCGGTGGTGTCGAAGGAAAGATTCCCGACGTAGAGTTTATTTGACATGACTGGTTGTTTTTTAAGCAAGTGCGGGACGCTCCGAGTGGCTGTTTCCGAGGATCGGATTTAAGAATCGCCACTGCATTTTCCCGCGGAGAGCCGCGCTACGAAACAACTAGCAATCTACCAAACCCTGAAGAGTTCTGAACTTGTAAGCCGGAGTAAACCACGCCAAGCCAGCCTCCGCAAGAGATATCTCAGCTCGCAACCCGATGGCTGCGGTTCCGCCGTTACCCGAGACGATAGACGATGCGCGCCTTATTCAAATCGTAGGGCGACATCTCGAGCTTTACGCGGTCACCATTGGTGAGGCGAATGAAGCGCTTCCGCATTTTGCCGGAAATGTGCGCGAGGACGAGGTGCTTGTTCGCGAGTTCGACACGGAACATGGTCCCGGCGAGCACGCTGGTGATTTTACCTTCGGTTTCGATGACTTCTTCAACTGCCATAATGATGGAACTGCAAACGCCGCGCGGGCCGGGCGAAATGACGGGGGTCGGAGCGGGTGACCTCCGTGGGTTGACTACGCTTTCGGGAAGCACTCCCAAACCGGCACTGACCGGATGGAGGGCCGTCAGCCTCGCTGCCTGGTGTTGAAAAAGCAAGTCCGTTGTCGGCAGCCGGCCGTTTTTGCGACGGAACGCGCTACTTCACCACGCCCGTAGCGTAGGCAAACCACGCCGGGTTCAACCCGCTCAGCGGCTCTTTGAGCTTTTCGAGTTCCGCGGCCGGGCCGTGGATTTCCAGCCGCTCGAGGTCCGCGATGCCGAGCATGGCCTTCAATTGCTCGTCTACATTCTGTAAATGCACGAGCGCCGCGGCGGCGTCGTGGTAGGCCTCGCGGCAGTAGACGGTGTCACCATTGATCGTGAACTCGTAGTAGTAGCAGCCGGTCTCGGTCGCGGTGCGGGCGACGAATTGCGGGAGCAACGCCGTTGCCTCGTCGAGTTTGCCGGGGTGGACTTTGAAATAGGGATGAATGCTGACAGCGGGAACGCTCATGGTGGGATCAGGGTTTGGTTTCGTTGCTGGCGGTGGATTTGGAAAAATCGCCCTCGCTAAGGCGGCGCTTGTACATCTCGATGGCCAGCGCATAACTTTGCTGCGCGAGCACCGGATTGTAGCGCGGGCCCTCGTCGCGGATGAAAGCGTGGGCGCCGTTCACCTCGTGCCACTGGTAGTTCACGCCCGCCGCTTCCATTGTGTCGTGGATGAGCCGCCGCCCCTCGAACGGCACGTGCGGGTCCTGCCGGCCCCAGATCATCAGCATCTCGCCGCGCAGTTCAGGGATGCGGTCGAGCGTGTTGTCGTTCATCCCGGCGCCGAGGCCTCGCTTGTGGATGTCGGTGGCGTAAAAGCACGTCGTCGCGAGCACCTCCGGATTCAGCGCGGCGCGGAAGGCGAGGTGGCCGCCGATGCAGATGCCCATCACGCCGAGTTTTCCCGTGCTCCCCGGATGCGCTGCAAGATAACGCAGCACGGCGCGGGCATCGTCGTCGTAGCCGGCGAGCGGTTTCGTGGTCTTCAGTGCATTGCCGCGATCCGCGCCCGCGCTGTCGTAGGCGAGCGCGGTGCCAGCGGGTTCGTATTCGTGGTAAATCTCGGGCGCGGCGACGATGAAACCGTGGCCCGCGAGCAACGCGGCGGTGCGCCGGATCGGACCCGTCACTTGAAAGATCTCCGAGTAGAGCAGGATGCCCGGATACTTCCCCGGCGCCACCGGGCGGAACACAAAGGTGCGCATCGGCCCCGTCGGCGTATCGAGGTCCACGAACTCGTGGTCGGTGATCGTCATGCGGCGAGAGTGGCCGAGCGGAGATCGCCCTGTCGAGAGTTCACCCGCGGCCGGGAGCGCTTCATCCAAACCTCCCTCCGGGAGTGGGCTTGACGCCCACGCCTACTCCCACTCCGACCAGCGCGCCTCCTCCGCCAATCACTGAACAACCTCTTGAGCCTCCTCACCCACCGAGGGAAATTTCGGCGGGCGGTTGTGCGACAAAGACAAATTTCCGGCGTTGTTCGTGGTATCTTTTGCAAAACGGAGCGAGGCGCGACGCTTGCTAGCGACCGAACAACCCAGTGGAAACCAACCAATCCAAACGACCCACCGCAGCATGGCGCATCGGCCTCGGCGCCGGCCTCGCCGGCGCCCTGCTCGTCGCCCTGAAATACGCGCTGCGCCCGCCCACGCGCCGCCCCGTTCCCGACACCATCTCGCCGCCGAGCTTCGCCACCCGCGTCGTCCATACCTCCAGCGGCGAACTCGTTTACCACGAAGCCGGCCAGGGCGCCCCGCTGATTTTTGTCCACAATGTCGGCCTCGGCGCATCGTCCTACGAATGGGCACGCGTCTATCCCGCCTTCACCGGGGATTTCCGCGTCGTGGCGCTCGACCTCATTGGCTTCGGTGAAAGTTCGCGCCCGGAATTGCCCCACACGGCCGACGATTTCGTCCGCATTCTCGCCGAAACCGCGCGCGCCCTCGGCCGCGGTGAACCTGCCATTTTCGTCGCGAGCGGGCTCAGCGCCGGCTTTTGCGCACGCCTCGCCGCGCAGCATCCGGAGCTGGTCGCGCGGCTCATTCTCCACATGCCGAATGGCACCGGCGACTCCGGCCAGCACCGGCTCACCTGGTTTTCGCGACTCGTCTACCGCACCCCGCTCATCGGCCGCTTTTTCTACCGCAATCATCTTTCCACCCGGAGCGCCGTCACCCATTGGCTCCGCCGCGCTGCCTTCGCCGAGCCCGCGCTGGTCACCGAGGAAACGATCGACGTCGTGGCCACCTGCGCCCAGCAGCCGGGGGCGGAATTTGCGGCGCTGCGGTGGCTGTCCGGCCGCCTCAGTCTCGATCTCGCCGCCGCGCTGAAGTCCGTCACCCAGCCGATCGCGCTCTTCTGGGGCGGCGCCGTGCCCGCCTCGCCTGCGGAGACCGGCCGCGACCTCCAGCAGCTCGCGAATGCCACCAGCCTCACCATTTTTTCTGAATCCGGAATCATGGCTGCGCGCGAATCGTCCGCCGAAGTTGCTGCCGCGTTGAAAGAACTTCTCCGCGCCGATCTTCGCGTGGTGCTCAAAGCCAGTTGACGTCCCCGATCGCCCGCCGGGGAACTTTGCCCTTGGCACCTGTCCGCAGCTTGGTAAATAGCGACCGCACTTTTATGAAGCCACTTTTCCTACCGGCCATCCTCGTCGTGGCCATCGGCCTTTTCGTCGGTTGTGAACCCTACGATTCCCGTCCGCCGAAAAAGCCGGGTGGTGGGTTCCATCCACCGAAACCGGTCGAGCCGCCGAGCGCTCCCGAGGAGCCCAGGCCCGAGCCGCCGCCGAAGCCCACCGCGCAAGACACACCGCCCACGCCGAGCGGCCCCGCGGTGCCCGAGCCGCCCAAGCAAGTCGGCGAGTTGCCCTACGCCAAAGCCGTCCCCGGCAAACCCGGTTTTGTCACCAGCCCGTACGATCCTTACAAAGGCTACATCGACGTGCGCGGCTTCCCGCCGGCCACCGAGGTGAAGGATCCTTATTCCGGCAAGACGTTCCTGGTTCCGCCTTTCAACTGACCAGAGTTTCAGCTCCCGAATCTCCAGCCCGGCCCGAAAGCCTTCGTGTTTTCCGGCCGGGCTTTTTTTCCCCGCATGCAGCATCTCGCCATCCTCGGTCCCGGTCTCCTCGGCGGCTCCATCGCGCTCGCCGCTCGTGCGCGCGGCGGATTCCGCGTGGCCATGTGGGCCCGGCGGGCGGAGGCGGTGGAGGAAGTGGCGCGCCTCGGGATCGCCGATCTCGCCACGAGCGATCTGCGCGCCGCCGTCGCCGACGCGTCGCTCATCGTGCTTTGCGTCCCGGTCGGCGCGATGCCCGCGCTTGCCGCACAGCTCGTCGCCGCGATGCCTGCCGATGCGATCGTCACCGATGTCGGCAGCGTGAAAGCGAACGTTTGCTCGGAACTCGCCGCGATTTTCCGCAGTCGCGGTCGTTTCGTCGGCAGCCACCCCATGGCCGGCTCGGATCAGACCGGCATCGCCTTCGCCCGGCCCGATCTTTTTGAGGGCGCCGCCGCCATCGTCACTCCGCGCGACGACACCGATCCCGCCGCGCTCGCTCAGGTCGCCGCGTTTTGGGAAATGCTCGGCTCCCGCGTACTCCGGGTCGCGCCCGCCGAGCACGACCGCATCGTCGCGCTGATCAGCCACCTTCCGCACCTGCTCGCTGCCGTGCTCGTGGATACCGTCGCCAGCGAAAACCCCGCCGCCTTCGACTTCTGCGGCCCCGGCTTCCGCGATACCACGCGCGTCGCGGGCGGCCCGCCGGCCATGTGGGCGGAGATCCTCGGCACCAATTCCACCGCGGTGCGCGCAGCCGCCGAGGCTTTGATTGAAAAACTTCGCGGAATCGCAACACTCCTCGACCGCGACCGACCGATGACCGAATTTTTGACCCAAGCCAAAGCGCAGCGCGATCGTCTGCGGCTCCCGAAACCACCGCATGCCTGACTGGAAAATCCGCCGCGCCCCGACCGTCCAAATCGAACTCGAAGTTCCCGGCGACAAAAGCATCTCCCACCGCGCCGTCATCCTCGCTGCGATGGCCAATGGCACCTGCGTGATCCGCGGTTTCCTCCCGAGTGAGGATTGCCTCTGCACCGTCGCCGCCATCCGCGCGCTCGGCATCGAGGTGGAAGTGGCCGATGAAACCACGCTCATCGTCCACGGCAAGCGCCGCACTTTCACCGCGCCGGCCAAGGACATCGACTGCGGCAACTCCGGCACCACCATGCGCCTGCTCGCCGGCTTGCTTGCCGGGCAGCCGTTCAAGAGCCGCCTCATCGGCGACGCCTCGCTGAGCAAGCGCCCGATGAAACGCGTCATCGAGCCGCTTACCCAGATGGGCGCCACCCTGCGCGCCGAGGGCGAAGGCGGCCGCCCGCCGCTCGTCGTCGAAGGCGGCAAGCTCAAGCCGATTCAGTATTCCAGCCCCGTCGCCAGCGCGCAGGTGAAGAGCGCGGTGCTGCTCGCGGGCATGTTCGCCAGTGGCAAGACCAGCGTCACCGAGCCCAGCCAGAGCCGCGATCACACCGAGCGCATGCTCGAGTATTTCCTCGTCCGCCCGCAGAAAAGCGAACTCACCGTCTCCATCCACGGCGGCCTCACGCCGGAGTCGCGCGACTTCCGCGTGCCGGGCGACATCTCCAGCGCCGCGTTCTGGCTTGTCGCCGCCGCCGCCCAGCCGCGCTCGCATCTGCTCATTAAAAACGTCGGCCTCAATCCCACCCGCACCGGCATCCTCGGTGTGCTGCTCCGCATGGGCGCGACCGTCCACGAGATCGTGGAAAACGAAGGCGCCGAACCGATCGGCACCATCGAAGTCCGCGGCGCGCGTCTCCGCGGCACCACCATCGAGGGCAAGGAAATCGCCAACGTCATCGACGAACTCCCCATCCTCGCCGTCGCCGGCGCGCTCGCGCAGGGCCAGACCACCATCACCAATGCGGGCGAACTCCGCGTGAAAGAGACCGACCGCCTCGCCGCCATCGCCACCAACCTCCGCGCGATGGGCGCGCAAGTCGGCGAAACCGAAGACGGCCTCGAAATCTTCGGCGGCCTGCCGCTCCAGGGTGCGAAAGTGGACAGCTTCGGCGATCACCGCATCGCCATGGCCTTCGCCGTCGCCGGCCTCTTTGCCGAAGGCGAAACCGTGATCACCAACACCGACTGCGTGAACACCAGCTACCCCGGCTTTTTCCAGACCCTCGAGCGCATCCTCAAGGAACCGCCCGGCCAGCAAACCCACGTCGTCACGTCCCTCCCCGCCTGAGCGCGCACATCGTCATCGCCATCGACGGCCCCGCGGCCTCCGGCAAGAGCAGCGTCGCCCGCGCCCTCGCGCGCAAGCTCGGCTACACCTACGTGAACACCGGGGCCATGTATCGCGCCGTCACCTGGCTCGCCGTCTCGCGCGGCGTCCCGCCGCAGGATCCCACGCGCATGGATCAGCTCCTCCACTTCACCGACTTTCAATGCGGCGTGGAAAATCGCGCCTCCACCATTCGCCTCGATGGCGTCGATCCGACGCCGTACCTCGTCGATGAGGAGGTAAACAAAAACGTCTCCGCCGTGGCCAGCCACTCGGGCGTCCGCCGCGTCCTCGTCGCCAAACAACGCGTTTACGCCAACGACGCCGACATCGTCATGGAAGGCCGCGACATCGGCTCCGCCGTTTTCCCCGAGACGCCCTTCAAATTCTACATCGACGCCTCCCCCGACGTCCGCGCCATGCGCCGCGCCAAACAAGGTCTGCAGGACAGCATCGCCAACCGCGACAAGATCGACTCCAGTCGCCGCGCCTCGCCGCTGACCATCGCCGAAGACGCCCACGTCATCGACAGCTCCAACCTCACCGTCGAAGGCGTCGTCGGCGAAATCTTCGGCCGCCTGAAACAAAACGGCCTGCCGCTCGGGGATCTCTGAGTCTCGTGAATGGTGATCAGTGAATCGTGAATAGTCACACTCACTCCGCGCCGGTTTGCGCCGGCCACCATTTACCGATCACCATTTACTGATCACCGCTTCATGGGCGCCTGGTACCAGCTCAGCTACCACCTCTCGCAGTTCCTCGCCTCGACGCTCTTCGACTACCGCGTCGTCCATCGCGAGCGGATCATCGAGTCCGGCGGCGTCATCCTCGCGATGAACCACCAGAGCTACCTCGACCCGCCGCTCGCCGGCATCGCCTGCCGCCGCGAGATTCACTACCTTGCGCGCAAGACGCTAATGAAGTGGCCCGTGCTCGGCCCGCTCTTTCCGCACCTCAACGTCATCCCCGTCGATCAGGAACGCGCCGACATGAGCGCGTTGAAATCCGTGATCAAACTCATCCGCCGCGGCGAATGCACCGTTGTCTTCCCCGAAGGCGCGCGCACCACCGACGGCCAGCTCCAACCCGCCCAGCCGGGCCTCGGCCTCATCATCGCGAAGACGCTCGCGCCCGTCGTCCCGATGCGGATTTTCGGCGCCTACGAGGCCTTCCCTCGCGGAGGGAAACCGCGCCTCTTCCGCCCGGTCACGCTGGTCGTCGGCGAGCCGATTCACTTCACCGAAACCGACCTCATCGGCACCGGCCGCGACCTTTACCAGCGCCTCAGCGAACGCGTGCTCGAACGCATCGCCGCGATCACTTTCGAACGCGCGTAGCCGCCGCGAAGCGCCCATCGCCGCCGCCGCTGCCTCGCCGAAGCTGAACCAGCCCCTAACGGCTACTTCGCCTTTTTAACGAGCTGCACGTCCGCGATGTCGCATTCGCCGAGCTGCTGCATGAGTTCGAACTTGAACTCCAGAATCGCCAGCGTCGTCACGTCCAGCTTCTTGATGTTCTTTTCCTTGAAGCGAACGGTGAACGTCTTCTCCACGTCCTTCCACCCGGCGGTGCTGGTAAAAGTTTGCGCCTCGCGCATCTCGTCGTGCGTCTCGTCCTTGTCCGGCCGCACGCCGCGGCCCGATTTCACAAACTTCGCCGCCGTCGCCTCGTTCGCACCGAGATACGCCACAGTGCAGACCCCTTCGCGAATGCCTTTGCCGCGTGCCTTGAAGCTGAGCTGATACGTCGCGCCGACTTCCAGCGGTTTGAGGAGCTGGCGGATGATGAAGCCATTCGAGGTGCGGACGAGGCCGGCGTATGGCGCGTCGTGCGGGCGCCATTCCTCGGCCCAGTAGGAAAAGTAGTCCTCCGCGTCGCGTCCATCGACGACGAGTTCCTGCATTTTGATCACCTTGTTTGGCGATGGGAAATAGCCCGCGCGCAGCACCTTGCCGCCGCCCGGGCTGGCCTCGTCGAGCGCGGAAAAATACGCGTAGAGATTCCCGCGGCCGTTGCCGGCATCGAAGGTCCAGCCGGAGGGAGTGCGAATATTGTCCGCCCAGAGATTCGTGCCCTTGAGTTCCACCGGCGGGCCAAACTTCGGCTGGCCCGGCGTGCCGGTATTCAGCGCGAGCGCGATGCGACCGTTCACTTTCCCGATGAGCAGATCGAACAAACCATCACCGTTGAAATCCGCCGCGTGCGGCGCGATGGGCGTGGCGAGGGAAGGCTGGCCGCCGAAGGTGACCATCTCCGAGAGCGGAAGCTCCTGGCCGGGCTTCCAGTTCGCGCGGTTGAGATGCACGGCGATCGTGCCTTTGCGGTCGCCCACGAGCACGTCGGGCAGGCCGTCGTTGTTCCAATCCGCCACCGTCGGCACGAGTTGTTCGCGACCGTCGCCGTAGCAAAGGTAGTGGCGCTGTTCTTCGGTGAATTTCGGCTCCGCTCCGCCGCCTTGGTTGAGGAGAAGATAGACGGCGTTGGCGGAGTAGGAGCCTTCGCCGAGGAGGAGATCGTTCTTCCCGTCCTTGTTCCAGTCGATCACGCACGGCGCGAAGAGATTTCCCCACGGACGTTTCGCCGCGATGGACATGCGCACTTTGCCGTAGGCGGACGGCTGTTCGTAGTCCGGCGCGGCGGCGCTGCCGCGATTCGGGATCATGACTACGTCGCCCGTGTAGTTCCCAAAAATCAGGTCGGGGGTGCCGCGTTTGTTCCAGTCGAAAGCGTGGAGCTTCGGGGTGCCGTGGCCCCAGGTCCAGATGCCGCGGTCGTACTTCACGTCCTTGGCAACCATGGGCGGGAAGATGGGGATGATTTCGGCGAGGGTAAATTTCGGCTCCGTCTTGGTGCCGCTGTTGAAGTAGGTGCGCAGATTGCCCACGGCGTCGGCGGTGACGAGGTCGGGCAATTGGTCGCCGTTCATGTCGACGAAGTTGACCGAGGCCGGCATGGCGAGATTGCCCACTCGCCCGCTTTCGGTGAGCGCGTAGGTGCCGCGGGTGTGGCCGGCGAGGAAGTTCTGGCCATCGACGCCGTCCCAAAGGTTTTCCTGCGGAGTGGATTTCGCGAAGTCGCCGTTGACGACGACATTCTGCGCCAGCGCGGAAACCGTGAAGGCGAGGCTGAGGGTGAAGGTGAGAGATTTCATGGCTGGGGTGGAGGTTTAGAAAGTGACCTTCGGCGCGTTGCGGACCTTGTCTTCCCAGCGCGTGAGCAGATGCACGACGATGTTGGTGCCGAACTTATAGGTATCGAGCACGGTCTTCGGATCGATGTTGCGGAAGTAGAGGCCGCGCCGGTGCCACATATCCTCGTTGGTCGCGACCATGCGGCGTTTTTCATCGCGGGTGAGGTCAAACTTCATCTCGTCATCCAGCCCGAACTGCCACATGTCGCCGTAGTCATTCGCCGTGTAGATGATCGCGATCGAACCGCCGTAGCCGATCAGGGCGTAGACCGGTTCGTCGTAGTAGTTCACGCCGGGCGGCGGTTTGTTGATGTCGGGAAAGTAATTCTGCACGTAGATCGGATGGTTTGGCGGCAGCGCGCCCCATTGCTCGCCCGGCGGAACGAGGCGCAGCATCTCGCGGCGAAAGGCGATGTCGAACCGCGAGCGCTGGCCGGGTACCGAGCTGTCGCCCCAGATGCAGCCGCCGTTGCGCAGATACTCGGCGAGGTTGGCCACTTCCTTGTCGGTGAGTTTGAAGTCGCGGTGGCCGGTGAAGAAAATGAAGGGCGGCTTCTTTTCGAAGATTTCCTCGCTGGAGAGTTCGAGCGGCACGGGCTGCGGCTCGGCGTGGATTTTCCCCTTCGAGATTTTTTCGATGAGGTAGAGCAAGTTCGGCAGGCTGCCGCCGGCCACTTCGGGTTTGCCGTCGCGGAACCACACGGTGGAATCCCAGTCCCCGCCCTGATACTTCGCGAGGTAGGCGGTGAATTGAAACTCGCGGGTCTTCAGCGGCTGCCCCATGCCCTTGCCGCCGCGCGCCCAGCCGGAGGTGAAGCCGGCGATCTTGCCCGCCATTTCCTTGCTCAAGGAACCCCGCACGCTCGGCGGCGGCGCGGTCATTGGCTTGGCCGTGTCCGGCGTCATCTTGATCGTCGGCACGAGCGTGGGCGCGGCGTTCATCGTGAAGGTGCTCGCCGCCGCGCTGCTCGTCAGCGCTACGAGTGCAACCGACGAAGGCGCGGTCGGTGAACTCGTCTCGGTGCTCGGCGCGAGGTCGCTTTTCTGCATCTGCGGCGACTCGGGCGGCGGCGCGCTGCTCACCGTTTCCTGACTGACGAGCGGCCCGCCTTCCGCGGTGAAATCCGGCGGCTCTTCCTGGCTCTTCAGCAGCACCGTGCCGCCGAGGACGATGACGGCGATGGCGTGAATGAGCGCCGAGAAGGTGAAGGCCTGCGCCTTGGCCAGGCGGGAGCTGAGCGTCGGGCGTTCGCTGTCGGCGGGTTCCGGTTGGGGAGGATTGGCGAGTGCATTCATGGGGTGGATCGATGGGCTTGGCGGGAGATGATTCTCGTGCTCAGCGTCCCCTTAGCACCGCGAGTGCCAAGGGGGTTCTACAGAGGCGCGACGCGGGGACGGGAGCGCCGCGGTGGGCAAAGCCCATCCATGTTTGGAGGAAGGCGAATACATAATATCCCGCCGGCGTGAACCCGCCAGCCCGCGCAGAATAGGCCAGCGCCATCCGAACAGGCAAACCTTAAGGCGCGGTAGGGAAGCGCGGTAGGGAAGCCGCGCCGCGGGTTCCCCGGTGGGCTCCGCGGGTTCCCCGATTCCGCGGCGTTTCCCGACGGCTTGGGAACCCGCGGCGCGGCTTCCCTACCGCGGGTTCTCCGGGATCGAGCCGCTCACTTTGCTCGGTGCGGCGGTCAGAGCGTCGCCGGTTCCTGGAGCAGCGCGGAGATGCGCTGGAGCAGCCGGCCCGCGCCGCCGCCGTCGAGCACGCGGTGGTCGAAGCTGAGCGTGAGCCCGGCTTCGGTCGCCGGGATGAAAGCGCTCTTCGTTTTATCCCACGACGGCACGACGCGGCCCGCGCCGAGCCCGAGCACGAGCGTCTGCTCGGGCAGCGGAATGGGCGTGGCCCATTGCAGGCCGAAGGTGCCGAAATTGGTGACGGTGGCGATGGAGCCGCCCTGCGCGGCGGGCGGCAGGCGGCGCTGGCGGGCGAGTTCCACGAGTTCGTTGTAGCGCACGACCATTTCGCGGAGCGGCGTTTTGTCCGCGTCGCGCAGCACGGGCACGAGCACGCCGTCTTCGGCCTCGACGGCAAAGCCCACGTCGATCGCGCGGGGATGCACGATCTTGTCGCCGACGAGGCGGCCGGCGGGCGCGCTGTTTTCTCCGAGCGCAATGGCGAGAGCGCGGAGGGCGTAAAGCGCGGGGCCGGGTTTCGGTTCGCTGGCCTTGCGATGCGCGAGCAGCGTGTCGATGACCACCGGCATTCCGACGGTCGCGAGCGGGCGCGACCAGGAACGGCGCATCGCATCCGCCACGGCCACGCGCATGGAGGACGCGGGGCTGAGTTTGTTTTCTTCCAGCTTGGTGATGAACTTCTCGAAATCCTCCACCGTCACGCGCCCTGCGGCACCGCTACCGGCGACGCCCGCGAGATCGGCGGCGTGCAGGCCGAGTTCGTTCATCCGCGCTTTCAGCCGCGGTGAAAGATAACTCGCGCCCGCGGCGTGCGCCGGGACGGGCAGGCCGCGCACGGTCGGTTGCACGGTCGCGCGCGGCGCGACTTTTTGCGGCTCACCGGACGGATTATCCGCGGCGGGCGCGGGCGTGGCGACGTCGATGCCGAGCCGCGCGGCTTCTTCCTCGCTCACCTCCAGCCAGCCGAGCGTCGCGCCGACGGGGTAACTCTGCTGCAGTTCCACGAGCCACTCCGCGATGCGCCCGCGGCACGGCGCGGCGACGCCCATCGTGGCCTTGTTCGTCTCCACTTCGATCACGTCGGCCTCGCCTTCGATCTCGGCTCCGACTTCGTAGGGAATCCGGACGACCGTGGCCTCGGCGATGGATTCGCCGAGCTGCGGCATGACGATGGGAACGCGGGTGAAACCGGGAAACATGGTCGGGAAATTTGGAGAGTTAAGCCGCGAGCAAGCGGCGCAGGGCGGTGGCGATGGTCTTCGCGGTGGGGCGGTGCGTGCCCCAAAGATTCGGGTGATAGGGAACGGGCGTGTCTTTCGCGTTCAGCCGCATCGGCGGGGCGTCGAGCAGGCTGAAGCCCTCGGTGGCGACGCGGGCGATGACTTCGGCGGTGACGCCGCCCCATGGCCAGGCTTCGCCCACGGCGAGCAGGCGGCCGGTGCGCGCGACGCTGGCGAGCACGGTGTCGGTGTCGAGCGGCTTGATGCTGCGGAGGTCGATGACTTCGATCTCCCAACCCTCGGTCGCGAGTTCCTCCGCGCAGGCCAGCGACTCGTGGACCATCGCGCTATAAGTCACGATCGTGGCGTCGCGCCCGGCGCGGGCGAGGCGCGCTTTGCCCGTCGGCACGGCTTCGGTGGGCAGCGCCTCGGCCTTGAGATGATAGTAGAGATATTTGTGCTCGCAGAAGATGACGGGGTCATCGATCGCGACGGCTTCGAGCAGCATCGAGTAGGCGTCTTCGACCGTGGCCGGCGTCATGACGATGAGGCCGGGATAATGCGCGTAGAGCGCTTCCATGCTCTGGCTGTGAAACGGCCCCGCGCCCGAAGTGCCGCCGCTCGGCAGGCGCACGGTGATGGGGCAGGGGACGTTGGTGCGCCAGTTGAGCGTCGCGGCCTGGTTGACGATCTGGTTGAAGGCGACAGTCGAGAAGTCCGCGAACTGCATCTCGACGATCGGGCGCATGCCTTCGATCGCCGCGCCGATCGCGGAGCCGACGATCGCGTCTTCGCTCAATGGCGAGTCGATCACGCGACCGGGAAATTCCTTCGCGAGGCCTTTCGTCGCCTTGAATGCGCCGCCAAAATTCCCCACGTCCTGCCCGTAAATGTAGACGCGCGGATCGTCGGCGAGCGCGCGCGCCTGGGCTTCGCGGATGGCTTCGAGATAGGTGATCATTCGGTGTAGCCGTCGCGGAGATGCGGAGACGCGAGCGCGCACCAGTCTTCCTGGTTCGGATCGGGAAGCGGTTCGCGCACGGTCGCGGCGATGGCTTCCTCGACCTGCTCGGCGGCTTCTTCGCGCCAGCGGGTGAGGGTGGCTGCATCGGCCCAGCGTTCGGTGAGCAGGTGCTGCTCGGCGACGCGCAGGCAGTCGCGGCCCACGGCGGTTTCGCGCAGCGCGGGATCGACGTAGCCGGCGTCGTCGTGTTCGCCGTGACCGGCGAGGCGGAGCAGCGAGGCGACGACGAGTTGCGGGCCGTGGCCGGCGCGGGCGCGGGCCACGGCTTCACCGAGCACGGCGAGGCAGGCGACGAGATCAGTGCCATCCACGCTGTGGCCATCGACGCCGTAGCCGATGGCTTTGTCGATGAGATCGGCGCAGGCGAACTGGCGCGAGTTCGGCGTGGAGTAGGCGTACTGGTTGTTTGCGACGACGAGGACGAGCGGGAGTTTTTCCACGGCGGCGAGATTCAGCGCTTCATGGAAGGCGCCGGTGGAGGTGCCGCCTTCGCCGATCGACGCCGCGCCGACGGTGCCGGTGAGGCCACGAAATTTCCGCGCCATCAGCGCTCCCGCCACCACCGGGATCATCGCGCCGAGGTGGCTGATCATCGCGAACAAACCTTCGCGCGGCCGGCCGCGGTGGACGTTGCCGTCGCGCCCGCGCATCGGCCCGAGCCGCGAACCGAGATACGTGCGGGTGCAGTCGAGCAGCGATTCGCCGAAGGCCAGCCGCCCGGCCTGGTCGCGGATGAGCGGGGCAAAGACGTCGCCTTTGCGCAGCGAGATGCCGGTCGCGGCGCTGAGCGCCTCCTGGCCTTTGCCGAGGAAAACGCCGCCCTGGATTTTGCCCGCGCGGTAGAGGCTCGCGATGCGTTCATCGACGGTCCGGGCCAGCAACATCCAGCGAAACGCATCGATGTAAAAACGCTGCTGGGGCTCGGAGGTCATCAGGTGCGGCTCGATCGTGCTGGGCAGAGCCTCAACGGCGGGAACCATGTGGGGACTGTATGAAGCGCGCCGTGCGAGGCGCAACGGTTTCTTCCGCGCGGGTGTGAAAGAGAGCGTTCGCCACGCGGGGCGAATCCCGTTACGCTCCGCCGAGTCCTGTGTTTTCCCCGGGCAGGCCCACGCCTTTTTGCTCATGAGAATTCACCACACCAATCTACCTCGCGTCGTGATCATCGGCGGCGGCTTCGGCGGCCTCGAAGCCGCCAAGGCCCTCCGCAAGATGCCGGTGCGAGTAACCCTGCTCGACCGGCAGAATCATCACCTCTTCCAGCCCCTGCTCTATCAGGTGGCCACGGCGGCGCTCTCGCCGGCGGATATCGCGGAACCGCTCCGCGCGATCCTGCGCAGACAGGAAAACACCGAGGTACTGCTCTCGAATGTCGAGCGGATCGATGCCGCGGCGCGCCAGGTGATCACGGCGGATGGGCCGATCGCCTACGATTATCTGATCGTCGCGGCGGGCGCACGGCACTCGTATTTCGGCAAGGATGAATGGGAAAAATTTGCGCCGGGGCTGAAGAGCCTCGACGACGCGCTGGAGATCCGGCGGCGGATGCTGCTCGCCTTTGAGATCGCCGAAAAGACGAAGGACGATGCGGTGCGCAAGGCGGCGATGACGTTCGTGATCGTGGGCGCGGGGCCCACGGGCGTGGAAATGGCGGGGGCGATTTCGGAGACGGCGCGCGCCACGATGGTGAACGACTTCCGGCACATCGACTCCACGGAAGCGCGCGTGATCCTGCTCGATGCCGCGCCCCGAGTGCTGCCGACCTTCGCGCCCGATCTCTCCGAAAGCGCCAAGCGACAGCTCGAGCACATCGGCGTGAACGTGCAGCTCAACCGCATGGTGGCCGAACTCGACGAGACCGGCGTGAAGCTCAAGGACGGCGAAAAAATCGAGGCGCGCACCGTGGTCTGGGCGGCGGGCAATGCGGCCTCCCCGCTCGGCGCCAGCCTCGGCGTGCCGCAGGATCGCATGGGCCGGGTGATCGTGAAGGAAGACCTGAGCATCCCGGGGCATCCGGAGGTTTTTGTGATCGGCGATCAGGCGCATTTCCCGCTGGCCAATGGCACGTCGCTGCCCGGCCTCTCGCCGGTGGCCATGCAGCAGGGGCGGCATGTGGCGGTGAACATCGAGGCGCTGATGGCGGGCGGCTGGACGAAGAAGTTCGAGTATTTCGACAAGGGCACCATGGCCACGATCGGCCGGCACGCCGCGGTCGCGGATGCCGGCTTCATTCGCTTCTCGGGACTGCTTGCGTGGGTGGCGTGGCTCTTCGTCCATGTGCTGTTTCTGGTCAGCTTCCGCAACAAGCTGACCGTGCTCTCGAACTGGACCTGGCAGTACATCAGCTTCGGCCGCGGCGCGCGGCTGATCACCGGGCGGCAGGGGACGCCAAAAACCTAGCAGGCCTCGTCCCGCCTGCCCACCCGGCGGACGGCTGGCGAGCCCCAGCAGTGGCAATCGGCCGCCGTGGCCTCTCAGCACTCGTGCGCCGACGCAGCCACGGCGGCGACCGCCTCTTTTCCCTCCTCCGAGGGCGCGGGGGCGCAGCTGAGGCTGGCCTCTTCGCTCCGCAGGGGGAGCGGCGAAGCGGAGCTTCGAAGACAAGTGCGTGCCGAAGCAGGAGCTTCGGCACGAGAGGGGAGAGGGGGAGCAGGCGCTTCGGTGTCGGGGGGAGAGCGTCTTCCGTGACGACGGAAATGATTTCCTGAGTCGCTTGTTTTCCTCGTGACCAAGCTCTGGCTTGGTCACGCCCCTTTCCCCGAAGCTCCGCTTCGCCGCTCCGGGCGCGCGGGAGACCTCGGGGCTGCAGACCCACCCCTCACGCCAGCGAAGCAGAGCTTCGAAGACAAGTGCGTGCCGAAGCAGGAGCTTCGGCACGAGGGGGAGAGGGGGAAAAACGCCTTCCGTGACTACGGAAATGATTTCCTGAGTCGCTTGTTTTCCTCGTGACCAAGCTCCGGCTTGGTCACGCCCCTTTCCCCGAAGCTCCGCTTCGCCGCTCCGGGCGCGGGGGAGACTTCGAGGCTGCAGACCCACCCCTCACGCCAGCGAAGCAGAGCTTCGAAGACAAGCGCGTGCCGAAGCAGGAGCTTCGGCACGAGGGGAGCTTCGGCACGAGGGGAGAAAAGGGAAA
>Ga0209181_10003611_pt1 | contig 23679 bp, 20 predicted proteins | sample MAT05_FD_187208 | JGI IMG/M metagenome (GOLD analysis project Ga0209181, IMG submission 187208) | Freshwater microbial communities from Lake Fryxell liftoff mats and glacier meltwater in Antarctica - MAT-05 (SPAdes) (version 2) | ecosystem: Environmental > Aquatic > Freshwater > Ice > Liftoff...
AGGCGCCCATGTGTTCATCACCGGCCGGCGCCAAGCCGAACTCGACGCCGCAGCCGAAGCGCTCGGTGCCTCGGCAACGGCTTTCAGCGTCTACAACGCCAGCAAGGCGGCAGTGCGCAGCTTTGCCCGCAACGGGATCCTGGACTTGAAGGGCACCGAGATTCGCATCAATGCCATCAGCCCTGGCGTCGTGCCGACACCGGCCTATGCGCTGCTGGGGCTGAGCCCACAGCAGATCCAGAGTTTTGTGGATGTCCAGTTGCAGACCATTCCGCTGGGCAGGGTCGGCACGCCGGATGAGATCGCCAAGGCAGTGGTGTTCCTGGCATCGGATGACAGCAGTTTTGTCAACGGCATCGAGCTCTTTGTCGATGGCGGCATGGCGCAGATCTAGTCGCCTGAGCCTCGCTACTGCCCTCACAGGACTGAACATGAGCCCACTGCGCTACTTTTTGATGGTCTTCTGGAGCTTCTTCGGCATCCGACGCAGCGCCGGTGCGCGCGAAGAATTGCTCGCGGCCCGACCCATCCCGCTGCTGCTGGTCGCGCTGGTGACGGTCGCGGCTTTTGTGGCCTTTCTGGTCATGGTGGCGACTTTCGCCGTCAGCCGGCTCAGCTGATGTTGCATGGCATCTTCATCATGTGTGCTGCGCTGGGATGGCCTGCTGCGCTGCTGGCGGCTGAGCCCGGAGCCACCCGCATCGACACCGAGGCGATGGCGCCCCGAATGCAAGCTTGCGTGGCCTGTCATGGCGATAAAGGCCGCGCCAGCCGAGAGGGCTACCTGCCGCGCATTGCCGGCAAGCCTGCGGGCTACCTCTACCAGCAGCTGCTCAACTTCCGGGACGGCCGCCGCAGCAACAGCACGATGGCCGGCCTGCTGGCGCACCAACGCGACGCCTACCTGCACGAGATGGCTGGCTACTTTGCCGCACTGGACCTGCCGCAGGCTGCCGTACCGGCAACACCGGTGGCGCCGGCCTTGCTGGCCCGTGGCGCGCTGCTGGCGCGCCACGGCGACCCGGACCGCAGTCTGCCCGCCTGCAGCGCCTGCCACGGCAGCGCGCTGGGCGGCACGCTGCCGGCAGTGCCCGGTCTGCTGGGCCTGCCACGCGACTACCTGATCGCCCAGCTGGGCGCCTGGCAAACCGGCCAGCGCCGCGCCACCGCACCCGACTGCATGGCCGAGATTGCCCGCCGGCTGGGCCCCGGTGACGCCAGCGCGGTGGCCAGCTGGCTCGCGGCCCAGCCGGTGCCTGCCGGCCTGGCGCCGGCCGTGCTGGCATCCGGCCCAGCCGCCAGCCGGGCACCGCTGGCCTGCGGCAGCGTGGACCATCCACCACCATGAACCGCATCATCAAAGGGTTGGCCACCAGCGTCGTGGCCCTGGCCGTGCTGGCCGCCGTCGTGGCTTGGCGCAATTTGCAGGGTGAAGAACCCCTGCTGCCCGACCCACCGGCCGCAGTGACCGGTGACCCCCATGCCGCCGCGCGTGCCACGTCGAGCACCCTCGCCCTGGGCGCCTACCTGGCGCGGGCCGGCAACTGCGCGGCCTGCCACACCGCCCAGGGCGGCGCGGCCTACGCCGGCGGCCGCGCCATCGCCACGCCCTTCGGCAATGTGTATGCCGGCAACCTCACGCCCGATGCCGACACCGGCCTGGGGCGCTGGAGCGCGGCCGAGTTCCGGCGTGCGCTGCGCCATGGGCGGGCGCGTGACGGCCGGCTGCTGGTCCCGGCATTTCCGTATCCGCAGTTCAGCCAGGTCACGACAGAGGACGCCAACGCGTTATGGGCATTTTTGCGCAGCCTGCCGCCGGTGGTGCAGGCCAACCGGCCGCATGCGTTGCGCTGGCCGTACAACAGCCAGGCTGCGCTGGCCGTCTGGCGTGCGCTGTACTTCAGCCCCGCGCCGTTTGTGCCCGATACGCAGCAGGCCGCCGACTGGAACCGCGGCGCCTACCTGGTCAACGGCCTGGGCCACTGCGCCGCCTGCCATGCCAGCCGCAATCTGTTGGGGGGTGCCGGCGACCTGGCCGATGCCGGCGCGGGCAGCAAGCTGGCCGCGCAACACTGGTACGCCCCGTCGCTGGCCGACCCCGCCGAGGCCGGCGTGTCGGGCTGGGCGACCGATGAAGTGGTGCAGTTGCTCAAGACCGGCATCACCGGTCGCGCCAGTGTCATGGGCCCCATGGCCGACGTGGTGGCTGGCAGTACCCAGTACCTGAGCGAGCCCGACCTGCGCGCGATGGCCCGCTACCTGGCGGCCCTGCCCGCGCCCGCGCCCGCAGCGCAGCCCTGGCGCGGCAGCCGGCCGGCCGACACCCTGACGCAAGGCGAAAAGCTCTACACCCGCCACTGTGCCGACTGCCACGGCGCCCAGGGCCAGGGCGCGCCCGGCATCTACCCGGCGCTGGCTGGCAACCGGGCAGTGACCATGGCCAATCCCGGCAACCTGGTGCTGGCTATCACCCGTGGCGGCTTTGCGCCCGCCACCGACGGCAACCCGCGGCCGTACGGCATGCCGGCGTTCGATCTGTCCCACGCCGAACTGGCCGCACTGGCCACCTGGCTGCGCGCGGCCTGGGGCCACCAGGCAAAGCCGGTGTCCGAGGTGGACGTGCTGCTGGCACGCTGAGCGGCACCGGTGGCCGGTCATCCGCCGATCGGCGCGACTTGAATCAGAGCCTGGCGGGCCGCTGCACGTCTTGATCGGCCGCGGCGGTTTGAAGGGCCGCCAATATTGCAGCGGAATGTTCCCGGACGCTTTCAGCAGCTACGGCATGCGCTCGTCGATGAGCCGCAAGGGCGACTGCCGGGACAATGCGCCGACTGAAAGCCTGTGGGGCAGCCTGAAGGTAGGCCGGCTGTACGGCAGAAGATTTGCCACCCAGCGGGAGGCGATGGACGAGGTGATCGACTGGCTGACGTTCTACAACCACCGCCGGCCCCACTCAACGCTGGGCTCCATCAGCCCGATGAAGTTCGAGGACAACTGGCGCGCGTGCCAGGCCAGGAAAGCCGCATGGACGAGTGGCTATGCACTGCGCCTGACGGGGGCAAGGTCACTCGTCAACTTCGCAAAACCAGCGACGCAGCGACACACCACGGTCGTGTCGGAGCGGTTACCGCGCGAGCGGTCTAGTCCTTTGGCCGGGACCGACACGGCTGGATGACACCGTCGGCTTCCTCAAGGCGTGGCTGCTCTACCGCGCACGGGATAGCCCTTGTCGCGCATCACTGCATCGACGCTCGCATCGCGGCCACGAAACTGGCGGAACGCGACTGCGGGGTCGACCGCATTGCCGCGCGAAAGAATGGTTTTTACCAGGCGACGCGCAGTCGCCGGGTCATACGGGTCCCCGGTTTCGGTGAATGCCTCAAAGGCGTCGCGGTCGAGCACCGACGCCCACTGGTAGCCGTAGTAGCCGGCGGCGTAGCCGGGTTCACCCGAAAATAAATGGCCGAAGTGTGGGATGCGATGGCGCATCCCGATCTCGCGCGGCATCCCGATATCGCTCAGCTGGGCCTCGAATGCTGCCGGGTCGGTGACCTGCGGCACGCTCATGTGGAGCTTCATGTCTACGATGGCCGACGCCAGGTACTCTGTCGTCAGGAAGCCCTGGTTGAAGGTCTCGGCCTTCTTCAGCCTTGCCAGCAACGGCGGCGGGATAGCTCGCCCCTGGCGGTCGACCAGCAGGGCCAGCGCCTGCGGCGTCTGGATGAACTTCTCGTGCATTTGCGACGGCATCTCGCCAAAGTCGAGCACGCTGTTCGGACCTGCCAGCGACGGGTAGGTGACGTCGGAGAGCAGGCCGTGCAACGCGTGGCCGAACTCGTGGAACATCGTCACCGCGTCGTCCCAGGAAATCAAGGTCGGCTCGCCGGCCTGACCGGCGACGAAGTTGGTGTTGTTCGACACCAGTGGCGTGACGCTGCCGCCCAGCTTGCGCTGCAGGCGGATCGCCGACATCCACGCCCCCGATTGCTTGCCGTCGCGCGCATAGGGGTCGAAGTACCAGAGGCCCACGTGCTTGCCGGCGTGGCCCTTGACCTCATAGACGTGCATCCCGGGGTCGAACACCGGCACACCCTTCAACTCCTCGAATGTGAGCCCGTAAAGCTTGCCGGCCATCATGAACATCGCCTTGCCCACCTGCTCCAGCTGCAGGTAGGGCGAGAGATCGTCGGCGTTGAAGTCGTACTTCGCCTTCCGCAGCTTCTCGGCGTAATAGCGATGGTCCCAGGGTTCGATGCGAACGCCGCGACCCTCGGCATCGGCGATCCGCTGCATCTCGTCAATGTCGGCGCGGGCGGCCGCGATGGCGGGCCTCCAGACCTGCATGAGCAACTCGAGTGCCTTGTCCGGTGTGCCGGCCATCGCATTGGCCAGCCGCCAGTGGGCGTAGGTCGGAAATCCGAGCACCCGCGCTCGCTCAGTGCGCAGCGCCAGGATCTCAACCACCAGTGGCATGTTGTCGCGGGCGTGGCGCGGATCGGCAGGGTCGGGGTGGTCGCCCCGTCCGGTCCAGATCCGAAAGCCGCGTTCGCGCAGTACGCGGCTATCGGCGAAGGTCAGGAACGGCTCCATCGCCGAGCGCGTGTTGGCGATGGCGTAGCCGCCGAGCTTGCGCCGAAGGGCCTCGGCCGCCGCAGCCTCGACCATCGCTGGCGGCAGCCCGGCGAGCTGGCCCTTGTCGTCGACCAGCAGCACCTCTTCTTCCTCGTCAGCGAGTTGGTTCTGGCTGAACGCAGTGGTCAGGGTCGCAATGCGGACATTGATCGCGGCGACCCGCCCTTTGGCTGCATCATCGAGCGCCGCCCCGGCGCGGACGAACTCGATCGCAGTCAGGGACAGCAGGCGCTTCTGCTCGGCCGTCAGGCGCGCGGCCGTGGGTGCGTGCCGGACCGCGTCGATGCGCTTCCAAAGCCGCGAGTTCTGGACGACCTCATCGTCGAAGGCCGCCAGCTTCGGGCCCCATTCGGTCTCGACCTTGCGGAACTCAGGGCTGCTGCGCGAGCCGCCCCAGGTGTAGTAGAGCGACAGCACTCGGTTGCGCTGGTGGCCCGCGCGTTCGAGGGCGGCGATGGTGTTTTCGAATGTCGGCGGGCGCGGGTTGGCGGCGATGGCCTCGATCTCGCGGCGCGCGATACGGGTGGCCTCTTCGAGGGCGGGGCCGAAATGCGCCGACTCAATGCGGTCAAAAGGCGGCAGGCCGCCGTAGCGCCCAGGCCAGGGCTCGAGCACTGGATTCGCCGTCGCTGGCGCCGCGCCGGCTGCCGTCGCCAGGACGGTGCCACAGACCACGGTGAAGGCGAAAAGTGTGGATCGACGGGGATGCATGGGAGGATGAATCGATCAAAGCCGCGGGACACGGCAGCGCTGGCACCAATTGAAGTCGCAGCTGCCGACCGCTGTAAAGCCAGGCGATTCGCGGCGCCCACCGGCGAGGTGCTGCACAAAAAGTCCGTGTCGGCTGTTTACGGCCACTGACTTGGCCAATTGGAAATCGGTCATTGCCAAGAAATCTTCACGGATCTTGAAGGATCTGGATTGGCCTGGGATTTTGCGGTCGACCTTCAGGTACCGGCATCAACAATTTTGACGATGCCGCTTCAACGCTGGCAGCTCGGGCCGGCCTCTGGCAATACGCGACTCTGATCGGTCATCTGATCTGCGGGTTTGGCAGCATTTAAGCGGTCATCTGTACAGCCTGAGGCCAAGCAGTTCCAGAAACACTGCCAATCTTGTCGGCCGGTGGGCAGGCTGCTTGCCCACGTCGAACGGGCCGCCGGCAGCAGGAATGCTGCTGTTTTCGCAACGGACCGGCGGATGAGGCGCCGGCCAGCGGCAGGCGCAAAAGCGCAGTCACCCGGCGCGGTCCACCAGCTTGAAACTGCCCACGGTGCTGCTCAAGCGCAGTGCCTGTTCGTTGAGACTCTGCGCCGCCGCGGCCGACTCCTCCACCAGCGCTGCGTTCTGCTGGGTCATCTCGTCGAGATGGCTGACGGCCTGGTTGATCTGCGCGATGCCTGCACTTTGCTCGGCAGCAGCGGTGGTGATCTCGCCGATGACCTCGGTGACACGCTGGACGCCGGCAACGATCTCGGTCCACAAGTTCATGTTCTCGATATCCACCAACGTCGTGGCCCAGGCGGCGATTGCAGACTTTGTCAAGCATGGCGGCTACGAGCTGCACCTGCGCCGCCTGCGGGCCGCTTGCTGGCGCAGCGCGACGCGATGCTGCGCGCCATCACGTGCCACTTCCCGGCGCAGACCTGTGTCTCGCGCCCCGAAGGCGGCTACTTCGTCTGGGTCGCCTTGCCGCCCGGCAGCCCCGACGCGATGAGCCTGCTGCACAGCGGCGAGCCTGACGCTGGCTGCTTCGCGCCCGGACCGCTGTTTTCACCCACAGGCGGTTTTGGCATGCATTTGAGGCTCAACTTCGGCCACCCCTGGACAGCACAGCTAGACGGCTCAGGTCAGGCCACGGGGCGCGCCGTGAGCGCCCCACTGGATGCCATGCGGACGATCGGTGCCGCGGCAGCCGGCGCAGTGATGCTCGGTGCCCTTGCCGTTTGGGGTCGGTTGCGCCGCGGGCGACCGGGCAACGGCCGCGTTGCGACAGTGCCTGCCGTCGGTTCATGCAGCCGCGCCGCCTGCATCGTGGCCCTGCGCGACCTGCTTGCGCAGCACCCAAGCCAGCAGCAGCCATTCGCCGTTTTCGTGGTCGACTGCGACCGCTTCAAGTTGATCAACGACGCCTACGGCTATGCCACCGGTGACGCGTTGCTGCAGGCCATTGCACAACGGCTGCGTGCCGCGGCGCCCAAGCGCCAGTTGCTGCTGCCTGCGTGTGGTGACGAGTTCATACTCATCTGCGAAGGCATTGGCGGGCCGGCGCAGGCCTTGGCCGCGGCGCAGCACCTGGTGGACGCCTTCTGCCAGCCGTTCTGGGTGGCGGGCGAAACGATCTATGCCAGCGTGTCGGTCGGCGTGGCCCTCTCGCCGTTGCACGGTGTGCAGCCCGACGGCCTGCTGGCCGGGGCAGAGTGCGGCCTGCGCGAGGCCAAGCGCGCTGGCCGCAGCACCGCGCGCCTGTTCGACACCAAGATCGGTGGGCGCGACGCCAGGCGCGCGGCGGCGCTGCAGGAAATGCACCGCGCCTTCGACGGGGGTGACCTGCTACTGCACTACCAGCCCAAGGTGCGCTTGACCGACGGCGCATGCGTCGGCTTTGAAGCCTTGCTGCGGCGGCGCACGCCGGCAGGTCTGCAAGGGCCGGCCGACCTCATCGAAGCTGCCGAACGCTCGGGCTTTATCTCGCGCCTGGGCGAGTGGGTTTTCCTGCAGGCGGCCATGCAGGGGCGTGGCTGGCGCGCGCAGGGTCTGGCGGTGTCGATTGCGATCAACGTGTCTAGCAAACAACTGCAGGACCCGCGTTTCATCCGCTTCGTGGAGCAGGAACTGGCAAAGGACCCGGTGCTGCCGCAGTGGCTGCAGCTGGAAATCACTGAATCTGCATTGGCGCTGGACCACATTGAATTCTCCGGCAGGCTGCTGCGCATGCGTCAGCTCGGCTTTCACATCCAGATCGACGACTTCGGTACGGGTTACTCGACCATGAGTTTCCTGGCCAAGATGCCGATCCATACGATGAAAATTGATCGAAGTTTTGTCGCCGGCCTGCCGGACACCCAGGAGAGCCAGCAAACCGTCCGCGCCATGATCGGCATGGCGCACCAGCTCGGGCTGGCCGTGGTGGCCGAGGGTGTCTAGACCGCGTTGCAGGCCCAGTGGCTGCGGCGCGAAGGCTGCGACCAGGGCCAGGGTTTTTTGTTCGCCCGCGCCTTGCCGCCGGAGCAGGCGGCAGTCTTTGCGCGCCGGGGCTTGAAGGCGTCTCTGGCGCTGGCGCTGGCGGCGTAGTCGGCCTCGGCTGTCGGCGGGCCTTGGCTTGGCGGTGCGCAATCGTGTTTTGCCTCTGTCGATTCTGCATTGGGCGCACCCGGCGGAGGGCGGGCGCTGCGATCGCGGCGTCGGCCATGTCGAGCCGGCAGCCTGAACAGGACCTGATCGGGCGGCGCCGGCCAGGCTGGCCCGTTCTGGCTGTGCACCGCACCGCAGGTTGCCGCTGCGACAAGCCTGGCCAAAGCGGATGGCCACAATCCGACACACGGAAACCCTCTACCTTGCGCGCCACGGAGCGGCCGCGTTCGGCATCGACATGGGAGAGCCGCTCAGGCCCTTGGGTGTGCGGCAGTGCCGGCGACCGGGCGGGTACTTTGCCAGCAAGGGCCGGCGCTTGGCTGCGGTGATCACCGGCACGCTGCTGCGCCAGACCCAGAGCCCGGACGCCATCGCCGCCGGTCTGCGGTGCAGTCTGGACAGCGGCCGGGCCCGACACCCCCGCGCTGTACAGGCACCACTTTGGTCTGCTTTCGTTTTTTTGGCCCGTAACCGGCTGTTCGTGGGTGTTGCACGACCGCGCTGCGCCGGGCTGGCGTGCCCCGCGCCGTGTCCCCCCGGGCCGGAATGGCACCGGCCCTCCCTTCTGTACCTGCGGGGGACATGGAGGGCGCCGGTTGCCCGACGGCCTTGGTTGCCATTCGGCGCACCCGTCGAACGGCGGCATTCCGATCAATCGAACGACCGCAACGAGCCGCAAGCCGAATTTCGTCAGTGCTCTAGGTCACGCGCTGCGCCAGCGCCCAATCGATGTGCTCGGCCACAAGGCGCTCGGCGCCAGGCCGCGCCGCCAACAAGGCCAGCTTCAACTCAGGGGCTCCCGTCTCGCGCCAGGCATTGCCCAAGGCCACCGCCAAGTTTCGGCGCCAGCGCTGGAAGCCGATGCGCCGGATCGCGCTGCCCTCGGTCTGGCGCAAAAACTGGGCCTCGTCCCAGGCCCAGAGCTGCAGCAGCGTGGCCTGGCCCACCGCGGCGCGGGTGTCGAAGTCGGCCAGCGGGCTGCGCTGGGCAAACTTGTTCCAGGGGCAGACCAGCTGGCAGTCGTCGCAGCCGTAGATGCGGTTGCCGATAACCGCACGCAACTCCACCGGGATGGGCCCGTCGAGCTCGATCGTCAGGTAGGCGATGCAGCGCCGGGCGTCCAGCCGGTAGGGGCCCAGGATCGCGCCGGTCGGGCAGGCGCTGATGCAGGCACGGCACTCTCCGCAGTGGGCGCTCGCCGGCGCCGTCACGGGCAAGGCCAGGTCGATGAAGATCTCGCCCAAAAAAAACATCGACCCCGCCTCGCGTGACAGCGCCAACGTGTGCTTGCCACGCCAACCGATGCCGCTGCGGCTGGCGAGCTCCACCTCCAGCACCGGTGCTGAATCGGTAAACACCCGGTGGCCCAGCGGCCCGACGGCCTGCTGCAACTGATCCGCCAGCCTTTGCAGCCGGGCACGCATGACCTTGTGGTAGTCACGGCCCTGGGCGTACAGCGAGACCACCGCCTGCTGCGGCTCGGCCAGCCGGTCCAGGGCGGCGGCCTGCCATGCGCCGGGCTGGCTGGCCGGCAGATAGTCCATGCGCGCGGTGATCACCCGCACCGTGCCGGGCACCAGCTCGGCGGGCCGGGCCCGCTTCAGGCCGTGCGCGGCCATGTAGGCCATGTCGCCGTTGAAGCCGGCCGCCAGCCAGGCCGACAGTCCGGGCTCGGCACTGGACAGGTCCACGTCGGCCACCCCGATCTGGGAGAATCCGAGCGCAGCGGCCCACACTTGCAGTTGCGGCCACAGTCCTGTCAGGTCGGCGCTGCCAGCACCGGCATCTGCAGCCCCTTGGTCTCCCGACACAGCCATCCCCACTGCCTCAGCGGTTTGCTCTTGCGACGCCCCTTGATCGACAGCCATCCACCGATTCTAGAAACCTGCCAGCTGGTCTGGTCCGACGAGTCCGGTTGCCAAGCCTATGCCCGCCATCTGGCCGGCCAGTCCGGCATTGCCCAGGCCTTCATCGAGCTGCAAGGTCCGCTCGGCGCCGGCAAGACCACCTTTGTGCGCCACCTGCTGCGGGCGCTGGGCGTGGTCGGGCGCATCAAGAGCCCCACCTACACGGTGATGGAGCCTTACCCGCTGGCCGACGGCAGCGAGGCCGCCCATTTCGACTTCTACCGCTTCAGCGATCCGCGCGAATGGCTGGACGCCGGGTTCCGCGACGTGTTTGAGCGGCCCGGCCTGAAGCTGGCGGAGTGGCCTGACCACGCCGCCGGGCTGCTGCCAGTACCCGACCTGCGCCTGATCATCGAGCCGGAGGATGCGCTGCGCACAGTGACGCTGCAGGCCCACACCGCGCTCGGCAGGGCCTTGCTGGCATGAGCACACCGCCGCGCCCGACCGCTGATCGCGGCAGGCCAGCCGTCACCCGTGCTGCCGCTGCGGCGACGCCCCCAGCATCCGGCCGCCGCCGCGCCCTGCAACAGATGGGCGCGTTGGCCCTGGGCCTGGGCGCTGCCGATCTGGCATTTGGCGCGGCCATCGTGGCCGTGCGGGTCTGGCCGGCCAATGATTACAGCCGGGTCACGATCGAGAGCGACCAGCGCTTGAGCGCACGCCAGTTCATCGCCGACAACCCGCCCCGGCTGGTGATCGACATCGACGCGCTCGAGCTCAGCCCCGCGCTGCGCGAGTTGGTGGGCAAGGTGCGCGCTGACGACCCCTTCATCGCCGGAGTCCGCGTCGGCCAGAACCAGCCGCGTGTGGTGCGGCTGGTGATCGATTTGAAGCAGCCCGTCGCACCGCAGCAGTTCACGCTGACACCGGTGGCGGCCTACCAGCACCGGCTGGTGTTCGACCTCTACCCGACCGAGGCGCCTGATCCGCTGCTGGCGCTGATCCGCGACCGGGAGCGTGCCGACGCGCTGGCCGCCCGCAGCGTGAAGGACGCGCTGGGCGAGTTCATCGGCCAGGTGGACAAACCGCTGCCACCCGTCCCGGGTGTGCTGCCCGTCCCAGGGGTGCTGCCCGCCCCAGGTGTACTGCCCGCCATCCCCGAGCCCGGTGCCGCACGGCCGGCGCAGTCGTCGCCTGCGCCGGCACCCGCGCCCAGCGCCCTGCCCGCCGACGAGCAGCGCAGCATCGACCGCCTGGTGGTGGTGGCGATCGACCCCGGCCATGGCGGCGAGGACCCGGGCGCGATCGGCCCCACCGGCCTGCGCGAAAAAGACGTGGTGCTGGCGGTGGCCTTGAAACTGCGCGACCGGCTCAACAGCGTGCCGGGCATGCGGGCGATGCTGACGCGCGACGCCGATTTTTTCGTGCCGCTGCACGAACGGGTGCGCAAGGCCCGGCGGGTGCAGGCCGACCTGTTCGTGTCGATCCACGCCGACGCGTTTTTTACGCCGGCCGCGCGCGGTGCGTCGGTGTTTGCGCTGTCGGAGACCGGCGCCACCAGCGCCGCCGCCCGCTGGATGGCCAACAAGGAGAACGCGGCCGACGGCGTCGGCGGTGTCAACGTGGCGGCCGTCAAGGACGCCCAGGTGCTGCGCGCGATGGCCGACATGAGCACCACCGCCCAGATCCGCGACAGCCTGACGATAGGCCGCGAGGTGCTGGCGCTGATCGGCAAGGTCGGCGCGCTGCACAAGCGCAGCGTCGAGCAGGCCGGTTTTGCGGTGCTCAAGGCGCCCGACATCCCCAGCATCCTGGTCGAGACCGCCTTCATCTCCAACCCGGACGAAGAGGCCCGGCTGCGCGACGAGGGTTACCAGGACAAGCTGGTCGAGGCGCTGCACACCGGCATCCGGCGCTACTTTGCGCGCAACCCGCCGCTGGCGCGCCAGCGCACCCTGTAGGCCGCTGCCTGTAGGCCGCTGGCCGGCCCCGGCGCTCAGGCCAGCTTGGTGCGCCCGGTACGGCGCGAGCGCCAGGCGCCGAACAGCACCACCAGGCCCGGGATCAGGATCATGGCCCAGATGATCTTGCTCAAGTTCGCCTGCACCCATGCCAGGTTGCCGAACAGGTAGCCGGCCGTCACCAACCCCACCACCCACAGCAGCGCGCCGGTGACGTTGTAGACCGAGAACTTGCCGCGGCTCATTTCGGCCACACCGGCGACAAACGGCGCGAAGGTGCGCACAAACGGCATGAAGCGGGCCAGCACCAGCGTGATGCCGCCGTACTTCTCGTAGAAAGTATGGGCCTGGTCGAAGGCGCGGCGGTTGAACCAGCGCGAGTTCTCCCAGCCGAACACCCTGGGCCCGACCCGCCGGCCGATGCTGTAGTTGACCTGGTCACCCAGCACCGCCGCGGCCACCAGCAGGGCCATCACCCCCGGGTAGTGCATCAGCCCGGCGCCGGCCAGCGCACCCACCACGAACAGCAGTGAGTCGCCCGGCAAAAAAGGCATCACCACCAGCCCCGTCTCGACAAAGACGATCAGGAACAGCAGGGCGTAAACCCAGCCGCCGTAAGCGTCGACAAACTCGCGCAGGTGGCGGTCGACGTGCAGGATGAAATCGACAAGCAGCAGCAGGGTATCCATGGCGCGGCATTATCCGGTGGCCAGGTGCAGCGGCAGATGACACGCCGGCCGATGACACCGAAGCCGCCCCCGATAATTGGCCCGATGACGCTCAACCCGCCCCGCCAGACCGGCCGCGCTATCACCGCCCTGCCCGATGAACTGGTCAGCCAGATCGCAGCGGGCGAGGTGGTGGAGCGCCCGGCGTCGGTGGTGCGTGAGCTGGTGGACAACGCGCTGGACGCCGGCGCCAGCCAGATCACGGTCCGCTTGCTGGCTGGCGGTGTGCGCAGCATCAGCGTCGAGGACGACGGCTGCGGCATCCCGCCCGATCAATTGGCACTGGCCCTGCAGCGCCATGCCACCAGCAAGATCGGCAACCTGCAAGACCTGGAATCGGTGGCAACGATGGGCTTTCGGGGCGAGGCGCTGGCGGCGATTGCCTCGATCGCCGACCTCAGCATCACCAGCCGCACCGACGGCGCCGGGTTTGCGTCGCGGCTGGACGCCCGCACCGGTGAACTGCAGGCGGCGGCGCGGGCAACCGGCACCAGTGTCGAGGTGCGCGAGCTGTTTTTCTCGACGCCGGCGCGGCGCAAGTTCTTGAAGACCGACGCCACCGAGCTGGCGCATTGCCTGGAGTCCGTGCGGCGCCATGCGCTGGCCCGGCCGGATGTCGGCTTTGCCGTCTGGCACGACGGTCGGCTGGTCGAGCAGTGGCGCAGCGCCGACACCGCCCAGCGCCTGAGCGATGTGCTGGGGCCGGGCTTCATCGCGCAGAGCCGCGAACTGGCGGCGCCGTCGCTCCTGCTGGCGGGTGGTGGCAGGGATGGCGGCAGGGATGGTGGCAGGGGTGGTGGCAGGGGTGGCAGCATGGGCGGTGGCATGGGTGGCGCGGTCCGGGTCTGGGGCCGCATCGGCCTGCCCGACGCCGCCCGCGCCCGCGCCGACCAGCAGTACGCCTACGTCAACGGCCGCTATGTGCGCGACCGGCTGATCGGTCATGGTGCGCGCTCGGCCTATGAGGACGTGCTGCATGGCAACCGCCAGCCCAGCTGGGTGCTGTTCATCGAGATCGACCCGGCGCGGGTCGATGTCAACGTGCACCCGACCAAGATCGAGGTGCGTTTTCGCGACGGCCGCGAGGTGCACCAGGCCGTGCGGCACGCGGTTGAAGCGGCATTGGCCGTGTCCAGGGCGCCCGCCGCCGGCGCAGCGCCGGCCAGCCAGGTGGGCAACACGGCGGACCCGTTCGGCCCGGGTGAAGACCCGGCCTCGGCCCGCTTTGGCCAGGGCGGCAGCAGCAGCGCGGTGCGGCCGGCCGGCGGCGGCGCCACCGGCTGGGCGCCCACCGGCCACGGCGGCCAGACCGTGCTGGGCCTGCAGGATCTGGCGGTGCTGTACGCCCAGGAGCCCGCGCCGCGCTGGCCGGCCAGTCCGGCCACCCTGGCCATCAACACCCAAGCCATCAACCCACCGGCCGAAAATGCCTGGCGCGCTGGCGCCGTGATCGACAGCGCGCCGGACGTCGCCCGCGACGGGCTGCAATCCGCCGGGCCTGCCAACGGGCCGCATGCCGGCGACCCGACCGCCCAGCCCGCCGACGCCGCCCCCGCCTGGCCACTGGGCCGCGCGCTGGCGCAACTGGCCGGCGCTTACATCCTGGCCGAGAACGCCCAGGGCCTGGTGGTGGTGGACATGCACGCGGCCCATGAGCGCATCGTCTACGAGCGCTTGAAGTCGGCCCAGGCCGACCAGGCCATACCGCGCCCCGACGGCAGCGCGGCGCCCATGGCGTCGCAGCCGCTGCTGATCCCGGCCACCTTTGCCGCCACGCCCACCGAGGTGGCCACCGCCGAATCCCAGGCCGACGCGCTGGCCGCGTTGGGCCTGGACGTGGCGCCGCTGTCACCCGGCGTGCTGGCCGTGCGTGCCATGCCGGCCGCGCTGCCCGGCGCCGACCCGGTGGCACTGGCCCGCGCCGTGCTGGCCGACCTGGGCGATGTGGACGCGACGCGCGTGGTGCAGCGCGCCCGCGACGAGTTGCTCGCCACCATGGCCTGCCACGGCGCAGTGCGCGCCAACCGCGTGCTGACGCTGCCCGAGATGAACGCGCTGCTGCGCGACATGGAGCGCACCGAGCGCGCCGACCAATGCAACCACGGCCGCCCGACCTGGCGCCAGGTCACGGTCAAGGCACTCGACAGCCTGTTCTTGCGCGGCCGCTGAGCATTGCTCGCTCGACCGGCACGGGCTTGCCGCCCTGCTGCCCAGCACACGCACAAGTGGGCTTGATGGCCACAGCCAGCGCAGGCCCACCCACTCTGACGGTGCCGGCGCACACCCTGCGCCGCCGCGGCCATGATCCAATCGGCCCCATGAGTGAAACCCACAACCCCGGCGCCGATGGCGTGCGCCTGTCCAAGGTGATGGCCGAACGTGGTCTGGCCTCGCGCCGCGAGGCCGACGAATGGATCGAGGCCGGCTGGGTCAATGTCAACGGCCGTCCCGCCGTGCTGGGCCAGCGCGTGCAGCCCGACGATGCGATCACCATCGACCCGCTGGCGCACCAGCAGCAGGCCCAGCGCGTGACCGTGCTGTTGCACAAGCCGATGGGCTATGTGTCGGGCCAGGCCGAGGACGGCTACCAGCCGGCCTCGGTGCTGTTCACTGCCGCCAACCGCTGGTCCGACGACCAAGTGCCGCTCAAATGGCACCACGGCCATGTGCGCGGCCTGGCGCCGGCCGGGCGCCTGGACATCGACTCCACCGGCCTGCTGGTGCTGACCCAGGACGGCCGCATCGCCAAGCAGCTGATCGGCGAGGACAGCAACGTCGAGAAAGAGTACCTGGTGCGGGTCTGCCTGCCCGGCCAGCGGCCGGCGCCGCACCCAGGCCAAGGTGCCGGGCGCGGCCTGCAGCCCGGCAACACCCCGGCTTACCTGCCAGACCAGCCCCCCGGCCCCGGCCACGCAGCCACCCCAGCCGAGGGCCCGATGCTTGCGCCCGACAAGATGCGCCTGCTGCACCACGGCCTGACGCTGGACGGCCGCCTGCTCAAGCCCGCCCGCGTCAGCTGGGCCAACGAGGACCAGCTGCGTTTTGTGCTGCGTGAGGGCCGCAAGCGCCAGATCCGCCGCATGTGCGAGATGGTCGGGCTGGAGGTGCTGGGCCTGAAACGGGTGCGCATCGGCAGCGTGGTACTGGGCAAGCTGCCCGCCGGCCAGTGGCGCTACCTGCGGCCGGACGAGCGGTTCTGATGGTGGCAGGTTCTGCCACGGTGCCGGGCACGGCGGGCGTCGAGGCCGGCATCCTCGCCGACGCGGTCGCCGCAGCCCTGTCGCCCGCCTTCGCCGCGCCGGTGCTGGCCAGGCTGATCGGCCGGCAGGCCGGGCCGGCCGCAGCGTGACCGGGTTGGCCATTGGCCCGGGCGGCCCGGCCGCAGCAGCGGTACTGGCCATCGGCCTGGCCGGCCCGACCGCCAGTGGCAAGAGCGCGCTGGCGCTGGCCGCTGCGGCGCGTTGGCCGGTCGAGATCATCAGCGTCGACTCGGCCCAGGTCTACCGCGGCCTGGACATCGGCACCGCCAAGCCCAGCGCGGCCGAGCGGGCTGCCGTGCCGCACCACCTGATCGACATCCTGGATGCGACCGAGGTCTACTCGGCAGCACAGTTCGTGGCTGACGCCCGGCGCCTGATCGGCGAAGTCAACGCCCGCGGCCGCACCGCGCTGCTGGTCGGCGGCACGATGCTGTACTTCAAGGCGCTGATCGACGGCCTCGACAACATGCCCGCCGCCGACCCCGCAGTGCGCGCCGCGCTGGACGCCCGCGCCGCCGCCGAGGGTTGGCCGGCGCTGCACGCCGAGCTGGCCCGCATCGACCCGGCAACCGCCGCCCGCCTGCCAACCACCGATGCCCAGCGCATCCAGCGTGCGCTCGAGGTGTGGCAGGTCAGCGGCCAGCCCTTGTCCAGTTTCCACCGCAGCGACCGATCATCCGGCCTGACTTTGCCGCTGCTGGCGCTGGAGCCCGTCTCGCGCGCCTGGCTGCACCAGCGCATCGCCCAACGCTTCGATGCGATGCTGGACCAGGGCCTGGTGGACGAGGTCACGGCCCTGCACGCCCGCGCCGACCTGCGGCCCGGGCTGCCAGCGCTGCGCTGCGTCGGCTACCGGCAGACCTGGGCGGCGCTGGACGCCGGTACGCTGGACGCCGGCACATTGACCGGCTTGCGCGAGCAAGGCATCGCCGCCACCCGCCAATTGGCCAAACGCCAGCTGACCTGGCTGCGCGGCATGCGGCGTCAGGTGGTGGCCTGTGACGCGCCGGATGCAACAGCCCTGGGCCTGGCCGCGCTGGCCGGCCTGATGGCGGCGCAAGCCAAACTGCAGCCCGTCCCGATCAGCGCACCATGACACCCAACGCCCTCACCCAGGCGCCGACCTCAGTCCGTCCCGCCGGGCCACCCACGCCCGCCCCTCCGATCCTGCAGATCACCGGCCTGCAACGTGCCTACGCCGGCGTGCCGGTGTTCAGCCAGGTCGACCTGACGCTGGCCGCGGGTGAGTTTGTCGCGCTGCTGGGCGAGTCCGGCGTCGGCAAGTCCACCTTGCTGAACTGCATTGCCGGCCTGGACGATGCCGATGCCGGCCAGGTGCTGCTGGACCGGGCCGAGGTGCGCCGCCTGCCCGAGCCCGAGCGGGCCCGGCTGCGGCGCGAGAAGCTGGGCTTCGTGTTCCAGGCCTTCCATCTGCTGCCGCACCTGAGCGTGGCTGAAAACGTCGCCCTGCCGCTGCTGCTGCTGGGCCGGCCGGACGAGACCCGGGTTGCCAGCCTGCTGTCGGCCGTGGGCCTGGCCGGGCTGGGCGGGCGCAGCCCGGCGCAGTTGTCAGGCGGCCAGTTGCAGCGGGTGGCGCTGGCCCGGGCGCTGGTGCACAGCCCGCTGCTGATCCTGGCCGACGAGCCCACCGGCAACCTCGACCCGACCACCGCCGAACGCATGCTGGACGTGCTGGTGGCACAGGTGCGCACGGAAGGCGCGGCCTGCCTGCTGGTCACCCACTCGGCCGCCGCGGCCGCACGCGCCGACCGGGTGCTGCGCCTGACCGCCACCGGCATCGTGCCGGGCTGACAGGCCCAGCGGCAGTGGCCAGCACGGCCCGCTCCCGCTCCCGCTCCCGCCGTCCGCCCGAACGCCCGACCGCCGCCCTCAAGCGCCGGCCAACCGGCCCAGCCACTCGTGCAGCGCCAGCCGGGTCAGCGCAAAACCCTCAGGCGTGGGCAGGTAGTCGCCCAGCGCCCAGCCCGACCCCAGATCAGGCCGCACACCGACCGGCGCGGGCACCAGCCGCATCGCCACACCCGATGCGCGCAGCGCACGCTCGAAGGCGGCCAGCGCGCGGCGCTGGTGAAAGTCGTGCGTCACCAGCACGATCTGCTGGATGCCGTCGGCCTGCAGCAACGCCACGGTGAAGCGGGCGTTTTCGTTGGTATCGCGGGACCGGTCTTCGGCCCAGCGCAGGGTCTGGCCAAAATCCCGTTTGGCGATCTGGCCCGCCACCGCCGCCTCGCTGGGCCCGGCCGGGCTGCCGTAGCCCAGGCCGCCGCTGTAGGCCAGCGGCAGCCGGGTCTGCTTTGCCAACCACAGGCCGTAGCGCAGGCGCTCCAGCGTCATCGGTTTCAGGTCGGCGGTGGCGTATTCAGGCGCCAGCAGCTTGCGCCCGGCACCCAGCACGACGATGGCCGTGCGCGGCGCGCCGGCCAGGGCAGCGCGCTGGCCAGCATGCAACGCGGGCGGTGGCGTGGTCAGGGCCTTGATCAGCGCATCGCCCAGCGCCGGTGTGCAGGTGGCCCACAGCGCCGCCAGGCCCAGCCACACCGCCGCCCAACCGGCGGCCCCACCCGCGGCGCGGCGGCGTGCCAGGCGCCAGGCGCCCCACAGCACCAGCAACAACAACGGCACAGGCGGCAACACCAGCACCGAGAGCAGCGGTTTCCAGGCTTCAAGGCCGAGGCGGACAAACAGATCGTTCATGGCGGGATTGGCACGGCTTGGCGGGCTGCAGGGCTCGGGCCCGGGGCATGGGCGTTTGGGGCAAGCGATGGGGCCGGTCGGTCAGAATCGATACGCCCAACCCGAAGCGGCGATTGTTGCCGCTGCGCCTTGCCCCCGCCTTGCCCGCCACCCCACTGTTCAAAGAAAGCACCCCGCCATGTTCCAGCTTCAACCCAAGACCGCCCTTGTCACCGGTGGCAATGGCGGCATCGGCCTGGCGATAGCGCAGGGTCTGGTGGACGCCGGGGCCCGGGTGGCGGTGGTCGGGCGCAACCCGGACAAGCTGCGCGCTGCGGTCGAGACCTTGACCCGACACGGCGGCCAGGCCCAGGCCTACGAGGCCGATGTCAGCGACGAGACGGCGGTGGCCGCCCTGTTCAGCCGGGTGGCCGCGGACTTCGGCCGGCTCGACATCCTGGTCAACAACGCCGGCACCAACATCCGCAAGCCGGTGCAAGACCTGACGCTGGCCGAATGGCACACGGTGCTCGACACCAACCTCACCAGCGCGTTTTTGTGCAGCCGCGCCGCCTACCCGCTGCTGCAAAAGCAGGGTGGCAAGGTCATCAACATCGGTTCGATGACGTCGATCTTCGGCGCCTCGTTTGCGCCGGCCTACAGCGCCAGCAAGGGCGGCATCGTGCAGCTCACCCGGGCGCTGGCCACCGGCTGGGCCGCGGACGGCATCCAGGTCAATGCCATCCTGCCGGGCTGGATCGACACCGCGCTGACGCAGAAAGCCCGCGCCCAGGTGGCCGGGCTGGACGAACGTGTTGTTGCCCGCACACCCGCCGGCCGCTGGGGCCGGCCCGAGGACCTGGCGGGCACGGCCGTCTTTCTGGCCAGCGCGGCGTCGGATTTTGTGACCGGCACGGCCATCCCGGTCGACGGCGGCTACTCGGTGCAGGCCTGACCTGCTGACCTGCTGACCCGCTGACCTGACGAACTGTCGCCGGCCGGTGGCCCGAGCCTGCTGCGCCTTTGCTTGGGGACGATCACCCGCCCGGGTCGCCGGGCTGCTTGACGTCAGGCGCCGACCTGTCCTCTACTTCCGTCTCTGAAGAAAATGAAGGGCCGCTCCCGAGTTTTCTTGTCCCCTCGGGGGCGGACGACGCCCGTCGTCGGCCTCGGGGCGCTCATTTGCCAACCGCTTGGAGTCACCGCATGGGCATCACTGTCAGTTTCAACCGCCCCGATGGGCAGACCGTGCAAGGCTACCTGGCCGAGCCGGCACAACCGCAAAACGCACCCGCCGTGGTGGTGATCCAGGAATGGTGGGGCCTGAACGACCAGATCCGCGGCGTGGCCGACCGGCTGGCGCAGGCCGGCTACCGGGCGCTGGTGCCCGACCTGTACCGCGGCAAGTCCACCACCGAGGCCGAAGAGGCCCACCACCTGATGTCGTCGCTGAACTTTGGCGATGCGGCGTCGCAGGACGTGGCGGGCGCGGTGACTTATCTCAAGACGGGCAGCGCCAAGGTCGGTGTCACCGGCTTTTGCATGGGTGGTGCATTGACACTGCTGGCGGTCAGCATGGTGCCGGGGATCGATGCCGGCGTGGTCTGGTACGGCTGCCCGCCGCTGGAGTACCTGGACGCCAGCCGCATCACGGCGCCGCTGCTGGGCCACTTTGCAACGCAGGACGCCGCCTTCCCGATCGCCACCATCGACGCGCTGGAAGTGAGTCTGCGCGGCGCCGACGTGGGCTTCACCTTCCACCGCTACCTGGCGCAGCACGGTTTTGCCAACGAGACCGCGGTCGGCCCCCACCGCATCGCCATCGCCCAGTACGACGCCGCCTGGGCGCAGATCGCCTGGGACCGCACGTTTGGCTTCTTCGGCAAGCACCTGGCTTGAGCCCAGCCGCGCAGCCCTGCTGGCAGCGACGACCCATCCCAAAGGCAAACCCGTGGACACCCAGACCCTGAACCCGCTGACCGAAGACCAGATCGCAGCCGCCGTCACCGCCCAGCGCGACGAGGCGGTGGCGCTGCTGTGTGAACTGGTGGCCCAGCCGTCGCTGCTGGGCGCCGAGCAGGGCGCGCAGGCGCTGATGCGGCGCGAGTTTGAGCGCAACGGCCTGCGGGTGCACGAGTTCGCCATCGACGAGGCCAAGCTGCGGGACCACCCGGGTTATTCACCGTCGATCCTGCCCTACGACGGCCGCCACAATGTTGTCGGCATCCACACCCCGGCCGGCCCGGTGCGCGGCAAATCGCTGATCCTGAACGGCCATATCGACGTGGTGCCGGTGGGCGCCGAGCGGCTCTGGTCGCACCCGCCGTTTCAGCCCCGGGTGGACGGCGACCGGCTGTACGGCCGCGGCGCCGCCGACATGAAGGCCGGCATCGTCGCCTACACGCTGGCCTTTCGGGCGCTGCAGCGGCTGGGCTACGAGCCGGCCGCGCCGGTCTATTTGCAGTCGGTGGTCGAGGAGGAATGCACCGGCAACGGCGCGCTGGCCTGCCTGCTGGAGGGCTACACCGCCGACGCCGCGCTGATCCCCGAGCCGGGCGACGGCGTGATGACCGGCCAGATGGGCGTGATGTGGCTGACCATCGACGTCTACGGCCTGCCGGTGCACGCGGCCTATGCCCACACCGGTGTGGCGGCGATCGCCTTTGCCAACCACCTGGTCGACGCACTGCGCGAGCTCGAGACCGCCTGGAACCAACCCGCTGCCCGCCACCCGCTGTACTGCAACCACGAGCACCCGGTCAACTTCAACCTGGGCCGCATCCAGGGCGGCGAATGGACCTCGTCGGTGCCCACGCACTGCCGGGTGGACATGCGGCTGGGCTTTTACCCCGGCACCGCGCCGGCCGACGTACGCCGCCAGGTCGAGGCGCACCTGAAAGCCGCCCACGCCAGCCATCCGCACGCCGGCAGCCTGACCTACGAGATCAGCTACCAGGGCTTCCAGGCCGAGGGACTGGTGGTGGACATGGGCCAGCCGGTGATCGGGCAGTTGCTGCAATGCCATCACGACATCGTGGGCACCGACGCGGCGCAATTTGCGTCCACTGCCACCACCGACGTGCGCTTTTTCCACCTCTACGGCAAGATCCCGTCCACCTGCTACGGGCCGGTGGGCGCCGACATCCACGGCATCGACGAGTGGGTGTCGATCAGCAGCCTGCAGCAGGTGACGGCGGTGCTGGCGCTGTTCATCGCACGCTGGTGTGGTTTGAACCCGCGCACGGTGTGAACGATCGGGCCTGACCGGCATGGCGCCTGAACGGGCCCTGCCGGCAACCTGACCTGTCGCCCACCGGGCTGGGGGCCGCCCCGTAACATGCGCCGATGTGGTCTGCGCTGTTCTCCCTGTCCCTGGCCGAATGGCGTCACCACCCCTGGCGCCACGGCGTGGCCTTGCTGGCCGTGGCGTTGGGCGTGGCGCTGGCCAGCTCGGTGCAGCTGATCAACGAGTCGGCGCTGGCCGAGTTTTCGCAGGCGCTGCGCTCGGTCAACGGCCAGCCGGACGCGGTGCTGGCAGCCGGCGGCCGCGAGGGCTTCGATGACACGCTCTACGCCCGGCTGGCGCTGGACGAGGCGGTGGCGCTGGTCAGCCCGGTGCTGGAGATCAACAGCCAGGCCCGGCGTGATGCCACCAAATCGGCCAGCAACCCGGCCAGCAACCCGGCGGACAGCCCACGCAGTGCCCTGCGCATCGTCGGCATCGACGCACTGAAGGTTGCCGCCGTCACGCCCGGGCTGATGCCCCGTCCGGCAGCGGGGGGCGATGGGCCGGAACGGCTGTCCTTCCTGGCCCCCGACGCCGTCTTTCTCAACCCGACCGCCCTCGCCGCGTTGGGCGTTGCGCCCGGCGATACGCTGCAACTGCAGTCGGCCACTGGCTGGCAGCGTTTTCGGGTGGCCGGCACGGTGGCGGCCGGCGGCGCGCCGTTGGCGGTGATCGACATCGCCGCCGCGCAGGCCCGCTTCGACCGCGCCGGCCGGCTGAGCCGGCTCGACCTGCGGCTGTTGCCCGGCACCGATGCCGCGGCCTGGCAGGCCCGCTTTGCCCAGGCCGGCGCCCTGCCCGCCGGCGTGCGCTGGGCCGCGGCCGACGACGCGGTGCAGCGGGTGTCCAACCTGTCGCGGGCCTACCGCGTCAACCTGGGGGTGCTGGCGCTGGTGGCGCTGCTGGTGGGGGGGTTTCTGGTCTATTCGGTGGTGTCGCTGTCGGTGGCGCAGCGCACGCCGTCACTCGCGCTGCTGGGCGTGCTGGGGCTGGCCGCGCGTGACCGGCGCCGGCTGGTGCTGATGGAAAGCGCGGTGGTCGGCGCCATCGGCAGCGTGCTGGGCCTGGCGGCCGGCGCCGGGCTGGCCGCGCTGGCGCTGCGCCTGCTGGGCGGCGACCTGGGCGGTGGCTACTTTGCCGGCGGTGCGCCCACGTTGGCCTGGCCGGTGGGCGCGCTGGCGGCCTGCGGCGCGCTGGGCCTGGCCGCGGCGCTGGTGGGCGCCTGGTGGCCGGCGCGCCAGGCCGAGCGCCTGTCGCCCGCGCTGGCGCTGAAGGGCCTGGGCGGCCTGCAAAGCGGTCGCGCGCCGGTCTGGCCGGGCTTGCTGATGCTGGCAGGCGGCGTGGCGCTGGCTCTGCTGCCCCCGGTGGGCGGGCTGCCGCTGGCCGCGTATGCGGCGGTGGCCGCGCTGCTGGCCGGCGGTGTGGTGCTGGTGCCGGCCGGGGTGCAAGCCCTGATCCCGCTGCTGGACCGGGCGCTGGCCGGGCCGCGTCACCCGGTGGCGCTGCTGGCCTTGCGGCGGGCCCGCTTTGCGCGCCAGACCGCCAGCGCCACGGTGTCCGGCGTGGTGGCCAGCCTGGCCTTGTCGGTGGCGATCACGGTGATGGTGGCCAGTTTCCGCGGTGCGGTGATCGACTGGCTGGACAGTGCGCTGCCGGCCGACCTGTACGCCCGAAGCAGCCCCAACGCGGCCGCCGCCGACCAGGCTTTCCTGCCGCCGGGGCTTGTCGAATCGGTCGCCCAGCTGCCCGGCGTGGCCCGGGTCAGTGCTTCGCGCCAGGTGCCGCTGCAGTTGCGGCCGCAGCAGCCGGCCGTCATGCTGCTGACCCGGACGCTGGGCGCTGACCCTGCTGCCACGCTGCCGATGCTGGGCGCGGTGCGGCCGGCCCGCCCGCCGGTGCCGGGCCAGGCCGGGGAGC
>Ga0209181_10003612_pt1 | contig 23665 bp, 23 predicted proteins | sample MAT05_FD_187208 | JGI IMG/M metagenome (GOLD analysis project Ga0209181, IMG submission 187208) | Freshwater microbial communities from Lake Fryxell liftoff mats and glacier meltwater in Antarctica - MAT-05 (SPAdes) (version 2) | ecosystem: Environmental > Aquatic > Freshwater > Ice > Liftoff...
CGCGTGCAGCCGCCAGTGCGGCCTCGCTACCGGCGTGGCCGCCGCCGACAACAATCACATCAAAACGGTCAGGAAAAATCATTCTTCGGGCGTTGCGGCGAATGATTCACGTGAAACATTCGCCAGAAAGGGAGGACGTATTCTAACGAGGGATTCAGTTGCTCGAACCTGACGCAGCCAACAAACCCTCCCACTTGCGTTGCCGGAGGAGGATTTGCACCTTTTGTTCGAGTCACTCGACCATTTCGCTGATTCGGATACCCGGGTTTTTTGCGCTACCGGCAGGAGGCATCAAGTCTTTGGGTGAGGTCACTCGACCAAACGCCCATTCGGATATTGGGGTTTTGCTGCGTCACCGGCAGGAGTAGCTGACCTTTGGCTCAGGTCTCACTCGACCGTTTCGCTCCTGTGGTCGCGAAATGTTTCACGTGAAACACTAGCAGTGCTCCAACATTACAACTTGAACCCCCGAACAAACCGCTTCCGTCACATCGACAAATCGCCCATCAAAACATTCAAAAAACGCGCGCCCGGCAACCCCGAATGCTGTCGCGGAGCAAATCCGGTTTCGCCTTTCCATCGAAGTTAATGCTCGCACGTAGCGACAACCTGACGAATCACGACCGCCCGGATCGCGCAGCAAAGGCGGGTAAACCGAATCGACGACTGGAGTATCATCGCCGGCACAAATGGCCCGAATACAAAAAGGCGCAACTCCAGCAGCCATGGCACTTGCGCGCAGAGCAAGCGCTCGTAACAGCCAGAACAAGAGACCTGCGTTTGCAATCAGCTTTTCCGTGAAAAGACGGCTGCACTAGGGCTAACGGCCGATATCGCCAATTATCGACTTGCACTAATAATTCATTCCAGCCCCAATGAAACAAGGCATTCACGTAAAAGCTGATGATGTTTCCGGGTGGCCCCTATCGAAAATCCGCCAACCAGCACCGTCCGCCATAGTCGCACCGCGAAGCCCAACTGCGGCGACTTCACCCCGGCCCCACCGCTCGTAAACCCGTGAACGCCACCGCCTCCGACGCCCACCCGCCACGCGGCTTTGTCCTTTGGCTCTCGCTCGCCCAACTCATTAGCTGGGGCACGCTGTTCTACACATTTTCGCTGCTGCTCGAACATTTCGAGGACGACCTTTCACTCTCGCGCGTCGACGCTGCGCTCGCTTTTAGTCTGGCCCTGCTGGTTGAAGGCGTGCTGTCGATTGCCGTGGGTCGCATGATCGACGCTGGTCGCGCCCGCGCGGTCATGTGCACGGGCTCCGCGCTCGCGGCGGCGAGCTTCGTCGCGCTCGCCTTCGTGCAAAACCAGTGGCAACTCTACGCCGTATGGACGGCGCTCGGCGCGGCGATGTCCGGCGTGTTGTATCAGCCCGCGTTCTCGGTACTGATCCGTCGCTATCCGGAAGATTTTCGTCGCGCCATCATCACGCTCACTTTCCTCGGCGGACTCGCCAGCACAGTCTTCATCCCGCTTGGCGCGTGGCTGATCAGCGCCTTTGGCTGGCGCGGCGCAGTAATCGCGCTTGGCGCGTTGCACTTTGCCATCTGTCTGCCGATTCACGCGTACTGGCTGCGTGGCGAACCACCCGCGAAGGCGCATCACGAAGGCCTGCCGACGAAGAAACTTGTCGAATACACCCACCATTTCCCGTTCTGGGGCCTCGCGGCATTCTTCGTACTGTTCTCCGGCATCACCACCGCGATGGGCGGACATCTCGTCTCGATCCTGCGTGAGCGCAACCTGCCCGAGGCCTGGGTCATCGCGATCCCCGCCTCTATCGGCATTCTGCAGGTCGCGGGGCGACTAGTGCTGTTTTTCACGGAGAAGCACATCAATATCCACAAGGCCAATCGCTGGATTCCAACGCTCTTGCCCGCGGCGCTCTTCGTGCTCGCGCTGGGATTGCAGTCGCCATGGGGCGCCATCTTCTTCGCGCTCCTCTACGGCATGGCCAACGGCATGATCACTATTGTCAAAGCCACGGCGATGGCGACCTACGTATCGCGTGAACGGGCGGCGTCGTTAAACGGCCTGCTCGGCTTCCCGACGGCGATCGCGCGCGCCGCCGCCCCGTCTCTACTCGCGGCCCTGTGGGCTGCGAGCGGCAACTACCTGATGGGCCTTGCCATTCTCAGTGCGCTGGCAGCGTTCGCTGTCATCGCGTTCTGGTGGGCACAGCGACACGCGCTCGATAACGCTCCTGCGCCCGCGTAACGAAACAAACCATCACAGGCCCGACCCGGTGTTTGTAACCGGGTGTAAAAGCCCGCGCAATCGGTCGGCTAGCAGCAATCAGGCCTCGTTAAAGAAACAGTTACTGCGCTGTACCTTACGAAACAACCTGATCACTCAACCACACCCCGACTGGAGACAACTCGATGAAAACCACCCTTCGTACTCTCGCAGCGTTGGCTGCCTGCGCGACCGCGTTGACCGCCGTCACCGCATCCGCACAACCGCAAACCCCGAACGTCGACCAGCGTCAGCAAACCCAGGCCAACCGCATCGCCCAGGGCCAGGCTACCGGTCAAGTCTCGAAGCGCGAAGCCGCCCGCCTCAACGCAGGCCAGACCAAAGTAGCCAACATGGAAGCGCGCGCCAAGGCCGACGGCAAGGTCACTCGTGCCGAGCGCGCCGCGATCCAGAAAGAACAAAACAAACAAAGCCGCCGCATCAAAAAGCAAAAGAGCGACGGCAACCGCAAGTAATTCGCCGCGTCGTTAATAGCGACAACGACCTACAAAAAGGGCGCACCGAGGTGCGCCCTTTTTGCGAGATGAGCGTACCTTGGCTACTTCTTGAGTCCGGCAAAGCCTGCAAACGCGTCCGCCATCGCGCCTTGGGGCTTGGCCTGCTCGCGCGGCGGTTGCCAACCAGAGCCGCCGCGACGTGAATCGCCTGCGCCGCCGCCACTACGGCGGTTCTCGCCCATGCGTTCTTCGCGCACCACAGGCGCAGCATCGAGCCGCATGGTCAGCGCTATGCGCTTCCTCGCGACATCAACCTCAACGACCTTCACTTTCACGATTTGCCCCGTCTTGACTACGTCTTTCGGGTCTTTCACGAACTTGTTTGCGAGTTGCGAAACGTGCACCAGGCCGTCCTGATGGGCGCCAACGTCGACGAACGCACCGAACGCGGCAACGTTGGTCACCGTGCCTTCGAGAATCATGCCTTCAACCAAATCCTTGATGTCGTTCACGCCGTCGTTGAACTTTGCCACCTTGAATTCCGGACGCGGATCGCGGCCCGGCTTTTCGAGTTCCGCGAGCACGTCGCGCACGGTGATTTCGCCGACGCCTTCAGATGCAAATGCGTTGACGGGCACCGCCTTCAATACGCTCGCATTGCCAATCAATTCAGCCAGCGGTTTCTTTGCGCGCTCGATAATTTTTTGCACGAGCGCATAGCTCTCAGGATGCACAGCACTCGCGTCAAGCGGATTACTCCCCTCGCGAATGCGCAAAAAGCCCGCACACTGTTCGAACGTTTTCGGACCGATACCCGACACTTTGCGAATCGCCTCACGATCTGCAAACGCGCCGTTAAGCTCCCGATGCGTCACGATGTTTCGGGCGTTGCTAGCGGACAAACCTGCGACGCGCGACAACAGCGGCGCAGACGCCAAATTCACGTCCACACCCACCGAGTTCACGCAATCCTCCACAATCGCATCCAGCTTTTTGGCGAGCAGCGACTGGTTTACGTCGTGCTGATATTGCCCCACACCGATGGACTTCGGATCAATCTTCACCAGCTCCGCCAGCGGGTCCTGCAAGCGCCGCGCAATGCTTACCGCGCCACGCAAACTCACATCCATATCCGGCAATTCCTGCGACGCGTATTCGCTTGCCGAATACACTGAAGCGCCGGCCTCGGAGACGACGGCTTTCAGTATCTCCGTTCGCACTGAGCTTGTCGAAGTGCCGCGTACCGCCGGTGGAACGACTGCCTCACCACGAACGGAAGATGACAGCCGCTTGATCAAATCAGCCGCCAGTTGATCGGTCTCGCGGCTTGCCGTGCCGTTGCCAATCGCGATCAACTGCACTCCATGCGTTTCGCACAATTTGCCGAGCGTATGCAACGAACCCTCCCAATCCTTGCGCGGCTCATGCGGATAGACCACGCTGGTCGCGACCACTTTGCCCGTGGAATCCACTACCGCCACCTTCACGCCAGTGCGAATCCCCGGATCGAGCCCCATCACCACTTTGTTGCCTGCAGGCGCAGCCAGCATCAGGTCGCGCACATTGTCGCCAAACACCTTGATTGCCACGTCCTCCGCGCTCTCCCGCAGCTTGGCGAACAGATCGCGCTCCAGCGAAGGCGCAAGTTTTACCTTCCACGTCCAGCTCACGACGCGCTTCAACCAGTCGTCGGCGGCGCGGCCCTGATGCGACCATTGAACTTGATTGGCCACCATCGCTTCGCACGGCGTGAAACTGACCGCCGGTACAGCTCGTTGTTGCAAAGCCGCCCCTGCAGCGTAGGGGAGGTGGCCCGAAGGGGCGGAGGGGTTGCTCGCGCGGCTTCCATCGCTCTGCACCACAGCAACCCCTCTGTCGGCGCTGCCGACATCTCCCCTACTGCGCAGGGGAGACTCTACGGGTGCAGGCTGCGTAAGCTTCACCGTCAAAGCCTCCGCCAACCATCCGCGAAACACCGCCAGCGCACGATGCGACGGCACCTTGCCGATCGCCTCCGCATAGTCAAAATAATCGCGGAACTTGTCGCCGTCTTTCTCTTTTCCTTCAGCCAGTTTCGACTCAAACAAACCGTTCTGCCACAGCCATTCGCGCATGCGGCCCACGAGCGCAGCATCCTCGGCCCACGTCTCGGACAGGATATCGCGCGCGCCGTCCAGACACATCTGTGGTTCGGTAAATGTTGGCGGCGCGCCATCAACCCCGGGGCCAACATTCACAAACTTTGCAGCCTCCACCAGTGGCACTAGCGTCGGGTCACCACACAACGCATCGGCCAACGGCTGCAACCCCGCCTCACGCGCAATCTGCGCCTTGGTGCGACGCTTCTGCTTATACGGCGCATAGATGTCCTCGATCTCCTGCTTGCTCACGGCGCGATCCAGCGCCAGCGCCAATTCATCCGTCAGCTTGCCCTGCTCTCTGATCGACCCAAGCACTGCATCACGGCGCTGATCGAGCTCTCGCAGATACGTCAAACGCTCTTCGAGAAAGCGAAGCTGCACGTCATCGAGTCCAAACGTGGCCTCTTTGCGATAGCGAGCAATAAACGGAACTGTAGCCCCGCCATCGAGAAGCCCCACAGCGGCCTCTGCCTGTTGAGCGGTAATAACAACGTCTCGCGCGAGGCGCGCGATCAAAGATTCAGGCATCAGGTAGAACTAAATAGATTTTTCAGGAGCGGCGGAGTTTAGCGGTTGCGCCGCATGCCCGACTCTTGAACAACGCGAATCACGCGCTGCGAAAACGGCACGTTGAAGCCATCCGTCACGCTGCATACGCGCTGGCACCTCATCAACTGGCTGCAAACCGCTGCAAGTTATCGCCCCCACGCTTTTCGCTTTGCAACTTGTGCTGCCCCAACTGCCAGGGTTCTGCCCGCTCTTTTTCAAGCCGGGCCAACTCAACATCCAGCCGATCGAGGAGCAAACCCGATTTGCGCTAGGCGATTGCCTTCAACTCCGCCACGCCGACGCTATTGCCTCATCCATTCACCGTCGGGCGTAAATGTACATGATGAGCAAAACCTGCAAGGTGTTGGTCAGCCACACTAACCCATTGTAAAAGTGCGCGCTTACAGTGCCCAGCGCAGGCACCATCCCGACCCGCAGATACGTGTCGCACCGGCGCCGCTGCCGGGGCGCTGGTAAGGGATCAACGGCACATGGCCGACCTTCATTATTAAGCAGGGCGTCAGTGCCGGGAGCAGTTCGCTTCCCGTGGCGTCAAGGCTCGCTGCGACGCAGTGGGTGCTGTGGGTGTCGATCGCACAGGCCGTGGCCGGGTCGAACGCGCGAGCCGTGGCATAAATCGTGCGGTGCAGGGCCAGTATCTTGCTAACCTTGTAGCCGCCGGTCTGCCGCCCCCGCGCGTCAATGCGTGACAGCCGTGCTGGGTCAAGAAACCCCAGGCAGGCGTCGGTCGGCGTCATGACCAGCCCATCTCCTTCGGCCTCGTCCACTCGCACGCTGATGTTGCCTGCCGTGGCATGCACATAGCCGCGAGAGAAAAGGCTTTGGCCGACACGGCAAATCTCGGCGCGGGCCTGTGTTTCGTTCATGCCGAAAAGTGGCGGGTCATGCCAGAAGTGCAAAGGCGCGGGTGAAAAAATTCTCGTTGCCGAAGTTGCCCGACTTCAGCGCTAAGTGGAGCCCATGCGCCTTGCCGCGATGTTCGCTGGCTCTGTCGAAATAGCACCACGGCACGCCCGGCGCAATCTGCGGGCCTATCTGCAGCTGGTCGATACCCAGTGCCTGCACACAGGCACCGGAAGTTTCACCGCCAGCCACCACGAGCTGGCCCACGCCCATCGCCACCAGGCCGCACGCCACATTGGCCAGGGTCTTCTCGATCATGTCGCCGACCACCGGTGCCCGGTGGTTTTGCTGCGCGGCGGCCACCGCGCCGGGGTCGGCAGTGGAATAAATCAATACCGGATCGTCGCTGACAGCGAGCTGCAATGCAGCCCATGCCAGCGCCTCAGTGCCGACGTCGTCGCCAGCGGCCACCCGGGCCGGATCCACCGCAAACGCTGCGCCGCCCTGCGCCAAAAAATATCGAACCTGCCCGTTCGTGGCAACCGAACAACTACCGGAGACGATGGCGCGAGCGCCAGTTCCAGGCGGCAATTTCGACGGCGCGGCGGAGGGCAGGATGCCAAAATTCTGCGGCAAACTGATCGCCAGGCCCGAGCCACCCGCGACCAGTTTGTGACCTTTCACGGAGACGCCCAGACCGAACAAGTCTGCATTGGAGATGGCGTCTGCTATCACCATGCCGATACCCCGCGATTGCAACTCGCCCATGCGCTTGATGATTGCACCCGGGCCTGCCGCGACCGCGCCATGTTCCAGCAGGCCGACCCGGTGCGAGGATTGCGCCTGCAGCACACGAACCAGGTTTGCGTCCTTCATCGGTGTCAGCGGATGGTGCTGCATGCCCGATTCGCTCAGCAACATATCGCCAACGAAAAGGTGGCCCATGAACACCGCCCGGTGGTTGTCCGGAAACGCCGGGGTGCCGACCGAAAAGCCGCAGTCCAGCGCATCCATCAGCGCCTCGGTCACCGGGCCGATATTTCCGGCCGGGCTGCTGTCGAAGGTGGAACAGTACTTGAAAAAGATTTGCTGCGCGCCCTGCGCGGTGAGCCAAGCCTGAGCCTGCAGCGATTGCGCGACGGCGTCGGCAGCAGGAATCGTGCGCGACTTGAGAGCGATGACGACAGCGTCGTAAGGCGCGTCCAAGACAAGCGCAGTGCCCGGCACACCGAAGGCCTGAAGCACGCGCATGCCGCCCTTCACAAGGTTATTACTTAGGTCAGTGGCCCCGGTGAAGTCGTCGGCAATGCAGCCTAGTTTGATCATGGCGTTGTAGTCAATGAAATTCAGCGCCCACTCATCCGAACTGGCTCGCCATCAAGCGCCGCAGCTTTTGCACCGCACTGCCGGGGCTGGTCAGCACCGGGCACGATGACACAGCCTGCACTGCCTCCAGTGCGCGCGAGGTTGAAAAATGTGCCAGCAGGATGCAATCGCGGCCCTCGAGGCCACGCGCCGCGTCGGAATGCCAAACTGCCATTCGGAGCTCGCTCATTCGCACTATGGGTGCATCGGCTGCACCGGCACACGCTTGACGGCGCTCGCATAGGCTGCCTCAACTAGCGCGAACGACTTGAGGTTATCCAGCAGATCGGTGTCTGCCCGTCGGCACTCCTGGAATCGCTGCAGCATATGCGCCTGAGCTGCGAACACAGCGTCAGATGCAATCGCAGCTGGAGAAAGCGGATCGGCCTGGCCTCCATCTGCGAGTTGCTCGGTCCACGTGGCATTGCCGACAGTCACCTGCAGTGAGAGGCCAGATTGCAACAGGATACTTCCGTTCTCGCCTTCAACTTCCGCGAGCACTTGAGGGAACAGGTCGGGTTCGCGGCGCGCGCTATACGTGCAGTCGACCACTGTTACAGCCCCATTCGAATGGCGCAACATCACTGTCGCAGAGTCCTCCCCGCGCATACGTGACGCGCGGGACTGCAGCTCACAATGGACCCTGTCGGCTTCTCCAAAAAGGAAACGTGCCAAGTCCATAAGGTGCACGCCAACGTCCATCAGGGCGAACCGAGACATCTCTGCGAGGTAGGGTTGCTTTACAAGAACGTCGAATCCACTGCGCCAGGAAAGGCGTCCCCACCGGGGCTGGCCAATTGCTCCGTCATCGAGGATCTGCCGGATGCGGCGCATGGAACGTCGAAAACGAAAGTTTTCGTGTACAGCGAACCAGATGTCTGCAGCCAGCACGTCCTGCTTGATACGAAGTGCCGTTTCCCAGTCAACAGCAACCGGCTTCTGCACAATCACCCCGATCCTCCGGCTCGCCGCAAAGGCCACTAACCCGGGATTCGATGAAACGCCAGCTACGATGTCCACCAAGTCTACATCGACGGCGTCGCAAAGTGCTTCCATGCTGCCAAACGCTGGTACTCCATACTGTCGTGACATCGCATCTGCCCGCTTTGATACGGCGTCGCAAACCGCAACAAGCTGAGCGCCGTCAGCCGACAATTTGCTCCATGCATGCAAGTGGTTCACAGCATATTGCCCGCAACCCACCAATGCAATTCTCGTACCTTTAGACATGAATTAACCTCCGTTCGCCGAGTTGTGCATGCAATCGCCAAAGTCAGAAGCCGGCGTGCCTCCTGCCGGTCGGCAAACCGGTGGTCTGACAAGGCCTCCTGCGACCGCAGAGAGGACTCCATCCCCCCAAGCAGGTGTTGGTAGATCGAGGCGCACGATCTGGTAGGCCTGCAATTGCACAAGCTCTTTGCCTACCGACACCGGTCTCCAACCAAAGGCACCCCTGCGACGCGCCAAGACATGAACACTGATCGGCGACAGGTGAGCCAACGGCAAGCACAAAGCGCACCCTGCCAATTCGACGACCCACAGGGTGTGTCGCGCGCCTGCGAGCGTGAAGACTCCATACTGGTGAGCTTCCAGCCGTACACCGGCAACAGAGGCTCCTTGATGCTTTGCCAATTCTTGAAGAACCAAAGCAGTTGGTGATAGGGCAGTCTGCTCTCCATTCGGCTCTGCGCCAATCAGACCACGTTCACCAAGAGCCTCAAAAGTGCACAAAGAATTAACACCAGACCGACCGCATAAAGCGATGACACACGCCAGCCATGCAGCAGCGATCGGCAACATCTGTCTCGAATCAACAATATCGAGAGATCCGTCTGCACGCTGAGGTAGGCCGCAGCGTGTACCGGTCAACGGATGCAGGTCTCGGCGCAGCGCGCACCGGCCCACAAAAAGGGGGGCTCCTCGGGATAGTTGTCGCGCCTGACTCATCACGTCTGTCAATGCGCCAAGGGAGCGAATCAGACTATGGTTGTCCACGGCATGTACGGTGGGGCACAGTGCAAACCCCATCGCGGCGCCGATGGGATGCAAGATCGGCATGCGGTTGATATGGACAAAGTCGCCGAAAGTCCCTTGCACGACCAGGATACCGGGGAAATACTGCGTCAGCATCCCGTGAACCTGAGGCGTAAGTAAGTGACAAGCGACCGAATGTACCGCTGCCAGTGGTCCGCCGCCGAGACATCGTGCCATATTCTGCACATCCCCTTCATCTATGGCGATGAGTTCCAGCCTGATCTGAAGTCTGCAAGCTGTGGCTTGGGCAACCAGCGGCCCCAGGAGAATGCCTTCACCGCGCAGGATCCGAATCAGCGCAAAAGCAAGGCCGAGGTGTTTGATCAACGACCATTGCCTTGTGTCCGCAGATAGATGCTCAGGCTCCAGAGCAACACCCAAGGCAGGCAGCCGACCGACAGGTTCACCTACGTCCAATGCCGCGGACCGGCCTCTCTTCCGGCTGGCCTTTACTAGGCGGCGGACGGTGACTCGAATACGTTGTCGAACCAATTGCCCATCCTCGACGCAGTATGGAACGGGAGCGGACAACGGCCGGTTATAGAACTTAAATGTCGGATCGAGCCAGTTGCGATGGTCTTCAACTTCAAATTCGTCCCCCTCGAATGAAAGGACAATTTGCGTTCCATCGACGGCAGTGACGTCCAAGGCTCGAAATGGGGGCAGAGGCTGATGCGCAGCAATTTTCGTTGGTAATTCAGACGAAAACGTTGCTCCAGCTGCGTCCGTCAAAAAAACCTTCGCCCCCGCGAATCGATCGGTGGGCAACAGCAATACCAGGCCTGCGCGATTCACTGTGACCGAGCCCTGAGCACACATCTTCAACTCCAGGTCCAGGCCATCGGCGCGGCCTGTGCATGCCAGTTGCCACACCAAACGACCATGCTCCACTTGCGTTGTTCCATGAAGGACCAATCCACCCTGGCAATCCGGAGTCCGTAAAACATGCATCGACTGCGGCGCTACGCTGTGCCATTCGCGATTTCGGACCACCAATCCAATTTCCTCGACGCAGCACACACTTTCGGCCTGTACCGATTGCAGCACCGTTCCCGTACGTGACGCGACAAAGGGCCCGACAACAACCGATTGGGACTGATCGCTATTGCGCACCACTATTCTGGCGAGGCGGCTGCGAGATGGCGTTCGATCTTGCGCCGGAACCCAGGGTGATCCAACACGTCACGATTGACGACATGCCGCGGCACATGGCCGACGGAAACGGCACGAACAGCATCGACGCATGCGGCGCCGATACCCGTGAAACTTTCATCGGTCCAGGACAACGCATGGGGAGTGAGGATCGTATTGGGCATCTGTAGGATTCGCGCGTCCGACGGCGGGGGCTCCGGATCGAATACATCTAGTCCAGCGCCTGCGATAATGCCAGCCAGCAACGCCTCTTCGAGAGCCGTCTGATCAACCACCGGGCCTCGCGAAGTGTTGACCAGAAACGCAGTCGGCTTCATCATTGCCAATCGTTTCTCGTTGACCAGATGGTATGTATCGGCCGTCAGGGGGCAATGCAGAGCCAAAAAGTCCGCCTCGCGGAAAACGGTGTCCAGATCGACCAGCGCGACGTTGCTGCCAGCTACGCGATTCCGGTCGGCAAACGGATCAAACGCGATATGCCGCATGCCGAACGGCGTTGCGAGCCGAAACATTTCAAGACCAATGTTTCCGAGTCCCACGCTGGCCAGCGTGCGGCCCGTCAGACCTACGCCCATATAGTCACTGCGTCTGGCAAAGCCGGAAGGTCCTTCGCGCACCAGCTGATCCTTGACCAGAAGTCGCCCTGCAAGGGAGAGCACAAGGGTCAAGGCGGCAACTGCGACAGGTCGCCGCACCGCGTCCGGCGTAGTGCACAAAGCGACGTCGGCACGGCTACAGGCGTGCACATCAACTTTGTCGTACCCCACACCGAACCGCGCGACGACACACAGCGTTTCGCTTGCCTGCAATGTTTCTGCTGGCAAAGTCTCTCCAGCCAGAATCAGACCATCCAACCCAAGCAGATCCGTCGGACTAATCACTGGCCCATTTTTCAGTGCAACAGCTTTCAGGCGCGCGTCACCGTCCATGATGTGGGGATCAAATCCGGGAAAATTCCAGCTTCCGTTGTTGCGACGAAACGCGGCGCTATAGCCGACGCGAAATTCATCCATGGCTAACTCCTGCGCGCAGAGCATTAATTCCATTTGCCAGGGCGTTTTGGTAAATTTGCGTATCCGTGGACAGGGCGACGCACCGAAATCCAGAGTGAACTAGCGCCACTGCCTCATCCACGGTGCGGGCTAGGCGGCCGGCCAGCTTCCCGTGAGCGGCAGTCGCGGCCAAGACCGCGGAGACACTTTCCTTGAATGTCGCATTGGTAAAGTCAGCGGGCAGACCGATAGAGCTGGATAGATCCATATGCCCGATCCAGAGGCAGTCAACCCCGTCGACTGACGCAATACCGGATGCTGCGCGCACACCGTCCACCGATTCGATCTGGACGAATACCGACAAGGCAGCGTTGGCGCTGGCGGCCTTGTCGCCAAACGAACCGCTGCGGTAACGATCATGCATCAGGATTTGTCCTATGCCTCTGCGCCCTTCTGGAGAATATTTGACAGCCGCCACAATGGCCTGCGCTTGCGCCACGGACTCAACATTGGGCGCCATCACACCGTCCGCTCCAATATCGCACACACGGGCTAAATCCTTGGACTCACACGAAGGGGCACGCACGATGATCGGCAAACCGGCCGCACGCGCCGACAACACAACTTGCTTTGCCGTTTCGAATCCGAACGCACTGTGTTCTAGGTCTAGAACAATGAAATCAGCACCGGCATTGCGGGCTAAGTAACCTATACCTGGCGTCGCAAACTCGAATAGGAAATGCCCGATAACCGGACCGTTGGAGGCAAACATTGACTCTCGGAAGTTCATTTTTTCTCCTAGCGTTACGAATGCCGAAACCAGTCGCCTCTGGAAACGCGCTGATTAGCAAAAAGGCACAAGATAATTTGCACAACTCATCACATATGTTATCATGACATGTGTGATGACATGATAAACTAATTTCGCCTCATCGATTGATTCGAAGGCAACGACACGTGGCATCCACAAACCATGCTCTCATCCATCTATCGAAAGACCCACCATGACATCGAAAAGACAAGCAGAAAGGCGCAGCATATTGCGCGGTTTAGCAGTCGCAGCCACTATTCCGACGATTTTTGCGCGTCCCGCGTGGTCACAAGCCAATCCGCTGAAAATCACCTTTGGTTGGCCATTCGCGAATGGGACTCAAGGGGTAGAAGAACTCGCCAAGCGATTCTCGGAGGAGAAGAGGTCGATCCAGGTCGAGGTGCAAGTAATTCCCCAGGCGCAGGTCCTGCCCCGACTGACAACGGCGTTTACCGGCGGGCAGGCGCCGGACTGTCTCGGCATGTCCGATGCTTGGCTGGCACAGTTTGCCGGCGGCGGTTGGCTCAGCGACTTGGAAGATCTGTTCTTGGCGAGCGGCATCGAGAAGGAACTGGTGCCTGCATCCATGCAACTTGCGCGCTTGTACAAGGGCCGCGCCTACTACGCCGGCTTTGTCGTCGAGCCTTACGCGGTCTACTACAACAAGAAGCACTTTGCCGAAGCAGGCATCAGCCAGCCACCGCGCGATGTCGACGAATTTCGGAATGTCGCACTCAAGCTGACGAACCGGGCGCGCAACCGCTATGGATATTACGCGATGGGCGGTTCAGGTTGGCAGTTTCAGCAATGGTCCACATGGATGGTGAATCACGGCGGGCTGGGAATCGCCAACACCATGTATGACGCACAGGGTAAGTGCGTGTTGTCCGGTGCAAAACACATTGAAGGTCTTCAAAAATGGCTGGCGCTCTATCAAGTAGATAAAGTTTCACCGCCGGCCTCCGCGACTGGCACCTTCCAAGATCAAACCAATGCCTTCAACGCAGGCCAATTGGGCATGGTCATGGGTTGGGGCCAGTACCTGTCCACTTTGGCTGCCGGAATCGGCGAGGAGAACCTTGGCACTGCGATGCCACCGACGGGTCCAGCGGGCCAGTTCTTCTTTTATGGTGGCAATGGCTTTGCAATCAACAAGAACACGCCGCACCGGGATGCCTGTTGGGAGTTCATTCAGTATATGTTGCGGCCGGAGAACAACGCGCGCTGGAACCAGCAGGGTGGCGCGATACCTACAGCAAGAAAAGCTTGGAGCGCGGAATGGCTCAAAGCACCCAAGTTTGCCGCACCCATGGAGATGATTAATCGATCATCTGCATTGGTCAACAATCCGCGATACCTGCCAGGCTATGGCAGCTTCCAAACGCAATTCGCACCCGAGCAGATTCAACGAACCCTGCTCGGTAAACAGACTGCAGGCGAACATGCAAAGGCCATCGCCGGCGCACTGGACGAGTTGAAATCAAAGGCCAGCTAGGAGCCCCGCCCGGACTTTATGTCGAACCCAAAGATGCAATCCGCCTTACCTGACGAGGCTTTCCAGATTCGTCGCCAGAATTGGAGACGAATCTGGCGGAAGACTGGCATCCCCTGGCTTTTCGTCTCGCCTGTCGCCATCTTGGTTGCCACCGGCGTCCTGTATCCGCTGGCCTATGTTCTTTTCATGAGCACCGTTGACTACTCGCCTTACCTCGGCAAGGCAGCAGTCAACGTGGGAATACAGAACTACCTGCGCGTGCTGGATGATCCGGGCTTCTGGAACGCACTTCAAGCTTCCCTCATTTGGGTTTTGGGATCAGTGGTACCCCAGTTCCTGCTAGGGCTGGCCATGGCACTAGTACTCAATGAACGATTCCTCGGGCGTGGCGTAGTGCGCACAATCGTTCTGGCGCCATGGGCCGTGTCTGGCGTCGTTACAGGCTTCATCTGGTTGTGGCTGTTCGACGGCACGATCGGCGTCATCAACGACCTGCTGCTGCGGGTGAACCTCACCGACGAACCGATTGCCTGGGGCATCCATAGCGTAACAACCTGGATCATGGTGTTTGTCGCCAACGCCTGGCGCGGCGCGCCGTTCTTTGCGATCGTCATACTTGCGGCGCTCCAATCGATCGATGCGGCACTGTATGAAGCGGCAGACGTCGACGGTGCGACGCGTTGGCAAAAATTTCGATTTGTGACGCTCCCGTTGATTCTCAACGCCATCGTCATCTCGACGCTCTTGCGCGCCTTGTGGACTTTCAACTTCATTGATCTGCTGTGGATGATGACACGCGGAGGTCCGGCTGGCGCAACCACAACCCTGCCCATCTACATATTCGATGTGATCTATCAACGCGGTGAATTCGGCTACGGTGCAGCACTGTCAGTGACTTTGTGTGTAATGCTCATTACATTCAGTGCCGCATATTGGCAACTCAACCGTCTAACCCGCATGAAGAGTTGACTGATATGTCTCGCAAAAACACCACCAAGGCTCGCCTTGATCGCTTGTTCACAATCTGGATGCCAGTCGGTTTCTTCCTGACATTCACATTGTTCCCCATCTATTGGCTGGTCAACTCTTCCCTTAAACCTTCGTCGGCACTTTTCGACTTCCCTCCGCGTTATTTCCCTGACCCGCTTTCGTTGGCGAACTACTCTGAGGCGCTGTTTGGAACTCGCCTTGCCGCCTTGTTCTTGAACAGCCTTGTCGTGGCCAGCCTGACGCTCATCGGATTGTTCGTGCTGATCGTATTCGCTGGTTACGCAATGGCACGATTCGAATTTCGCGGGAAAACCATTTTGCTGACCTTGTTTCTGCTCGGCCAGGTGTTACCGCACGTGGTGATGCTGATCCCGGCATTCTCACTCTTACGCGCAGCCAATCTGCTCGATACACGCGCGGCTCTGGTGATCACGTACTTGGTGATCCTGTTGCCATTTTCCGTCATGACAATGCGCGGCTTTTATCAGTCGATACCGCCGGATCTAGAGGAGGCGGCGATGCTCGATGGGTGCTCGCGAGTGGGCGCACTGTTTCGAGTCGTGTTACCGGCTGCCTTGCCTGGCCTGGTCGCGACCGCTGTTTACGGATTCATCAATGCCTGGAACGAGTTACTTTTTGCGGTGATCCTGATTGCCAGCCCGAAACTGCAGACTCTGCCGGTGGGGATCATGAGTCTCAGCGACGAAATGCGGACCGACTATGGGCCTATGCTTGCTGCGGCGGTACTGTCGCTGATTCCTAGCTTGTTGCTGTTCGGCTATATCCAACGGTTCCTGACTGGAGGCCTTTCAGCCGGTGCTGTCAAAGGATAGACCTGGAATTGGTCAAGCCAGAGGGTCAATTCTGAAAGTACAACCTAAATCCGCTGCCAACCGACCTTATCAAGAGGAATCATTGTGAAAACGCTCATTTCCAACGCCATCAAGCTGACTTTCCTCTCGTTGGTTTACCTTTGCCTGCCCGGCATTGGCTGGAGTCAATCTGTCAGCAGTGACAAAAAGATCCATTTGATTGTTCCATTTCCTGCTGGCGGCGGAACGGACGTGCCCGCACGCCTGATCGCGTCTGAACTGGCTGCAAAACTTGGGCAGACGATCGTTGTCGAGAACCGACCCGGCGCAGCGGGGAACACCGGCGCCGACTACGTCGCGAAGGCTGCAAAAGACGGCACGACGTTGTTGATTGGCACCGTAAACATCACCTCAATCAATCCTCTCCTGTATACGGGGATGACCTTCGATCCCGCTAGAGACCTGGCGGCCGTGAGTCTTCTCGGCATCGCCCCGAATGTACTTGTCGTCTCAGCAACTTCGCCCATTCAGAACCTGTCCGACCTGATTGGCGCTGCGAAGCGCGATCCAGAGAAATTGACGTTTGCATCAGCCGGAAGTGGAACTACTTTGCATCTTGCCGGAGAAATGCTCAAGATCTCGGCCGGAATATCCATGACGCATGTGCCCTACAAGGGCGCCCCCGTGGCTTTACCAGATGTGATCTCCGGAAACGTTACCACCATGTTCGTCGCAGTGCCCGCTGCGCTGGGCTTGATAAAGGCTGGACGACTGCGACCGCTTGCCGTTTCCGGATTGTCACGGGTTCCTGCACTAAAGGATGTGCTCACGATCGACGAACTTGGCATCAAAGGGTTTGATGCGGTCGCTTGGCACGGCGTTTTCGTTGCCGCAGGTACGCCACCCGAGGTCATATCCCGCCTCAACACGGCGATAGCCAGTGTGGTCGGAAGCGCAGAGATCCGCGCCAAGCTGACAGAGCTTGGAATCGAGGCCAAATTGTCTACGCCTCAACAACTGACGGATCTGGCCGCTGCGGACAAGGTCAAATGGGCCAGAGTAGTGCAGCAATCCGGCGCGAAGATCGACTGACCCTTCATTGAATTACGGCCAATTCTGCTCCAGACCACCACAACACAACGAATACCTATGGCCGAAGTAAAAATCTCTAGCGTCACGAAGTCTTTCGGGGCAACGCGTATCCTCAACAACGTCAGTATCGACATTCATTCAGGCGAATTTACAGTGATGGTCGGACCATCGGGTTGTGGAAAGTCAACGTTGCTGCGCATGTTGGCCGGTCTTGAAGAAATAGACGCTGGATCAATTTCTATTGACAATCGGCAAGTCAACGACGTTGACGCCAAGGATCGCGACATCGCAATGGTATTCCAGTCGTACGCGCTATACCCCCACATGACAGTCGCTCAAAACTTGGCATTCAGCCTCAGTTTGCGCAAGTTCGGTCCAGAACCCATCAGAGAGCGCGTCCAAAATGCTGCCGATATCCTTGGGCTCTCGCCGCTCTTGCAAAGATACCCGCGGGAACTGTCGGGTGGGCAACGCCAGCGGGTGGCGATGGGCCGCGCCATTGTGCGAGACCCAAAAGTGTTCCTCTTTGACGAACCACTCTCCAACCTCGATGCCAAGCTGCGAGTGGCCATGCGTGCAGAGATCAAGGCCCTGCACCAGCGCCTGAAGACCACGACGATTTACGTGACCCATGATCAGGTTGAGGCCATGACCATGGCCGACCGCATTGTCGTGATGAACCGTGGTCAAATCGAACAGATTGGTTCTCCGCTTGAACTGTACGACCTGCCCTGTAATTTGTTCGTAGCCCAATTTATCGGCTCACCTGCAATGAATCTGATTCATGGCGAAGTTGTCATTCGCAATGCGCAGCCCTGGCTAGTCGCCAAGAATGGCGTCGAATGGCCATTGCCAAGACGTGGCCTTGAAGTCGGACAACCCTTGGCATACGGCATTCGGCCGGAAGACCTGCGCGTCGACACGGTATCGGGGGAGGGTGCCATAGATGCAAACGTGTTGGTGGTCGAGCCGACAGGAGCTCAGACCGAAATCGTGCTTGACGTGACTGGCGATCAACTGACGGTATCAGCAACCGGGAGGCCGTCCAGGAAGCCAGGTGAAGACGTCAAACTACATGTGGCCGTTGATGCGGTTCATTTGTTCGATGAGAGTACTGGTCAACGAATCAGCGAAAAGCAGGCAATGGCCTGATTCCATTTGTAGCTTGTTCTATTGGCTCAACTCGAACATGTCTGGAACTGAGTCTGGTCTCTATACTAAAACGAAGGCATCACTAAATGTTGCGCAGCAGATACGTAGCCATATGCGTCCCTTGACCATGAGACACCAACCTATTCAGCGCAGAAAGCTTTACCAAGACGTTGTCGAGCGATTGACGTCTCGTATTCGCGCCGGCGAATGGTCCCCGGGGGATGAGTTGCCTTCCGAGCATGAGTTGATGGAGCAATACGTGGTCGGGCGCCCAGCGATTCGTGAAGCATTGCAGGCGCTTGAGCGTTCGGGTATCGTCGAAATTAACCAGGGTGAAAAGGCAAGGGTCATTGTGCCCACAGCCAATCATTTGATGGAGCAAATTGAAGGCGGAGCCAAACATTTGCTTAACTCACAGCCCGACATGCTGGGTTACCTGAAGGACGCACGCCTGTTTCTGGAGACTGCGTTGACACGAATGGCTGCCGAGAAAGCCAGCGCACAAGACGTCGAAAAGTTGCGCGCGTGCGTGGACAATTATCGCGCTGCGGTGAGTGACCAGAAGCAACTCATGGCCTGCGATATGGCGATCCACTGCCAGATTGCAGCAATCAGTGGTAACCCCATCTATCCAGCTATGGTCGAATCCATATTTCGATGGGCTAGCGAATATTACCGTTCGATGGTGCGAAAGCCGGGTAGAGAGAATACATCGTTGATCGAACATGAAGCCATTTGCGAAGCCATTGCCTCCCATGATCCTGCCCGAGCCGAACAGGCGATGCGCGTGCACCTGACACGTGCCAACGACCTCTACAGGGCCACCGACAAGGCGGGAAACTGACTGGACCCTGCCAGAACCCAGCTTCGGCGTGCCCAGCCGGTGGTCCGCGGCAATTATCCTGGCCGGCGGCCCGGATAGTTGCCGCCAATCAATTGCTCCGTGGAGCACCGTCACCGAGTCCCCCTTGACCACAGTGACCACCGGCTTCCCGTATGGGAAGATCTGCAGCAAGGGCTCACAGTGGAGCGACGAGGCACACCTATTCGCGGCAATTCAAGCGCGAGGTTGTTGCCCAATGATTGGCGCCGGAGGCCTTGGTCTCGGCCGTGGCCATGAGTCACCGCAGCTATACCAACATCGTGCGCAAGTGGCTGCCCCGAATAGCCAATTTCGACCAACTGCTGGCGGCGGGCCTGCGGGTAGTGCTGGACCATTTCGGCCAACCGGACAAGGTGCTCGGCGTTGCAGACCCAGGCTTTGCGAATGTGTGCGGTTTGGGCGCGACCGGCCAAGTGTGGGTCAAGCTATCGGCACCCTACCGCATCGGCCATGCGCACGCGGCCAGCGCTGCCGCACGGCTGCTTGACGCTTTCGGCCCGTCGCGCCTGCTTTGGGCCAGCGACTGGCCTTTTACCGGCCATGAGGGGTCTGGCATCGACTACGGGACGACCTGCCGCTACCTCCATGATTGGTTGCCGGACGCCAATGACCGCATGCAAGTTGCGGAACGCACGCCGGCGGCGCTTTTCGGCTTTGCTCGGAAGCACACCGGCCGATGAAGGTCTGCCTGTTGGGTGCTGGCTACTACGCGCAGTTCCACCTGGCTGCGTGGTCGCGACTGCCGGGTGTCGAGGTGGTTGGCATCGCCGACCTGGATGCCATGCGAGCGCGCCTTGCTGTCGCGGCGTGGCCTGCCGCGAAAGTGTTCAGTGAGGCCCAAGACATGGTGCACGAGTGCAAGCCGGACCTTGTCGACATCATCACCCCCGAAGCGACCCATGGGCCTCTGGTCGGACTGCTTGCGGGCAAGGTGCGCACGTTGATGTGCCAGAAACCGATGGCGCCCACGCTGCAAGCGGCACGCGCCATGGTCGACGCCGCGCGGCAGGCAGGCACTGAATTGCTGATGCATGAAAACTTTCGCTTCCAGCCGTGGTTCCGCGAGGCGCGAGCCCTGCTGGACGAAGGCGCGTTGGGCGCGCCGCAGCAATTGACCTTTCGTTTTCGCCCCGGTGACGGGCGCGGGCCCGAGGCTTACCTGCAACGGCAACCTTACTTTCGGACCATGGAGAAGTTCCTTGTCCATGAAACTGTCGTCCACTATACGGATACCTTTCGCTACTTGCTGGGCGAGGTGCGCGCTGTCACCGCGCGCCTGCGGCGCGTCAATCCCGCAATCGCGGGCGAAGATGCGGGCATCGTCGTGTATGAGTTCACCTCGGGTGCGGTCGCCATCCTGGACGCCAACCGCGATCTGGAGCACGACGCCGCCGATCCGCGCTACACCCAGGGCAGCATGCTGCTGGAAGGCACGCTCGCCACCTGGCGGCTGGATGGCGCGGCGCGAACCTGGTTGCGTCGGCGCGGTGAAGCGAGCGAAACGCAACACGCCGCGTTCGGCCGGATCATACCCAACGGCGACAGCGTGTTCCATTACCTGACGGCGATAGTGCAAGCGCATGACGGCGCGGAGGAGTCGAACGCCGACATCGCGGCCAGTCGGGCGAGCGCCTATTTGAAAAACCTGGAAATAGAGGAGGCGATCTACAAGTCGGCATCCGAGAACCGAACCGTGACGCTTTAAGCTCCGGCCCTCAAGCGCTAAGCTGCACTGCGTCGCTCAGCACATGTACGACGCGCTGCGGAAATGGCACATTAATGCCGTGCGCCTGAAACGCCCGCCAGATGGCGAGGTTAATGTCGGAGCGCACATTGTTGATGCCATTTTCCGGATCGGCGATCCAGTAACCGAGCGTCAATTCCAACCCATCCGGCGCGAAATCGGTGAGCATCGCACCGGGTGCCGGACTTTTAAGCACGCGCGCTTGCGACAGCGCCGCCGCGATCATTAGCGAGCGCGCCTGTTCGACATCGCTCGCGTAATCAATCTGCAATTTCGTGCTGAACGAAACGCTGCGGCTTTCGAGCGACAGGTTCTCAACGCGGTTCACGATGAACATCTCGTTTGGCACCACGGATTCGCGCCCGTTCGCCGCGCGAACTACTGTGTAGCGCGTGTAGATGTTAGTGATCTGCCCTTCGAAGTTATCCACCTTCACGCTGTCGCCCACGCGAAAACTGCCTTCGAGCAGGATGGCAAAACCGCTCACATAATTCGCCGCAATCTTCTGCAAACCCAGGCCAAGGCCGACGCCCAACGCACCCCCAAAAACCGACAGCACCGTTAAATCAATCCCTACCGCGGCCAGCGCAATCAACAGCGCCAGCACAAACAGTGTCGCCCGCAAAAAGCGCGACAGCACGAGCCGCATGCTCATGTTGATGCCGGTCGCCATCAGCCGCGTCTCCAGCATCGACGACAGCCACAACGCGCCGAGCACAGTGACCGCAACCAGCATCAAGCCCTGCATCATCGTCAGCGCCGAGACATGCGTTTTGCCGAGCGGGATTATCACCGCTTCCAGCTCCTGCTCTATGAGCGGCAGCACGCCGGCCAGATGCATCACCAGCGTAAGCCAGATCACTCCACTGACGATGTTGATCATGTTGCGCACGGGCGAGGAATTCGGGAACAGGCCGCGCAAAACGCGCGCGATCAGCCGGATCACCACAAGCGACGCAAAGACGCGCACGGCGAACTGCGGCAGCGCGCCCGTCGTCGCGCCATACGGCGTCAGACGCAGCGCCATCAGAATCGCAGCGGTCACCAGCGGAAACGCTATGCCAACAATCGCGGCGCGCCACAACGCCTCTGATGGGGTCAGCGCTGGATCGCGACGGCGCGCCACCAGCGTGCCCACGAAGACCCCGATTGCCATCGCGAACAGCACAATCAACAGGCGCTGAACATCGCTGGCGTCGATGACTTCAAGCTCTTTTAGGATTTCCTGGAACGGGGTAAGCATCCGCCGATTATCTCGCGACCTAGAATCAGACTTCCACCGCAGACAAACAAAGCACCACGATGTCCATCCAGCCGTTCCACCTAGCCTTCCCAACGCACGACCTTAGCGCCGCGCGCAGCTTTTATCTCGACCTGCTCGGCTGCAAGGAAGGTCGCTCCAGCCCGCATTGGGTGGACTTCGACTTTTACGGCCACCAGATCGTCGCTCACCTCGCGCCCGAAGAATGCTCAATGGCGAAGACCTCAGAGGTCGACGGCGACAACGTCCCCTGCCGTCACTTCGGTGTCGTGCTTACGATGAAGCAGTGGCATGAACTCGCTGAGCGCCTGCAAGCCGCCCGCACCGAATTCATCATCGAACCGCACATTCGCTTCAAAGGCGAACCTGGCGAACAAGCCACCATGTTCTTCCTCGACCCGTCGGGCAACGCCATCGAGTTCAAGGCGTTTGAACATATTGAGAATTTGTTCGCGAAGTAACCGGTTCTTACATCCGCCTACTGCGACCGATGCACTATAAAATTGCATCGTTGCAAGCGCTGGAAATTGCTTGGCGAACGCTCGAGAAAGACTTGCCATCGCTGCGTGCGTAGCTGGCGGGTTTATTGACGCCGTAGCGCGATGAATTCCGCCTTCCCGAGCCTCACGAACATTCAACCCATCGCAAACGACACCGACTACGCCGCCGCACTGGCCCGCGTTTCGCCGCTTGTTGATCTCGACCCCGCGCCGGACACGCCCGAGTTTGACGAGCTGAAGTGCTCACCACGCTGATTGAGGCCTATGAGCCTACGCACCACCCGACAGGCGCACCAGAGAGCCCATCGCCGCCCTCAAATTCCACATGGAAGCACGCGGGCTCATGCCGAAGGACTTGCAGACCATGATCGGCAACTTGAACCGCGTATACGAGGCGTAGAACGGCAAACGTACCTCGTGACAACTGACGCTTTGATTTACACCCGCATTGCCCTCGGTATCACTGGCGACGCGGTTATCGGCGGCATTACCTTTGCAGCGAACGCCTCGCGCAACATCTGGCCGCTGATACGCAACTATCTTGTGACCCAGTGCGAGTTGTCGCCGGTGCAGTAGCTGCGATGTAGAAGCGGCGTTGCCGCTACCTACTTTCCGCCCTGACCACTTCAATGTTGGACAGCGCACAGACTGCGCGATCAGGCGAAAGCATCATTCGCCTTATAGAGAAACGCGCCGTAACGAAAACGATCAACGCGAGCCTTAATGAGAAGCAGCATCACGCAACTGTCGAGCAAACGGGTTTGTGTTGAAGCGGCGTACTGCGACATTCCATTGATTGAGGAACGATCCATGCCCAAGTGCGACACCTGCGGAAATAACTACGACAAATCTTTTCAGGTCGTGGCTGACGGCAAGAGCTATACGTTTGACAGCTTCGAATGCGCGATTCAGTCACTGGCCCCAACTTGCGCGCAATGCGGCGTGCGCATCATTGGCCACGGCCTGGAAAGCGGTGCCCGGATGTTTTGTTGTGACCACTGCGCGACCGCGGTGGGTGTGACGGAACTACGTGACCGCTCCTGAGCGCCACGTTTTATTAACGACAGAAATGAGGAGATAAATATGCAAACACTTAAAGATTTGATGAGCCGCGACGTCAGGG
>Ga0209181_10003613_pt1 | contig 23665 bp, 35 predicted proteins | sample MAT05_FD_187208 | JGI IMG/M metagenome (GOLD analysis project Ga0209181, IMG submission 187208) | Freshwater microbial communities from Lake Fryxell liftoff mats and glacier meltwater in Antarctica - MAT-05 (SPAdes) (version 2) | ecosystem: Environmental > Aquatic > Freshwater > Ice > Liftoff...
TTGCCGTCAGCATATCTGCATTCACACCCAACTTAACCAACTGATCTTTCACCGCATTCGCCCGGTCTTGTGACAGAGTTGTATTGAAATTAGGATCGCCTGTGTTATCAGTATGTCCGCCAATTTCAATTTTCGTTCCAGCGGGCATTGCTTTAATGGCTTCAGCGTCCTGATCCATCACATTCAGACTGTCGGCTGTAATGGTAGCACTTCCCGTTTCAAAGTTGATGTTGCTTAAGTTCAAAGACTTCAAGGGGTCTACTTCAGCAACAGGCAATGGTGTTACCGTAGGCGATGCTGAAACAGCAGGCGATGCAGGAACAACAGGAGTCGTAACTGCGGGTGCAACAGCCGTCTGTTCAACAGGCTTACGACCCAAGAACTGAGAAAATAACCAGCCCAAAAGTCCTAGTAAAACTAAGGGCAGCAGCCACTTCCACCAGCCACCACCTTCGGTGCGAACTGGAGTAACAGGTGGGCGATCGATTACCGCTGCACCCGATCGCCGGGACGTTTCTACACCAGGATCGGGATAGTTTGCAGTGAGGTTGCGATCCGTATCGCTATCTGTGAAGCTGCTTGTGGTGGTAGCCGCTAACCCAGATAAACCAGCGGGCAGGTAAGCACTTGCCCAAGCAGGAATGGCACTGGGGATTGCGCCATCGGGCGTCAGGAAATCAATAATTTTGGGCAGCATAAATGCTATGGCAGGAGCTGCTGCGGCGACGGGTAGTCCTGCTGAAGCCGCTAGCCGACTCAGCGTATCTCCGCCTAAAACTTGTTCGAGCTGATTGGATGAAACCGGGTTGTTATCACCATGTCCCATCCAAGATGTGACTAAATTTCCTAAACCTGCGTCTTGAAAGCGGCTAAAAAATCCGGCAATGCCGCCATTTTGTGGATTAACAATTAGCGATAGGAGACTTGAGAACAGGGGAGATGCACCATTACCCAAGTTGAACCTTTCTGTGGCTTCTCTAAGAAGTGGATCAATGAGATTCATTTAGCCTGACCTCCAGGGTTCGATCTTGTGTTGGAAATTTTAGGTAATAAATACCACCCCATATTGGTACCAGACTTTTGAATGTTTTGGATATTTTCTTAGAATTTATTTATTTTTCTGTTGATAACGGGAGAATTTAGCGGTAGGGGCAAAGCATTTGAACTTAAATTTAGGCTGCGTTTCCAGAATATTGATGCAAATGCTTCGCCCCTACAAAATGTTCGCTCATGAATACAAAGAATTATTAACTAGATTGTGAGTAATGAACGGATTAATAAATAGTTAACGAGCGGTAGTCTGCAAAACTATCGCTCGTTAATAAGATGCCAATTGCTTGATAATTTTGTAGAGTCACCCTACTTTTACGCGGGATAAATTCTGAGCCGTCGATTCGGTTCCTCCCCAAAACTTGATGATTTCAAGCGATAGTGCTCCACTAGTTCATGCTGCATCTTGCGAACCTGGGGCGATCGCGGCAATAACTCTACAGGCTGCCCCTTAGGAATTACAATCTGCTCGACTGCCAGCCGCGCTTCTTCTAACGCCTCAATCTCGTTATCATCGCCATTGCGAGAAAACAAACTGATGTTGATCGGCTCATCTTCACCGGCAACATCCATATGCAGCATTCGCTGGAGGGCACGAATAATCTGGGGCACACTATTGGACTTAACTGCGTGAATAGGAACCTGACGGTTCTGGGCTAAGTGACGCAGCTTGGAATGGTTCTTAAGATGCGATCGCAACGCCAAAACTGCATCAGCATCATCAATATCTTTCGTTAGCATGACCGGCAGATTTAACGCTCGAATGACCTGATCTAACTGATGACGACTAACGGCATAGGGATAGACGTGCAATGGCAAGTCTTCACCATTAGCTCCTCGGGTAGTGCCTACTTCATCAAATTGGGGAGTGAAGTTAAGGGAGTCATTGAGGAGTTGATCAAACTGTTGTAACTCAGACTGGCGATCGAAGGAGCGATCGGGCTGACGCTCTAAAAAAGATTGAGAGGCGCTAGAGTCTGTACCTAAATCGTTACGACGATAGGAAGAGAGCGGCGTCATTTGTCCTGAAGTCCGCCAGCCGCCAGCGCGGGTGCGACTACTAGGCTGCAAAGCAGCAGCACCCGTCGATGAGGGTCTGTTGGGCGGATGAGGAGCATCGGGAAACTCATGGGTAATGATCGTTTTACCCTTCTCGTTAACTGCTCTGACTTGGGGGTTGGGTTGCCGTCCTCGGAGCAGACTATCGACCGTTTCTGAAACGTCCTCGTGAATCACCCATTTTTGTTGCTCTAGCATCTCTACAGCAATGTCAAATGTCGGAGGAGCTTTGCGTTCTAAGACGCTCTTTTGGCTACCCCGACGACGAGCTTCATCATCGCCTAAGGTGACCGATTGAATGCCGCCCACCAGATCGGACAACGTCGGATTTTTGATCAGGTTTTCAATCCGGTTGCCATGGGCAGTGCCGACGAGTTGGACACCGCGTTCGGCGATCGTTCGGGCTGCCAAAGCCTCTAGCTCTGTACCAATTTCATCAATGACGATAACTTCCGGCATGTGATTTTCTACCGCTTCAATCATCACCTGATGCTGAAGTTCGGGTCTGGCTACCTGCATTCGCCGGGCACGCCCGATCGCTGGATGGGGAATATCGCCATCTCCAGCAATTTCGTTAGACGTGTCAATAATCACGACGCGCTTGCCCAAGTCATCGGCTAAAACCCTGGCAATCTCTCGAAGCGCCGTCGTCTTACCCACACCCGGACGACCCAGCATGAGAATCGATCGCCCTGTTTCTACCAAGTCTCTAATCATGCTAATGGTGCCAAAAATGGCGCGACCCACTCGGCACGTTAAACCAATCACATCACCGGCCCGGTTGCGCATAGCGCTAATGCGGTGCAAGGTACGCTCAATGCCAGCGCGATTATCGCCGCTGAACATGCCGACTCGCTCAATGCAGTAATCCAAGTCGGCACGGGTCACAGGCGTTGCCGCCAGATATTCCGTTTCACCGGGAAAGCGTGCTTCTGGCAAGCGCCCTAAATCCAGCACAATCTCGACCAGTTTTTCGCGTTTAGGATGCTGCTTAAGCTGGTGACAAAGTTCGTCGGGCAATATTTCTAAAAGCTGATCCAAATCATCTGTAACTAAAAAGTCTGTGGTGTCAGTCTCTTGAGTCATTTTTATTTCAGACTCAGAAGGCTGATCAAGTTCGTCGAAAGAATTAGCAGCGTTGAGTGTCATGTGGAGTAAGGTCAAGGTTCCTGATGGCAGCAGACGGTGGTCGGTCTTCTGAATGGGGGTCGGAATCTTAGTTTATTGAGTGATTCCAGCCAGAGGCAAAACTTCTGGAATAACGGGTTTTAATGGCATAGTTTTCAAAGGTGAAATTAGGGTGTGGGCAAGGTGAACGCATTCCCAAAGTAGATCTGGGAAGTCTTCAAGACGGGTGGATGAATGAATGGATTGATGAATCGGTAGATGCTTGGGTAGATGCGCGGGCGGATGCCTTGATGCACCCTCCAGTCGATCCAAAACTGGAGACAGTAAAGCCCGAGCATAGCTGCCGTAGGCAATCCCGGCGATCGCCCTCCTATTGCCCGATGCTCGTAATAGTCCTTGCATCCTCAGCTTTTTAACGGTGTGGTTATTCGTTCCACCTGCAAGCTGCACATACCCTGGTAATTCAGCAGCCAAAACTTTCTGTCCTAGCTTTACGGCTGCCCGAGTTGCACCGTCGCCAATATCACCGCTCATGGGTCTACCATCGGTCTGCCAAACTAGCGCACAAGGGAGCGGAGAAATCAGGTTATAAAGTACCTTTAGATAATCAATCAATCCTTCGCCATCAGGGCAGCTAATAGCGATGAGTTTAAGCCTAGAGGTGTGAGGGGCGATCGCCTCCCACAGTTTTGCAAAGTCTTCTAGCCGTCCTACTTGAGTATGAATTTCTACAGCATCAACCCCAGTCAAAACTAGAGGTGCGATCGCCGCTGGTGTCAATCGATGCGATCGCGTTTCAATGATTTCAATGGGGCAAATGGGCAAGCAGCGTCCACACCCGTAGCAACGACTGTTAATAACGCCCGAAAATCCATTAGGGTCAAAGGCGATCGCCCGAGCTGGGCAAATCGACTCACAGGGACGCGGGCAGTCTGAAGGGCAAGAAGTTGGATCAAATTCGGCTTTGCGAAAATGAGGATCTTCACCATCATTAAGGCTGACCATTAACCAAGGGGAGATGTGGCGAAAGCCACGAGATGAAGCTTCACCTGCAAAATTGCCAGCCGTTTGTAGCGCTTCACGGGCGGCAAAAATGACTGCGGGATCAGCAGCGACATCAATACAGTCAGCACCTGCCAGAGCATAGGCTAGGGTCAAACTTCGGATTGCCGGGAGGTTTTGGAAGCTAGCTCCGCAAATGAGCTTGAACCAATGACCTTCCCTTAGAGCTTGCAAGGGATAAAGTAAATTAGTCACTCCTTCATAATAAAGGGTTCTTTTAGAAAAGACGATGACCTAGACTACAGTTCGTTAAAAAGCGAAACATAAGTGGCAGCTTTGATCCCCAATAAAATTTTGGCAAGGCGAGGCAATCAAGGTACTTTTTAAGAAGTGACTGTTTTGCTCTCTATGCTGCCATCAAGAACTCACTTAAAGGCTTCCAGTTAAAGCTGCGATCGCCCCCCATCTCCACTACAACCTTAATTCTGGGTTCCAGGGTTGGCAGCGCAATCAAAAACTGAAGCTCCTGCTGCGACAACACGCCGCCTTCCAATAGCCAGATCACCAGTCCTTTCGACTTTGGCGGCAACGTCTCCAACTGATATTTAGCAGCAGGCGGCAAGAAATAGGTGTATCCAACTTCGCCTTCTTTTCCCGTATTCTTTTTACCCAAGTGGGGAGGACGAACCCCATGTACTCCTAATAGATAGGCTCCTAAATCACCCAACCCACGCGCACTGATGTGCATCATGCCATAGCCGGCAGCCCGCACCCGACGTTGATAGCGCCCCTCAGCGCCGCCTTCAAGGGGAATCGTGATTCCGACTGCGCTGGAGGTTTCCAGAGCTTTAATAAACGGTTTACCAGTGGTGATCAGCGCCATAAGTCCTGTTTCCTTGCCTGTGTGTTCGCGTCAGCCTTAGCTGATTATAGTGAGGTGGCGATCGCACTTCAACCCACTTCGGTTGCTCTTTTGGCAATCGACCAATAGCGTCCTCTTATCAATAGCGTCCTCTTATCAATTAAGATTGCCGCCCATTGTGCAGTCAAAATCTATGACCAACTCAAAATCTACGACTAACTGAAGCGTGCAAACGACCCGACCTTAGAAAACGTAGAGCAGTGTCCTACAAAACAGATTTAATGAATGTAGTAGACAACTTCACTTTTATTGCTTATCATTGGTAGCTGTTGCCGAAATAAGGCGATCGGGTTATCCAGCGTTAACATTGGTGAAGCGCTTGAAATCAACCCACGTCCATAGGGATACTGAGCAGTTTACTGTTCAAGTCCTGGCACATCCAGGCTGAAGCGAACAAGATTTTTTTGAAACTCTTCGAGCCTGCTTGAGATATTGCAAAGGCTTGACGCATCTTTCTTGCCGTAAGGTAAGAAAGCTTGTGTTGAGTCTCTGCTTTAACCCAACTGGAGATCAACAGATCAGTGTGCTCTAGATAGAGTACAAATGCTGGTCTGCTCCAATGCACCGTGTAAAACAGGGGAGACGTACTGTGTCCGTTGGTATTCTAGGCACAAAACTTGGCATGACCCAGATATTCAACGAGGCAGGACTCGCAATTCCTGTCACCGTTGTTCAAGCAGGGCCATGTACAGTTACACAAATTAAGACCGCGCAAACTGATGGCTATACAGCTATTCAGCTCGGGTTTCGTGAAACCAGGGTCAAATCACTAACTAAGCCTGAGTTAGGTCATTTGGCGAAGTCGGGTGCGGCACCGTTGCGGCACTTGCAAGAGTATCGCCTTGGCGACACTGCCCTGTACGAACTGGGTCAGGAAGTGAAGGCAGATGCGTTTGAGGCGGGTCAGCTCGTTGATGTAGTCGGCACCAGTATTGGTAAAGGCTTTGCGGGCTACCAGAAACGTCATAACTTCAAACGAGGTCCTATGTCTCACGGTTCTAAGAACCACAGGCAACCTGGTTCTACAGGGGCAGGCACCACGCCAGGTCGGGTTTATCCTGGTAAGCGGATGGCGGGGCAGATGGGCAACGTCCGAGTTACGGTTCGGAAGTTGACTGTCATTCGAGTGGATGCAGAACGCAACTTGATCTTGATTAAGGGTGCAGTTCCGGGTAAACCCGGCGCATTGCTAAACATTCTGCCTGCAACGATTGTTGGAAAGTAGCGGGAGCGGAGGAACAGTGCAATGGTTGATTGCAAAGTAAAGGATTGGGATGGCAACGACAGCGGTACAGCTTCGCTGGAGCTGAAAGTTGCTAAAGAGGAAACCGCTTCCCACGTCGTTCATCGGGCGTTGGTTCGTCAAATGAATAACTCGCGTCAGGGAACGGTTTCGACCAAAACCCGAGCCGAGGTTAGAGGTGGTGGTCGCAAACCTTGGCGGCAGAAGGGAACAGGACGCGCTCGTGCGGGTTCTAGTCGGTCTCCGCTATGGCGAGGTGGTGGAGTCATCTTTGGTCCTAAGCCTAGAGATTTCTCAGTCAAAATGAACCGCAAAGAGCGGCAGTTGGCATTACGAACGGCATTCTATGGTCGGGTGGAAGATTTGGTAGTAGTCGCAGATTTTGCGAATCAACTCTCTCGTCCTAAGACTAAAGATTTGCTTTCAGCGATGTCCCGCTGGGGCGTTGAGCCAGATTCTAAGGTGCTGCTGATTGTTGCTGAACGCAACGAGAATGTGTATCTATCGAGCCGCAATATTGCTAAGCTGCGCATGATTTCTGCCTCGAACTTAAATGTCTTTGACATTCTGGCGGCAGACAAGATTGTGGCTACTGATGCGGCGATCGCAAAAATCCAGGAGGTGTACGGTGGCCAAGTTTGATCCTCGCAATCTTCCAGATTTAGTGCGTCGTCCTCTGGTAACAGAAAAGGCGACCCTGCTTTTGGAACAAAACAAGTACACCTTCGAAGTTGCTCCCAAAGCAACTAAGCCGCAAATTAAAGCGGCGATCGAAGAACTGTTTGAAGTCAAGGTTGTTGATGTCAATACCCAGACTCCTCCTAAAAAGGATCGTCGGGTGGGCAAGTTTTTGGGACACCGCGCTCAGTACAAACGAGCTGTTGTTACCTTGGCATCAGGGGATTCAATCACCCTGTTCCCTGAAGTCTAGAATTCTTTGAGAGCTTGAGATTATGGGTATTCGTTCTTTCAAACCTTATACACCCGGCACCCGGCAGCGCGTCGTCTCGGATTTCTCTGAGATTACTAAAACTGAGCCAGAGAAGTCATTAACTTTTTCGGTTCACAGCCCAAAGGGTCGTAATAACCGAGGTGTCATCACCTGTCGTCATCGAGGCGGTGGACACAAGCAGTTGTATCGGATGGTAGATTTCCGCCGAAACAAGCACAATATCCCCGCTAAAGTAGCCGCTATTGAATATGACCCTAACCGGAATGCTCGATTGGCATTGTTATTTTACCGCGATGGTGAGAAGCGTTACATCTTGCATCCCGCCAATTTGGCAGTTGGGTCGATCATTATTTCGGGTCCTGACTCGCCCTTTGAGGTTGGAAATGCGCTACCCCTAGGCAATATGCCTTTAGGTACGACGGTTCACAACGTTGAGCTAGTTGCAGGCAAAGGTGGACAGATCGTTCGAGCAGCGGGAACTTCTGCTCAGGTGGTCGCAAAAGAGGGCGATTACGTCACTCTGCGGTTGCCTTCTACAGAAGTTCGTCTCGTCCGCAAAGAATGCTATGCCACCATTGGTCAAGTCGGCAATGGTGACGTTCGCAACACTAGCTTTGGTAAAGCCGGACGCAAGCGCTGGAAAGGTCGTAGACCTCAGGTTCGAGGCAGCGTCATGAACCCTGTGGATCACCCGCATGGTGGTGGTGAAGGACGTGCGCCCATTGGTCGTCCTGGTCCTGTTACTCCTTGGGGTAAGCCAACGTTGGGCTACAAGACTCGGAAGAAGAAGAAACTGAGCAGTCGGTTAATTGTTCGCCGTCGTCGTCGTACCTCCAAGCGGGGTAGAGGCGGACGGGAGTCTTAGGGTTGTTTTTCTGTATGTGAGTTGAAATTATGTCTCGCTCTCTTAAAAAAGGTCCGTTTGTTGCAGACCATTTGCTTAGCAAAGTAGAAGCGCTCAATAATAAGGGCGAAAAGCAATTGATCAAAACCTGGTCAAGAGCCTCTACAATTTTGCCTCAAATGATTGGGCACACCATCGCCGTTCACAACGGTCGGCAGCATGTGCCCGTCTACGTGACCGAGCAAATGGTAGGTCATAAATTGGGGGAATTCGCCCCCACCCGCACCTTCCGGGGTCACGCGAAAAGCGACAAGAAGGCACGTCGATAGGAAGCCGCTAGGAGAAAACGATGGCTCTTGCAAATGGAGAAGTTAAAGCGGTCGCTCGCTTCATTCGGATGTCGCCCCACAAGGTGCGTCGAGTCCTGGATCAAATTCGGGGGCGTTCTTATCGGGAATCACTAATCATTTTGGAATTCATGCCTTATCGGGCTTGTGAACCCATTTTGAAAGTGCTCCGGTCAGCGGTGGCGAACGCCGAGCACAACGAAGGGTATACCCCAGCAGATTTGGTGGTTGCTCAAGCATTTGCGGATCAAGGTCCCGTGCTGAAGCGCTTCCGCCCTCGTGCTCAAGGTCGGGCATATCAAATTCGTAAGCCGACTTGTCACATCACGATTACCGTTGCCCCAGGCGCGGACGCATAATCGCACCATATTATTGATCTCAGAGGACGCACCGTGGGACAGAAAATTCATCCAGTCGGTTTCAGGCTCGGCATTACCCAAGAGCATCGCTCTCGTTGGTTTGCCGATTCCGACCGCTATCCAAAACTTCTCCAAGAAGATTACACCATCCGGAACTTCATTGAGAAGAATCCTTACAAGCTGAAAAGCTTAGATAGCCCTGGTATTTCCCAGGTGCGAATTGAGCGCAAAGCTGATCAAATCGATCTTGAAGTTCACACGGCGCGTCCTGGCGTTGTCGTAGGGCGTGGCGGTCAAGGCATTGAAGAATTGAGAGTTGGCTTGCAAAAAGCCTTAGGCGATACCGAACGGCAAATCCGCATTAACGTCGTTGAAGTGGCGCGAGTGGATGCTGATTCTGGTTTGATTGCTGAGTATGTCGGGCAGCAGCTTGAACGTCGGGTTTCTTTCCGTCGGGTGGTTCGCCAGGCAATTCAACGGGCGCAGCGGGCTGGCATTGAAGGCATCAAGATTCAGGTTAGTGGACGACTCAATGGAGCAGAAATTGCTCGGACTGAGTACACCCGAGAAGGCAAAGTGCCTCTCCATACCCTAAGAGCCGACATTGATTACGCTTATCGCACGGCTCAGACCATCTATGGGATTTTGGGCATTAAGGTTTGGGTGTTCAAGGGAGAGATCATTCCGGGTCAGGAAATTGAAGCTCAACCCGCTAACGCTCAACCCCGTCGTCGGCAACAGCAGCAACGCCGTCGTCAGCAGTACGAAGACCGCTCTAACGAGGGATAGAGATATGTTAAGTCCTAAAAGAACAAAGTTTCGGAAACAGCATCGCGGTCGGATGCGCGGTATGGCAACCGCTGGCAACAAGGTAGATTTTGGCGATTTTGCACTGCAAGCGTTAGAACCTTCTTGGATCACGGCTCGTCAGATTGAAGCTAGTCGGCGTGCCATGACTCGCTACATTCGGCGGGGCGGCAAGATTTGGATTCGGATTTTCCCGGATAAGTCGGTGACGATGCGTCCTGCTGAAACCCGAATGGGTTCCGGTAAAGGTAATCCTGAATTCTGGGTGGCTGTCGTTAAGCCGGGTCGAGTGATGTTTGAAATTGGCGGCGTGCCAGAAGAGACAGCTCGTGAGGCAATGCGGTTGGCATCATTCAAACTGCCAATTAAGACCAAGTTTATTAGTCGCCCTGCGGAAGGAGAATTTTAATTATGCCTCTACCCAAGGTTGACGAGGTTAAAGGTTTGAGCGATCAAGAGCTGAGCGATCAAATCACGACGGTGAAGAAGGAATTATTCCAACTGCGCTTTCAGAAAGCGACCCGTCAGATGGATAAGCCCCATCAATTCAAGCACAAGCGCCATCGTCTGGCTCAACTGATGACCATTGAACGACAGCGCCAATTAGCGGCTTCCGCCAGTCCAGAGGAGTAGGCTTTATGGCAGTCAAAGAGAGAGTCGGCTTAGTAGTAAGCGACAAAATGCAGAAAACGGTGGTGGTGGCGATCGAAAACCGTGCGCCGCACCCGAAGTACAAAAAGATCATGGTTCGCACTAAGCGATACAAGGTTCATGACGAAGAAGACAAGTGTCAGGTGGGCGATCGCGTCCGCATTCAAGAGACTCGTCCTCTCAGCCGCACTAAGCGCTGGGCGGTGATTGAGATTCTCGGCAATGCCCCCGACGTTTAAGAGTCACATATTTCCGAGAACTAGGGGAACAAGGCGATGATTCAACAGGAAAGTTATTTAAATGTGGCGGATAACAGCGGTGCTCGTAAGCTGATGTGTATCCGTGTGCTAGGTGGCAACCGCCGCTATGCCGGAGTAGGCGATGTAATTGTTGCCGTAGTGAAGGATGCAATTCCTAACATGGCGGTGAAAAAATCTGACGTAGTGCGGGCAGTCGTAGTTCGCACGCGTAAGGGATTGCGTCGAGATAGCGGTATGAGCATTCGATTTGATGACAATGCCGCCGTCATTATTAACCCAGATGGAAACCCCAAGGGAACGCGCGTATTTGGTCCCGTTGCGCGGGAACTGCGCGACAAAAACTTTACCAAAATTGTATCTCTGGCTCCGGAGGTGCTGTGATGCCAAAACAAACTAAAAAAATTCCTCAACGCACAACCATCCATGTCAAAAAAGGCGATACCGTTCAGGTTATCTCTGGCAGGGATAAAGGCACCATTGGCGAAGTCTTGAAGACCTATCCCGCCAACAGCAAAGTGCTGGTGAAAGGGGTCAATATCAAGACTAAGCACGTTAAGCCTCAGCAAGAAGGGGAGTCTGGTCAGATCACGACCACTGAATTTCCTATTCATAGCTCTAATGTCATGGTGTATTCCACTCAACAAAAGATCGCTAGCCGCATCTGTTACACCGTCAATGCTGATGGTCGTAAAGTGCGGATGCTGAAGAAAACGGGTGAGATCATTGATTAAGTCATTCTTCCCTGACAAAGTCCAGGGATATTCAAGGATAAACAGATGAACGATTCACTTAAAGCGCTCTATCTGGAAAAAGTTGTTCCTAAGTTAATGGAACAATTCCAGTATCAAAACACTCATCAAGTGCCCAAGGTTATCAAGATAACCATGAACCGAGGTTTGGGAGAGGCAGCCCAAAACGCTAAGGCATTGGAAGCATCGCTCAATGAGATTAGCGTGATTACGGGACAAAAGCCTGTCGTGACACGCGCGAAGAAGGCGATCGCCGGATTCAAAATTCGTCAAGGAATGCCTGTAGGCATTATGGTGACATTGCGTGCCGACCGGATGTACTCATTTCTCAATCGCCTCATCAACCTGTCGCTTCCTCGGATTCGAGATTTTCGGGGCATCAGCCCTAAGAGCTTTGACGGTCGTGGAAACTACACACTGGGCTTGCGCGAACAGTTGATTTTTCCCGAAGTCGAATACGACTCCGTAGACCAAATCCGAGGCATGGACATCTCCATCATCACGACTGCCCAAACCGATGAAGAGGGTCGAGCCTTGCTCAAAGAACTAGGAATGCCCTTCCGGGATACCTGAGGCATATCTTCACAAAGAGGAAACTATGGCGGCTAACGATACAATTGCAGATATGCTGACGCGCATCCGGAACGCGGGTTTGGCGCGGCATCAAACGACAAACATTCCATCCACCAAAATGACCCGCAGCATTGCGGCAGTTCTGCAAAACGAAGGCTTTATCGAAAGCTTCTCTGAAACAGAAGACGGCGTGAAGCGGACATTGGTGGTGGCACTAAAATACAAAGGTAAGGCTCGTCGCCCTTTGATTACCACCCTGAAGCGGGTGAGCAAGCCCGGACTGCGGGTTTATTCCAACCGTAAAGAACTCCCCCGAGTTTTAGGCGGCATTGGAATTGCCATCATTTCGACATCCAGCGGCATTATGACCGACCGCGATGCTCGGCGGCAAGGGTTAGGGGGCGAAGTCCTCTGTTATGTCTGGTAGGGCATAAAAAAGAATTCAGTTGTCCAGGAGAAACGATCATGTCTCGTATTGGTAAGCGCCCTATCCCTGTTCCCCCCAAAGTGACCGTCACGATTACCGGTCAGCACGTTGCTGTGAAAGGACCAAAAGGTGAGCTATCGCGCACCCTGCCTCCCGAAGTAGAGGCTGTCCAGGAAGGAGATACTGTTCTGGTGAATCGCCGGAATGAGTCCCGACCTGCAAGGCAACGGCATGGACTGTGCCGCACCCTCGTCGCCAACATGGTGGAAGGAGTTTCTCAGGGCTTTCAGAAGCGTCTAGAAATTCAGGGTGTGGGTTATCGTGCTCAGGTTCAAGGACGGAATTTGGTGCTGAACGTGGGTTACAGCAATCCCGTTCAAATCGAACCACCCGATGGAATTCAGGTGGCAGTTGAAAATAACACTAACGTCATTGTTAGCGGCATTGACAAAGAAATTGTCGGCAATACGACTGCCCAAATTCGGGCAGTGCGTCCACCTGAGCCTTACAAAGGCAAAGGCATTCGCTATGCCGGAGAAGTAGTCAGACGTAAAGCTGGTAAGGCAGGGAAGAAATAGTTATGAAAATGACGCGCAAGGAATCAACTCGTCGCCGTCACGCTCGCGTTCGCAAAGACGTGACTGGCACGACAGAGCGCCCTCGGCTAGCCGTTTATCGTTCCAACCAGCATATCTACGCCCAAGTTATCGATGACACGAACCATCACACGATGGCTTCAGCTTCGACCTTGGAAGCAGACCTAAAGAAAGTGCTGGATTCAGCGAACAACTGCGATGCTTCGGCGCAGGTGGGCAAGTTGTTGGCAGAACGGGCGATCGCCCAGGGCATCAAGCGAGTGGTGTTCGATCGGGGGGGCAACCTCTACCACGGTCGGGTTAAGGCATTGGCAGACGCAGCCCGTGAAGGCGGACTAGACTTCTAGGAGAAAGAATATGGCTTCTAATAAAGGTGGCGGTAAGAAAGGCGCTCGCGCTAAGGAAAAAGAGTCCGACTGGCAAGAGCGTGTCGTTCAAATTAAGCGGGTCACGAAGGTCGTTAAGGGCGGTAAGAAGCTGAGCTTTCGGGCAGTTGTGATCGTTGGTAATGAACGTGGTCAGGTCGGTGTGGGTGTGGGTAAAGCGAGTGATGTCATTGGTGCGGTCAAGAAAGGTGTTGCTGATGGCAAGAAACATCTTGTTGAGGTGCCTTTGACTAAGTCGAATTCTATTCCCCATCCCGTTAACGGCAATGGCGGTGGCGCAAAAGTTATGATGCGTCCTGCTGCACCCGGTACCGGCGTTATTGCGGGCGGTGCAGTTCGGATGGTTCTAGAACTCGCTGGCATCCGTAACATTTTGGCGAAACAGTTGGGTTCGGGTAATCCACTCAACAATGCGAGAGCCGCAGCGAATGCTTTAGCCTCCTTGCGCACCTTCTCAGAAGTGGCTGAAGAGCGGGGTATTCCAGTTGAGAACCTCTATGCTTAGGACTAACTAGCTTTAGATCTAGTTAGCAAAACTCACGAGCTTTTATTGGATAAAACTATGAGATTAGAAGACGCTTTACCCCAAAAGGGTTCTCAAAAACGTAAGACTCGCAAGGGTCGGGGCATTGCTGCTGGACAAGGCGCAAGCTGTGGATTCGGAATGAGAGGTCAAAAGTCTCGATCGGGTAGCGGCACTCGTCCTGGCTTTGAAGGGGGGCAAATGCCTCTCTATCGTCGTATTCCAAAGCTGAAACATTTTCCTTTGATCAATCGGAAGCAATTCACGATTATCAATGTCAAAGATTTAGCAGGATTGGCAGCTAATAGTGAAGTGACTCTATCTTCCTTAATGGAGGTGGGCATTATTACTTCTGATGATGGTCCTCTGAAAATTTTGGGAACGGGCGAGATCGCAGTAGCTTTGGATGTGAAAGCGATCGCTTTCACTAAATCTGCTCGCATTAAAATTGAAGCTGCAGGTGGAAGTTGTGGTGCGCCGGATCAGTAGCGCTGGCGATCGACCTTGTTGAGTCGGAATTCCGCGATATAAAATATATAGAGTACTGAATCTATCCGTGCCACTGCCATTACGCATAGAGGGAAACCCGCATGGTTGTTAATCGAGATAAAGCTCCATCTGCACAAGAGACATTTGTGCAGATGGCTCAGGCAGCCGGACTCCGAGGTCGGCTGCTTGTTACTATTGGTCTACTTATTTTGGTTCGTCTCGGCATCTATCTACCCATTCCTGGGATTGATCGAGTTGCTTTTCAATCTGCGCTTCAAGGCAGTGGATTGGGTAGTTTGGTCAGTTTTCTAGATGTGTTGGCAGGGGGCGGTATTTCAGCACTGGGCATTTTCGCGCTAGGCATTTTACCTTACATTAACGCCTCCATCATCATTCAGTTGATGACCGCTGCCGTTCCACAATTAGAAGATTTGCAGAAGAACGAAGGGGAAGCCGGACGACGCAAAATCTCCCAAATTACCCGTTTCGTGGCGCTAGGTTGGGCAATCCTCAACAGCGTTATGATTACGACCTTGTTGGTCAATCTCAAGGCGCTAAGTCCTGAGTTTGCGCCGATCGCCGAAACTGTCATCGCCCTAACCGCAGGCTCCATGTTTGTGATGTGGATTAGCGAGGTGATTACAGAGCGCGGCATCGGCAACGGTGCATCGCTGCTGATCTTTGTCAGCATTGTTTCTACCTTACCAAAATCTTTAGGTCAAACCCTAGAACTAGCGCAGAGTGGCGATAGCAGCATTGTGGGAAGGGTTATTATCCTACTCGTCGTTTTCCTGGTAATGATTGTTAGTATCGTCTTCGTGCAAGAAGGAACCCGGCGTATTCCAATCATCTCTGCTCGTCGCCAAGTTGGTAAGCGCACCTATCAGGAAAAAAGCAGCTACCTTCCCCTTCGGCTTAACCAGGGTGGAGTCATGCCCATTATTTTTGCTAGCGCAATGTTGTCATTGCCTTTTGCTTTGGGTCAAGCGTTCTCCAGTAATCAAATTATTGCTTCGGTCATCAGCTATATTCAACCTGGTACGTGGCTTTATCCATTACTGCAAATGGTGCTGATCGTATTTTTCAGCTATTTCTATTCTTCGCTAATTGTTAATCCTGTCGATATGTCGCAAAACCTGAAAAAAATGGGTGCGAGCATCCCAGGGATTCGTCCAGGAAAAGCAACCAGTGAGTATATTGGGCGGGTGTTAAATCGTCTGACCTTTTTAGGAGCAGGCTTCCTCGGTTTAGTAGCAATTTTGCCTACTGCTGTTGAGGGCGCGACTCAGGTTAGAACGTTTCAAGGGCTGGGCGCAACTTCCATTTTGATTTTGGTGGGTGTGGCGATCGATACAGCGAAGCAAATTCAAACCTATGTGATTTCTCAACGATATGAGGGGATGGTGAAGCAGTGACGCGGTTAATCTTTTTGGGTCCTCCCGGTGCTGGAAAAGGAACCCAGGCGCAAGAGTTGGCAAAAACTCATGCCATACCCCACATCTCTACAGGAGATATTCTGCGGGTTGCAGTCTCTCAGAAGACGGACTTAGGGCTGAAGGCTGGGGCTTACATGGATGCTGGGGATTTAGTCCCCGACTCGTTGATTTTGGAGATGGTGGGCGATCGCCTCACCCAGCCCGATACCACTTCCGGTTGGCTCTTAGATGGATTTCCCAGAACCGTTACTCAAGCAACCTTCCTTGACCAACTCCTTGGAGAGATCAGCCAATCCTGCGACTCGGTGATCAACTTTGATGTGCCCGACGAGATGCTAGTGCAGCGGCTCTTAGGACGCGGGCGCAAGGACGATAACGAAGAAGTGATTCGCAATCGTTTAGCGGTCTATCGGCAGCAAACTGCGCCCTTGATTGACTTTTATCAGGAGCGACAGATGCTGATAACCATTGACGGTTCTCAGTCGATTGAAGGGGTGGCAGCAGAATTGGCAACTGCTATCCAGTAACTCTTTACAGTTGCAGAAACCCTGGCTTATAGAGGTTTTAAGATGAAACGACTTCTATTACCGCACTGGTACGGTTAAAAACGCCACGCTTTTATAAAAATTTGTTAGGCTAAATTGTTAAAACTTTTTCTAGAAAACCTTTTAATAAAACTTGACCTGATATATCAACTTTTCAGTCCGCTCATTAATTCACCATAGGGAAGGTTGTCTTGTCTAAACAGGATCTCATTGAAATGGAAGGGACAGTGATAGATTCACTGCCTAACGCCATGTTTCGAGTTGACCTAGATAATGGGTTTAACGTCTTAGCGCATATTTCCGGCAAAATTCGCCGGAATTATATCAAGATTCTACCGGGCGATCGCGTCAAAGTAGAACTGACTCCCTATGATCTAACGAAGGGAAGGATTACCTATCGACTTCGTAACAAGAAGTAGATAGATCCCTGGGAGCTACTCTACTAAGTAACTGTCAATAATTTGACAGGAGTTGTTAAAGTTGATAAGATGTTATGTTTGTAGTCTTTGTGGTAACAAGGGGACATGAAAGTCCGAGCATCTGTACGTAAAATTTGCGAAAAATGCCGTGTCATCCGTCGTCGGGGGCGCGTAATGGTGATTTGTTCAAATCCTAAGCACAAGCAACGTCAAGGTTAGATCCCCTCTGCATCTGTGAGCAGAGATCAAAGTGCCTAGGCGCTTGTTTGTGGACTTTGAGTTCTAACTGTATTTTTTAAAGTCTGTCGCTAAAAGCAAAAAATCAGAGAGGTTTGAAGCGTGGCACGAATTGCCGGAGTAGACCTTCCACGCGATAAGCGTATTGAGATTGGTCTGACATACATCTACGGAATTGGCTTAACCAGAGCCAAGCAAGTAATCGCTAAGACGGGGGTCAATCCTGACACTCGCGTTAAAGATCTAAGCGATGCCGATGTTTCTCTTTTGCGGGAAACCGTTGAAAGCGACTATCAAATTGAGGGTGACCTCAGACGATGGGAATCGATGAACATCAAGCGATTGATGGACATTGGAACTTATCGCGGTCGCCGCCATCGTTTGGGACTGCCAGTTCGGGGGCAGAGGACTCGGACGAATGCTCGGACTCGTCGGGGCGGGCGTCGGACGGTTGCAGGTAAGAAGAAAGCTCCCGGTAAGAAATAAGTCATAAAGAATTTCAAGTAAAGGCACGAACATGGCGCGACAACCGACAAAAAGGACTGGAGCTAAAAAATCTAAGCGCAACGTACCCAGCGGTGTGGCTCACATTCAGTCCACGTTTAACAACACAATTGTGACGATTACCGACCCCAACGGGGAGGCGATCTCTTGGGCTTCATCCGGCTCCAGCGGCTTTAAAGGTGCCAAGAAGGGTACGCCTTTCGCTGCTCAAACGGCAGCGGAGAGAGCAGCTCAAGGCGCAACTTCTCAAGGGATGCGTCAGGTTGAGGTTTTGGTCAGTGGTCCTGGTTCAGGTCGTGAAACTGCAATTCGGGCGCTTCAGGGCGCTGGATTGGAAATCACCCTAATTCGGGATGTCACTCCTATTCCTCATAATGGCTGTCGTCCTCCTAAGCGTCGTCGGGTATAGGAAAAGGCTGCTTAATTAAGCAGAGATTGATTGAAGACAACGTTTGAACAAATGAGATGAGTTGGGAAGATCGCTTACTTCCCAGGCGGCTAAGGAAAAGGGAGGATCGGCTGTGCCACAATTTCAGGTTGAATGTGTAGAAACTGACATTGCAGATGATCAGAGTTCATACAGCAAGTTTGTTTTAGAACCCCTCGATCGCGGGCAGGGAATTACCGTGGGCAATGCCTTACGGCGTGTTCTGCTGTCGAACATCGAAGGGGCAGCCGTTGCTGCGGTTCGCATTGCGGGTGTGACTCATGAATTCATGACGATTCCAGGTGTGCGGGAGGATGTCTTAGACATTTTGCTGAACATGAAGGAAGTTGTGTTGAAAAGCTACTCGGCTCAGCCCCAGATTGGTCGGATTCGGGTCGAAGGTCCTGTCACTGTGACCGCTGGGATGTTTGATTTGCCTACAGAAGTGGAGGCAATTAACACTGACCAGTACATTGCGACTTTAGCAGCAGGCGCAACTCTGGAAATGGAGTTCCGCATTGAAAAAGGCGTCGGCTATCGAGCCATCGATCGCAACCGTGATGATGCTGGCGCATTGGATTTCTTGCAAATTGATGCAGTATTCATGCCCGTTCGCAAGGTGAATTACATCATTGAGGACGGTCGGGTTGGCACCACGATTGAAAAAGATCGGTTGGTCATGGAAATTTGGACAAATGGCAGTCTGACTCCTCAAGAGTCACTCAGTCAGGCGGCAAATATCCTGGTTGATTTATTTAATCCTCTTAAAGAAATCGACTTCAGACAGATTGATATTGAGGATGACGGTGAGATTGATCCCAACAACCAGATTCCTATCGAAGAACTGCAGCTTTCCGTCCGGGCATATAATTGTTTGAAGCGGGCGCAGATCAATTCTGTCGCAGACCTCTTGGATTACACTCAAGAAGATCTGCTTGAAATCAAGAACTTTGGAGCAAAGTCGGCTGAAGAAGTCATTCAGGCGCTCCAAGATCGGTTGGGCATTACTTTGCCCCACGATAAAGCTTCTCGTCCTACGTAGGGCAAGAAAGTTGCAGGCGGTCTGTTTTTTCAGAACAGCCTGTGTTTTACTGTTAACCTCTAGTTGCTAATTGCTATGCGTCACCGTTGCCGCGTTGCTCAGTTGGGGAAACCTGCTGACCAACGCAAGGCGCTTTTAAGAGCGCTCACTACTGAAACAATTCGTCACGGACGGATCACCACCACTAAAATTCGCGCCAAAGCGGTGCAAGTGGAGGTTGATCGGATGGTTACATTGGCGAAGGATGGATCGCTTGCAGCTCGTCGTCGAGCTATGGGCTACATTTACGATAAGCAGCTAGTTCACGCCTTGTTTGAAGGGGCACAAGAACGCTATGGCGATCGCCAAGGTGGCTATACTCGCGTTCTGCGCACCATCAACCGCCGGGGCGACAATGCTGAAATGGCAATCATTGAGCTAACCTGATTGCGCTATGTTGGCAAACCTGTCTCAATCCATGGACTGCTTAGAAGTCGAAGATTCGGCGTCTAAGCCGCAGAGAGTTGCTCTAGTCATTCAGTACTTGGGGACTCACTTTCATGGTTGGCAGCGACAACCTCAGCACCGTAGTGTTCAAGAAGAAATTGAGACTGCGCTCCAGTCTGTTCTTCAACGCCCCGTTACGTTGCATGGGGCGGGCAGAACAGATTCTGGAGTTCATGCCGCTGCACAGATAGCACATTTTGATGCAGAAACTCTGATTCCTGCCTATCGCTGGGCTGATATTCTGAATGGTCGTCTGCCGTCGGACATCGTCATTCGGGCGTCGGCAGCGGTGGAAAGCAATTGGCACGCTCGGTTTTCCGCGCTTTGGCGACGTTATCGGTATACGATATATACAGCAGCGCGCCCCAATCTGTTTGTTCGGCCTTTCGCTTGGCATTATTACAATGCCCCTCTGGATGAGTCGTTGATTCAGGCTGCTTTAGCTCCGCTCTTGGGTCGTCATCATTTGGCGGCATTTCATCGGGCTGGTTCGAGCCGCCCCCACTCTTGGGTAGATGTTCAAGCAGCGGAATGTACCAGGCAAGGATCGGTGGTTCAAATTGAGATTCAGGCAAGCGGCTTTTTGTACGGAATGATGCGCTTGTTGGTGGGAATGTTGGTGGAGGTAGGACAAGGGTTGCGATCGCCCGCCCAGTTTACCGAAATCTGGACAGATCAGCGGCGAGACTTGGTGAAGTATGCTGCACCGCCCCAAGGTCTTTGTCTTCTGCGTGTCGGCTACCTTAACTTTCCCTTTCCGCCTGATATTTGGTTTGACAGCCAGCCTCAATTCGTTTTTCCATCCCTGAGTGAACCTGCCTATTGCCTTGAGCAAACCTATGCCTTGGGCAAGCCTAATGACTCGGACAGTCTGACCCAAGTTTTTTGAATGTGTTTAAAGGATATTGAAGCGCCATGAACAAGACCTATCTCCCATCTCAGGAGTCAATTGAGCGGAATTGGTACATTGTCGATGCCAGTCAGCAGCGGCTCGGACGACTTGCTAGTCAAGTCGCCACTATTCTGCGAGGAAAAAACAAGCCCACTTTCACCCCACACCTTGACACGGGTGATTTTGTTGTCGTGATCAATGCTGAAAAAGTTGAAGTAACGGGGAAGAAGCGTTCTCAGAAGCTCTACCGTCGTCACTCTGGTCGTCCGGGTGGGATGAAAACCGAAACATTTGAAAAGCTGCAAGCTCGAATTCCTGAACGAATTATTGAACAAGCTGTTAAAGGAATGCTGCCTAAGAATACTTTAGGTCGTCAGTTGTTCACTAAGCTCAAAGTTTATGCAGGCGGTGATCACCCCCATCAGGCTCAGCGACCTGAAGTACTGGTAATTAATACGATTCCTGGAGGGAAAGAATAATGCAAGCGACTGATAAAGGCGATCGCGTCGTTTACCTAGGTACTGGTCGTCGGAAGACATCGGTTGCTCGGGTGCGCCTCGTTCCAGGGACGGGTCAACTCATCATTAACAAAAAACCCGGCGAGCTGTATCTCCAGTTCAACCACGGTTATTTGGCAGCAGCGAAAGCTCCTCTAGAGACGCTAGGTTTAGAAGGAGAGTATGACATTTTGGTTAACGTTCACGGTGGCGGTTTGACCGGACAAGCAGACTCTATTAAGTTGGGCGTGGCGCGGGCACTTTGCCAGCTCGATCCCGACAACCGCAAGCCTCTAAAAGTTGAGGGCTACCTCACCCGCGATCCACGGGCAAAGGAACGGAAGAAGTACGGTTTGCACAAAGCGCGTAAAGCTCCTCAGTACTCCAAGCGTTAATTTTGGGGCGGGTCACTGTCTCGCCTCTTCAGAAAAACTTCAATAAAATATTTAAAGGTATTACAGGCGCAATCATGGCTAAAGATATTCATCCTAAGTGGTATCCTGACGCAAAAGTTTACTGCAACGGCGAAGTGGTGATGACCGTTGGTTCCACACGACCCGAATTGCATGTCGATGTATGGTCAGGTAATCATCCTTTCTACACAGGTACTCAGAAGATTATTGATACCGAAGGTCGCGTTGAACGCTTCCTCCGCAAGTACGGTATGACCGATGCTTCCCAGGCTGCACCCGATCAGAAGTAGCGGTCATCGCTGAATAAACCTGCGGCGGTTAGCTGGATGATTAAAATCAGGGCTAGCCGTTGTTTGTTGTAAATCAGAGACTAGACTCCCTAACTTGCTGATCCTGAGGTAATTTCTATGGCTGAATCTTATCTAATCGCCAAACTCAATTCTGTTGAGCAAACCTTCAACGAACTAACCCGCCGCTTGGGCGACCCTGATGTGGCACGCGATCCGACTGAGTTCCAGAGAATTGCCCGTGCCCGTGCATCGCTAGAAGAAACCGTCAACACTTACGACGAATGGCGAAATACCCAGGCAGGTTGGGAAGAAGCCAGGCTGATTGTTAAGGAGTCTGGGGGGGATGCTGAGCTGCGAGAAATGGCAGCGTTAGAAGCAGAAGAATTGGCTGCACGAATAGAAAGCCTGGAACGAAAGCTGAAGGTACTGCTGCTTCCTACAGATCCGAATGATGACAAGAACATCATGTTAGAAATCCGGGCAGGAACGGGCGGCGATGAAGCAAGCATTTGGGCGGGCGATTTGGTTCGCCTTTATTCGCGCTACGCCGAGGGGCAGGGCTGGCGGGTCAAGCTTGTGAGTGAGTCTTTGGCTGAGGCAGGTGGCTTTAAGGAAGCCATTCTAGAAGTGCAGGGCAATATGGTTTACAGCAAGCTCAAGTTTGAGGCAGGTGTTCACCGAGTTCAGCGAGTGCCAGTGACTGAGGCAGGCGGACGCATCCATACTTCTACAGCGACGGTGGCAATTATGCCAGAAGTAGATGATGTTGAAGTGGTGATTGATCCGAAAGATATTGAACTGACGACGGCGCGATCGGGCGGTGCCGGTGGGCAGAACGTCAACAAGGTTGAGACGGCGGTTGATTTGATGCACAAGCCGACAGGGATTCGGATTTTTTGTACAGAGGAGCGATCGCAGCTTCAAAACCGCGAACGGGCGATGCAGATTTTGCGGGCTAAGTTATACGAGATTAAACTGCGGGAGCAACAGGCTGAGGTGACTTCGATGCGGCGATCGCAAGTCGGCACAGGTTCACGCTCAGAAAAAATTCGCACTTACAACTATAAAGACAATCGCGTCACCGATCATCGGCTCGGTCAAAACTTCACCCTGAACCCGGTGCTGGAAGGCGAAGTGGAAGATCTGATTCAATCTTGCATTACTCAAGATCAGCAGGAGCGCTTAGAAGAGTTGGCTTCTGAAGCTTCTACGGCAACGTCAATTTAATAGTTATATTGACAGAGTAAAGCATATCAAGAATTAGTGATGGATGCGAGTAAGAAAGATCAACAGGCCTCAGCAAAAATATCTCAAGCTTCAGGCACAAGTGACGATCGCCTGAAAGCCATTGCCTACAGCATGGATGTCCTAATCCCAGGCTTATATATTTGGTTGGGAGCCATCAAACTTCGCGTTGGCGGTAGTGTTCCAGAAGCAACCTATCCAGGAACAGTCCACAGTTTTGCTGGCATCGCTCTTGTTCTACCGGGATATCGCATCTATACGACCTATCACGGTAGTTATGACCCTCGATAAACATAAAATCGATGGATTAATTCAGATTACTGTAAAAGTTTTGCCCGCCGTGGAGTTTGATAACCTTTTGATTCAAGCTGGATACAACAAAATTGGTTCTGCTCCGGCGCAAGGCAATCGTCTCAAATCTTGGTGGTCACATTCGATCTATGCCAGAGTTGAAGCAATTTATAGTTCTGATGGTGCTGTTGCCATTACAGCGTATCATGTCGATTTTTAAGCACTTAGATTTTTCGGCGTTGCTGAATGATTCTATAAATTGCGAAATCTGCCCTCACCCTAGCCATTTCCTTTGCGAGAGAGAACATGAATTCTAGATCCCTTCTCCTTGGGGAGAAGCGATCGCAGCTTCAAAACCGCGAACGGGCGATGCAAATTTTGCGGGCTAAGTTGTACGAGATTAAGCTGCGAGAGCAACAGGCGGAAGTGACTTCGATGCGGCGATCGCAAGTCGGTACAGGTTCACGCTCAGAAAAAATTCGTACCTATAACTACAAAGATAATCGCGTTACGGATCATCGGCTCGGTCAAAACTTCACCCTAAATCCGGTGCTGGAAGGCGAAGTGGAAGACC
>Ga0209181_10003614_pt1 | contig 23663 bp, 18 predicted proteins | sample MAT05_FD_187208 | JGI IMG/M metagenome (GOLD analysis project Ga0209181, IMG submission 187208) | Freshwater microbial communities from Lake Fryxell liftoff mats and glacier meltwater in Antarctica - MAT-05 (SPAdes) (version 2) | ecosystem: Environmental > Aquatic > Freshwater > Ice > Liftoff...
AATCTTCCAACGCATTTATAAAGGCAGTTGCTTCAGGATTTTTAGCATTTTTTAAAGCCGCTTCCAGTTTTGGAAAAATGGCCAGCACCATAACGGAGTTGAGGTGCGAAACTGCATTGTGCGAATATTTGTCGGGTGTGTACTCGTGAAAGAAACTATCGCTCCAGTCGGAGTGTAATATTTTTACCAATCCGGCTATGCCCGTGCCCACATCATCGCGTAAAAAAATGAAGTACTTTTTGAGTATGTTTAGCACCGCATCTTTCTTACTATCCCCGGCGGGATAATACGCTACCTGTTCGTTTAAAAAGTCGTAGTCGTTGGTAATAAGAAGATACTCGGCAATGGTATTGAAAAAGAATAACTGCTCATCGCTTTCTTTATACAACGAAGATGGCGTATAACCAAACCCTGCATTGCCTCGCTTTATTTCGCCATCGGCTTCAGAATGGGCTATCACATAGCGGATAGAAGATTTTGCCAGCGGCGGATTGGTGTAACATGCAGGTAATGCCGCCTGAAGGTGATCCCTGTTGCTGATATTATCGCCAAAATGATAGGCATACACGGTGCCCTGCGGAATAAAAGTTTCTTTGTAATAATCGTTGTAGGTGGCCGAAGCCTCTACCATGTGGGCGTTCCAAAGCATCTCCTGTTTGATGACTTCATCTTGCCCGGAGGAAAAATCGGGAAGCTTTTTTTTCCATTGCTTCGCGAACAGACCTTCTACGGTATTGTCAACCGAAGCATTGTTAAGCACATCATCCACCTGCTGTTGAACTCCGGTAAAATGTTGTTTATCGAGCCAGCCAATCACTATATGAAATTGTTTGGTTTCGTTGGGCTTTAAAGTAAACGCTACGGCTGCAGCAAGCGTATCGTTATCAGCATTTACAACAGAACGATCAATACCTGCTGCTTTGTTACCTGCATACATAAATACCGGTGGCGGCGCCAGGTCGTACACATACCGCTCATTTTTACCAGGCAGGTGTAGAAATTTGTTTTGTTCGTAAAAAAGATCGGCCAATACAAAAGACTGATTGGCGGCAGGCTTCATTGCAGCATGGTACAACAATGGCCGTTGCAGCGGGTCATTAAACTGTGTACCCACCACCACGTAGTTTACCAACATCCGTTCGTTGTAGGTAAAGCTTTGCAGTTTCTTACCCTTGTTAGTTACCTCAACCGTTACTACAAAAGATGGGTTGCCGGTATTTATTTTTTCAGAAGGCTTAACTGAAATGGTACGCTGTAGTGTGATGCCATCCTGTAATTGGTATTGATAGCGGGCAGTGCCGGCACCAAAAATTTTTTGCACTTTACCGGTATCAGCAGCTATGGATTGCAGGCCGGTCAGCAGTATTTTATTGTTGCTCTTTTTGCCATTAATTTCCAGACTGGCATCGTTCCAGCCATAATTTAATTGCTTGCTGGCGTTCAGCCTTGCCCAAGCCCGTTCGCCGGTCATTAACTGGTAAATGCCACTGGCGTGGGTAAATAAAGTCATTTTGTAATTACCCAATAAAAAGTAGGGATCGTCGGGTAGCATGGCGTCCTTCCCATCTTTGTCAACCGCCACCACCGGTAGTAGGCCGGTGTATTGGTAACGGGGTAAACCTATTTGCGAAATAGACCATTTGCCCACCTGGGCCTGCAATACCTGGGTAGCAAAAAGCAGTGAGCATAATAATAGTTGCGATTGTTTCATTTAACTGGGTTATAGTACTTTATATTCAAGGTTATTTCTTCTTTCTTTGATAAAAAAGTGAGCTTTATAACATTTTTGAATGCCGTTCTCTAATTTTAGTTGGGCACCCTAGCAATTTGAACAATGCACGGCGGGTATTTTTTGCTGAAAAACAAAGGGTGGATAAAGTGGTAGGCAGGTATGATAGACCGCCGCCATTTATTGGAAGTATTAGTCGCCGACCCGTACAAAATATTGCTTTTGCAAAACAGTACATTCTCCGGCTGCAATTTAACATACGCCGTTCGTAAAATTTGTCGGCGGAGTTCCACCCATAGTTCATCATAAACAAATATAAGGGTCAAAAAATCTAAACAATATTTTTCAAAACTATTAGTACTTCAATCCAGCGAATGCCACTATTAGACCCATAGTGTATAATATTGATCTTTTTTACGACATTTAACCTTTTTTTCGGTTAAAATACGCTTGCAATGAAACCTCTTTTACAAAAATTACCTGTTACTGAACAAACCTCTTTTGTAACCCGCACTTACACTACCCCGCACTTTGAAACATCGTGGCACCAGCATACCGAATACGAACTGATTGTGCAACTAAAAGGCAATGGCATGTGCTTTATCGGCAACTTTATAGGGGCATTTAAACAAGGCGAAATCTATCTGCTGGGATCAAACCTTCCCCATGAATTCAAGAAAGAAAAAGAAGATATGGAATGCAGCGTGATGGTCATTCACTTTGATAAAAACTTTTGGGGCAAAGCGTTTTGGGATATGCCCGAAAGCCGCGAAATAGAACGGTTGCTAGACAGGTCAATGCTGGCGCTTAAACTACATACTCACGACAATGATGCCCTTGCCACAGCCATCCCCCAACTGGAGCAAGCGCAAGGTTTTGAACGCATCACCCTTCTGTGCCAGTGCCTGCTGATGCTTAGCCGCGACCCCGCCATCCAAACCTTATCTACCATTGATAACAAAGAGCTGCATTTATTTAACGACAATAAAATAAACCGGGTGTTTGAGTTTACCATCAGCCAGTTTAGAAACCCAATTGCCCTATCGGACGTAGCTTCCATAGCCAATATGAGCGTGTCTGCTTTTTGCCGTTATTTTAAAAAGAACACTAAAAAAACCTATGTTGAATTTGTAAACGAAATGCGTATTGGCCATGCCTGCCAGGCACTTGTAAACACCGACGATACCATTGTTGAAATTGGCTACGAAAACGGTTTTAACACGGTGGCCAACTTTAACCGCCAGTTTTTAAAAGTAAAAGGCATGAAACCTTCGGTGTACAAACGCACCTTTCGCAACCAGTAATAATACTTAACCATTGCAACTACCAAAAACCTTTGTCAAGCATAATCTTTGTATAACTATCGCCCTTTTTTACACTGTTATTTATATTTAATACCCGGTATTTTTCAATTGGTATGCTGCTAATGCCACCACCTTCTTCTCTTACTTTTCCGTCCCATGTTTTGCCGGCATGGCCCCACAAACCTTCGCCATATAACGTATTGGCACCGGCAATATCTACCACTACCAATCCATATTGTTGCATGGCACGGGCTATTACTTTTTCCTGTGGCGTAAGGTCATATTGACTAAGGTCAAGCGTTGGGTCCAGTTGTATAACCGCACCTTCGCGTATGCCGCCTACAATAAACCCATCGGTCCATATGGCGGGATACACATGCTCCTGGTAAGCATTAACCCTGGTAGCAACGGCCAGTTTATGATTGATTTCGCCACGCATTACTTCATCGTACATAATAAGACCGGCCAACGCAGGTACACCGGCCGCACGGCTGCGACCATAGTAATGGATGCTCTCCCCGTTTTTTACCGGAAACTTTTTGGCGTCAAAAACACCGCTGCCATCAAGGCTATATTTCATACCGGTATTAAAGGTCCAGCTACCATCTTTATTTTTGGTTAGTCCCCACATATCCCAGGCTATTCTTTTCTTCCAGTCTACCAGTGCCAGGTGTGCATCTTCCTGCGGCTCGGCCTGCGCATCCAACGGTATGGGTATAGGTGCGCTATCGAAGGCCTTACCATGTCCATAATAGGTTTTGGTGGTGTTCCACTTTACCTTTTCAGCATTGGTCAGGGCATGTTTTTTCACTGTAAACCGGGGCGTATCATCATTAACCGAATACACAGGAATCGTCCACGACTTTAAGTTGATCTTAAAAAACGGCCCTGTACATTCCCGTTTCATCAGCGAGATAAAATGATTGCTGCGGGCATCGATTGCAGGGCTAGCAACAATGGGGTGGTTCCAAAAGCTTTTGTTCGAAAAAAAGCGATGGTGGGTTGTAGCACCGGTAATTGTTTGCGCAGGCAATATTAGTGGCAAACAAAATAATAAAGTTACCTGCCACCATACTATGGCAGGTAACCTGTTCTTAAAAACGCTTGTCATTATACGCATCATTTTTACTACCGCGTTCCTTTATTTTACAAACTGCCGGGTAGTTATTTTTCCGTCATTTACAAATTGAATAAAATACATGCCTTTTACAAAGGCCGATGCATCAAGACTTAGTTGCGTAGCATTTTCAGCCACTTTATAGGTAGAAATAACTGCTCCGGAAGCATTCATGATTTTCACAAAAGCCGTAGCAGAAGCTATTGGATGGCTGATGGTCAACACGTTTTTAACCGGGTTCGGAAATATTTTTATATCTACCAGGTTAGCATTCTGTGGGGTGATGACCACTACGTTACCATACTTAAAACTACCGTCGGTGTCAACCACTTTCAGACGGTAATAGTTGCGGCCGTTGTTCATCCTCAAATCATCAAACATATAAGAAGCCTGCTGGTTAACGCCTTTGGCCGACACGGTGCCGATTGCTGTAAAGTCGCTTCCATTAGCCGAGCGTTCAATTATATAACTTTTTACACCTGCTTCCGAAGCTGCCGACCAGTTAAGCCGTGCATTGCCATTAATGAGCATGCCGGCAAACGAGGTAAGCCTAACGGGTAGTGTACCAATAGTGGGCGAAAGAGAAACACCTTTGAAACTGTAGTTGGCACCAGCAGTTGCAAGGGTTAGTACGGTGGTATTTACATCAACCGTCATGGTGCCGGTACGGCCACTTGCATCAGCAATAGAAAACAATGAGTTGTTAGCCGCTATGCTGTTGCCACCCAGCGCATAGATGACCGGCTGACCTAAATTATTTACTTCACCAGCCAATGCTGATACTGATACACCTGCAGGTTGTATTACATTGTTTAATGGACCTGAAGTTGGGCCAAACCTACTGTTTGCTGCCACCCAGGCGGTACCGTTGTAATAGTATTTTTCAAGGCCGTTATTTACTTCGGCTACATACACAACGTCCAACCCGGTATTGTTCCAGCTAATATTAGGGTCAAGATCGAAAAAAACAAAACCCATAGGCGAAGTACTGGATGTTAAAGGCAGGCCTACAGAAGATGTAGTGGCCGGAGCATCGGGAAGCGCAGGGTTAGTAGCCACCATGCCGTTGGCATTAAAGCCTAACAGGTAAAACAACTGGTTATTAAATACACCGGCACTCCTTGGGCCTGCATTTACTATTTGCGTTGCTTCACTGGTTTGGCCGAGCGTTACATATTCCATTCGGGCGGTGTTTACCCAATATTGCGAACCATCGGTTGTGAGGGCATTTTTTACGATTCCTCCACCTAAAAACGAATTGGGAAAACTGGTTGAATAATCTACCATGCCCAGCCCATCAATTTTAGCAACTACTTTTTTACCCGACAAACCCTGCCAATATGGTACCCTGGTGGCACTACCGGTAAACCCGGTACCACCATCAACGGTAATAGTAGGCGCACTGGTATATCCTGAACCTGAATTGGTGATACGTAGTTGGTTGATCGCTCCATTGACATGAAAATTTACCGTTGCAGTAGCTCCTGTACCGCCGCCACCGGTAATGGTTACCGGCGAAGCGTAATTATATCCCGAGCCGCCGTTGCTAACTGTGATACCCGATAAACCAGTACTGGAAGATGCCTCTGCGGCTGGTGCATCGTACCCTATAAGCGATATGAAACGCCCATCGGAAGATAGCTGCAATTGCCCTTCGTACAGTGTGCTACCACCCAGTGTAAGGCGTCCCCCTTTGGTTGTACTATTTAATGGAAGCGTACTTACCGGCACTGCCTGGCCGGCGATCAATTTTGAAAATTCGAGCAGTGTAACCGGTGCGGTATTGGCCGAAAGTGCCGTAGTACCATTGCCCACGCGGCTGACCACCACGTTGCCGGTATTAACCGATTGGGCCTGCACCAACGACGCAAGGCCGAGCATTGAGATTGTAAAGATTTTTTTCATTCAATAAATTTCCGTGATGTGTTTGTAAAACTTTAGTGGTAATAAAATAATTGTGCGTTGATCCTCTAAAACAAATAATACAACCTACCACCTATGTAAGACTACACCAGCTTCTACTTTTTTTATTAGGTAGAACAATAACTCCAATTAATAATGGCTATTGATGGGTCATTTTTACAACCACACCGGCCATGCTAAAACAATTGAAAAATTTATTCCGACATTAATTATCACGCGTTGCTGCACTCCTTAGAACTGCTTTAAATGTTTAGAAGAAATAAATACAAAACCGGTTAAATGATTCTTATGAAAAAAAATTGCCACTAATGGATTGTTATTAATTTTTATTTTGTTGACAACAAAAATTTTTGCAACCGACTATTACGTTTCTGCCCTTACCGGCAGTAATTCTTTTTCACGAACCTCTAGGGGCGAGGCTTTTGTCACCATTAAAAAAGCGGCCGACCTAACCAATCCGGGCGATACCGTATTTATCATGAACGGCACTTACAACCCTATCGCCAACTTTCAGCAAAGCATCTTTACCATTACACGTTCGGGTACGCCAGGTGCTTTCATAACTTATAAGGCCTACCCCGGCCATACACCTAAGCTGCAATTGCAAACAGGGTTGAACTTTTAAATATGGCGTGCTATAGCTATAGATGCCTCGTACATTGTTATTTCAGGAATTGAAATAGAAGGTACCAATCAGCAACTTGATTATGCCGCTGCTTTTCAAACTTATACTGATTTTAAAAACAACATTAGGGAATGGAATAAAATCTCCATGTATAACTGCGGTTCCATTTCAATTGGTGGTGGCGCTGCTGCCCACCATGTAATTGTAAGTAATTGTAAAATATATGACACCGGTGGTGGAATTGGTGCATTTAATTGCGACTACATTACTATTGAAAACAACCTTGTTTACAATACCTGCTGGTACTTAATGTATGCAGGTAGCGGCATTAGCATACTTGCCCCCACCAGCATTAATGCAGTAACTACCTACAAAATGTTTGTGGGTAATAATGTGGTGCACAACAACAAAACCCTTATACCATGGCAGCGGATTAGTGCGCTTAGCGATGGCAATGGCATTATACTGGATGTAAACGTTGGCCATGGCATTACTACATTTCCGTATGTAGGCCGCTACCTGGTAGAGAATAATATTAGCTACAATAATGGCGGCGGCGGCATTCATGCCTACAGAGCCAACGGGGTTGACTTTATTAATAATACCACTTACAATAATGGCACCGTAGTGGGTTATCCCGAAATAGATGGACAGAACTGCTCGCATGTTAAGATATATAACAACATTATGTATGCCCGCACGGGAGGCGCCTGTAACCTGAATGACGATTCGGCTACCTACGATTATAACGTGTATTTTAACGGCCCCAGCTTCCGCACTGGTGCCAACGACCTGGTGGGCGTTAACCGGCGATTGGTAAACCTGGCCCATGACGCTACAGCCGACCTGAGCCTAAGCAACGTTAGCCCGGCCATTAATTTGGGAAGCAATACAGCAGGGCAATACAGCCTTACCGATATTTTGGGTGTTGCCCGCCAGGTGGGAGCCAAACCCGACCGAGGCGCCTACAAATTTACAGGTACCGTGGGCACCCTGCCCAGTTTTTCGCAAGGCAATATTGCAGTGCTAAGGGTGGGAGATGGTTCCACCACAGTAGGCAGCAACGCAGCACCTGCCACCATATTAGAATATTTGCCCAACGGAACCCAGGGCCCTATGACGGTAGTGCTGAGCAATACTGCTTCTGCCGTGCCAAACCGCCTTTTGTTAACAGGAGATGGCGCCACTGCCGAAGGCCAGTTAAACCTTTCGCCTAATGGCAAATACCTGACCGTAGCTGGTTACGAAGCAGCCATTGGCGCAACAGCGGCTACCTACAGAGCTAACGAAAAAGTACTGGCCCGCATTACATTTGATGGGTCTGCCGAATACACCACCCGCATTGCGCCAGCCACCATGAATGGCACGCTTAGAAGCACAGTGGTAAACAACACCAACCGCATGTTTATTACCGGCAGCAGTACCTCCCCTGCTTCTGGCAACTCGACCCGCTTTTTAAATTTTGGAACGCCTACCACTTCTACCTCTACGGCATTTTTTGGTAGTGTTCGATCGCTGGCCATGTTCAACAACCAACTATATTATGCTAACAACAATACAGTAGGATCACTTACCCCCAACCCGTCGGCTGGTAATTATGGTACCAGTGTTGCCTTTCCCGGAGTATCAATAAGCGGCCATAGCTACCAGGCCTTAGTATTATTGGATATAGACCCTACCGCCAGTTATGCCGGCACCGGTTACGATGAGCTGTATTGCGCCGATGCCAACCTTGGGCTGGTGAAGTTTTATTTTAACGGTACCACCTGGATATTTGCGGGAAACTTTAACCCCGCCACATCCGCCAGCGGTGGCATGTATGCGTTAACAGCCTGGCAAAATGATGCTGGCAACCCACAGATCTATGCAATAAAAGGCGCAACGGCCAACAATGAAATAATGATGCTAACGGATGTATCCGGCTCTACCGGCAGCATTTTAACCACGCCACCAACGGCAACCGTGGTTACCACTGCCGGTGCCAATTTTATGTTTAGGGGCGTAGCCTTTACTCCGGGTCAATTGCCTGTGCTACCACTTACTATAACCACCTTTAATGCCGCTTTGGTTACTAACAATGCCCACCTGGCATGGACCACCGCCGCCGAATTAAATGCTAAAGCATTTGAAGTTGAGCGTAGCACCGACGACACTAATTTTAAACCGATTGGCCAGTTAGCGGCCACCAACCGTTCAAATGGCAGCAGCTATATATTTATTGACAAGGACCTTAAAAAAGGCACTAACTGTTACCGGTTAAAAGCAATTGACAAAGACAAATCGTTTAAATACAGCAAGATAGTTGCGTTTTAAAAAAACAATAAAGTGGTAACCAAACTATTGCTCTATCCTAACCCTGTAATAAATGCCTTTACACTTGCCTACACTACCGCGGCCAGCAAATCAATTATTAATATTTACACCACCGATGGCCGCCACGCTGCCAGCTATTTAGTAGCAATAGGATCAACACAACAAACAGTTGACGTATCAGCGTTGCCCACAGGCAAATACGTGGTAGTGTTCAACAATGGAAAGGACAGAAATTCGACGGTATTTGTAAAATAATTACCATTGGTAAATTATATAAAACATCCGCCCAATATTTATTAGGGCGGATGTTTTTTTGTGGGTCCTGTAGAATGGGAAATGGTGATAGGATTACGTGGCGCCCGGATTGTATTATATTGTAGAGACAAGGCATGCCTTATCTCTACAATAATTAACAATCCAATACCGTACAATCCGTTACCGTACAATCCAATACAATCCATTACCGTACAATCCAATACCGTACAATCCGTTACCGTACAATACAATACAATCCGTTACCGTACAATCCAATACCGTACAATTTTGGTTGCAACAATTATCAATAATTATTTTTTGAAAAATTTGTCGTCCTTCCATTTCAATGGATTATTGACGATATAGGTTGATATGCGCATAAATGATTCCTCGTCGCGAATAATATGGTCGTAAAACCTGGGTTGCCAGGCAAAATTAAAATGCAATCGATGGGCGTGTTTGGATACGGCCGATTTATAGGCGCCTATAATCGATGACACCGTATTTTTTCCCTGGTTTTGAAAACGTTGTTGGCCGGGCGTGGGCGGTTGGGGATCCGGTCGGTTCGGATCGTGTGGATTTGGTTGGTTTGGATCTCGTGGATTTGGTTGGTTCGGACCACGTGGATTTGGTTGGGTTGGATCACGTTGATTTGGTTGGTTTGGATCGTGTGGATTTGGTTGGTTTGGATCACGTGGATTTGGTTGGTTCGGATCGCGTGGATCCGTTAAATATTGTAGAGACAAGGCATGCCTTGTCTCTACAATATTTACAATATTTACAACGTCGTCCACGTTTTTGCCACCATCGCCATCTATTTCACCGTGGCCGCCATTTCTATTTCCACCACCTGTTTCGTTACCATTCAATATAATGACACCATGCACATGATTTGGCATTACAACAAATTCGCCCAATTCAACATTTTTTGCGTGGTTTTTTATTTCGTACCATAATATGTCTGCTATTACACCAACGCTGGACAAATTCATTTTTCCGTCAATGATTTCGCCGAAAAAATGCTCCCGGTCTTTTGTACAAATGGTAATAAAATAGGAGGCATTCCAACCATAATTCCAATATTGTAAACGTGCAGAAGGAATTCGATATCTATCGTTGTATTTATCTGACATAATCGGGCTGCAAACTGCGTTGGTTTTAGGTTATCGTAAATATAAAACGAAATCGCTTTTATTTACAATCCTTTAACCTCAAACAACACCCCATCATACAATTTCTGAAACCCCACTTCAAACCCCTTTGCTTGCAACATAGCGCCGGTTTGAGTAGTCACAACAATTCCATCCATCTTTATAACACGGTACACCATTTTGGATGCCAGACCGTAGATGGTTACCCGTCGTTTTTCTTCTACTGAGCCATGCCTGAATACGCCAATGATACCACCGGTTTTGGTATCGGTATTTATGCGGTGAAATCCATCCCAATTGCCCTCTTTGGGTTCGTCGTAACCAGGCAGGTCTTGCCGATAGCTCATAATGCCATAGCGGTTTTCCATTAGCTGTAACCAATTTGCGTAGCCCCGGTATAACTTCAGATCAATAGCTGATAATTTGCGTGGGTCGCCCAACATAATGTGCAGCGCACCGGCAACAGATTGCAGGTGAAGTTGCCAGCCGGTATCCTGCATTTGTGGGTTACCTATTACCAATGCGGTTGCGGGCATGGCTGGCGACCGCCACCACGCCATATTGCGGATACGTAGGTCAATTTTTTCGCCCGGACCATTAAAATTACTCAACCAATTGCCCTCGGCATGTTGCAGCATGGCATAGTCTATAAACTGTAGGCCACCCATCGTTTCAAAAGTGCAGTCAATAAAAAGATTGGGCTTGGCAGCGTGCAATTCATTAAACAATTGCCACACACTTTCATAATTTACATACATCGACTCATCGTGGTCTTTATGCGCCGGGTGGTCGGTAGCATAACATCCTGATATTGCGTTGTCAAACCGGTACGGGCTGGTAACCACTGCAAAATCAAGCTTAAGGTATTCCAGCCCATATTCAAGCGACAATTTATTTAGGATGCCTTTGACATAGTTGCTCCAACCAGTACTAAAACATGCCGATTTTATTTGTTGCTGAACACCAGTTATATGCAGGTTGGCAAATTGCTGGTCCTTGTCTTTTACAAACCACACCGGGTGCTGTTGGTACATCTTAGGTTGTGGCGAGGCACTGCCCACGCTTACCCATAAGCCCGGTTGCATACCCAGCGACTTTATTTAGTCAAATACGGGTTTTAAACCGTTGGGGAATTTACTTTTATCAATGCCCCAATCGCCCAGGTTATCTTCCCATCCATCATCTATTACAAACTCCTTTATACAAGCGGCAGCGGCACTTTTTGCCAGCTCCCATATTAGCTGCTCACTAATTTTGGTTTGAAACGGTTCCCACGTATTGAACACAAAGGTGGGCTTTTGTTATAGTTCGGATAAGCGGGTTCCCATTTGGCGGCGCACAAAGTCGGGCACGGCAGTATTTAATACTTCATCGGGATCTTTGTGATTGTTGCACACCATGGTAAAAACCTGCGGTGTAGCAAAGGTTTGGCCAGGCGCAATGTATTTGGCAAAAGGAAAACGATCATTGCTATGGGTAAGGCCGCTAACCAGTGTAGGCTCCTGCCAAAATGCACTGCTATGTTTTAGTACGCCGGGTGCTTCGTTGCCTATTACCATACCTTCTTTCCTATCGGCATTGTGTACTATCAAAAGCACATCCTGCATGTTACCCTTGTAAGGCCCTGGCAACCGCCGCCTGCCATAGTCGGCACACACCCATCTAAAGGTGGTGGCCCAATAATCGGTTACGTTTAATAGTTCAACATCAACCGACTGTAGGTGCAATGTTTGCGCACCAAGGTTTTTAAACTCGAGCTTTTTACGAACGTCCGGCAGGTTGGGGTATAAAAGAAATTGAATACTGACCTCAAATAAACCATCTTCACTTTGCAATGCAACCGTGACACCATCGCCCTGGTATTTGTCGGTTACCCGGGTTATGTTTATTAGTTTCCAACGGGAAAGGCCGCTGTATTCTTTAGCATTTATTGTAAACCTAAAATCGGTATTGACCGGTTTTAGGTAGCGGTAGTTGCCTGTTACGGGTTTGTATATAGTGGTACGAAATAGGCGGAATCGCCGGGTAGATCAATAACTCTTTCCACAAGACCATTATTCAACATTAATTGATCTTTGTTTTAGGTGGCAAATGATTGGGTACAGGCGCTACCAGCAATACCAATTAAAAATGAAGTCATAATCCATTACCTTATTGTCGTATACAACCTCGTATGGCTTACCAATAGGTTTGGTAATTCGCTCATAATTACGTTTTTTAAAACGGGGCTGATGGTAAAGCATCCACTCAATTTTGCAATATTGCGGCTAGTAGGGTTTTTAATTGTTTTAAGGCACGCGCCATGTGTGTCTTTACCGTTCGTGGCGAAATTTTTAGCTGGGCGGCAATTTCAACGTACGATAAATTTTCTTCTCTTGCCAGTTGAAACACCATCCGCTGATTGTGTGACAAAGCATTGACTGCCCTCGTAAACATTTGCTGATTACTGGCATTCTGAAAAGTATCGGCCACAGGGTTGTGATTAATGTCGTTGCTAAAATTCTTAAAGTAAGTTGCCGCCTTTTGTTCGGTTGCAATACGTTTTAATCGATTGAGTGTCATGTTTTTTGCCACGGTGTACAACCATGCATCTACAGGTGTGCCGGTTTTAAGGCTGTCGCGCTGCGACCACAATTTTAAGAATGCCTCTTGTACCACTTCCTGTGCTTCGGTCTTCGATTTTAAATAGCGGAAAGCCACCAGGTAAACGGTGTGTTTATGGGTATTAAAAAGTGAAGTGAACCGAACTTCAATATTATCGGCCTGTGGCTGATGTATTGGCATAGAGTGATTGATAGCGGTAATTCGTTGAAATAAGTTCATAAAGCAAGCAATTTAGCAAACGTTGTTTATTCCATAATATTGAATAAATATTTTACAATATCAAATGTAAGCGTTTAGATTAAAACCAACGCCACATGTAAAACCATTTTTAAAAAATAATTTTTACTATAAAAATGCAACCTGTTGAAAATCAATTTTTGGGCTTTTAGCTACCATAGCAATTAAATAGCAACGGCTTAGCAATTGCATCATAAAAGCATTTATATCCCATTGGCTTAAAATATGCGTTGCTAATAAAGGCATTTCAGTAATATAAGGTAGGGCTCCAAATTCGGGCGTGTTAGTAAAGTATTCTACCCCTTCCTGTTTTCTTTTATCAATAATTACGTCACACCTTTTTAGGTCAACGTGCAGTGCTTCTTTCCATTTGGGCAAACACGGGTCGGGTACTTGTAAGCCCCCGGCATGGCCTACCCAGGCATGTATGCGCCAAGTAAGTTCTATAGTAAGTTGAACAGCTTCCCGCTGATCAAGTAAAGGGGTCTGCGCTAGGTTGCACCAATGGAACACATTGAACACCAACCGTATTTGTTGAAAAGTTTGTAAGTAATGCCGGGTAATATGCATGGCAAAACTCCATTTGCCGCAATGTGTTTCATGAACAATGGCAACACCCGTTAAGGTACTTGCCGCTTCGGTTATATCGATCAACTCCAGTGTAATAGTCTTTGCCCGTTTGCGAATTAATAAAAACCGGTACACACCTGGCCAGGTTTAACAGGCGAGCTTTATAGTTCCCTTTACGCCGTTCAAAGTCAGCGTCAATAGTTTCCCAATGCCGGGCTATCAACAACAATTCAAATCGATTAAGCAAACCAATTATTTCGTTTCGGAATACATTTTTTATTGGCACTATCATTTCCACCCCCTGGTATCCGGTATTTTTTACCTTTTCAAGAAACGCAGCAAACGATAAATGTTCGCTGCCCCAATGCAAACAAAAGAAATCAATCGTCATTTGCTTGTTTGTGTTTTCTTGCCATTTTTAAACAATCTTCACCAATACTATTCACAATAAAATAAATTGATTAAATACTACCTCAAAAGCTTTTAACTAAATTTTCAACTTTTGGTAAATATGACCTTTTTATTACAGGTACAGCATCACAATATTGCTTAAAACATAGCCTATTTTACCTTTCGGTATTTCAGATAAATAAACTGCAAAAACTTCTTACGTGCTACGTGCCCCTACGGTGTTATTGAAGGCAAAGTATAATTATTTTATGCACAATGAAGGTGCTCTTTACGATCCAACGGCCATGCTTTTTAAGGGTAGGGAATAGACATTGCCACCCTGTTTGTCTTTAGTAAACTACTGCTTGCTATTTTATTTTCAATACTAATAACTGCATGTTGGCTGGCCCATTACCAAAGTGGGTTTTGCAGCACGTTTTGCAATATGTTCAGCTCGCTTTGTGGTATTGGGTACAGGTACATTTTATTTTAAAATATCCGGCTTTCAACAACAAAAGGTTCCTAGGTAAATGTTGCATGGGTTAGACCTGTTTTAATAATATTTACAACGCTAATGTTGGCACCCAATGTTGCCGGTGCTAATAGCCAGCGGAATCCATTCCGTACACGGTGACATTCAAACGCCAGTGCTTCCCTTCTTTCATTTTTTATGCGCCCCCGCACTTTAGCCTGGCTAAGGCCAGCAGCCAAACGAGGCATTAAGACGCCGGGGCGGTTGCACACCAGGAGGTAATACACTTTATACTGCCATTACCGGGGCTGGCCTCATTTAGTGCCCTGGCGTAATTAAGGTACATTTCGGCCAGCCTCAAAATGACCCAGGTATAAACAACTATTTGGTTATTGGTCAGGTTCAACGTTTCGTTTACATACATACCCAGGTAGTAACCGGTTTTGGTGGCATTTGCTACCGGTTAGCCATCGCGGCCACCGGTAAATATTTTCAACAGCCGGGTAAAGCCTGATACCGAAGAAAAATTAGCGTTGTTTACTACTATGCCAGAGACCAGCCGTGGGTTGCGGGAAGTTGCACCCAAACTGATGTAAGCGTTGGCTGCATGCGACGGGTTACCCCAGCCCTACTTAGCGGTAGTTGTTGCATTCACCTTTATTTCGTAGGCATCTAAAAAGTCCTGCGGAGGTCCGTTTCCATTTTGTCCGCGGTTGAAACAAATGGGAAGGTTTGTCACATTAAATATATTATAAGCTGGACCGCGCCGGGTAAATATGATGTCATTTAAATTAAAAGTTGTACATAAAATGGAGTAATTGTTGTGCAAAGCATACCCGCAGCCAGGCAGGTCTATTACCACCTTTGCAACGTCGGCGGCCGCTTTTCACCGGGCAGTTCAATCGCCGGCAGGCATTGATATCAGGTTGGCCTTGGCGTAATTACCTGCCCACAATGTGTTATTAAACAGGTCGCTCGCGGCATACAGCAACAACCCTGCTTTTTATGCTGTCGCTGCACCTTTGGTGGCCCGGCCACCATTGTTTACGTTGGTAGCAATATAGTTCAACGGCAAAAAATTGGCAGTGCTGTCACATTCATCCTATATAACCTTTACACAATCCTGCAACCAGCTGCGCTGTTTGTTGGGAATATCGCTTTCATTTAAAGGTTGTGTCATAAGCGGAACACCGCCATATCTTTTTATCAGCTCAAAATAAAACTACGCACGTAAAAACCTGGCCTCATACTAAAAGCGGGCAAGTTCGGCCAATGGCGTATTTTACACCAGTTGGGCTGAAGGAGATGGGTCTAAACGAAACTGCTGGAGGTTAACACTATCGGTTAACAATAGGAAAACGTTTGCCTTGACAATACCCATAAAACAAGCAGAATAAATGAACTGCGGCGATTGCTGATGGCCTTCCAGCTTCCGTTATTAAAATTTTATACGTTGCTGGTTTCGTCCATACACATCGCTTCGTCGGTTATTAGAGGCCATTATTGCAGCGTCTACAAGGGTAAATCCCTCCTTCACATCGGTATATACACCCTGCAACAGGGCGCCCACATTGCCGTACACCGTAGATATTTGCGTTGTGTTAAGGTCGGTTAAGTTGTAGTGCCAAGTAGATGATCAGTTTGCCGGGTATACCCTGCTGTATTGGTTTAGAATTGACAAGAAACTGGCTATTGAAATTTTGATAAGCTTCCGTACTGTGAATAGCAAAGCCTTTTGTAATAAAATCAAGTGCTGGTTGTGCCTTACCAATCCGTTCAAAAAGTTGCGGTAGTCTCTTTTGTAATCATTTTGAGACATTCCCGATAAAGGGATGCCTTCGGCCTGTTTTAGTACCACCAGCCTATCAGTTACAACACCCTGACCAATGGTAGAATTGGCCTTGCCGCACTAAAGCGTTTAGAGCAGCAACCGATAAAAAACATCCTAAACCAGTCGCCTTTTTTTTATGGGCACCACAGATGCCTGTTCGTCAGAACCCATAATCTGTTGCAAAATGTGGTCGCTTGCCTCGTCAGACAGCTTTTTTGATTGTTCTGCTCCTTTTTCAGCCAATGCTTTGCCTATACGGTCGTCCAGCACATCTTCAAAATCGCCGGAGGCAACATACCCATAAAATTCCCCGCTCTCGTCAGGGCTCAGGTGTTTATCCAGGTATTTAGTTAAAAGGTATTGAAACCGGTTTGTATGCGTCATCATAAACTATGCAATGTTATTTAAACAAGTTACAGAGGTAGAAGGAGTACAGATATTAAAAAATACTTCTTCTTTTTTTCGCGAAGCAAACAATACCCATGTTCCACACCGCAAAAATGGTTACCAGCATTACGCCACCTCAATGCACCAAAATGGTTTTTGAATGTTTTACAGAGGGCCATTAAAACATAAACATGGGTAACTGATAATTAAAAAGACACTTTCCAAACATTTTGCTGCTGTTCGTATAAATGATGCCGGGTACGTTTGGTTTGACCATTGGCATTCGTGATCTCTACGTCATAATCGCCGCCAAAGCCTCTTATATAAAGTTGCCCTGTTGAATCGGTAACGTTGGATAAGTTCCTGGTCATCCAATCCCTTTTTACCAATTGCATCAGGCGGTCATAAACGGGTTTTGGTTCAAATTGCCCGTTTAATAAACCGCCGCCTTTTAACCATATCCAGCGGTCGCTCAGGCCCCACCAATGAATACTTTTCATGGTTGGGTAGCTAAAGGCGAGGGTGTAAAATTGCGTTGCAAATTCGGCCTGCGCAGCTTCGGTCCACAGGCCGTAGCGCCAGCCACCGGTAATGGCCTTGCCCGACGATTGCGGGGTAAACTCGGTAATGTGCAGTGGCAAACCCAGCTCGCTAAACTTATCAAAAGTTTTGATGGTTTCTTCGGGCGAAAACCACGTTTCGCGTGGTTCATGGCCCTGTATGCCGATGCCCGTTATGGGTGTATTGCGTTGCTGCAGTTCCTTTACCAGGTCGTACATTTTTTGCCTGATGGATGGTTTAGCAAGCACGTAAAATTCGTTTAAAATAAAATCGCCCGAAGGGTTGGCCTGCGCCGCCCATTTAAACGAGCGTTCAACCCAGGGCACTGTTTGTTGTAGGGTAATGCCGTTTGTATTGTAGCGAAAACCTGCGTCTATCTCCCCTTTAAAACTCAGGCTATCCTGCACCGCTTTTTCCCACGGAATGGTGGTTAATGGTTCGTTTACTACATCCCACATAGTAAGCTGATTTTTAAAACCGCCCACAAGGTTATAGATACGGGCTTTGTACAGGTCATTGATCTGTTCGGCGGACAATGGGTATAACCAGCGGGGTGTACCTGCCTCGTGGGTCCACCCCAGCGTGTGGCCTTTGGGTGTAATGCCATTTGCTTTGCACCAGTCTAATTGTGCCTGCAGGCGTTGCCACTGGGTTTTGCCCTGTTCGCTTTCGTAAGGCGCCCATTTTATCAGGGTTAGTTCGGTAAAATTAAAAAGCGCCTTAAACTTATTTATGAAAACGGTGGTATCGGCAGGCTTCACTCCTTTTCTAAAAATTTCTTCTATCAGGTTGCCAAACAAAAAATCCTGCGAGGTTTGGTTTATGGTCACCTTGCAGTTTTTGAGCGGACGGCCGTCAGTATCTGTTACCTGCAAAAAAGCATCTCCCTTTCGGAATTTTTCAATATCAAGTTGTGCCTTTTTCAACAATCGCAGCTCGGTTAACTGGTGTGCCACATTTATTGCGGCAGTATCGGCAACAGATAAATTATTATCGCCCTGCTGTGCATAACTATTAACGCAAACACCCACCACGCAGCTAAAAAATATACCTGTTAAAATCTCTTTCCTTGTAATCATTTTAAATGTCGTTATTGTTTTTAACAGCCGCGGTCAATACCCTTTGCTTTGGGCCGTTTGCTTTTTTGCAAATTCAACAGTTGCATTGTGTTTTTAGTGCCGCTATTTAACGCCGGGTTGACAGCCAACAGGTTAAAATTGGCTATGGGCAGGTAGTCGTCCGCTTTATTAAATTTAGGGTCGGCCACAATATGGTGCGGCCCTTTCAACACGTCCTGCCCGGCCGGGTAAACATTATAATCCCAGCGAATATCGGTGTTCCTGTTGTTGAAAGTGACTTTATTACCCGGCCGCGGCATCATAATGTTGTTCATAATAACCACGTCTTTGCAATTGTTGGGAAACAGTTTCTGGTAGCCAACAGCCTGCCCGTTCCTATAGGTAATGTTGTAAGTAATGTCAACATGCTTTGTTCTAAACGCATGGATTCCCGAGCCGCCGTTAAAAACGCTGAGGTTATTGGCTATTAAAGCCCTGCCTTTCCACCTGGGGTGCATTGGTTTTTTGGAAGAAGGTTTAATGGTTGTGTCAGCGTTTATAGCTGCGTCGCCATTTAGAATGGGGGCGCCCTTTGCAAGGTCCGTAACATGCAACAATATGCCATTGCCATCGCTTAGTTTACCAAAACTATTGCAGGGCACCATGGTCTTGTTGTTCCAAACTTTGTTTTGCTTTATAATTATGTGATAGCCAGGCAAATCGTCGCAGGCCCGGTTGTTTAATATAGAAATACCCGACCCGCCAAAACGCATGTACCACCCGTTTTGGTATACCTCGCAATCCTCCACCGTTATATAGCCGGCTTCAATTATGGCAAGGCCGCCATCGGGACATTTAGATACAGTGCAGTTACGGATGATGACGTGGTGTGGCTTTTTTTCAGGAGCCAATTGGCGGCCTTCTATAAAAATTCCGTTGGTATTGTAAAAGGGATCGGCAGCAGCTACTTTGGCTTGCTCCAGCGCTTTGTGTAACACAATACTGTCGTTGGCGCCTGTTATCTTCAGTCCGGCAATAACTAAATAACAAGCGCCTATGTTGATGCCTGCCCAGCCGGTTGGTTTTATTTCGGGTTTGTGGCCGGGCAGGGCCTTCAAGGTGGTCCATGCATTTTTAGTGCCCAACGTAGTTAGCCTTAGCACCACACCACCATTTAAACGGTTGCTGTTTTTATAAATACCATTGGCCATAAGCACGGTATCGCCCGGCTGCACTACGCAAGCGGCTTTTTGCAAACTGGCAAATGGACTTGCCAGGGTGGTAGCCCTGTTGTTATCATTTTCATTGCCCGCTACAAACCACCTTTTTATTTGTAAGTCTTTATTTTTACCCGAAGTAACAGCCTGAACTATTTGAGCTATTGCCACGAAAGAAACCATGACAAACAGTAAAACTAAAAAGCCAACCCGGGGTACTTGCATGTAATAAATGGTTTAATGTGCATTTAACTAGTCACAACACCCTTGTTAAACGTGTTGATATTATAAACAACCAGACAAGCCTTTAAGAGTACCGGCAAACAGCGAAATTTTTTGTTGATGCCACGTTGGGTTTTATACCTCCTGTTATTGACTGTATGCTTTTTATAGCCAACTGCTTTATATCAAAAAAACCGTTGCTAATTTTTGTAAGGCAGCGTTTACTGATTGATTCAGTTCAAAAAAAATTTTTTTTAACTTATAAGAAATAAAATTTGGCGTTTTAAAAAAGAATTATAATTTTATTAAATTGAATTTCAATTTTATATAATTGAATTGTAAAACGATTGTCATGAACCTTTCTCCAAAGTCTGCACAAACGGTGTTTCTTTCCTTTTTATTTTTATTGATAAGTACCTGCCTGTGGGCACAGGGTACCGTAAGCGGTAAAATTGTGGGCAAAAATGGCACGCCTTTATCGGGTGCCACCATTAGCGAAGTGGGCAAAACGGACAATGCCACCACCTCTGGCAACGATGGCTCTTTTACCCTTCGGCTTTCAGTATCGGGCACCGACGTTAGTGTTTCTTATGTAGGATATGCCAACCGCGTAGTCACTCCTGCACAGATCAGGTCGGGAAATGTTACCCTGGTGCCTGACCAAAAGCAAATGGGTGAGGTAATAGTGGTGGATTATGGTACCCAACTAAAAAAAGACCTTACGGGTTCCGTGGTTTCCATCAAGGGAGATGCGTTGCGACAAACGCCTGCGGTAAATGCCATCAAAATCATGCAGGGCCTGGTAGCAGGACTTGATATTGCTTCAACCAGCAATAATCCCAATTCCTCACCAGTCATACGTATCAGGGGTAACCGTTCCATTAACGCAGGCAACGATCCGTTAATAGTGACTGACGGATTGCCTTTTGGCGGTACAATGAACGATGTAAACGCTGGCGATATCAAATCCATTGAAGTTTTAAAAGATGCATCGGCCACCGCCATTTATGGGTCGGGGGGCGCCAATGGTGTAATACTAATAACCACCAACCGTGGCGTAACACGAAAAACATCGGTAAGCTACAATGGCTATTATGCGGTGCAATCGCCCATTAAAAAGCTGGCGTTGATGACAAGCGCTGAGTTTGCTGAATTTAGAAGGCAGGCCGAAAGAAATGCCGGCCGTTATAATCCGGTTAACCCATCGGCATCACCAGACGAATTAATGTTTTATTTCCGCGATGCCGGTGTTAAGGCTTCGGTATTAGCAGGATATGACGCGAATGGAAATTACGATCCGGGAAAAGTAAAAAATTATGACTGGCTGGATGCGGTAACGCAAACCGGTGTTCAGCAAGAGCATCAATTAAGTGTTTTACCAGGCACGGAAAAAAGTCAAACATCTTTCTGCCTTGGTTATTTTGACAATAAGGGTGTGGTGAAGGGGTATGACTATAATCGCTATAACTTACGGCTAACCTGCGATAACCAATTGTATAAAGGCATCAAAATTGGCGGTACACTTGCAACTTCTATTAACAAAAGCATTACCACCGATAATCTTTACAACCTTGCAGGCCAGGTAAATCCGCTTGCCCCAATATATGACGCTACTGGTTTACTAATTAATAACCCGGCAAGCGATAACAGACCCACTAATCCACTTGCGGTAGCCAGGTTTCATTACCTGCTCAGATACTCTCAAAAAAATACCTACTCAAATTACAAATTTTGAAAGCACACTTATTTAAAGCCAGCTACAAGATGAAAGCACCACTCACGGTTATACTGCTGGTGTTAAGCATTTCCAACTTTGCCCAAACGCCACCCACGGCCGATCCGTTGGTTGGCCTGAGGCTAATTGCATCCGGCAAAATCATTCACCGTTTTTTTGACACATCGCCTGTAAGCCCCGGGGGCAAAATGGTTGCGCTGTTTCGTATGCCATACGAAAACCGGTCGCCCCGGCCCGGCGACCAGGGCGAGGTGGTGGTAATAGATCTCGCCACAGGCCAGGAAAAAGTAGTGGCTACAACCAGTGGCTGGGAAGCTCAGTTGGGCGCCAATGTTCAATGGGGCGGCACCGACGAAGAATTATTGTACAATGATGTGGACACCGTGTTGTGGAAAGCGTATTGTGTGGTTCTTAACACGGCAACAGGTAGCAAACGCCGTTTGGAGGGCACCGTTTTTATGGCCTCCAACGATGGTAAAAAACTGGCCAGCTATAATTTGCTGTCTTCTCCTTTTGCACAGGTGGGATACGGTGTAATGGTGCCGGCTAGCCAGCGAAGGCACAATATTGGCCCTGTTAACGACGATGGAATATACATTACTGACGTTGCTACCGGAAAATGTAAGCGAATAGTAACCATACAGGACATTTACAAAAACACGCAACCAGCCATATCTATTTCAACCCCGCAGGATTTTGAATATTATTGTTTCCAGGTAAAATGGAACCCACAAGGCACAAGGCTGCTTACCACCGTGCAGTGGGCGCCGATAGGTGGCGGCAACAGAAGGCGGGTAGTGATTACCATGAAACCCGATGGCAGCGATCTGAGAACAGCGGTTACCGCCGAGCAATGGGCACGGGGAGGTCATCATATAAACTGGATGCCCGATGGCGAACGTGTGTCGATGAACCTGGAGGTTGATGACGATCCTATGCTTGAATTGATATCGGTAAAGTACGACGGCACCGGAATGAAAACGGTGTTTGAGCCTGGTTCGGGTCATCCTTCTTTTCACCCAAAAGGACTACCGCTGATAGTGACCGATGCTTACCCCAATGAACCAATAACGGCCAAAAACGGAACAGTACCCATAAGACTTTTGTTTACAGAAACAGGCAACGAAATACCGGCGGCTACAGTATACGTAAGCAACCAATCCGGCGAGTTCAGGATCGATCCACATCCGGCATGGGACCGTACCGGGCGATATGTAGTGTTTAACGGTTTTACCAATAATACCCGGTGCGTGTATTTAATTGATCTGGCAAAAATAGTTGAGGAAACAAAACCGAAAAAAAAGCAGGGAAACCCATAAACTGGTGGGCTCTACATTTATCAAACCATTATTAAGCGTCGAATTTTTACAAATGATTAATGTACCTAAGATCATTAAGGTGGTAACTTTTTGCTTAGCGGCAGGCTATTCAGTAACTGCTGAGGCCCAGTTTATTGACACCACTGCACAGCGGGTAAAAACACCATTAAAGATTGACTACAAAAAAATTGGCACCATACAACCACGAAGCACTCAACAAATTGAAGCCTCGCGGTTAACCATTGGCTGCGAAACGCTGGACAGGGACTATGCCGATTTTAACGCCTATAAAGATTACCTGCCACCACTGGGTATAAAAAAAATACGGTTACAAAGCGGTTGGGGAAAAACAGAAAAGCAAAAAGGAATTTACAACTGGAAATGGCTTGATAGCATTATTGATTTTGCCACAGCCAATAAGCTGGTACCCTGGCTGGAGGTATCGTATGGCAACCCGGTTTACAACGGTGGTGGCGGAACGGGTTTGCTAAACAGCATGCCTACTTCGGCCGAAGGATATGCAGCGTGGGATAGGTATGTGGCCGCTATAGTAACCCGGTACAAAGGCCGCGTAAACGAATGGGAAATTTGGAATGAGCCCGACCATCCTTTGCAAAGCAACCTGCCTGAAACGGTTGCCAAA
>Ga0209181_10003616_pt1 | contig 23660 bp, 26 predicted proteins | sample MAT05_FD_187208 | JGI IMG/M metagenome (GOLD analysis project Ga0209181, IMG submission 187208) | Freshwater microbial communities from Lake Fryxell liftoff mats and glacier meltwater in Antarctica - MAT-05 (SPAdes) (version 2) | ecosystem: Environmental > Aquatic > Freshwater > Ice > Liftoff...
CATGACTCTCTCGTTCTCATTGCGGGTTTGATATGGGGCCGCTTTGCTGCGACATTTGCCTGGCGTTGCGAAGGAGCTTGCGGCACGGGCCGCGGATCGCGCCGACGTTGCGCCTCATAGGCCGCGGCCAGGGGCGCGATGGTAGGGTGTGCTGCGCCCGGGCCAGGCGCCCAGTCCAGTTCCTGCCGTGACAGCTCAGCGCCATTCGCGCTGCGCAAACGGATCGGCGCAAGCTCCGTTCCGCTGGACCGTTCGATCAGCCGTAGCGGCACGGTGTCTGGGGTTTGCAGCCAGCGGTCGCCCCATTGCAACAGGCCAACCAGCACCGGCAGCAGCCCCTCACCCATCTCGGTGAGGTAGTAGCCCTGTCGCAAAGCGTCGCTGCGGAGGGGTCGTTGCACGAGGATGCCAGCAGCAGTCAGGCGATTCAGCCTCTCGGACAGCACATTGCGGGCGATGCCCAGATGGCTGGCAAAGTCGTCAAAGCGGTGCGTACCAAACATCAGCTCGCGTATCAGCAGTAGCGCCCAGCGGTCGCCCAGCAGTTCTAGCGAACGCGCTGCGGAGCACATGGATTGGTTGGGCTTGAGGCGGGGCATGGGGCGTCTGATTTCGGTTCGGGATCCAATTCTAGTTCCGGCAAGTAGTTTCATGCAACTATTTTAGTAATCTTTAAATACCTAATGCATAGGATTTAGCGTAGATGCGCGGCAGTCACGGCGCCGTCCAGCAGCCTGGACAGCGCCAATAGGCCGGAGACGAGGCCCGAGCGACGGCGAAGGACGAGGCGAACAACCGCCTCTGAGCCGGGCATCGAGGGCCGCAACCGTCACCCAGACGGGTCGAAGAGTGGGTTTGCAGGAACGCCTGCGGCAGAAGTCCAGGGGGCACCGTTTCGTCGCCGATTTCATGGTCGACGGTGTCGGTAATGGGGCCCTCAATGGCCCGCCGTAAAGCCGCCCTTCACCAGCGCGCGCTCCTGGCCGGCAGCGTGAGTACGAGGCGGGATCAGGAACCTGACCTTAGGCGCGATGGCTCTCCCGGCCAAAGTCAGCTTGCGGCGACCTGCCAGTTTTAGTCATCCGATGGATCAGGGGAATCGCAACGTCAGTGACCAGTTCCATACTGCACCGCCCAGCGCGCTCGATCTCCTGGCCTTCGTCATGGTCCTCGCCCTCGGGCAAGACTTGCAGGGCGCGCAAGCCCGACCATGAGGCCTTCCTAGTCCGAGCCGATCAGCCGCATCATCGCGGCCTCGCTGGCCAGGCGAATGCGACTATTCTGCGGTTGGAAAACGCTCAAGCAACGTCGGGCGACAGTTCGCAGATGGCCTGGTAGTGCGTGAGAAACACCCGTCCGCTCAGGCCGTGCAGGAATTCTGTGTCTTTCAATCGATCCATCACCGGCCCCTTGACCTCGGACAGGTGCAGCTGCAAACCGGCGCCGCGCAGGCGCAGATCGATGGCTTCCAGACTTTCCAGCGCGCTTGCATCAATGTCGTTGATGGCTGAGCACTGCAGCACCACATGCGCCAACCCGGGCCGGTTGGCCACAGCGCTGTTGATGCGGTCTTCCAGCGCGCGGGAGTTGGCGAAGTACAGGCTTTCGTCTACCCGCAAGCTCAGCACCCGCGGGCTCACCAACACGGCGTACCGCTGTACGTTGCGGAAATGCTCGGTACCAGCGACCAGACCCACCTCGGCCATGTGGGGCCGACTCGTGCGGTAAAGATACAGGGCCAGCGACACACCCACGCCCACGACCAGCCCGGTTTCCACGCCCACCGCAAGTGTTGCCACCAGCGTGGCCGCAACCGCCAGGAAGTCGGACTTGGCGTATTTCCAGGTCTTGCGCAGGATGCTGAAATCCACCAGCGACAACACCGCCACCACGATGGTGGCGGCCAGTGTGGCCTGCGGCAGGTAGTACAGCGCTGGGGTGAGAAACAGCGAAGCCAGCGTGATACCGGCAGCGGTGAACACGCCAGCCGCCGGGGTCTGGGCGCCGGCGTCGAAGTTGACAACCGAGCGCGCGAAGCCACCGGTGACCGGGAAGCCGCCAGTGAACGCGGCCGAAAGATTGCTCGAACCCAGCGCCACCAGCTCTTGGTCAGGCTCAATTCGTTGGCGCCGCTTCGCCGCCAGGGTCTGCCCCACTGATACCGACTCGACGAAGCCGACCACGCTGATGAGCAACGCCGGCACCAGCAGCTGCTGCCACAGGCCGAGGTCCCACAGTGGCAACGTGAACGGCGGCAGGCCCTGGGGCACGGCACCCACGATCTTCACACCCTGCGCCTGCCAGCCCAGGCCCCAGGTCAGCAGCGTGGTCACGGCAATCGCCGCCACCGGGCCGGTCTTGGCCACCACGTCAGCCATGCGCGGCTTTAGGCCGACGCGCAGCAGCAATGGCTTGAGACCGCTGCGCACCCAGAAGAGAAAGGCCACGGTGAGCACACCGATGGTCAGTGTGAGGACGTGCGTCTGGTCAGCCTGTGACAGCAACGAAACGCTGAGATCAACGAAGTTGTGCCCTTCGGCCTTCACGCCCATCAATGTCTTCAGCTGGCTCGCCGCAATTAGGATGCCCGAGGCCGAGATGAAACCGGAGATGACCGGATGGCTTAAGAAGTTGGCAAGGAAGCCCAGGCGCAGCAGACCCATGGCCAACAAGAGCAGGCCCGAAAGGAAAGCCAGCGTGATAGCCACTGCCCAGTACTCAGGGGTTCCAGCCACCGCGTGCTGGCCAATGGCCACCGCCGTCATGAGCGAAACCACCGCCACCGGCCCCACGGCCAACACACGGCTGGTGCCGAAAATGGCGTAGAACAGCAGCGGTGCCACACTGGCGTAGAGGCCTACCTCGGGCGGTAGGCCTGCGAGCATGGCGTAAGCCAGGCTTTGGGGAATCAGCATGATGGTGACGATGAACGCAGCCACGCCATCGCTCACCAGCGTCTCGCGGCTGTACTCGCGACCCCACTGCAACACAGGCAAGGAAGGCAGCAGTTGGCGCCAAGTAGACGGGGGGTTCATGCGGTGCGGTTCTTGTCAGGCCCCGACGCGCTGGCGCCAACCGCTGCGCTCGGCAACCTCGAATACCACCATGCCGACAACCATGGCTGCCACAAAGACGGCGGCCTTGACCTCTCCCGAGGCCATCGAGACGATTCCCGGGCCAGGGCAAAAACCCGCCAGACCCCAGCCCGCGCCAAAGGTCAGGCCGCCAATGACCAGGCGCTTGTCGATGTCGGTCGACCTGGGCAGGTGCAGCGCACCGCCGAGGAAGCTGGAGGTGCGTTTTCTTGCCAGCGCGAAGGCAAAGAAGCCCACAGCAATGGCCCCGCCCATGACGAAGGCGAGAGAGGGATCCCAGTTGCCGAACAGATCGAGGAAACCGAGCACCTTGGCCGGGTCGGTCATGCCAGAGAGCAGCAGGCCCAGCCCGAAGAGCAGACCCACAAGGAATTCGGTGATGTGGTGCATGCGTGTGCTTCTCACAGAACGTGGCGAACCACGAAGACCATCGCAAAGCCTGCACCCATGAAGACAAGCGTGGCGACCAGCGAGCGGGGCGAGAGGCGTGAGAGACCACACACACCGTGACCACTGGTGCAGCCCGAGGCATAACGTGTGCCCAGGCCCACCAGCAAACCGGCCGCGACGACGGTCGCAAACCCTGCGTCGATGCGCGGCGCCTGCACAAAACCTTCAGGCGCCAGCAGGCCGTATGCCAGCGGTGCAGCCAGCATGCCCAGCAGGAAGGCCACGCGCCAGCCGGCATCGCCCAGTTTCGGAGGCATCAGACCGCCCAGAATGCCGCTGATGCCCAGCACCCGGCCTTTGACCAAGATGAAGAAAGCCGAGGCCACGCCCAGCAGGATGCCGCCAGCCAACGAGGCCCACTGCGTGAAATTTGCCCAATCAACCGTCACGACTCACTCCTTTTCACACACGCAAAATTGTTCATACAGCACCTTCATCACAGCCAGCGCCTCGGGGCTGCTCAATGCGTAGTGAATGTTCTTGCCTTCGCGGCGCGTTCTCACCAGCTCCTCGTCGCGCAGCACGGTGAGCTGTTGCGACAAGGTCGGCTGCACGATCCCGAGCAGTTCTTCGAGCTCACCCACGCGGCGCTCGCCCTGCGAGAGTTGGCACAGGATCAACAGCCGGTCCGGGTTGGCCAGCACCTTCATCAGGCGGCAGGCACGGCCCGCAGCCGAGTGCATTTCTTCGAGGTCCATCACGGCGTTCTTCATCGATGCTTCCTTCTGGTTCCTGGAGTTGGCGCAGCCAATGGCCAGAATATATTGACAAATAATATATTAGTCAATATATTATTGTTTGCTTATACGAAGGAGCTTCTCATGACATCCGCCACAACACCCACCACACAGCCCAATGTGCACGGCATGTTCGATGCCGCCACTTGGACGGTGACCTACGTTGTTCACAGCGGCCCGGGCAGCGCCTGCGCCATCATCGATTCGGTGCTCGACTACGACCCCAAATCGGGCCGCACGCAGCACGCTTCGGCTAACAAGGTGATTGACTATGTGCGCGCCCACAACTTGAAGGTGCAATGGATTCTGGAGACCCACGCCCACGCCGACCACCTCTCGGCAGCGTCTTATCTGCGGTCTCAGTTGGGTGGAAAGATCGGCATCGGCGGCAACATCACCCAGGTGCAAAAAGTCTTTAAGGGCGTCTTCAATCTGGAGCCGGGCTTCAAGCAGGACGGCTCGCAGTTCGACCACCTGCTCCAAGAGGGCGAAGTCATCCCGCTGGGCGAGTTGTCTGGCGAGGTGATGTTCGTGCCCGGCCACACACCGGCCTGCGCGGCATACCGCTTTGGCGACGCCGTCTTCGTGGGCGACACGCTTTTCATGCCCGACGTGGGCACAGCCCGCTGCGACTTCCCCGGCGGCGACGCTCGCCAGCTGTACGCCTCCACGCGCAAACTGCTCGGCCTGCCGCCCGCGACCCGCCTTTTCATGTGCCACGACTACCCGCCCGCCGACCGCCCGGTGAGGTTCGAGACCACGGTGGCCGAGCAGCGCGCGAAGAACATCCACGTGAACGACGGTGTGAGTGAAGACGAGTTTGTGGCCATGCGCACCCAGCGCGACGCCACGCTGGAGATGCCCACGCTGATCCTGCCCGCGGTCCAGATCAACATCCGCGCGGGTGAGCTGCCACCGAAAGAAGACAACGGCGTGGCCTACCTGAAAATTCCGCTCAACGCGCTGTGATCACCTCACCCACCTATCCAGGGCAGCACCATGACCAACGCTTGTGTCTCGCTCCATCAGCAAGCCGACTACCGCTTTGAGATCCACTTCGGCGACAACATCCCTCACTTGATCGCCGACGAACCCGCGCCGCTGGGCAAAGGGGAAGGCCCCTCCCCCACTCAACTGCTGTGCGCCTCGGTGGGCAACTGTCTGAGCGACTCGCTGCTGTTTGCATTGCGCAAGTTCAAGCAGTCACCGGCGCCTTTGCGTTGCGAGGTGCAGGCCGAGGTGGGGCGCAACCCCGAAGGTCGGCTGCGGATCCTGGGCATCCACGCCACCATCCACCTGGGTGTGGCAGCCAGCGCCCTGGAACACCTGGACCGGGCACTGGCGCAGTTCGAGGCGTTCTGCACCGTCACGCAAAGCGTGCGGCAGGCCGTGCCGGTTCGGGTGACCGTGATCGACGCCGACGGTAAAGCCCTGCATGACCAGACTTGAGTTGGACCATCACAGGCAGCCGCATGTGAACTGCGTCAACGCGCTTGAGCACCGGTGGCGATGATCCTGGGAACAGTGGCCACGGTGGGTGGTTTGTGGGCGCTGCGTCGATGGATTCACATGGGCATCGTGCGAGGCTTGCGCGCGCCGCGCGTGCTCCATGCGCAGGGGACTCGTGCGTTCGGGTTGCCGCCTGATCGCATCCGGGAGGTCCACATTCCAACGGCTGGCGGCAAGCGCCTGGTTGGGTGGCTGGCACTGCCAGCTCAGGCCACCGAAAGACGGGTGCCCGCGGTGCTGGTGATGCACGGCTGGGGTTCCAACGCAGGGATGATGGGGTCGGTCGTTCCACCACTGCATGCGGCTGGTTTTGCGGTGCTGCTGGTGGACGCCCGATGCCACGGCCACAGCGACGACGAACCATTCACCTCCATGCCCCGTTTTGCCGAGGACATTGCGTCAGGCCTGACCTGGCTGCGGCACCACCCTGCAATCGACACGCAGAGGCTTGCGCTGCTGGGTCACTCGGTGGGCGCAGCCGCCGCCTTGCTGCACGCCGCCCACCACGACGACATTCGGGCCGTGGTCAGTCTCTCGGCATTCGCCCACCCCGCCGAGATGATGCACCGTTTCATGGCGGAGAAAAGAATGCCAAACCCACTGCTGGGCTGGTACGTCTTGCGCCATGTCCAGCGGGTCATTGGCGTCACCTTTGACGAAATTGCACCCCTGCGAACGCTGGCTGCGGTGCGCTGCCCGACCTTGCTGGTGCACGGCATCGCCGACGGCACGGTACCGGTCGAAGACGCGCACCGGTTGTTGTCCGTCTCTCACCGGGCGCGCCTTCTGCTGGTGGAAGGAGACCACGATTTGCGCGATGCTCTGGCGCCCCACGCCCATACCCTGGTGATGTTTCTCCAGAGCGCGTTTTATGGTGCCTCTGACCCATCGGCTCACGCGGCCTGCCCATCACCCTCTTCCACGATGCCCAGGTCAGGCAGGTCGATGCACACTTCGGCTGCCCCAGCACCGCAGCGCTGGAGCGCCGCCTGCGCCAGCATCGACCATCCCCTTGACAGCTCACCCACCACAAACATGACCCCTCAAGACTCCCCACCCTTCAGCGATCCGGCGCAGACCTGGAACCAGCAGTTTGCGGCTCCAGGCTTCCTGTTCGGCTCCGAGCCAAACGGCTGGCTGCGTGAACATGCATCTGTCTGGTCCCCGGGCGATCGCGTGTTGTGTGTGGCCGATGGCGAGGGCCGCAACAGCGTCTGGCTGGCCGAACAAGGACTGGCGGTGCAAGCGTTCGACATCGCCGAGACCGGCGTGGCAAAGGCCCGTGAGCTGGCTGCGCAGCGGGGGGTGGCGGCCAGCTTCGCCGTTGCGGACTGTGACGACTACGCGTGGCCCGAGGCGGCTTGCGAAGGCGTGGCGGCCATCTTCGTGCAGTTCGCCGACCCGGCCCTGCGAGCGCGTTTGTTTGCGCGCATGGTGCGCGCCCTCAAACCCGGCGGACGGCTTGTGCTGCAAGGCTACACACCAAGACAGCTCGAGTACCGCACGGGAGGCCCGCCGCAGGCATCGCACCTTTACACAGAGCCGTTGCTGCGCGAAGCTTTCAACGAGCTCGACATCGAACACCTGCGCGAGTACGACACCGACTTGGCCGAGGGCAACGGCCACCACGGCCGCTCCGCCCTGATAGGTCTGGTCGCGCGGCGGCGCTGACCCCGTGAGCTTTCTGTTGAACACCTCCGACCGTCTCCAAAACCAACTAAGCAACTTCAACACCAGGGCCGCGCCTCGCGCAGGTGGAGCCCTCATTGAACAAGGCACTTACCGCTGGATCCGCCACCCGATGTACACAGCCGTCATGGCCTGTGGCTTCGCTTGCGGAACATGCCGCCAGCATCACCGGCGGATGGCTTCACGACATGGGCCACGCCACCGAACGCTTCTCGAACCCGACATGATTCCCATCCAGACCCAATCCGCCTGGCGCGGCACATCCGACTGCCGATCTTGCGCGGTTCGCGAGCTCGCCCTGTTCTCCCAGCTCACCGAGGTCGACTTCGCCCTCATCCATGCGCCCATCGACGACCTGGCGTACCAGGCCCATCAGGTGCTGTTCAACGAAGGGGATGAAGCAGGCGGCATCTTCACGCTGCGCTCGGGCATGCTCAAGCTGTCCCGCATCACGGGCGATGGGCGAAGGCGCATCCTGCGCCTGTTGCGCCCGGGGGACGTGGTCGGCCTGGAAGCACTGGCCACAGGGCGCTACAACAGCGAAGCCGCCGCACTCACCAACGTCACGCTGTGCCGCATTCCCACCGAGGTGGTGCACAAGCTGAACCACAGCTCGCCCCGTATGCACGCTGGTTTGCTGGACAAATGGCAAAAGGCGCTGAGCGAAGCCGACGACTGGCTGGCCTCGATCAACTTCGGCACCGCGCACCAGCGGGTTTGCCAGTTCATTCTGAAGATGCGCCACACGACCGACCCCGGAATCGTCACCCTGTTCTCGCGCGAGGACATGGGCGCCATGATGGACCTGAAGCAAGAGACCGTGAGCCGCGAGATTTCGGCACTGGTGAAGCGTGGCGCCTTGCAACCGCTGGACAAGCTGGGCCGCCTCTACCGCATCGCAGACGAATCCATGTTGCTGCTCAACTCGGACAACTGAGTTCCAGACCGACGTTGGCTATCAGCGGCATAGCGCAAGCCAACCGCCGCCATGATCCATGTCATGCCGGGCACCCGGGGGCCGGCCGACACTGAGGTCATCGAACGGCGTTTTGCCTGTTCGGTCACCTCTTCAACCTTCCAACGGAGTTCCCATGGAAAACGTGTCCAGCTTCCCCCACCTCAACGAACCCGCGCCGGCATTCAAGGCCAACACCACCCACGGCGAACGCACGCTTGACGACTACAAGGGCAAGTGGCTGATCCTGTTCTCGCACCCGGCCGACTTCACGCCGGTGTGCACGACCGAGTTCATCGCCTTCGCCAAAGCCGCCGACAAATTCAAGGGCATGAACTGCGAGTTGCTGGGCCTGTCCATTGACAGCATCTACTCGCACTTGGCTTGGATGCAGAGCATCAAGAACAGTTTCGGTGTCGAGATCCCGTTCCCCATCATCGACGACATCAAGATGGATGTGGCGCGTGCCTACGGCATGATCCATCCGGGCGCGGCCGACACGCAGGCGGTGCGCGCCACCTTCTTCATCGACCCCGAAGGCAAGCTGCGCGCCATGGTGTATTACCCCATGAGCAATGGCCGGTCCATCGACGAGTTCGTGCGCCTGTTGACCGCCATGCAAACCAGCGATGCCCACAAGATTGCAACCCCTGAGGGCTGGACGCCCGGTTGCGACGTGATCGTTCCACCCCCGAAGACGCCTGCAGCAATCGAGGCGCGCAAGGGCGAGGGCTACGCCATGAAGGACTGGTACTTCTCTACCCGCTCGCTTTGAGCGATGGGCCGTGAGATCGCGTCTTATGCCGCGTCGGGGTCGTCGCCAATCTCGCGCAGCTTGCGGTAGAGCGAGCGCTCGCTGATCCCGAGCTTTTGCGCCAGTTCGGCGCGGCTGCCTTGGTGGGCCTTGAGCTGGGCCTGCAAGGTAGCTCGCTCCACACTGCGCAACGAAGAACCCAGGGCCGAAGCACCTGCAGGCGCCGGTTTTGTGCTTGGCAAATCCACCAGCGACAGCGCCACGCCGGCATCCAGCGCCCGCTCCACGTGCGCCGGCTCGATGCTGCGACCGTCGGCTAGCAAGGCGGCACGCTCCAGGACATTGCGCAACTCGCGCACATTGCCCGGAAACGGGTAGCGCTTCAACAATTCCTGCGTATCCGCCGACAAACTCAATCGCCGCTGCGGCGCCACACGGTCCAGCAAGGCCACTGCCAGCAGCGCGATGTCGTCCGCCCGTTCCCGCAGGGCGGGCAGTGCGATCGGAAAGGTGCTGAGCCGGTAATACAGATCCTCTCGGAAGCGGCCATCGGCCACCATGGCCTTCAGGTTGCGGTGGGTGGCCGAGACCACGCGCACATCGGTGCGCCGCAGGTCGGTGCTGCCCACCCGGCGGTAGGTGCCGCTCTCCAGCAGGCGCAGGAGCTTGACTTGCATGGACAGCGGGATGTCGCCCACTTCATCCAGAAACAGCGTGCCCCCACTGGCAGCCTCGACCAGCCCGGGCTTGGCGGTGCTGGCTCCAGTGAAGGCGCCTCGCTCATGGCCAAACAGCTCGCTCTCGAACAGGCTCTCGGGCAGGCTTGCGCAGTCGACCACCACCAGCGGGTTCGCCGCGCGCGGGCTGGCGTCGTGCACAGCCTGTGCCACCAGTTCCTTGCCGGTGCCCGACTCACCGAGCAGCAGCACGCTCGCCTGTGATGGCCCCACGCGCGCGACCAGCTCCAGCATGCGCTGGAAGGCAGCCGAACGACCCACCAGGCCCTGCCCAGCAGGACGACCCTGGGCCACGCGCAGAGGCTCCATCTTTTCGATAAAAAAAGCCTGCTCGCCAGCGGCGTCGAGCACCGGCGTCAGCTCGATGTTCACGTACGACTCGCCCTGTGGCGTGTGATGCAGATGCAGCACCCGCTCGCGCTGGCCCGACTCGCGGGCGCGTGCCAGCGGACAACTCTCTCCCGCCTGATCGCAGGGCACGCTGAAGTGGTGGGACACCTCGTAGCAGGTGCGCCCGATCACAGAAGCGCGAGGGCTGAACTGGCTGCGGTAAGCGGCGTTGGCCGCAATGATCCGGTACTGACGGTCCAGCAGGATGTGGGGTTCGACCAGGCTTTCCAGGTACGACACCAGTTCGGGCAACACGGTGGCCATCGTTCGGTCTTTCAGGAACAGTTCAAAAAGGTTTCGGCCAACAAGCCGCGCAGACCAAGGCACTCCAAATATCAGTCTACGCTGATGTTCAAGTCCCTCTTGCTGACAGGATGGTCAACCACCACTGCCAAAGCGCCCTGCCAATTTGGCAGGAATCGGCCAAATTGGCATAAAAAAAGCCCGCCACATCTGGCAGCTACCGCAAGCCGCACGCCAAAAACCATTGATTTCTTTGGGTTTTTCTGTTGAGGCCCGGTGGCACGGATTTTGAATAGAAAACGGGGTCTGCCACTTCACCGATACAAGGCCTCCCCATGTTCGACCTGCCCGAGGCACTTTTGCTGGCACGCATCCAGTTTGCCTTCACGGTGAGCTTTCACTTCCTCTTTCCCGCCATCACGATCGGCCTGGCGAGCTACTTGGCGGTGCTCGAAGGCCTGTGGCTCAAAACCGCGCGCGCCGACTATCTGGACCTGTTCCGCTACTGGATCAAGATCTTTGCGCTGTTCTTCGCCATGGGGGTGGTCTCTGGCATCGTGATGTCTTACCAGTTTGGCACCAACTGGGCGGTGTTCTCCGACAAGGCCGGCCCGATCATCGGCCCGCTCATGGCCTATGAGGTGCTGACCGCCTTCTTCCTAGAGGCCGGCTTCCTGGGTGTGATGCTGTTCGGCATGAACCGCGTGGGCAAGCGCCTGCACTTCACCGCCACGCTGATGGTTGCCCTGGGCACCTTCGTGTCGGCGTTCTGGATTCTGTCGGTCAACAGCTGGATGCAGACCCCTACGGGCTATGCGATCAACGCCAATGGCCAGTTCATCTCGGCCGGCAGCTGGCTGGCCATCATCTTCAACCCCAGCTTTCCCTACCGGCTAGCGCACACGCTCTCGGCCGCCTACCTGACCACCGCCTTCCTGGTTGGCGCCGTCGGTGCCTGGCACCTGCTGAAAGACCGCGCGAATCCGCGCGCCCGCCTCATGTTTTCGATGGCGATGTGGATGGCGGCCATCGTGGCGCCACTGCAGATCGTGCTGGGCGATATGCATGGCCTCAACACGCTGGAGCACCAGCCCGTCAAGGTGATGGCCATGGAAGGCCACTACCAGAGCCATCCCGAAGGTGCACCACTGATCCTGTTTGGTATTCCGAACAGCGCTGAAGGCCGGGTGGACTACGCAGTGGAAATTCCCAAGCTGTCCTCGCTGATCCTCAAGCACGACCTCAACGCCCCGATGCAGGGTCTGGACACCGTGCCCAAGGCCGACCACCCGCCTGTGGGCATCGTGTTCTGGTCCTTTCGCATCATGGTCGGCCTGGGCTTCCTGATGGCCGGCCTGGGTATCCTCAGCCTATGGGTCAGAGCACGGGGTCGGCTGTACGAATGCAAGCCCTTGCACCGCTTCGCCGTGGTGATGGGGCCTTCGGGTCTGATTGCGGTGCTCGCCGGATGGATCACCACCGAAGTGGGTCGCCAGCCCTGGACCATCCAGGGCTTGCTGCGCACGGCCGAGTCGGCCTCGCCGCTTGCGGCCCCTGCAGTAGCGGTGTCGCTGGTGGCCTTCGTAGTCGTGTACTTCGCGGTCTTTGGTGCCGGGGTGCTCTACATCCTGAAGCTGATGGCCAAGCCCCCGGTGGTGCATGAGTCGCCAGCCCCCAACATTCCCGCGATGGCAGCCGGCACAACGCCTGTCGTGGCGCTGCGGCCTGGCGCCTTGGCCACCGAATAAGGAGATCCGCATGAACATTGATCTCACCCTCATCTGGGCCTTCATCATCGTGCTGGCGGTCTTCATCTACGTCGTGCTGGACGGTTTCGACCTGGGTATTGGTATCCTGTTCAATACCTTCGAGGTGGGCCATGACCGCGACACTGCGATGAACAGCATCGCGCCGGTGTGGGACGGCAACGAAACCTGGCTGGTGATGGGCGGCGGCGGTCTGCTGGCAGCCTTTCCGCTGGCCTACGGCCTGATCTTCTCTGCGCTGTACGCGCCCATCATCGCGATGCTGCTGGCGCTGGTGTTTCGGGGCGTGGCGTTCGAGTTCCGCTGGCGCGATCCCGCCCACCGGGGCTTCTGGGACCTGGCGTTCACTGGTGGCTCGCTGCTGGCGGCGTTTTCGCAAGGCGTCATCCTGGGTGCGCTGCTGCAAGGGGTACGCATCAGCGAGCGGGCGTACGCCGGCGGCTGGTGGGACTGGCTCACGCCTTTTTCGCTGCTCACAGGCTTGAGCGTGGTCGTGGCCTATGCGTTGCTGGGGTCCACCTGGCTGGTGATGAAGGCCGAAGGCACGCTGCAGCGCAAGGCACGGGCCATGGCCTGGTGGCTGGGTGGCGCCAGTCTGGCCGCCATCGTGGCGGTCAGCGTCGCCACCCTCTTCCTGAGCGCTGACTACTTCGGGAACTGGCTGCATTGGCCCAACATCCTGTGGGTGGCCCCGGTGCCCCTCCTGGTGGTGCTGGCCAGCGCGGCCTTCGTGCGCAGCCTCAAGGCGGGCCACGAGGTCGCGCCCTTCCTGCTGACGTTGGGCGTCTTCCTCCTGTGCTTCATCGGCCTGGGCATCAGCGTGTTCCCCGACGTCGTACCCGGCGCCGTCACCATCTGGGATGCGGCCACCGACCGCAGCAGCCAGGTCTTCATGCTCTGGGGCACAGCCATCGTGCTGCCGATGATCCTGGGCTACACCGCCTGGTCGTACTGGGTGTTTCGCGGCAAGGTCAGCGCAGACGGGTACCACGCATGAAAACCCCGCTGTTTCGCTGGCCAGCCATCACCGCTGCGCGCGCTGACGAGCCACTGCCACCCCTTTGGAATCGATTGCTCTGGATGGTGGGCATCTGGGCCGCCAGCATCGCTGCGCTGCTGGCTGTGGCGATGGTGCTGCGCTGGGTACTCAAAACCTGAAGCACCCCACCAAAAACCCAAGGAGTTACCCATGAACACCCATCTGACTCACCCCCAGCACCCTGCACCTGGCGATCCTGAGCGCCGCGTCTGGCTGCTGGCCACCGCCGCAGTGGGTGGCATCGCCGCTGTGTCCACTGCCGTTCCCTTTGTCTCGACGCTGGCACCCAGCGAAAAGGCCAGGGCCGCCGGTGGACCGGTGGAGGTGGACGTCTCCAACCTGGCACCCGGTGACATGAAGACCGTCGAGTGGCGAGGCCAGCCGGTATGGGTGGTGCGCCGCACGCCCGAGATGCTGGCCGCGCTGCAAGGTCACGACACCGATCTGGCCGACCCGCTGTCGCTCAAACAGCAGCAGCCGGCCTACGCCGCCAACACCGAGCGCGCGATACAGCCCGAGTATTTCGTCGCCATCGGCATCTGCACCCACCTGGGGTGTTCACCCAACGCCGCGCCGAAAGACGGCAACAACCCCAGCCTGCCGACGGACTGGCCCGGTGGCTTCTTCTGCCCTTGCCACGGCTCCACCTTCGACGGTGCCGGGCGGGTCTACAAGAACAAACCCGCGCCGACGAATCTGGAGATTCCGCCACACCACTACACAGCCGCAACGCGCCTGCTGATCGGCGAAGACAAAGCCTAAAACCGCCACGAGGCGATGACCGCCATTCCCTTCGGCAACCATAAGCACCTGGAGACAAACATGAAAAAACCCACCGCCATTCCACCAATCGACCCGGCTCGCAGGCGCTGGCTGCAGGCCATGGCAGCAGCCCCCTTGGTGGCGGGTGCCACAACACCTGGCCCGGCCAAGGCAGCGGTCAAGACCCGCGCCCGCATCGTCATCGCTGGCAGCGGTTTGGGCGGTATCGCGGTGGCCAACCGGTTGTCGCAGCTGCTCGATGGCGCAAAGATCACGATCATCGACCGCAAGGAAGAGCACAACTACCAGCCGGGCTACACGCTGGTGGCCACTGGCGTCTGGCCCGTGGACAAGGTGCGCGACCGCAACGCCGACTACCAGCCCGCCGGCACCGAGTGGGTGAAGGACATGGTGGCCAGCTTCGACCCGGTCGCCAACACCGTCACCACAGCGAGCGGCCAGCGTATCGAGTACGACTTCCTGGTGGTGGCCACCGGCGTGCACCTGGACTTTGCACAAATCGCTGGCATGGACGTCGCGGCCATTGGGCGCGAAGGTCTGACCAGCGTCTACCCCAGCCCCGAAGCCGCGCAGGCCACATGGGCGGCCATGCAGGCCTTCACCGCCCAGGGTGGCCAAGCCGTGATGACGCTGCCAGCCACGCCGCTGAAATGTGCCGGTGCACCGCTGAAGATGAGCTTCATGCTGCGCGACAGGTTGTTCAAGGCCGGCACGCTGGACGCATCGAAGATCCGCTTTCAGTCGGCGCTGGGCAATGTGTTCGGTGTCAAGGTGGTCAACGACAACGTGCTGGAGCGCTGGCAGACGCTGGGCATCGATGTCGAGTTCTCGCGCGCGCTCAAGGCCATCGACATCGGCGCCCGCCGCGCTACCTTCTCATCGCCCGAGGGGGAAACGCAGGAAATGCCCTACGACCTCATCCACGTGGTGCCGCCCACGCGCGCGCCAGATGCGGTGAAGAACAGCGAGCTGGCCTGGAAGGAAGGCCCGTTTGCCGCCGGTGGCTGGCTTGAGGTGGACAAGAGCACGCTGCAACACCGCCGCTTCCCCAACGTCTTCGGCATCGGCGACATCAACGGCACACCGCGCGGCAAGACCGCCGCCACGGTGAAGAAGAGTGCACCGCTGGTGGCGCACAACCTGGTGGAAGTGATCGCTGGGCGCCAGGCCAATGAGGCCTTCGATGGCTACACCTCCTGCCCGCTGATCACGCGCGAAGGCTCGGCCATGCTGATTGAGTTCGACTACGAAGGACGCCTCACCCCATCGCTGCCCATGATCGAACCGCTGCAAGACAGCTTCTTCGCCTGGTTGATGAAGGTCCGCATGCTCAAGCCCGCTTACACGGCGGTACTCAAGGGCCGGGTCTGAGAACGCACCCTGCAACGCAACCACCTTCGGAGAAAAAAATATGTACGAAATCTGGCTGACGCTGAACATTGTTTGGGAAATCGCGCTGGGCATCTGGCCACTGCTGCTGGCTGGCGCTTTGCTGTGGCTGGCACTGCTGGGCACGGCGTGGCGGCAAGCCGGCCAGCATTGGCGCGCCAACATCTTGCCCGCGCTGGTTATCGGCGCAGCGGTGGCGGTGGTGGCTGCGCTGCTGCTGCCGGGATCGATTGGCTCGACGCTCTCGGACATGGGTTACTGGGTTGACTGGGGCATGCTGCTGGCGCTGGCAGCGGCCGTGGGCGGTGTGGCCGTGGCCTTTGCTTGGCCGCTGCTCTCTTGGCGCCACGGGCGCGCCCGAGCCTGAGCGGCACCAACCGCCACCACAACACCGCTTTTGCCACCATCCCGCCCGCGCCATGTACTTTCGAATCCTTCACGACGAGGCCAGCGGCGCGGTGAGCTATCTGCTGGCCGATCTGGACACCCGGGAATGCGTGGTGGTGGATGCGCGCGGTGCCGACATACCGGTGCTGAGAGCCATGCTCGACGAACACGGCTTGCACCTGCGCTGGCTGCTGCAAACCCACGGGCATGAAGGCCGCCCTGCAGCCGACGCAGCAGCCCTGGACCAGCTCGGCGCACCGCGCACCCAGCATCCCTCGCCCGCGCTGGCGCTGTCGGTGCACGGCGAAGCCGACACGCTGCTGTTCGGCAACGAGATGCTGCGAGCCATGCCCACGCCAGGCCACACAGCGGGATGTCTGAGCTTCCTGTGGCGCGACCGCCTGTTCTGTGGCGGCCTGCTTTCAGTCGACACCTGCGCCTTCCAGCCCCGACCAGCGTTGCCCGAAGCGCTGTGGGACAGCGCCACGCGCCAGGTATTCACCTTGCCCGGCGAGACCCTGTTGTTCTGCGGTCACGCCGCACAGGGCCGCGCCGTGTCAAACGTGCTCGAACAACGGCGCTGGCACCCGTGGCTGGGCGGCACCACGCGAGACGAGTTCCTCGCGCGCGTGCGCTCGCCGTCCGCAGGGCCAGAAAACACCCACCTGCGCAATGCGGCGCCCTTCGCACACATCCCATGAAAACGACCCCCAGTCACGTTGAAAGGCAGGTCATGCAATCCACAGCTTCAAGCACCTCAGACGCCGATTCAGCAACACAGCGCGACAGCGTCTATGCGCGTCTGGGTGGCGCACCCGCCATCCACCGGCTGGTCAACCGGTTCTACGGCCTGATGGACGAAGTGCCCGAAGCGCACGCCGTGCGCCAGATCCACCCACCGAGCCTGTCTGGCAGCGCCGACAGCCTGTTCAAGTTTCTCAGCGGGTGGTTTGGCGGGCCACCGCTGTATGTGCGCGAACGGGGCCATCCCCGGCTGCGCATGCGGCACGCCCCGTACGCCATCAACGTGGCGATGCGCGACGAATGGATGCTGTGCATGCGCATGGCGCTGGCTGAGCAGGTTGATGACCTGGCGCTGCGCACAGTGGTTGAGCGTGCTTTCTCCGACATGGCCAATCACCTGATCAACAGCGAAAACCCCACCGGCTGCCCGCATTGAAAGCCCGCCCAATCGCACCGCTTCCCGATTTCCTTGTTGCCCGTTTCCCTGTTCCCGCTTTTCAACCCACCGGAGTTTCAAACCATGAAGAAGTCTTTCCTGATCACCGCCGCCCTGCTGTCGACCGCCCTCGTGGCCCAGGCCGACGAGCTGTTCGTGTCCATCCATTCAGGCGCCGCCATGGCCCAGGGCGCTGGCCTGGTTCTCGCCGGGCAGGCGCTGGAGCAAAAGGTTGACGTGAGGGTGCTGCTGTGCGACGCCGCTGGTGACATCGCTGTCAACGGCCAGAGCATGCCAACCCTCAAACCCCGCAACGTCACGCCGCAGCAAATGCTGCAAGGCCTGATCAAGGCGGGCGCCAAGGTCGAGGTCTGTGCGCTGTATCTGCCCAATACCGGGCGACAGGCCACCGATCTGCTCGCCGGCGTGACCCCCGCCAAACCTGCCGATATCGCAGCCCACCTGCTCAAGCCCGGCGTGCGCACGCTGGCTTTCTAAGCTGCAGCGATCAAAGCGCCGATGCTGGCGACTTCATGACACAGTCTGGGGAGCAACGGGTGTAAAAAGACCAAGACACCCAGCGCTTCTAACTCACTTCCTCTTCAAAAACCCATGAAAACCGCTCACGATCTCGTTGTCGCCGCCAAGAGTCAGTGCCGCGAAGTGTCCGTCGAAGAAGCCCAGGGCTGCATCGCGTCGGCGGACGTCGTCATCGATGTCCGCGAGGCCGATGAGTACGCTGCAGGCCATCTGGCGGGTGCAATCAACCTCCCACGGGGTCTGCTCGAATTCAAGCTGTCGGGAAACCCGGCGCTGGACCCGCGCAACCTGAGCGTGGTGCTTTACTGCAAGACCAGCGGACGAGCGGCGCTCGCGGCCAACACCATGCAAAGCATGGGCTATAACAACGTTGTGTCGGTCGCTGGAGGCTACGACGCCTGGGTCGGTGCTGACAAGCCAGTTGTGAAACCGGCACAACCCCTCTTCGAGTGAGCGCTGGGACTCGATAGCGGGCACGAAGTTGTCCGTGGCGATCGCACAGTTTGTGCACCGCCTCTTTGGCTGCTGCCGCGCTGTCTTTGAGCGGCCAGGTCACCCCAGTTGGCTGAGCGGTGCCGAGGTTGGTTAAAGCCACGCCCTGCCTGCGCGCGGCTTCAACCCAGCCAGCCTTTGGGCACCTTGTCGGCTTTGGTTTCCAGCGGGTTGGCGGCCAGCCATTGGGGGGCATATTGGCGCATGAATTCTTTGGCTTTTTCCATGCGCACCGTGAGCCAGGCGCCGTAAGCGCCTTCGTTGAGCACCACGGGCATGCGCTTTTCGGCGCTTGGCTGCAGGACAAGCAGCTCTGTCTGAGGTGGTTTTGTATGATTTTTCTGTGATTGAAGGCCTTGCCAGCAAGATTAAGGCTGGCATGAACTGTCGCGTCTTCCTGCTTGGCTCCTATGCCTGGGGGAGGCCAAATGAAGAGAGTGACGTCGATCTTGCGATGGTCGTGCCAGATAGTGACCATGACGGCAGGACCCACATCAAAGCCAGAAAACTCACCGAGCACGGCTTGATTCCCATCGACGTCCTGGCTTATCGAGAGTCAACATTCGCAACGTCTGCTCAAGGATCTCTGTCGTTTGAAATCAAGACAAAGGGAGTCGAGCTTTGATCCAAGTGCTGAACAAAAAAGCGGTTCTGGCAGGGCTCTTCGCCTTTTGCCTTTCGTTGCCCGTCCTCGCTACGGGCCTTGTCGGGAAGGTCGTGTCCGTCGCCGATGGGGACACGGTCACCGTCCTGGACGCGGACAAGCTGCAGCACAAGATCCGCCTCTCTGGTATCGATGCTCTAGAGCGAGCACAAGCCTTTGGAAAGCGGTCAAGAGAGTACCTGGCCAGCATGGTTGCCGGCCAGCAGGGGGGGGTTGCCGTCGAGACGGACAAGACTGATCGTTTCGGTCGGAGTGTTGGGAAGGTACTTCTCCAGGGGCGAGACATCAACTTGGCCATGGTCGCCTCCGGCATGGCCTGGCACTATAAGAAATACCAGCGCGAGCAGTCGTCCTCGGACAGGCGGTTGTACGCCAGTGCCGAGCAGGAGGCGAGGGAGCAGCGTGCTGGCTTGTGGCGAGATCCTGAGCCTATGGCGCCTTGGGACTGGCGGGCGGAAAGACGTGCCAGGTAGGCCACGTGGCGCCAAGCCATGGAGCCTCTCTGTGCACTTTCTTTCGAAACACCGAGTTCAAATCCATTGCGTTTGGGCTCATCTCGCCGGGCGTTCTCCTGATGCAGCAGGCGTCGCAGCCAGTCAACTCCCAGCAGGCGTCCAAAGATCGCACGGGTACAGTTGCCGGCAGCTTGCGATCCCGATACAGATCTTCGCCGTGCTTAAACGGATGACAGCATTGCAGCGGCTGCCGACCGTCGCCCTCTGGTTTCTTACTTGTCTTACCAGCCAATTTCCAGACATGGATTTGGATCGAAACAGGAAAGCGAATGACCGCTTGAGAAAGCACTGCCGACTTTCAATTGAAGGATAGGACGGCCGCAGGTCAGCACGTGCCCCGTTTCTGGCCATTCGATCATGGCGCTCTCCCACCAAGTTCAGTTGAGCCTAGCTAAGTAAACTCAACCATGCCCGCCAAGGAACATACTTCCCGAAGTACAGCACCAGCGCCACGATGGCAACCTTGCGGAGGTCTCGGGCAATCAAGGCGTAGAGCCGCAGCTGATCGTTCTTGAACGCGAGGTAGGGTTCTGCTGCCCACCGAGCGAGGTGACTGACTGACCCGAGTGCCTCCGGCGGCTCCGCTTTAGGGATCATTTCTAGACCTCTTTGGGTTTCGAACGCTTGGTCTTGGCGAGCGTGCTGGGCGATGCTGCAGGTTTCGCGACCTTAGCGGCTGCCTTTGCCTTCGCTTTCTCAATTTCTTCGAGATAGTCGTCGTAGTCCTTGATGTCTCGCTCAGCTCCGATGTCGATCAGCCGGTCGCGGAACCGACCGTAGAACGAGGTCTGCGTCTTGCTTTCCCGTTTCAGCTTCTCGACACCGATATTCGGATTCAGCAGTAGGACGTAGTGGAAGTCGCCGGTCGAGCCTTCTTTCGTCTGAATGAACCCCAGGTCTCGCAGCGAGCGCATGCGGCGGCGCCACGTATCCACCGCACGCTCCCCTACGAAACCCGATTCAGTTGCAAAGGCTGTGGGCGCGTCGATGGTCAGCAGCGGGTGGTCAGGGGCGCGAATCCACAGGCAGAGCAGCACGTGGCCGGCCGGTTGGCCTTTCGACTGGGCGTCGATGGCCTGCATAGCGAGGGGTAGCGTCCGAGGAATCGTTGCGTAGCCGTGGTTCCGTGAACGTTTCCAAAGCAGCTCCTCAGAGTAGTCGGGAAACTGGATTTTCATCTGCTCTTCTGCCCGCTCGGTCATGTTGAGGCGGCGGCGGCGAGTCTGTTTTTGAGTTGCCATGGTTGTCCTTCGAGTTCTGGAATAGCCTTAATTTGGCGCTCAACACCACGCAACTGCAAGGAGTGAATTCGCGGGCTATCACTTGTCTCGAAGAAATTTCACGCACTTCAGTTCTAGTGAGCTTGTAAAAAAATACGAAGTTCAACACACTGCGATGCGTGATCCCGCAGACTAAAGATCAAAATTGTGAACAATTTCAAAGGGTTTCTGAAAAAGTGTGGTACTCCACGTTCTCCTTGTGCTCCCTGTGCTCAACGTGCTCCCTGTGCTCCCGGTATAGGGTGAAGGGAAAAGGGCCGCCAACTGTGTCGAATCGGATTACCCAGATGCGCTTCTACGTTGAGGACCTGTGACGTTCCGCGTTGAGCTCAACTTATGCAAATGGGTCTATAGGTTCAGAGAACCAGTTCAGCCTTGCCAAGCAGCCGTTCGTAGGTTTGGGTAGCTGGTTTTAGTGGACTGACCGGTTCGCTTTGCGCAGCAGACCGACGCGCTTTCGAAGCAAGAAAGGCGGGTTTAGCGAGCCTGCTGTCGCTCAAGTTGAGAAGCTGTCTGCCAGCAACCAGTCTGAACCAGTCGTTCCATCGGGAGGCTGGACGAGCTCCTCTTGGCCGGCAAGGGAAGTTCGAACAGGGGCGAAGCGGACGCTCGCACCAAACTCCTTCGCCATCCTCTGTGAACCCGGACACGAGCGGCCTGCGGCTATGTTCGCGAACCGATGAGCCGAGCCAAGGCCTGGCCATTGATTGGCTTTTGCAAGAAGCCATCAAACGGCCAGACCTGGCCAGCGGCCTGGTTTTCTGCGGCGCTGATGAGTATCAGCATCGACGCGGTATTGAGCCCGTCCCCCTGGCGGATCTCAGTGGCCAAAGCCAGTCCGTCGGTCACCGGCATCTCCATATCGACTAGCACAACGTCAAAGTGCATGCTGGCCAGAAGGGGGCGCGCCTCGCCTGCGGAGCCGACTGCACGACAAACATGCCCCAGCCGACGCGTCACTTCGCCGAGTGAATCTCGGACGTCTGGCAGATCATCCACAACAAGGACATTGAGCGCCTCGGGTGGCTCATCGCGATCCACCCGGGGCGCGGCGTCCTGAACCTGCCGGGCAGGGATGCTCACTGTGAACGATGTGCCCTGCCCCTCGGGATGCGACGCATTGCGGATTAGAACATCGATGTTCCCGCCCAGTTGCTGCAGCACGTCACGGATTACGAAGATGCCAATTCCGGTTCCGTCGCTGCTCGACGCGAAAGGCGCAGCAGCACTTTTCAGTCGCTCGGAAGCCGGGGGTGGCAGGCCTGGTCCTGTGTCAAGGACGACAAATCTGACCATCCCTTCCACCGGTGAAGCGGTCGGCGCCTCTGCGCTCCGAATATCAGATGACGAAGCCGCGCTGCCGGTTGCACGCTGGCGACTCACGAAGGGTTCGACCCGAACCTGGACGCGACCCGAGCTTGTGTAACGCACGGCGTTTTCGACGAGGTTTCGCAAAACCTGTGCGATGCGAATGGGGTCGGTGCTGACCGTGACCGGCGACGGCGGGAGCTCGACCTCAAGGGAGAGGTTCTTCGCAGTGGCTGCGTCCTGAAGGCCGGCACAGACATCCTGAACCAGCTCGCCGAACTCGAAAGTCTCAACCTGCGTTGGCAACTGTCCTGCAGTATCGGCATCAGCGCGGGCAATGGTGAGAAGGTCGCGCAGCTGCCCTTGAAGCGCCGTCACGGCGTGTCGGATGCGGCGGATGGCTGTGACACTCTCCGGCCGGCTGTCCTTCATGGCCAACAGCTCCGCCGAGGCGACGATGTTCTGCAACGGCGAACGCACTTCGTGGTTCACCATGCTCAGGAACTTACGCTTCGCAACGATGGCTTGCTCCATAGCCTGGATCGCCAGTTGCCGATCGTGTGCCGCTGCTCTGTAGCGGCGTCGAGACCGGATCGCATACAACAGCCAGAGCGCCAACGCAGCCCAGCAGAAGGCGAATCCGCCCCAGATCCAGCCGATGTGCCGGGAAAGGCTCTGCGTCATGGCCTCTTTGGCATTGAGCTCGGCCATGCTCACATCGCTTGCGAGTTTGCCCAACAACTCGTCATCGCCCACGGCCTGAAATTCACCAAGCACCTTGATCGCATCCGCCTGCGTCAACGCGCCCTTCTCCAGGATCGGACCGACACGGCGTTGAAGCTCGGCCACCCGGCGCGTGGCATCGGCATAGCCTGGCACGCCCTCCAGGAGGCTCTTGACCTCAGAGGGCTCGGTAAGAATGCTGACCCTGGAAGCGAGCACTGCAGCGCGTCGGCTGACCTCCGATGCATTGACCGGTTCGCCGGCGGCGACGGCGCGTAGTTCCTGCTTTAGCCTGTGGTGAGCGATCTGGTACTGTGCGCCGGACCAGTAGAAGCCTTCGTTTGGAACGGCATTGGCAGCCCTGGACACCGTTAGCTGCTGGCTCACCAGTGCGGTCGTGGCCGCTACAGCGGACAACAGAACCAACACCAGTACCGGCCACCAGCCTTTGCCTTTTGCGGATAGCGCGTCGCCCGAACGGCGGACGCCTGGCACTGGATCGACGGAAAGCTGCGCCGGATAACGACGCTCCGTCACTTCACTCAAACGCCTGCTTCGATCCCGTTGACTTGCCAGATAAACCTCGATTCCGCAACTGGACCCCTCAGCTCGGCCGAATGCTGGTCGCGGGGGTAGATTGTCCACAACGGACCCCAGCGATTGTTGTTCAGGCGCTGGCCATCCTGGCTGTGCGCCAAGATCACGCCGTAGCGTACAAGATCATCCCACGGGATCGGGGCCGAATAGTCATCGAGAGTCTTGAACGTCAGCGTACCGGAGGTGACGCCCGCGACCCGCATGACGTCGACGAGCAAAGGTCCGACAAAAACCGAGGTCGGTGTCCACGGCGTACCGGTTGTGATGCTGGTCGTGGACAGCTTCAGAAAGTCCGCTTCGCTGAAGTCGTAGGTGTCCGTCGCTTCGTTGTTGACCCGACCGATGCGGCCGCTAACCGTGAGCAGCGCCTTGGGCTGCCGTGTCCTTGCCAGGCCCGGGAGGGCAGCAAGAGCCATCGAACCGAGCAGTATTCTGCGT
>Ga0209181_10003619_pt1 | contig 23649 bp, 14 predicted proteins | sample MAT05_FD_187208 | JGI IMG/M metagenome (GOLD analysis project Ga0209181, IMG submission 187208) | Freshwater microbial communities from Lake Fryxell liftoff mats and glacier meltwater in Antarctica - MAT-05 (SPAdes) (version 2) | ecosystem: Environmental > Aquatic > Freshwater > Ice > Liftoff...
ACATGGCCGGGGCCGCGGCCGTGCTCGGCGGCATCCGCGCGGCCGCCGAACTGAAGTTGCCGGTGAACCTGCTCGGCGTGCTGGCGCTGGTCGAGAACATGCCGTCGGGCCGGGCGATGAAGCTCGGCGACGTGCTGACCACGCGCCTCGGCAAGACGATCGAGGTGCTGAACACCGACGCCGAGGGGCGGCTCATCCTCGCGGACGCGCTCGCCTACGCGGCCGAACAGAAGCCCGCGGCGATGGTCGATTTCGCCACGCTGACCGGGGCGTGCATGATCGCCCTGGGACCGCACGTGTCCGGGCTGATGACGAACAACGACCCGTGGGGTGACCGGGTACTCGCGGCCGCCGGCCGGGCCGGCGAGCGGGCGTGGAAGCTGCCGATGGACGCGCACTACGACGAGATGATCCGCAGCAAGGTGGCCGACATGCGGAACACCGGCGGCAGCCGCTACGGCGGGGCCATCACCGCGGCGAAACTGTTGCAGCAGTTCGTCGGCGACGTGCCGTGGGCGCACCTCGACATCGCCGGCCCCGCGTGGGCCGAGGGCGAGAGCGCGGCGTCCGACGCCGGCGGCACCGGGTGCATGGTGCGCACGATCGTGGAGTTGGCGCGCGGCGGCGTGACGTAGACTGAACGCGATGGCGCACACGTCCCCCACCCTGCTCGCCCGCCTCCGCGACCCGGCCGACGCCGACGCCTGGGCCACCCTCCTCGGCGTCTACGGGCCGCTCCTCCGCGGCTGGGCCGAGCGCCTCGGCGCCCGCGGACCCGACGCCGACGACCTCGTGCAGGACGTGCTCGCCGTCGTCGTCCGCCGGTTCCCCGAGTTCGTCCATCCCGAGCGGCCGGGCGCCTTCCGCGGCTGGCTCCGCGCCATCGCCGCGAACTGCGCCCGCGACTTCTGGCGCGCCCGCCGCCGCGCCCCCGTCGCCCACGGCGGCACCGACTTCGGCGAGTACCTGGCCCGCCTCGAAGACCCCGCCGACCCCCTGGCCCGCGAGTGGGACCGCGAGCACGACCGGGCCGTCACCCGCCACCTCCTCGACCGCATCCGCGGCGACTTCGCCCCCGAAACGTGGGAGCTGTTTCGACGGGTGGTGATCGACGGGCAGAGCGCGGACGAGGCCGCGGCCGCGACGGGGGCGACGCCGAACGCGGTGTACATCGCCAAGAGCCGGGTGCTGGCGCGCCTGCGGACGGAAGCGGCGGGAATCGTGGTATAAAGTGAAGCAGCCGCTTGCGGCTTCGCGCTTCCCAGCGCGAAGCCGCAAGCGGCTGCGAAACTGAACGAAGGAAGGGTCAGTACATGTCGTCGTAGCCGCCGCCGGCCTTCTTGCTGCCGTGGTCGTCCTTCTGCTCCTCGGCGATCATCGCGTCGGAGGTCAGCAGCAGCGTCGCCACGCTCGCGGCGTTCTGCAGGGCGCTCCGCACCACCTTCGTCGGGTCGATGATCCCCTTCTCGACCATGTTGCAGTACTCGCCGGCGCGGGCGTCGTAGCCGTAGTTCTTGTCCTTGCTGGCGAGCACGTCCTTCGCCACCACGTTGCCGTCGGCGCCGGCGTTCTCGACGATCTGCTTCAGCGGGGCGCGGCACGCCCGCACGATGATGTTGTAGCCGATCTTCTCGTCGTCCGTCAGCGTGTCCGGGGCCGTCAGGCCGTTCGAGGAGCGGAGCAGCGCGGTGCCGCCGCCCGGCAGGATGCCTTCCTGGTGCGCGGCCTTGGTCGCGTGCATCGCGTCCTCGACGCGCATCTTCTTCTCCTTCACCTCGCTCTCGGTCGCCCCGCCGACGTTGATCTTGGCGACGCCGCCGCTCAGCTTGGCGATCCGCTCGCTCAGCTTCTCCTTGTCGTAGTCGCTGGTGCTCTTGTCCAGCTCCTTCTGGATGCTGCCGAGCCGCGCGGTGATCTGGTCCTTCTTCCCGGCCCCCTCGATGATCGTGGTGTTGTCCTTGTCCACCTTGATCTTCTTCGCCCGGCCGAGCTGGCTCAGCGTCACCGTCTCCAGCTTGACGCCCAGGTCCTCGAAGATGGCCTCGCCGCCGGTCAGGACGGCGATGTCCTGGAGCATGGCCTTGCGGCGGTCGCCGTAGCCGGGGGCCTTGACGGCGCACACCTTGAAGGCGCCGTTCGAGCGGATGACGTTGACCACCAGCGTGGCCAACGCCTCGCCCTCGACCTCCTCGGCGATGATGAGGAGCGGCTTGTTCTGCTGCAGCACCTTCTCCAGCAGCGGCACCAGGTCGCGGTTGCTGCTGATCTTCTTCTCGTACACGAGGACGTAGGCGTCCTCGAGCTCGGACTCCATCGTCTCGGCGTTGTTCACGAAGTACGGCGACAGGTAGCCGCGGTCGAACTGCATCCCCTCGACGAAGTCGTGGCCGGTCTCCATCGTCTTCGCTTCCTCGACGGTGATGACCCCGTCCTTGCCGACCTTGTCCATCGCCTCGGCGATGATCTGGCCGATCACGGTGTCGCCGTTGGCGGCCACGGTGGCGACGTTCTGCAGGTCGGCCTTCCCCTTCACCGGGATGCTGATGGCCTTGAGCTTGGCGACGATGTCCTCGACGGCCTTCTCCATCCCGCGCTTCATCAGCATCGGGTTGGTGCCCGCGACGACGGCCTTGAGCCCCTCGTTGAAGATGGCCTCGGCGAGCACGGTGGCGGTGGTGGTGCCGTCGCCGGCCACGTCGGAGGTCTTGCTGGCGACCTCCTTGACCATCATCGCGCCCATGTTCTCGTAGTGGTCCGGCAGCTGAATTTCCTTCGCCACCGTCACGCCGTCCTTGGTGACGGTGGGGCTGCCGAACGACTTCTGGATGATGACGTTGCGGCCCTTCGGCCCGAGCGTCACCTTCACGGCCTTGGCCAGCTTGCCGATGCCCCGCCGCATGGCCTCGCGGGCTTCCTGGTCGAACGCGATCTGCTTGGCTGCCATGATTCTCTTACCTTCGGGGTGGGGGTGTCAGGTGTATTGGTGTGTGAAGCCCGGGGACGGCCGTCGCCGGGCTTTCAGCCCTTAGCCTTCGATGACGCACAGCACGTCGCCCTCGTGCATCACGAGGATGTCGCCGTCGCGGCCGCGGTCCTTGAACTCGTCGCCGGCCCAGGAGGTGAACAGCACCTTGTCGCCGGCCTTCAGCTGCATCGGGGCGCGGGTGCCGTCGTCCTTCACCTTGCCGGGGCCGACGGCGATCACCTCGCCCTTCTGCGGCTTGTTCTTGGCGGTGTCCGGCAGGATGATCCCGCCGCTGGTCTTGTCCTCGGCCGCCTCGCGGCGGACGATGATGCGGTCACCGATCGGCTTGAGCCCCATCGCGGTCGTCTCCGGGAGCGGCGTCAGTCTGCGTGCCCCGCCCCCACAGCAAAGGCCGTGCCCGCGCCGCCACTCCGACGGAAGTGCTTTTCGAACTGGGAGTTACGGCGTGGACGACGGCAGGTGAACCAGCCGGTTCTGCCAAGATTGCGCGGTCGCCGCGGAGCCCGCCTGCCGGAATGACACCACCCCGACTACGGCTCCAGGAAGCCTTCCACGACCGCCGAGGCGGCTTCCGGGGGGAGCGCCCGCACGCGGACGTGGACGATCCGAATCCTGCCTCCCGTCGGCGACCGCGTGGTGACCCATCCCCACGGCTCCCTCCCCGCCACCCCCCGGACGACGACCGACGCCGTACCGCCGTACTGGCCGGACGGGGGGAGCGTGATGACATTCGCTTCGGCGGCGTCCGACCAGAGGAGGTGGTAGCGCGGCAGTTTTCCCACGACCGGTACGCCGGCGAGGGGAGCTTCGGTCTGGTAGGTCAGTTCGACGACCAACGGGTCGGTCTCCGCGGCCCCGGGCGGTCGGCGAACCGGGAAGCCGTCCGGACGTGGCGAAGGGTACGAGAGTTCGGCCGCGGTCGTGCCTGTCCGCCACGGCCCCGGGCGCCGCCGCCACACCACGCCGACCCACGTCCGGGTCAGCACCTCGTAGTTCTGCGCGACCTCCTCGTAGAACGGCCACGTCGTCTGCTGGAGCCACTCCTCGAACGGCGGGAAGTAACCCCGACGGAAGGTGCAGACGTAGTCCGGCTGGGCCTCCCGGAACGCGGCCAGGTAGCCGGCCCGGCGCGCCGGCCCGAGGGCGTGAATGATGTAGTCCGTGTCCGGGTGGAAGACGCCGTAGTGGGCCTCGACCAGCCCCGCGTAGGTGGACCAGATCACCGGCGGGCGCGTCACACCCTTCGCGGCGCGGTCGGCGTCGATCGCCCGGGTCACCGTGTCGAGGTGGGTGCGGGTCTTCTCGGCGGCCTGCGGGTGCGGCGAGGGGAACGCAGCCCACAAGTCCCGAACCGTTCGGAGTTCGGACGGGAGGGCGACCGCCGACGACGGACCCACCCGCGTCGGACCGGCGAGCAACCCCGCGACCAGGCCTCCGCCCACCAGCACGCCGCCGACCCGGACCACCACCGGCCCGACCTCGGGGGTGCGCGGCCAGGTGGCGTGCGGCCCGCCAGGCGAGGAGCAGGGCCGCGACCAGTTCGATCCGGGCCAGCGGGGCCAGGTAGTGGGGCCAGATCATCGCCAGGTACCCGACGGACGCGACCAATCCGTAGGCCAGCCCTCCCGCCAGGACAGGGGCTTCCGGGGTCCGCCGGGCGACGGTCGCGATCACCCCGACGAGGCCCGCCGCGGCCGCGAGGTGCCACACGAGCCGCGGGTCCTGGCAGAACTCCGAGACGGTCCCGTGGTAGAGGAGCGGGGTGGTGCCGCCGAAGTACCAGAACTGGTCGGCCGGGAGTTCGACCAGGCCGTAGCGCACGGCCGCCGCCGCGCCCGTCGGCCCGCCGATCGCCAACAGCAGCGCCCCGGCCACGGCCGCGAACGCCGCAGCGGCCAGGGGCAGCCAGGTCCATCCCCCGCCCGGGTGTCTGCCCAGCCGCCGGGCGAGCCACGTCGTCGCGAGCATCGCCACCGCCGCCACGCCGTGCTCGGTCCCGAGTACGAACCCTGCGCCGGCCAGCCCGCCCGCGATCACCGCCTCCCGGCGCGGCGGCAGCCCGACGAGGAGGACCGCGAACGCCAGGAACGGACACGCCGCCCGCACCCCGAGGATGCTGTTCCCCGGCAGATCGAGCGCGTCGAGGCCCAGCGGTGCGGTCAGGATCAGTGCCGCGGCCGTCAGCCCCACGGTCGCGGCGAACCGGCGCGTGGCGGCGGCGAACACCGCCAGGTAGCCGAGCGGGTAGAGGGTCATCGACAGGACGTTGCGGCTCAACTCGCTGGCGTGATAATCCCCGCCGGCGAGGGCGAACAGGGGATAGTGAAGGTAGGGCACCCCGAGCCCGTGGAAGAACTGGAAGTCCCCCCCGCCGCTCTGCCCGGCCGCGATCCGGCGCAGCGGGTTGAACAGCTGGTACGGCCCGTCCCCGAACACCGAGTTCTGCGTCCCGGCCGCCTGAATGGCGAAGGAAGCGTGGGCAACGGCCCACTGAACGAGAAGAACGAGCGCCGCGGCGGCGGCGAGTTGATTGCGGGAGACGCTTCGTGGGAACGGGAGCCGGGTCAGGACCGCACGCAGGCGCAGGGCCACGCGGACGGGGGCGGAGCCCAACGCTCGGGGCATGACACGGTTCACGGGGGGCGGGGCCGCGGGAGGGTAGCCCGCCGCGCCCCGTTCCGTCAAGGCGAGCGCCGCGTCAGCCGCCGAACAGGCGGCGGAAGAAGCCCCCCTGCCCGGCACCGGCCGACGGGTCGATCAGCTTCGTGACGGCGTCCATCGCCTCCGGGCTCTCTAGGATGTGCCGCCCGCCCCACGCCTCTACCAGACGCGGGTAGTCGGCCGCGAAGCGGTCGCACACGGCCGCCCACTTCCGGTCCTGAGTCATGCGGATCTTGGCGGCACCCCACCACCCGACGCCGAACATGCCGACGGCGGCCAGCGTGCCCATCACCATCGCCGGCGCGCGATTGATGCCGATGCTCTCGGAGAACAGCGCGAAGACGGAGACCCCCGCGAGCGGAACCCCGAACAGCCAGAAGAACGATGCCCCCACCCAGGAGCCATCCTTGGCGTCCTTCGTGGACTTGCGCGTGGCCCGGACCTCGGACAGCCGGCCGAGCAGGAGCGCCTTGCGGGTCGGGTTCTCGGGCACCTCCTCGGCGGTCAGAGTGGCCGTGACCGACACCGCGGCCGGCGCCGGCGGGTCGAGCTCGGCCCGCAGCCGGCGGACGGTCGGCGCGTGCCGCAGCGCCGAGCGCCCGCCCCAGTCGGCGACATCGGCGGGGAATTCGGCGGCGACCTCGTCCACGACCGCTCCCGCCTTCTTCGTGAGGTCGTCGGTCACGGCCTTCACCCCGGACCGCATAACGAACGTGTAGGCGGCGAGAACGACCAGCCCGACCACGATCCCGATCCCGGTGGCCACGGAGTCGAACAGCCGGATGCGCCCCCACGCGAAGAAGAAGGAACTGCCGTGGTTCACGGCGTACGCCGTCTCCCCGACGAACCACCCGACCGCGAGTCCGAACCCGAGACCGTACAGGAGGGTGTACTCGAACCGCCACCGCGCCATGTCGTTCAGTTCGTCATAGGCGGCGCTCAGCCGGGCCAGCGCCGCGACCAGCCCGCGGCGGCGGCCGGCGGTCACGAGGGAGGGGGTGACCTGCGCCGCGTTGGTGACCGTGGGGGCGGGCGGTTGCACCGCCGCGAGCGGCGGCGGCTCGACGGGCGTGCCGGTGCTTTCGGCGGTGGCCCGCAGCAGCGGCAGCAGTTCGCCCGCGTCCTTCGGCCGCTCGTCCATCCAGCCGACGCAGCGCTCGATCAACGAAACGTGCTCCGCCGGCACGCCGTACCGGACCGTCAGCTCCTTCGCCCAGCCGTGCGGCAGCTCGCGGGACACGTCGCCGACGAGGAGCTGGAACCACATCACGCCGAGGGCGTACAGGTCGTGCCGCGGGTCGGGGGCAGCGCCGCGGCGCTGCTCGGGCGACATGTACAGCGGCGTGCCGGCCCCGCGGAACAGGCTGGCCTGATCGGCGAGGCTGAGGAAGTCGATGGTGCTGGCCCCGATCCGGCTCCGCACCGCCGCCGCCGCCGCCGCGACGCCGCCGATGCCGAAGTCCCCGAGGCGGAGTTGAGCGTCCGCGGTGACCAGCACGTTCGCCGGCTTCAAGTCCCGGTGGACGAGCCCGGCCGCGTGCGCGAACGCCAGCCCGTCGGTGATCTGAAGCACCCAGCCGAACACCTCCGCCGCCCCCGGCGCCCGGCCGAGCGCCGCCACCCGCGCGGCCAGCAGCTTCGTCAGGTCGCCGCCGTCGACGAACTCGTAGACGAGGTACGGCGTGGCGTGGTCGAGGTCGTAGCCGTACAGCCGCACGACGTGGGCCGAGCCGCGGCCGGCGGCGCGCATCAGCCGTTCCAGGTTGCTCCGCTCCCGGTGGAGCGCCGGCAGCAGCGACGCGTCGAGACAGAACTTGATCGCCAGCGGGAGGTGCTGGAGCGACGGCGACTCGGCGCGGTAGACGGCCCCGAACCCGCCGGCCCCGAGTAGCTCGCGCAGCCGGTACGGGGTGCCGCTCAGCGGCGTCTCGGCCGGGTACGGCGGCACGTCTTCGGGGAGGAGTTGCAGCAGCGACCGCGGGTCTTCGAACAGAACGGTCGGCGGCACGGTGCGGGTGCCCGCCGCGTCGGGGACCAGCGCTCGATCGACTGCCGGCGGGATCGCGGTGAGGAACTCGACCGCCCGCTCCACGTCCTCCGGCGCGGCGTCCGGGGCGAGGTCGAGGAAGATGCTCTTCGCCGCCGCGCGGGCCTCGGCCGGGGGCGCGGCCGCCAGCTCCGCGACGGCCGCCTTCGCCTCCTCGGGGTGGGCCGCGAACCACGCCTGCCAGCGGGCGACGATGCCGCGGCCGAACAGGTTGATGGCGCGTTCCACGGCGTGCCCGACGACCACCCCGGCCATGCCGCCGACCGGCCCGGCGGCGGCGACGCCGGCGCACCCGGCCAGGACCGGCAGCACCCCCTCCGCGGCGAGGACGAGCAGGACGGGGTGCTTGCGGTCGGGTTCGGGCACGGGTCGGCCTCCCGGACGGGGAATACCCGGGGTTCGTTCGCGGGGGCGGAAGATTGGCGGGAAACGACGCCGCCCGGCGGTGCGGGGACACCACCGGGCGGCCGGGAGACCACACCACGCGCGGCGTTGCGATCCGTTAACAGCGTAGACCGCGGTTGCGCCCGGGGCAATAATTCTCGCCCGGAATTCGTGTCAGGATCGTAACATCCGCGACCCCGCCTCACCAACGGGCTAGAATTCCGGGGTCGCCTCCCTGGTCCCCGGAGCGTCTCATGCAGTTCCGTTTCGCGCTTCCCGCCGCGGCCGTGCTCCTCGCCGCCGGCCCGTCGGTCGCGCTGATGATCGCGTTCAGCCCGCCGGCCCAGCGGGCGGTCACCGCCCAAGTCGTCGTCCGCGGCACGGTCACCGCCGTCGAAAAGGACACGGTGGAAGCCTCGCCCGGCCGCGGGGCGCCGCAGAAGCTGCCGCACAAGCTGGCCGTCGTGAAGGTGGACGAGGCGCTGTCCGGGGCCGACGGCCTCACGCACGTGAAGGTCGGGTTCGTGTCGCTGCCGCCGCCGCCGGTCGGGCAGCCGGGCATCCGGCCGATCCTACCGCGCCGCGGCGGCGGTCCCGAGTTGAAGGTCGGCGACGAGTTCGTGCTTTTCCTGAACCGTCACCACGAGGGGAACTTCTACGTGATGCCGTTCACCAGCCCGCCGCTCGACGCGAAGGGGGAGCCCGGCAAGGCGGAGCTGGCCGAGGTCAAGAAGTCGTTGGCCGTGGTCGCCGACCCGACCAAGGCGCTGACCGCGGCGAAGGCCGACGACCGGGCGTTCGCGGCGTCGGTACTGGTGTCGAAGTACCGGTCGTATACGGACGCCGGGCCGGAGCCGACGGAGGTGGCGCTGCCGGTCGAGGAGAGCCGGCTGATCCTGAAGGGGCTGGCGGAGGGCGACTGGAAGCAGGGGAACCGGTTCAACGCGACGAGCCCGTTCACGGCGTTCAACCAGCTCGGGCTGCGGCCGCAGGACGGGTGGGTGCAGCCGCAGGTGCGGCAGGTGCCGGGGCAGCCGCCGGTGGACTACGTGGCGGTGACGAAGGAGGCGTTCGTGCGGTGGCTGGACGGCCCCGGCAAGGACTACCGCGTCAAGCGGCTGGTGCCGAAGAAGTGAGCGAGCCCGGCGAGCGGCCCGCGTCAGCGGGCTGCTTCTGAGCGTGTCAGATGCGTGCAGGAACAGCCCGCTGACGCGGGCCGCTCGCCGCGCATTACTTCTTGTCCCCCACCTTCACCCCGCGCTTCGTCAGCGCCTCTTCGAGCTTCGTGCGGTTCGTCCGCGACGGGTCGATGAGCGCCGTGACACGCTCCTCCTTGAAGCTCGCCGTCGCCTGTTCGACGCCGTCGATGCCGGCGACGATCTCGTAGGCGGCGAGGCAGCACGCCTTGCAGTCGAGCCCGGCCGCGGGGATGACCACCTGTTGCAGCTTCTCCCGCGGCACCGTCCGCCGCAACTTCACGCCGAACGTGTGGCCGCTCGCCTGCCGCAGCCGGTCGTTGACCAAATCCGTGACGCGCTCCGCCTTCTGGTTCGGGAACAGCTTCGCCGGCGCGAATTCGACTGTCACCTCGGCGTCGTCGAAGTCCACCTTCGTGAGCTTGAACTCGGGCAGCTCGGCGAACGCGGCGCGGAGGTCGGCCTCGCGCTCCTTCGAGAACAGCCCGACGACGCGGTAGGTGTACGGCCCCGCGGGGAGCGCGGGGGTCTGCGCCGCGACGGCGCCGGCGGCGACGACGAACGCCAGAGTGGAGATTGGCACGCGCATAGGGATTCCGTCGAAGGTATGAGGTGGGGTAAAGCCCACCCGTTGCAACGGGTGGGCTTTCAGCCCCTAGCGCGCTCTGAACAGGGGACTCTCGACCAGTTCGTTTAACAGCGTGCGAACGCCGCCGCCCTGCCGGTTCGTCGCCGCTACCAGCGCCGCGACATCCGTGCGGTCGCCGAACGACGTGCCGCGGCCGGTGCCGTACACGGCGAACTGCCGCGCCAGGTTCGCCAACAGCGCGTCCTTGTCCGCGGCCATCAGTGCCTGGAACTCGCCGATGCCCTTGAAGGCACGGCCGTCCGGCAGGACGCTGCTCGGGTCCACCTTCGGGCCGAGCTTGAAGCCGATGCCGATGAACGGGTCGATGGCGCCGCGCGGGGCCGGGTCGCCGACGCCGAGCGATCGGTAGCGCGACCGCTGCCCGCCGATCACGTCGAACTCCTCGAGCGCGAACCCCGGCGGGTCCATCCGGGCGTGGCAGCCGGCGCAGGCGACGTTTCCGCGGTGCTTCTCCAGTTGCTCGCGGATCGTCACCGCACCGCGCACGTCGGGTTCCACCGCGGGCACGTTCGGCGGCGGCGGCTCCGGCGGGCGCCCCAACAGCCGGTCGAGTACGAACGCCCCGCGCGGCACCGGCGACGTGGTGGTGCCGTTGGCGGTCACCTTCAACACCGCGGCCTGCGTCAGGAACGGGCCGCGCGGGCTCCCGGCGGGCAGCGCCACCCGCCGCACCTGACAGCCGACGACGCCGGGAATGCCGTAGTGGGCGCCGAGCCGCTGGTTGAGCATGGCGAAGTCGGAGCGCACGAGGTAGTCGGCGGGCAAGTCCTTCTCCAGCATCTCGCGGAAGTAGCCGAGCGACTCCATCATCATGGAGTCCTGGAGGTACTTGCTGAACTCCGGGTACAGCTTGCGGTCGGGGTCGTTGGCGGCGATCAGCCGCAGCTTCAACCACTGACCGAGGAAGTCGTCGGTGAACCGCTGCGCCTTCGGGTCGGCGAGCAGCCGCGCCGCCTCGGCCGCCCGCGCGCCGGGCTCCCGCAGCTCGCCGGCCTTCGCCTTCGCGGTCAGGGCGTCGTCCGGCTGCGAGTTCCACAGGAAGTACGACAGCCGATTGGCGAGTGCGAAGTCGTCCAGCTCCCCGGCCGGCTCGACGTGGTAAAGAAAATCCGGCGAGCAGAGCGCGGCGCGGTACGCCCAGCGCATCGCCACCTCGAACGAGTCATTCGCCTTGAGCCGGTCGGCGACGCGGTCCACGTAGCTCTTGCGCGTGTCGGCGCCCACCGGCCGGCGGAACGCCCGCGGCAGGAAGTCGGCGAGGAGCTTGTCGGCGTCCTCCAGCGGCCGGGCGGTGCTGACGGTCCACAGCCCTTCGACGGGGTCGGCCTTGTTCTTCCCCATGAACAGCTGCTGCCGGTCCGGCCGGCGCGGCGGCGGTCGCACGCTGCTTTTCGTGTCGAACAGCGTGATGGGTATGTCGCCGAACAGCCGCTTGTGGCCGAGCGGCGGCCAGCTCTCGTGGAGCGGGCCTTCCACGTCGAGGTAGTCGCAGGCGATGCCGGGGCCGGTGAACTCCATCGCCCGCCGCTTCTTGAAGTAGTTCGCGGTCGGGGCCAGCGACGCGGTGTTGTACCCGATCGTCTCGCGCGGGTTCAGCCACGTCTTCACGACGTGAACCTGCTCGGCCATCGGCGGGGCGTCGTAGTGGCCGAGTACCGTACTGGGGTGCCCGCCGCCGCGGCCGTCGCCGACTAGCTGCACGATCGACAGCCGCACCGCCTCCGTGCCGCGGGCGGGGACGACTTTCCCCTGGTCCCAGCCGAACGCCCACAGGCTCGTGGTGAGGCGGTAGCGGCCGGGGTAGACGGCGACGAACTCGTTGAAGTACGGGTGGAACGACTCGTCCTCGTGGCGGAACAGCCCGACCGACGAGCCGCTGCGGAACGAGCCCATCCGCTCGTGCGCCCCCTGGTCGATGTGCCCGTGCTCGCCGGCCGGCGGGAAGTCCGGGTCCGGCTGCTTGTTCTTCAGCATCACGCCGTCGCCGTTCATCAGCACGTGTGCGACGAAGCCGTGCGGGTTGGCGAGCGAGATGCGCTGCTTGATCGCCACCGGCGCCCGCGGCCGCGTGGCGACGGCCATGTCGAGCGCGCGGTCGGCGGCTTCGAGATAGCGCGCCAGCGTGACGTGCGACAAGTCGAGGGCGTCGGCGTTGCGGTCGAACCCGTGCGCCTGTCCGTCCGGCGGCAGGTCCGCTTGCAGCAGCAGGCCGGGGAGGTCGAGGAGGTCGCGGACGGTGTTCTCGTACTCGGCGCGGGTGAGGCGGCGCAGCCGGGTGCGGCCGTCCGTCGCGGCCGCGGCCTTTTCGGCGGCAACGAGGTCGCCGCGGATCGCGTTGACCGCGGCGGCGAGGTCGGCTGCGGGCGGGCGGGGGCGGCCCTTCGGTGGCATCTCGCCGGCGGCCATGCGGTCGTGGACCTTCACCCACCCGGCGGCGTCGAGCGCGGCGGTGAGGTCGAGGCCGCCCTTCTTCGTGCCGGAATCGTGGCACGAGGCGCAGTGGGCGTCGAGGAACGCGGTCGGCGGGGCGGCGTGAAGCGGGGACGAAATCAAAAGCAAGCTCACGCAAAGGCGCAAAGCCGCCAAGAAAACAGGGGCGATCGGAGGCGTCGGCCGGTGCCGGTACATGGCTTCGCTTTCTTGGCGGCTTTGCGCCTTTGCGCCTTTGCGTGAGCTTTGTCTTTAATCCCTGAGCCCGTTCACGACCCGGCTAATTCCGTCCTTCATCAACTCGGCGCCGAAGTTCAGCAGTAGTCCGAGCCGGCAGTTCGTCAGGCGGAGGTACGTGAGCAGCTGCTTCTTGTGGACGGGATGAATGTCCTCGACCGACTTCAGTTCGAGAACGACCTTCCGCTCCACAATGAGGTCCGCCCTGAACCCCACGTCGAGCCGAACTTCCTCCCACACCACGGGGACGCCAACCTCGTCATCGACGTGAAGCCCGCGCTTGCGGAGGTCGTGGAGCATCACCGCCTGGTACACCGACTCCAGCAACCCCGGACCGAGCGCGACGTGGATGCGGTAAGCCGTGTCCACCACGACTCGGGCGATCTCGTTTTCGGTGAGGGGTAACATCGGAAAGCCTCACGCAAAGGCGCAAAGCCGCAAAGAAGTCATCCCTGCATCGGTTCTGGGTTTTCGCCTGTCTTCTTTGCGGCTTTGCGCCTTTGCGTGAGCTTGCTTTATCCCACTGCTTCCAACCCGCGCATGGTCCCCCGCCCCGACGAGAACTCCCGCGCCTCCACCCCCAGCCGCTGCAGCATCGACACGTACAGGTTCGCCAGCGCGTAGTTGTTCTCCTTGTCGAACGCCAAATGCTTCCCGTGCCGGAACCCGCCGCCGGCCAGCAGCACCGGCAGGTTCGTGTTCGAGTGGCTGTTCGCGCTCCCCATACAGGTGCCGTACAGCACCATCGTCCGGCCCAGCAGCGTGTCGCCCTGCTCCGCCGCGCCCGCCAGCGACGACAGGAAGCCGGCCAGGGCGTCGAACTGTGCCTCCTCCTTCGCCCGCAGCTCGGCCAGCACGTCCGGCCGGTTGCCGTGGTGCGTGATGTTGTGAATCACCGTCGTGTCGATGAACACACTCACCAGCCGCGACGAGTCCGTCTCCAGCGCCAGCTTCACCACGTCGAACATGATCGCCGTCTGCCGGGCGAACTCCTTCGCGTCGGTCACGTCCACCGGCGGCGTCGCGCTCACCACCGGCTTCGGCCGGTGCTCCCAGTCCTCGGCCGACGCCAGCCGCCGCTCCAGCTCGCGGACCGACGTGAGGTACTGGTCGAGCCGCTGCCGGTCGGCCGGCCCGAGCGTGCCGTTCAGCCGTCGGGCCTGGTCGCCCACGAAATCCAGCGTGCTCCGCCCCTGCCGAATCTCCTCCACGCGGGTGGCGACCTCGTCCGGCCTCCCCTGCACGAACAGCCGCTCGAACAGCCGCTTCGGGCTCTTCTCGATCGGAATGGGGGCGCCGCTGCGGGTGTAGCTGAGCGTCTGCCCTTCCTGCCCCACGCCCAGAACGAGCGACGAGTACCGAGTGCGGTTGCCGACCTGCTCGGCGGCGAACTGGTCGAGCGACACGCCGTTGCGGAACCCGCCGCGCTCCGGGTGCGGGGTGCCGGTCAAGTAACACTTCTCGGCGGCGTGCCCGCCGGTGACGCCGGGGTGACTCACGCCGCTGAATACGGTCAGCTGGTTCTTCACCGCGGCGAGGCGCTGGAGGTATGCGGTCGGGGCGTAGTCGGCGCCGGCCGCTTCGGGGAAGAAGAACTGCGGCAGGATGCCCATGTTCGTCTCGACGCACACCATCCGCCGCGGCACCTCGCGGCGCTCCTGTGCGGACGCGGACTGCATGGCGTCGAGGTACGGCAGGGCGAGGGCGACGCCGGCGCCGCGGAGGAACGTCCGGCGGGACAGCGGCCGCGGGGTCGGGTGCATGGCAGTGACCGGCGGGGAAAGCGGGGAACGGTGGGTAGAAGTAGATTCGCACGTTTGGGGGTGGGCGTCAACTCAGCAGCTTGATATACGGGGAAAGCCCACCCGTTGCAACGGGTGGGCTTCGCCCCAACTGACGTGTCAGCTGATCTCGTCCAGCACCAGCGGCGCCGGCGCGGGTGGTGCCTCCGCGAGCGTGAAACCATCCGCCAGCAGCGGCCGCGCCGCGGCGAGCGTGGCGTCGTCGCGGTAATGCACCTCGAATACCGCGTCGCCTTCCTTCACCCGCTCGCCGACGGCCACGCGCACGGTCACGCCGACGGCGTGGTCCACCGCGTCCTCGGCACGGCGGCGGCCGGCGCCGAGCAGCATCGACGCCACCCCCACCTTCTCGGCGTCCATCGCGGACACGTACCCGCCGCGCGGCGCCCGCACCTGGGTCGCGTGCGGCGCCGTCGGCAGCCGGGAGTAGTCGTCGATCACGCGCGGGTCGCCCCCCTGCTGCTCGATGCACTTGCGGAACACCTCCAGCCCCGCCCCCGACGCCAGCGCCGCACGCACCTTCGCCTCCGCGTCGGCGATGCCCGCCAGCTCCACCATCCGCGCCGCGAGGAGCACGGACAGCTCCGTCAGGTCCGCGGGGCCGTTCCCCTTCAGCACCTCGATCGACTCGATCACCTCCAGCGAGTTGCCGACGCCGCGGCCGAGCGGGGCGTCCATCGCCGTCAGCACCGCCCGCATCTTCAGGCCGTTGGCGGTCCCCACCCGCACCAGCGACTCGGCCAGCACTTTCGCGTCGGCGGGCGACTTCATGAACGCCCCGCGGCCGGCCTTCACGTCCATCACCAGCCCCGTGATCCCCTCCGCCAGCTTCTTGCTCAGGATCGACGCCGTGATCAGCGGCACGCTCTCGACCGTGCCGGTCACGTCGCGGAGTGCGTACAGCTTCTTGTCGGCGGGGGCCACGTCCGCGGTCTGGCCGATCATGCCCAGGCCGACCGCCGTCAGCGCCGCGCGGAACTCGGACTCGTCGAGGTTGACGCGGAAGCCGGGAATGCTTTCGAGCTTGTCGAGGGTGCCGCCGGTGTGGCCGAGGCCGCGGCCGGACATCATCGGCACCACCACGCCGCACGCCGCCGCGAGCGGACCCAGGATCAGCGACGTCTTGTCGCCGACGCCGCCGGTGCTGTGCTTGTCCACCTTCGGACCCGGAAGGTCGGACAGGTCGTAGCGGCGGCCGGAATCCGTCATCGCGCGGGTGAGGCGGGCCGTTTCCGCCGGCGTCATCCCGCGCAGAACGACAGCCATGAGCAGCGCGGAGAGCTGGTAGTCGGCCCAGCCGGCGCCGGTGGTGGCGCCGGCGACGAAGCCGTCGATCTGCTCGGGGGTGAGTTCGCCGCCGTCGCGCTTGGCGCGGATGATGTCCACGGCCCGCATGGGGTCACCTCGGCGGCAGGATCGCGGCTCGCAGCTCGCACTCGAACGCCGCCCAGTCGGGGTTCTCGGCGAACGCCTCGACGCGGCTGTCGCGACGGTACGCGGTCGGCGTCACGCTCGGGGCGGACGCGCGGTCGCGGTTGACGGCGAGCCAGTCGTGCGGGGTGCGGAACACGCCCTTGGCGCGGACCAGCCCGGGGAGCGACAGGAGGGCGACGACGCGGGCGCGGTCGAAGACGATGTCGGGCGGGAAGGTCCACCCGCGGGCGGACGGCACATCGGAGCCGGCCCCGTCAGGGGTCGGAGCTTCCTGCGCCGCGACAGGCTCCGACCCCTGACGGGGCCGGCTCGGTGGGGCATCAGGCGCCTCCAAATCCAGCCACGCCGGGTCGATCCGGCCGTGCGCCGTCGCGGCGACCAGCAGCTTCGGCGGGTACAGCGCCTCGGCCCACGCCTGGAAGTCGGCCACGAGCCCCGGCGGCGCCGCGTCGAGCTTGTTCAGCACCAGCACGTCGGCCAGTTCGACCTGTTCGCGGAAGATCGGGTTGGATCGCATTCCCGGCCGCGCGAAGTCGGCCGGGTCCACGAGGCCGAGCGTGGCACGCACGTCGAGCCGGTCGCGGTAGTTCGTCCGCAGGGTGTCGAGCAGCTTCGCCGGGTGGCCGAGGCCGGTCGTCTCGATCAGCAGCCGGTCGGGCTTGGCGTCGATCAGCAGGAAGTGGAGCGCGACGCCGAGGTACGGCGCCGACGCGCAGCAGACGCAGCCGCCGCCGACCTCGCGCACCGTGACGCCGTCCGGGGCGGCGCCCTCGATCAGGGCGCCGTCGATGCCGACTTCGCCGTACTCGTTGACGAGCACCGCCCACCGCGACCCCGCCGCCTTGCGGGCGAGGAGGTCGAGGACTGCGGTCGTCTTGCCGACGCCGAGGAAGCCGGTGATGAGGTTGGTGGGAACGGACATGGGTGGGTTAGAAAGAGGATTAACCACAGAGTCACAGAGGAAAGACACAAAGCCGAGACGAGACAGAGATTGGTTTTCAAACTCGGCTTCGTCTCGGCCTTCGGTCTTTCTCTGTGCTCTCTGTGACTCTGTGGTTAATTCTGCAGGCGCCTCAGCTACTCCTCGCCCTTCTTCTCGCGATCGTCGAGCATGGCCTTCTGGGCGTCCGTCTCGGCGTACTTGAACTCCCGGCGGAGGAGCGTCATCACCGTGTCGCGGGCGCGGGTCACGGCGTCGCGGGCGTGGCCGGCCAGCACCAGGTTGTGAACCACGCCGCGGCCCCCCGGCGAGTACAGGTGCGCCCGGAACTCCTCGATCCCGCGCTCCTGCCGGCCGGTCAGCGCGAACACGTAGTACGTGTCCTTCGCCGCGTCCGGCAGCACCAGCACCGTCTTCAGCGGGTCGGTCCGGTGCTCGATCAGCTGCTTCGCCATGTCCGGCGTCGGGAACGGCACGTCGGGGAGCCCGCCCAGGGTGAAAGGCCGGGCCATCCCGTTGAGGTCGTTGAGCACCTGGATCGGGGCCACGTTGTCGAGCTTCAAGAGCTTCACCGCCTCCTTCGCCCTCGGGTCGGCGAACCGCTTCTGCAGCTCCGCCTGGAGGTCGTACATGACCGGCACGTACTGCGTCGGGCTGGTGCCCGGCACGGCGCGGATGCGGGCGGCGACCTCCTCGGCCACCCGCTGCGCCTCCTGGCGCCCCTTCGCCCGCCGCCACGCCTCCACCACCCGCGCCTTCGTCCGCGGGTCGTCGAACGGGACGGCGCGGGCCGGCTGGTCGTCCGTCCGCCACGCCATGTACACCGGCTCCTTCGACGCCAGCATCTTCTGGTCGAGCCGCTCCGGGTAGAAGTCCGGCAGGTAGTCGCCGGTCGTCGCCACCGCCACCCCGCGCTTCGGGTCGACGGACGAGAAGAACCGCTGCCCGAACGTCATCGCCATGCCGCCGGGCACCTCGGGGGTCTTCTGCGAGTCGCGGAGCGGGGCCAGGGCGGGGTCGTCGCGGACCGTCCAGGCGCTCACGCCCTCGGGGGTGGCGCCGGTCTTCAGCCCGCGCTCCTTGACGAACTCGGCGGCGAACGCCCGGGCCGCGGCCCCCTTGTCCTTCGGCCGGCCGTTGTTCCCCAGCTTCACCAGCTCCTCCTGGAGCTTCTTCAGGTCGTTCAGCGCCAGGTCGCGGGCCTTGCGGACGGACAGGTCCGTCAGCAGCTCGGCCCGGACCGACTCGACCGGCGGCGGCGGCGGCAGCGACTGGCGGTAGCCGGTCTCGGCCCCGGCCAGCTGCCCCAGGAGGCCCGGCCCCGGCACTGCGCCCAGGAGTAGCAAGCCGCCGGACGTGCCGCGGGCGCGCATCTCGTGGGCCACCGCCTGCGCGTGGAACGCCGCCGGCTGGAGGAGCGGGCTGCCGTTGATCGACGCCGCGCCGAGTCCGGTCAGCTGCGCCGCCAGTTCCGCGCCGGCGGCGTACACCGGCCGCTTCTTGTCGTTGTCGTCCTTGGTCCGCTCGGCCCGCCGGGTCCACATCCCGTAGCTGGTGTCGAGCAGGAACATCGGGCTGATGCGGTCCGGCGACTCCCGCTCCCACCGCATGCCCTGCTGCGCCTTGTGGCCCATCACCACCTTTGCCTGGTACATGGCGTGGACGAGCGGGTCGGTCAGCGCCATCGGGGCGGTCGCGGCCGCGGCCCAGCCGGCGGGGCCGGCCCCGGGCGTCGGCACGACCAGGGTGGAGAGGCCGCCCTTGGCGAACTGCTCGGTGCGGGTGATCCAGTCGGCCGCGGCCTTCTTGTAGTACGGCTCCTCGCCGGTCGCCGCGGCCCACTCGATCTTCACCTTCCGCGGCTCCTTGAACCCGAACTCCTCCTTCGACGGGTCGGGCTCGTAGTCCTTCCGCTCGTCGTACAGCCGCTTCACGTCGCGGTCGGACGGGGTGTCGGTGACGAGGGTGGCGAAGCTGGCGGCGGGGATGGCGAGGCCGCGGTACTCGGCCGGGCTCGACTTGTCCTTGTAGTAGCTGAACAGGTCGAACGGGGTGGTGAAGATGGGGGCGGCGGTGGCGGTCCGCTCGGTGCTCTCGGACACCGGGCCGAGCAGCGCGGTCTGCGCCGCGCGGACGCGGAACTCGGCGGCGAGCCCGCGGTACAGGGCGTTCGGGGTGAACCGGCTGGAGTACTCGCGGGTCATGTACTCGCGGATGTCCACGTCGTTGCGGAACTGCTCGAAGAACTCCTGCCGGACGAGCTTCTTCACGTCGTCGTCGGTGAACGTGATGCCGAACTTGTCGGCCTTCCTCTCCCAGAGCATGAAGTCGATGACGTCGCGGGCGGTCTTGTTCGGGGCGTTGAGGAAGTAGGTGCCGCCGGTCTGCTCGGCGACGGCCTTGTGCCGCTCCACCACCATCCACGCCTCGACGACCATGACGAGGGCGCGGTCGTTCGGGTTGGCGTTCGGCGACTGGGCCATCTGGGCGATGACCGGCCACAGCTGGTTGCCGCGCCCCTCGATCATGTCGCGGGCCGGGTTGCCGATGGTCGGCTGGGCGTTGATCAGCTTCTCCTGCGCGTCGCGGCGGAGCACGGCCGAGGTCTGCTGGGCGGCGAGCACCATGAACCGGTTGGCCATGACCCGCTCGAACCGCTTCTCGCGGACGTCGCGCTCGTTGATGGTGTCGCCGTCGATGGTGCAGTAGGTGTCGCCGCGGTTGCCGAACTGCTTCGGGAACCAGTCGAAGAAGTCGGCGCCGCCGCCGAGGCCGCTGGACAGCACGAAGGTGAACATGATGAACACGGTCACCACCGCGAAGATCGCCTTCTGGTTCCGGCGGAAAACGTTGAAGGGGCTGAAAGCCATTGCCAGTCCTCGACTTGCGGCGGCCGGTCCGACGGCACAAACCCGCCGGGGGGTTGACACCCGGCGTAGGGCTGTACTAGTGGTGGTGGGCGCGTCCCGCCCCCGGCTTTCCGATTGTAGGGAATCTGACGCCGGCAGTGGAGGGCAGGTTGCGAAGCCCGGGGACGGCCGTCCCCGAGCTTTCCTGCGCCCCTCTAACCTCGGCCCCCGTTGCCGGGGTGGCTAGAATCGGGTTCGTTCAACGCCCTCCGTTCCATTGGAGTCCTCGCTGGTGCCAACGCCACGCAAGAAGACCGCGACCGCCCCGAAGGCTCCTTCCAAGAGGAAGGCGGCCCCGAAGGCCAAGCCCACGGCGGTCGAGCAGGACGCCCCGCGCCGCCCGTGGGCGGTCGTGCCCGGCGACGGCCCGCCGCCCGGCGGCCGCACCTTCGACCTCGTCATCGTGGAGTCGCCGGCGAAGGCGAAGACGATCAACAAGTACCTCGGCGGCGCGTACAAGGTGCTGGCCAGTTACGGCCACGTCCGCGACCTGTCGAGCCGCAAGCAGAAGGGCGAAGAAGTCGCCGGCATCCGCATCGCCGACGGGTGGAAGCTCCGCTACGCCGTGGACGAGAAGCAGGACGACGGCGACCGCCGCCGCCGCACGTCGGGCGACATCCTGTCCGAGCTCGGCCGCGAGGCGTCGAAGGCGAACCGGGTGCTGCTGGCGAGCGACCCCGACCGCGAGGGCGAGGCCATCGCCCGCGACATCGCCGACGAGTTGAACCTGGACCCGAAGCGCACGTTCCGCATCCGCTTCAACGAGATCACGAAGAACGCCATCCAGCAGGCGATGGCGCAGCCGGACCAGATCAACACCGCCCGCGTCGAGGCACAAGAAGCGCGCCGGGCGATGGACCGCGTAGTGGGCTTCCCGCTGTCGAACCTCCTCGGCAAGAAGGTCGCCGGCGGGCTGAGCGCCGGCCGCGTGCAGTCGGTGGCGGTGAAGCTGATCGTGGACCGCGAGCGCGAGATCGAGGCGTTCAAGACCGACGAGTTCTGGAAGGTCACGGCGCTGCTGGCGCCGCAGGGGAGCGGGCTGGCGTGGAGCGCGGACCCGAAGGCGTCCAAGATCTTCGCCAAGAAAAAGCCGGGCGACGAGAAGGCGAAGGCCGCCACGACCGACGAGCCCGAGGAACCCGTCGAGGACACCGAGGAGGCGGAGCCCGAAGTGGAAGGCAGCGCTCCGACGGCTGACGCCGCCGGCTCGGGGGGTCGCACCGGTGGCGGGCTACCGAAGCCGCCAGCTGGCGCCTTCATGGCCGAGCTGGTGCGCTGGGACAATGCCGAGCCGAAGCTCGGCAACGAAGCGTCCGCCGACGCCGTGGTCGCGGGGCTGCGCGACGTGCCGTTCGTCGTCACCCGCGTCGAGCAGAAGGACCGCCAGGACCGGCCGCACGCCCCGTTCACGACGAGCACGCTCCAGCAGCAGGCGTTCCTGCGGCTGCGGATGAGCACGAGCCGCACGATGAGCGCCGCCCAGGCGCTGTACCAGGGCGTCGAGCTGTCCGGCCTCGGCCAGACGGCGCTCATCACGTACATGCGAACCGACAGCACGCGCATCTCGCCCGACGCCCTGAACACGGTCCGCACGTTCATCCACGACACCCCGGGCCTCGGACCGAGCTACCTGCCGGCGAAGCCGAACGTCTACGCCAGCGGCAAGAGCGCCCAGGAGGCCCACGAGGCGATCCGCCCGACCGACGTGACCGTCACCCCGAAGCGGGCGCAAGACCTCGGCCTCGCCGGCGACCAGTACCGCCTCTACGAGCTGATCTGGCGCCGCTTTGTGGCCTGCCAGTGCGCCCCGGCGGTGGTCTCCGTCACCACCTACGACATCGCCGCCGGCCGCGGCCTGTTCCGCGCCCGCGGCCAGGTCGTGAAGTTCGCCGGCTACCGCAAGGTGCTGTCGCCGGTGAGCAAGACCGACGACAGCGAGTTGCCCTCGGTGAAGGAGCGCGACCAGCTCGACCGGCTCGACCTGTTCGAGACGCAGCACTTCACCCAGCCGCCGCCGCGGTACAACCAGGCGTCGCTGGTAAAGGCGCTGGAGAAGGAAGGGATCGGCCGGCCGTCCACTTACAACACGATCATTTCGACCATCCAGAAGCGCGGCTACGTGGTCGAGGAGAAGGGCCGGTTCAGCGCCACGCCGATCGCCAAGGTCGTCACCGACCTGTTGGTGACGGCGTTCCCGAAGGTGATGGACCTGAAGTTCACCAGCCACTTCGAGGAGGAGCTGGACGAGATCGAGACCGGGAAGTGCCAGTACCGCGAGGTGCTGGACGAGTTCTGGGGGCCGTTCTCGGAGGCGCTGACGGCCGCGGGGAACGACATGGCGCCGGTCCGCGAGAAGATCGAGGGCGAGGTGTGCCCGAAGTGCGGCCGCGATCTGGAGCGGAGGTACACGGCGAAGACCGGCACCTACTTCATCGGCTGCGTCGGCTGGAAGGAGAAGGAGAACCCCTGCCGCTACAAGCGGGACGCGGAGGGGAAGGAGATCATGGGGCCGGAGGTGACGGACATCCCGTGCCCGGCGTGCGGCAAGTTCATGGTGAAGAAGGAGGGCCGGTTCGGCGTCTTCTTCACCTGCGAGGGCGCCCCCGACTGCCCGACGACGATGAACCTCCGCCCCGACGGCAGCCGCGTCGTGACGGCGCTGCCGACGGCCGTGCCATGCCCGAAGTGCGGCAAGCACAAGCTGCTGCTGAAGGAGAGCAAGGCGGGGAAGAAGTACGTGCAGTGCCCGGACGCGAAGTGCAAGTTCATCTCCGACTCGGACGAGAAGGGCAACCCGGTCATCCCGCCGGACACGGGGATCGCGTGCGAGAAGTGCGGCAGCCCGATGGTGGTGAAGGTGGCGTGGCGTGGCCCGTTCCTGTCGTGCAGCGGCTACCCGAAGTGCCGCAACGCCAAGTCGATTAACGCCGAGCTGCGCGAGCAGTTGAAGGCGAAGGGGATCGATCTGCCGGCCGCGCCGCCGAAGTCGGAGAAGGGAGCGGGTCCGTCGGTGCCGCAGGTGGCGATAGACGAGAAGTGCCCGCAGTGCGACGGCCCGATGACGCTGAAGCCGTCGCGGTTCGGCGGCGGCTACTTCCTGAGCTGCGCGAAGTACCCCAAGTGCAAGGGCACGTCGAAGATGACGCCCGAGTTGCAGGATCGCATCAACGCGGCGGCGAAGGACGCGGCGGGGTAACGAGTTCTTCGGGCGGCACGCACCCGGTGCTTGTCACTATGCGATGCCGCCCCCTGTGCATTCCCGTGCATTCCCGTGCATTCCCGTGCATTCCCGTGCATTCCCGTCCTGTTCCGTCACACCCAATCGCCACACCGAGCCACGCCCCCGACCACGACGTTGCACAAGCTTGAACTGTCGCAGTAAGTTCAGGTCATCGCGTAAGATCTGCTTGGCGGGTGGGGGATTCAAAGTGCCTTGAATGGCACCGATCGACTGCGCGCGGCCGTCGCGGAGTGCGTGGAGGATGCGGCGCTGCCGTTCCGTGAGCGGGTGATCGACTTTGTGGGGCGGGATGTATCCGCTCGGGATGAACCGCACCACCACATCACCGGCTTGCTCCTCGAACTCGGGCGCGGGATGCCCGGCCGCCACGCACAGGTCGATGATCTTCTGGGTGCCCCGCCCCCAGCGCTCGATCAACCCCCTGCGGTAGAACAGGTCGGCCAGTAGCGGGTTCCGGGGCTTGGAGACGTGATCTCGAAGCAGATCGGCCACCGTCAGACCGAACGGCAGCGTCCCGGTGCTGATGACCTCCAGCCGGTCGTCGTAAATTGCCACGCTGACCGCCCCGCCGGGGATCGAGTAGTCACGGTGGACGAGCGCGTTCACCAACCCCTCGCGGAGGGCCAGTGGCGGGAACAAGGGTTCGTCCTTCCGCTCCATCACGCCGGCCTCGAACCGTCCGGCAACGGGCAGCTGCCGGCGGATGAACACGTCGGCCTCGCGGAGCAGTTTG
>Ga0209181_10003622_pt1 | contig 23621 bp, 22 predicted proteins | sample MAT05_FD_187208 | JGI IMG/M metagenome (GOLD analysis project Ga0209181, IMG submission 187208) | Freshwater microbial communities from Lake Fryxell liftoff mats and glacier meltwater in Antarctica - MAT-05 (SPAdes) (version 2) | ecosystem: Environmental > Aquatic > Freshwater > Ice > Liftoff...
TTACTCGAGAGCCTTTACACCGGCCAACCACGCTGGGAGATCGGCAGGCCACAGAAGGCGCTGCTCGACGTGGCCGACCGGATCACCGGGTCGGTCCTCGACGCCGGGTGCGGCACGGGCGAGAACGCCCTCTTCTTCGCCAGCCGGGGTCAGCCGGTCACGGGCTTTGACTTCCTTGCCGAGCCGATCAGCCGGGCGAAGCAGAAGGCAGCGGAGCGAGGGCTGACGGCCACGTTCATGGTCATGAACGCCCTGGCTCTGAAGCAACAGCCCGAAGTCTTCGACTCGGCCATCGACAGCGGCTTGTTCCACGTCTTCGGCGACGACGACCGGCGGCGCTACGTCGAGGGGTTGGCGTCGGTGCTGAAGCCGGGCGGTCGGCTGTTCCTTCTCTGCTTCTCGGACGCCGAGCCGGGCGATCAGGGGCCGAGGCGGGTGACGAAGATGGAGATCGAGGACGCCTTCGCCGATGGCTGGGTCGTGGAGAGCATCGAGCCTTCACGGTACGAGGTTCGACCCGATCCGAAGGACATCAGCTTCAGCGACGGCGGGCCGAGGGCGTGGTTCGTGGTGGCGAGGCGGGCGGGGTGAAGAAGTGGTTCCTCGGCGGTCAAAGTGGGTCGCTTGCGATAGGATGCCGTCAGCGGTTTTGCAGGCGATCAAAGCAGGCCGAACTGTGCAGGCAAGTTGCAGGCAGAAGGTGAGCGAGGAGGCGATGCGTAGAGGAGAGTCAGGTGGTCATTTGGGGTGATTTTGATCCCGATTGTCGCCCCGAATCTGCCTGCAAGAACTGCCTGCGTATTGAGATGTCGTAACTGGCTATGGTGCAAGGAGTTAAGAGAGCGGGATACGAGAGTCGAACTCGTCTCACAGCCTTGGGAAGGCTGGGCACAACCGATATACCAATCCCGCAACACTCCCGATTCTAACAACCCGCCCCGGCCTGGCAAGGCGCTTTTCCCCCACCGATGACCCCACCCCCGCCCCCCGACCGCACCACCCTGCCGCTGCTCCGGGCGGCCGCGCTCGTGGGGCTCGCCCTCACCGCCTGGCCGGCCTTCGCCGCCGACCCGCCCCGCTGGGCTTGGCTCGCCGCGCTCGCCGCCGGCGTCGCCGTCACCTTCGTCTACCGACACCCGTTCCACACCCTCGGCTACGTCCCGCCCGGGCTCACGCTCGGCGCCGTCGCGGCCGTCGTCGCCCGGCTGTGGGGCTGGGGCGACGTCACCGCCGGGCTCGCCGGCGCCGGGCTCGGGCTCGCCGCCGGCGCGTTCCTCGACCCGCGCCCGGTCGGTCGGCTCGCCGACGTGCCGGCGTGGGTGGTCGGCGTCGGCTTCTGGGCCGCGGCGGCGCTCGGCGTGGTGCCGGTCGTCGCCCTGCGGGCCGGGTGGGCGGATCCGGAGCAGCTACGCGACTCGTTCACCCTCGGGGCCGCGGTCGCGCTCGTGCCGGCGGCGGTGTTCGCGTGGGCGCGGCTGCTGCGGCCCGTGGTCGAGCTGGCGGTGGTGGTGCCGCTGACGGTCATGTACCGCGTCCGGGCCGCCGGGCCGGGGCTGGCCGACTTCCCCCGCACCGGGGCGTGCGTCGTCATCGCCAACCACTCCTGCTGGTTCGACCCGGCGTTCATCGGCCGGGTGCTGCCGCGGCCGATCACCCCGATGATGACGAGCGAGTTCTACGACCTGCCGGTCGTCCGCTGGCTGATGGTGAACGTGTTCCACACCATCCGGGTGGAGCAAAAGCAGATGAAGAAGGAGGCGCCGACCGAGCTCGCCGAGGCGATCGCGGCGCTGGACCGCGGCGACTGCCTGGTGCTGTTCCCCGAGGGCTACCTGCGGCGCGGCGACGACCGGCCGATGAAGCGGTTCGGCCGCGGCGTGTGGCACATCCTGTCGGCCCGGCCGGACGTTCCGGTGGTCGCGTGCTGGATCGAGGGGGCGTGGGGCAGCTTCACGTCGTACCGCGGCGGCTACCCGACGAAGGGGAAGCGGCCCGACCTGCGCCGCCCGATCGACGTGGGGGTGCCGCGGCCGGTGACGGTGCCGGCGGCGGAGCTGGAGAAGCACCTGACGACGCGGCTGGCGCTGATGAACCGCGTGGCCGCGTCGCGGGCGCTGCTGGGGCTGCCGGGACTGCCGTCGTACCAGTTGCCCGAGCGCGGCGACGACAAGGACGAGGGGTGAGCTGGTCCGCCGCTCGCGGCGGTGCACCGCCGCGAGCGGCGGACCAGCTCACCCCGGCCCGTCGTAGAACCACACCTCGACCGCCTCGCCCGCTGCCAGTTCACTCCGCTCTGCCGGTACGAGCGCGAACCCGTCCGCGACCACGGCCCCGCTCAGGTTCGACGCCCCGCCCGCCAGCGGCAGCGCCGCTCCGTTCTCGACCCGCACCCGCAGGTAATCCACCCGCCCGACCGCGGACGACACCGCCGCCGCCAGCGGCAGCACCGCCGACCAGTACGGCAGCGCTGTCGGTAGGCCGCCGAGCTGCCGCACCGCCCGACCGGCGAACAGGTCGTAGGCGCACAGGCACGACACCGGGTTCCCCGGCAGCAGGAACACCACCCGCCCGCCGACGAATCCCACGCCTGTCGGCCCCGCCGGCTTGACGCTGATGCCGTGAACCGCCAGTTCGCCTACCTCCGCGAGCGCCCGCGGGGCGTGGTCCTCGGTGCCGACCGACGTGCCGCCGGACACCAGCACCACGTCCGCGGCGGCGTCGCGGATGGCGTCGCGGATCGTCTCGAAGTGGTCGGGGAGGTAGTGCGTCGGGTCGCACACGCCGCCGTCGCGCGCCACCAGCGCCGCGAGCATCGGCGAGTTGCTGTCCACGACCCGCGAGCCGGCCGGCATCGAACCCGGCGGCAGGAGTTCGTCGCCGGTCGCCAGCACCGCGACGCGCGGCCGGCGCACCACGGCCACGGCGCCGACGCCGACGGCCGCGAGGAGCCCCACGTCCTGCGGGCGGAGAACGCGGCCGGCGCGCAACACCTCGCCGCCCGCGGTCACGTCCTCGCCGACCCGGCCGACGTGCTTCCCGACCGGCACCGCTTCCCGCGCCGTGACCACTTCGCCAACCGCGTCCGCCAGCTCGGCCATCAGCACGGCGTCGGCACCGGTCGGCAGCGGGGCGCCGGTCGTCACGCGGACGCACTCGCCGACACCCAGCACGCCCGCGAACGGGCGACCGGGGTACGCCGTACCGACGAGCCGGCGCGGGCCGGCGTCGGCGGCGCGGACCGCGTAGCCGTCCATCATGCAGCGCGGGAAGGCGGGCACGTTCACGGCCGACGCCACGGCCGCGGCCAGCACGCGCCCCGCGGCGGCGGGCACGGTTTCGGACGGCAGGGGGTGGACGCGGGCGTCGAGAAGGGCGAGCACGTCCGCGACGGGGGTGCGGGCGGAGAAGCCGGTCATTCGGACATCGCGGAACGGTCGCATGGCCCACTCTGTACCGCGGCCCGGAGCGGCCGGCAAGGCGGCGGGCCGGGAGGCATACCTCTCGAGTCCGGCAGCCGGGACGGTTCGGACCATCAGGCCGACCGAGGTGCGGACGTGGCGCGGGTCGTCGTCCGACGTGGTTCTCCCCCTCACCCCGCGTGCTTCGCCGCGACCCTCTCCCCCGAGGGGAGAGGGTGGGACTGTCCGGGCCTCGTCGTGGGCGGGGAACCACGCGCCGACCGGGGGTGTGGCGTTCGCCGGCGTCCGCGGCTCGATGCCCGCCCGTGGAGAAGGCCGGCGGCCTCCCACCCTCTCCCCTCGGGGGAGAGGGTCGCGGCGAAGCACGCGGGGTGAGGGGGAGAACCACGTCGGACGACGACCCGTCGCGTGCCGAACCCGACGCGGGGTGGCGTGGGCTGACGACGACAACCGAAAACGGCCCCCGCGGTGCGTTCGTCCTCGGTCCCGTCGCGTTCGGGTCCGGTGCCCCGCGTCGGGCCGCGGAGGCTCGGGCCGACTTACAAGCCCTGATCTGCCGGCTCGTCGGCCCAGCGCACGGGGCCGCCCGCGACGTGCTCGCACAGGCGGACCATCCACGGCAGTCGGCGGAGGTGCGCCTTCGGGTACGGCGCCCGCGCGCTCGCCGCCACCACCCGCGCCGCCAGCGCGCGCACGCCCTCGGACACGTTCCCGCACGCGGCGTCCAGCTCCCAGTCGCCGGGCAGCACGAGCACCGGGAGGCGGCCCGAGGCGCCGTGCACGATCCGGTAGCGGTGGGCCCGCCCGCCGTCCTCGTCGTCGTCCGCGTCGAGCATCCGGAGGACGTACCCCTCGTAGTCCTGGAAGTACGCCCGCAGCCCGCGGTCGAGCTCGTCGGTCGTCAGCGGCACGCCACCGCGCTCGACCACGAAGTCCACCCACCCGCGCTTGCCGCGGACCGGCACCGACCCGTCCGCGGCGTCCCACCGCAGCCGCCGGCGGCGCATCGTCCGCACCCGCCCGTCGGAGTGGCGGACGAGCGTGGCCCCGAGCACGAACGGCGTCACCGCCGCCGTCAGCGCCGCCCCGTACACCGCCCGCAGTGCCGCCCCGGCGTGGCGGTGAACGCCCCACACGGTCGCGTCGCACACCCCGGCCCCCACCAGCCCGCCGAGCAACAGCGGAACCAACTCCCGCACCGCCAGCGCCGCCGCCCGCGGCGGTTCGGTCCGGCCCGGCGGGGTCGTCAACTGCACGTACCACTCGCCGCCGCGGCGGAAGATGCCGCAGCCCTCGGCGGGGTGGTAGCGGTGGTGCTCGTCCTCGATGAACCGGGCGTCGCGCTCCAGCCGGAGGCGGACGTTCCGCTCGCCGCCCGGCAGGAACTCGCGCGCCGCGGCGACTTCGACGGCCCCGCCGGTCGCGTGGAGGTGGCGGAGGAGGCGGTCGGCGGGCTCGCCGCTGAAGTACAGGTCGTTGGCGCGGTGCCCGGCGGCGGTCAGCCAGTCGAGGGCGGCGTCGGGCGGCACGCGCGGGAAGTCGGTCGCCAGCCACGCCCGCACCGCCGGCTCGGCCATCGGCGTGCGGCGGGCGCGGCCCTCGCGCTCCCACCCGGCCAGCACCTCGGTCCGGGAGTGGCCGTGCGAGTCGCGCACGTCGAAGCCGACGTCGAGGAGGCCGCGCAGGCCGTCGACCGCGGCCTGACCGCCCGGCGCCGCCCGGAGGAGTTCGGCGAAGTCGGCGAGGACGAACCGCGCCTCGGGCCAGCGCACCGCGAACACCTCGGCCGCGCGGGCGGTGAGCTGGCGGACCCGCTCCCGCGTCAGCCCGGCGTCGGTGGCGATGGCGTCCAGCGTCTCGGCCGGCGCGTCGAGCCCGATGCGGCGGCCGACCATCACCAGGGCGTCGGCCGCCATGTCCTGTTCGAGCTGGCGCAGCAGTGGGGCGACGAGCCGCTCCCGCACCTCGGCCGCGGCCGGCGCCCGCCCGTCGCGCAGCGCCGCCCCGACCCACTGGGCCGCGGCGCGGACGTTCGCCTCGTCCGCCCCGAGGCGCAGGCCGTCGGACGGGGGTGGGGAACCGAGCGCCCGTGCCAGCCGCCCGACCACGCCGAACACCTGGGCGAGGCGGGCCGGGCCGTGCGTGGGAAGGTTGCGGATGTCGCACAGCGGCCGCCCCGTGTACTCGCGCAGCGGCAGCGTCCAGAGCCCGTGTTGCAGATCGACGAGGCGGGCGGCGTAGCGGCCGAGCGGCTCGTCCTCCAGCCCGTGCCCGTGGACGACCGCGCACCACCGCTCCCACCGTTCGTCCGTCATCTCGTCGGGGTCGAGCGGTCCGGGCGGGGGCAGCTCGGGGCCGGCGGGGGGCGGGCCGTCCCGCTCCCGGGCCAGCTGGCCGGCGGCGCGGTCGAGCACGTCGAGCAGCCGGGAGATGCGGAGGTGGCCGATGCCGCGGCGGGCCAGCAGGTCTTCGAGCGGCGTCGCCAGCAGTTCGCCCAGCGGCAACGGCAGGAGCGCCCGCGGCAGGTGGCGGTCGTGCGGCGACACCCACGTCGCCAGCGGCTTCAGCAGGGCGGGGTGGCCGGCGTACTCGGTCAGCAGCTGTTGCGCCCGCGCGTACCGCTCCCCCGGCATCACCCATTCGACGACCATGACAGCACCCGGGGCGTGGGGCCGCGGTTCGATCGACCCGACGAACACCGGATTGTACCCCGCGGTCGAACCGGGGCGGGCCGTCAGCCCCCGCCCGGGGCGGCCGCGCGGACCCCGCGATCCCGGTAACCGGCATTCCGGGCACAGCCGAACCACTCCGGCGGCGGCGGCGTGCCGGGAATATCCGCCGCCCGCCGGGATCAGGGGTGGTGCCGATCCGATCGCCCGAACCTTTCCCCACGTCCGAGGTGGTCATGTCCCGCTCCGCGCGCCTGCGCTGGCGCCCGCTCGTTCCCGCGCTCCTCCTCGCCGCCCTCGGCTGCGGCAAGGGCGCTCCCGAGGCGAACGCCCCCCGAGCGAACGCCGACCGCGCCGGGATGCCCATGCCCGCCGGGATGGCGCCGCCCGCCCCGACGGAGGCCAAAGCGGGCGACCCGGCGAAGACCGGCGAGGCCTACGCCAGCATCGTCGAGAACCCGTTCCGGCTGGCGCAGTTGGCGCCGCTCAGCACGTTCTCCGCGGACGTGAACTCGGCCAGCTACAGCAACGTCCGCCGCTACCTCACCAACGGCAGCCTGCCGCCGCGCGACGCGGTGTTCCTCGCCGAGCTCGTCAACTACTTCCCGTACCGCTACCCGCAGCCGGGCGGTGACGCCCCGGTGTCACTGACGCTCGACCTCGCCCCGTGCCCGTGGAAGGACGGCCACCAGCTCGTCCGCGTCGGGGTGCGGGCGAAGGCGTTCGAGCCGGGCGAGTCGCCGCGGCGGAACCTCGTGTTCCTCGTCGACACGTCCGGCAGCATGGACGCCGAGAACCGCCTGCCGCTCGTGAAGCAGTCGCTCGAACTCCTCGTCCACCAGCTCCGCCCCGACGATCAGGTGTCGGTGGTGACCTACGCCGGCGACTCGCGCGTCGCCCTGATGCCGACGCCCGGCAGCAAGAAGGAGGTCATCCTTGCGGCGCTGCACGGCCTCCGCGCCGGCGGCGGCACGAACGGCGCCGGCGGCATCACCAAGGCCTACGAACTGGCCCGCGCCAGCTTCGTCGGCGGCGGTACGAACCGCGTCATCCTCTGCACCGACGGCGACTTCAACGTCGGCGTGGTGAGCCCGAGCGAGCTGGACCAGATGATCGAGCGGGAGAGGAACTCGCAGGTGTTCCTGACGGTGCTCGGCTTCGGCATGGGGAACTTGAAGAACGACCGGCTCGAAAGCCTGGCGCGCAAGGGGAACGGCCACTACGGCTACGTCGACACGCTGGACGAGGCCCGCCGCATCTTCGTGGAGCAGGGCGCGGCGCTGAGCGTGGTGGCGAAGGACGTGAAGTTCCAGGTCGAGTTCAACCCCGCGCGGGTGGCGGCGTACCGGCTGCTGGGCTACGAGAACCGCCTGCTGCGCGACGAGGATTTCAAGAACGACAAGGTGGACGCCGGCGACATGGGGAGCGGCCACACGGTGACGGCGCTGTACGAGATCGTGCCCGTCGGCGTGTCGGTGGCGGTGCCGGGGGTGGACCCGCTGAAGTACCAGGCGCCGCCGCAGCCGGCCGGCCCGGCCGACGAGTGGCTGACGGTGAAGATGCGCTACAAGGCGCCGCTCGGCGAGACGAGCCGGGAGCTGGCGGCGGCGCTGCCGGGGAGCGCGGCGGGGCGGCCGGTGGCGGAGGACTTCGCGTTCGCGGCGGCGGTGGCCGAGTGGGGGCTGGTGCTGCGGCAGTCGGAGTACCGCGGCGCGGCGAACCTGTCGGCGGCGCTGGCCCGCGCCGAGGCGGCGAGCGGGTACGACCCCGGCGGCCACCGGCAGGCGTTCGTCGAACAGCTGCGGCGGACGGTCGCGCTGTCGGCGGCGGCCCCGTAGATCGTCACCACCCGCCGTCGGACGCGAGCACCTCGCCGCCGGCCCGGGTGGTGAGGGCCGCGAGCGTCGTGATCGGCACGCCCACCCGCAGGAAGCGCACGGAGCCGTCGGCCATCACGACGCTGGCGCCGGCGAAGTGGAAGCCGTAGATTTCGTGGACGTTGGCGCAGTTGACGCCGCACGGCCCCCACGGGCCGGAGCCGTCGGCCTTCCAGCCGTCGAGGTTGATGGGGATGTTGCCGTTGGCCGCGGCCCACCCGCACGGCTGCACGTCGCCGTCGCGGCGGCCGTTCTTCCACAACTCCGGCCGCCCCGCCACCTCGGCGATGGCGATGCTGTTCGAGGTGCCGTCGAGGATGTCGACGAACCGCGCCCCGTCCCCGATGGCGCAGACGCCGGTGGGGTCGCCGCTCCACGGCGACAGGAGGCCGGTGGCGATGAGGTTCGGGTCCACGTCGTAGATCGGCGAGTAGTCGCAGACGCCGTAGCTGAGGCCGCCGGCGGCGTTGGTCGCCTCGCGGCCGGCGGGGGCGGACGGGCACACGAACACCGGCACCGCGACGCGCACGCTCGGCTGGTTGAGCGGGTGGTCGTAGTTCAGGTCCCAGCGGTACAGGTCGTAGGCCGCGCGCTGCTCGACGTAGGGGAGCACGAACGTGCCCCAGCCGTGGACCCACGAGCCGCCGCGCACGGCGACGGCCGGCGGGAAGCGGCCGTCGGTGTCGTGCCGCATGTGGCAGGCGGCGCCGATCTGCTTGAGGTTGTTCTGGCACTTCGCCCGCGCCGCCGCCTCGCGGACCTTTTGCACCGCCGGCAGCAGCAGCCCGACCAGCACCGCGATGATGGCGATGACGACCAGCAGCTCGATGAGCGTGAACGCCCGGCGCGTCATGTGCGTGCCCCCCGTGCGAGACACATTCTACTGGCCGGAAAGCCCACCCGTTGCAACGGGTGGGCTTCGCCGGGCGTCGAGTTCGAGCACCACGTCCGCGAGCCGGTCGGCCTCGGCGCGGGCGTGGGTGACGTGCAGCACCGTCACGCGGCGCTCCCGCTTCAACCCGTCGAGGGCGTCGAGCAGGGCGGCGCGGGTGGCCTCGTCCACGGCGTTGAGCGGCTCGTCGAGGAGGAGCACGTCGGGGCGGAAGGCGAGCGCCCGGCCGAGCGCCACCCGCTGCGCCTCGCCGCCGCTGAGGCCGACCGCGCGGCGGTCGAGGAGCGCCCCGAGGCCGAGCCACGCGGCCAACTCCGCGACGCGGGCGGCCGTCGAGCCGGGGCCGGCGCCGCGGACGGTCAGGGCGAAGCCGAGGTTCTCGCGCACGGTCATGGTGCGGAAGAGCGCCGCGTCCTGCGGGACGTAGCCGACACACCGGGCCGCGGGCGGCAGGTGTGTCACGTCCGCGCCGCGGAGCCGCACGCGCCCCGCGCGCGGGCGGCGGAGGCCGGCGACCACTTCGAGGAGCGTCGTCTTGCCGGCGCCGCTCGGGCCGAGGAGCACGGCGTAGGCGCCGGCCGGGACGGCGAGGGTGATGCCGTCCAGCGCGAACGCCCCCTGCCGGATCGACACGCCGTCGAGCTCGATCATGCCCCGGCCGCGGCCTTCATCTTCGCCAGCCCGGTCGCCGCGACGCGGTGCGGGTCCTGCCGCCAGTACTCGCGGTTGAACAGCTCCAGCGACACGAACCCTGTGTAGTTCATCGCCCGCAGGCGGGCGAACGTCTCGCGCACCGGGCCGACGCCGTCGCCGGGGTAAACCCGATCCGCGTCGGTGATCCGCTCGCGCTCGATCCGCGGGTAGTCGTTGGCGTGGAAGATGCCGATCGCGGCGGGGCTCAGCAGCGCCAGCCCGGCGGCGTCGGAGCCGCCCTTGTAGAGGTGGTACGTGTCCGGCAGCACGCACCCGCCGGGCGCCTGGCTCTCGGCCGCGATCAGCACCGCCTCGCCGAGCCGCTTCAGCGTGCGCGAGAAGCCCCACACCTCCACCACCGGCGTGACGCCCGCCGCCCGGCCGACGTCGGCGAGTGCGCGGTAGCGGTCGGCGGCGGCGAGCAGGTCGATGACCGGCTGCGTGAAGTTCGGGTCGTCGCGCTTGCTCTGCCCGCCGGTGGCGCCGACCGGCGGCGCCGCCATCCGCCGGCCGCCGAGCTCGGCCACCATGCCCATCTCGCGGCGGGCCTGTTCCAGCCCCTTCCGCCGGCGGTCGGCGTCCTCGACGATCCATTCCGCGAAGCCGATCACGTCCGGGACTTCGAGCCCGGCGTCGGCGAACCGCTTGTTGAGTTCCTTGAGCGTGCCACCGCCGCGGGTGTAGGCTTCGATCTCGCCCACCCACGGTTCGATGGCCGCGTAGCCGGCCCTCGCGGCGATGTCGATGAGTTCGACGATCGGCCGCGACTGCCCTTCGGCGTTGCGGACGGTGCTGGTGTTCAGGCAGAACTTGAACGGCGCGGCGGCGGCAGGGGGTTGGCTCATGGCGGGGGTGGCGGCGACGGCCGCGGCGGTGCCGGCGATCCAGGCCCGGCGGGTGAGGTCGGTCGGCACGGCGGCCTCCGGGAAGGGTGGGGCTGGTATAGGAGACCTACGCCGTCGGCTCCACGGTGACGCCGAGCGGCTGCGCCCCGCGGTCCTTCGAGGCCGGGTCGGCGCCGCACGAGTGAATCTGGTCCGCCTTCAGCTCGGCCACCTCCAGCGGCCCCACCCACACCACGCTGCGGCCCTTCTCGTGCGCCTCCAGCGTCAGTTCGACGCACCGCTCGATCTCGTACCCGAACACGACGCGCAGCACGCCGATTACGAACGCGAAGCCGTTCAGGTCGTCGTTGTGGAGCACCACCGCGTACGGCGGCTGGCGGCGCGTCCGGGTGTCGGTGTCGGGGAGCACGTCGGGGGTCGCGGTTGACATGCGGACAGTTTACCCGCTCCCACAGCGGGGGCGAACACGAACCGGCGAGCCGACCGCCGTAAGGCGGCGGGTGGCGCCCTCAATGACTTTCGCGTGAAGTGGTTGGAGGCGCCACCCGCCGCCTTACGGCGGTCGGCTCGCCTCTTGCCCCACCCCCGCCGCGCGGCGACAATCGCTCCGCCCCCGGAGCCCTCCCATGCGTCGCATACTGATCGCCCTCGTACTCCTCACCCCCGTCGCGGCGCACGCTGCCGAATCCATCTGGGTCGAGGCCGAGCACCTGGCCGGCGTCCGCGGCCACTGCTTCCCCGACATGGGTGGGAAGACCACAGGTCACTGGGCGCTGTCCGGCCCCGGCATCGCCCCCGAGTGGACGCAGGGCGGCGAGAGCGGCTGGCTCAGCGTCGCGTGCGGCCCCGACGACGCCACGGCGAGCGCTTCCACCGACATCGAGCTGCCCGAGGCCGGCGACTGGACGCTGTGGGTCCGCTACCGCGACTGGCGGGCACAATCGGAGCTGTTCGCCGTCACCGTCGAACAACCGGGGGCCGCACCGCGGCGCGTCGTCTTCGGCGAGAAGCCCGGCCCCGACGTGGACGACGACGACGAACTGAAGCTGCTGTGGAAGTGGGCATTCGTCTGGGATTCCAAGCAACTCCCACTGGCGAAGGGGCCGGCGAAGCTGACGCTGCACGCCCACGCGAAGCAGCCCGGGCACCGGCAGATCGACTGCTTCTGCCTCACCACCGACAAGGCCTACCACCCGTACCACCGCGACAAGCCCGCCCGGCCGACGTGGGCGCTGCTCGACTCGCTCCGCGCCAACCCGAAGGTCGCCCCGGAGCCGCTGTCGCCGCGCGCGGCTTCCTTCCGCACGCCCGCGGCGTGGAAGCCGGCGACGTTCCGCGACAAGGGCTTCCTCTACCTGTGGAACGTCGGCAAGGCGTGGGAGGACGAGCTGGCGTCGGTCGACCCCAAGCGGATGTTGGTGCCGTTCCACACCGAGGCGGCGCAGCTGGCCGCGTTCAAGAAGGAGTTCGGCGGCCGCGCCGACGTGCCCATCTTCTCCGACCCGCGGATCGTTCCCGCGTTTCACGGCGGCGGCCCGAACGTGCTCGACAACCCCGCCGTCGTCGCCTGGCTGGACGCGAACCCGACGCGGCCGTTCGCCAACATGGGGAACTACATCGACGCCAAGGCGCTGACGCCGCGCGCGAAGGAGAACTGGGCGAAGTACCGCGACCGCTACGTCGGCAACATCCAGGGCGAGAGCCTCGGCCACGCCGTCCCGCTCGACGGCAAGGTTCTGAACGACAAGCTGAAGGCGGCCAAGACCCGCGCCGACGCGCTCGCCGCACACGCCGAGCTGTTCCGCGCCGGCGTCGCGGCGAAGCAGACGGCCGTGTTCGGCGAGCCCGGCGCCGTTCCCTACGCGGACTACATCCCGTGTCAGTCGTCGGAGATGACGGCGTTCGCCCACGCCGCCCGCGAGTGGGGCGCCCGCACCGTCGGCTACGAGAACTCGGCCGTGCTGCCGGCGCTGGGGATGCGGCTGGCGTTCCTCCGCGGCGGCGCCCGCCAGTACGGCGGCCTGTGGGCCACGTACCGCTCCTCGAACTTCGGCGACGCCGCGACCATGTACTCGGAGCAGGGCACCTACGCCCACCCGAAGCACGTCTACGACAACTATTACGACGCCTTCTCCGGCGCCGGCAGCACGTGGTACAAGCTCGACCTGTGGCACGAGTACATGAGCGGGGCCGCGCTGTTCTACCACGAGCAGGGCTTCGACGAGTTCTGGACGCCCGGCGGCGGCTCCACGCCGCGGCAGCCGATCCAACTCTCGCCGAAGGGCCGGCTCGTCGAGCAGTTCCTCGCCGTCACGAAGGCCCACCCCGACCGCGGCACCCCGTTCACGCCGATCGCCTTCCTCCTCGATCACGCCCACGGCTGGGACCCGAACGGGTATCAGCCCACCCACTTCGGCTTCGACCCGGCCGCGAACCCGGACGTGCTCCGCTTCGGCATTCACGCCCGGATGCTGAAGGAGTGGTTCGGCGTGGCCTACCACCCCTACGGCCCGAAGGAGGCGGAGCCGAACACCGCCCTCAACCAGAACTACCTCCCCGGCGTGTTCGGCAACGTCTTCGACGTACTCGTCACGTCCCCCACGAAGCGCGACGCCGTGGACCTGTACCCCGTCGTGGTGCTGGCCGGCGAGGTGACGCTGACCGTCGAGTGGGGCAAGAAGCTCGCCGCCTACGTGGACGCCGGCGGCACCCTGGTCGTGACCGACGCGCAACTCACCGGCCCCGGCGTCGCCGAACTGAAGTTGCCGGAACTGGGGCCGGTCGCGGAGGACGCCGCGCTGAAGTGGCTGCCGACTGGCGCCGCCGTGCCGACGCAGCGCTACCGCTACCGGCCGATCGTCGGCGGGAAGGCGCTGGCGACGGCCGCGAACGGCACCGCGGTGGCCAGCGCCTTCGACCGCGGCAAGGGGCGGCTCGTCGTCCTCTCCGTGCCGCTCGGCCTCGGTATCGACGGCGCCGCAAGCCCGCTGGTGGCGATGGTGCTGGCGCACGCCCGCCAGGGGCTGCTGCCGGTGGAGGTGGAAGGCGAGGTCGAGTGGCTGCTCAACCGCACCGCGAACGGCTGGGTGGTGACGCTGTTGAATCCCGCGGGGCCGACGCGGCTGCAGCACGGCGTCGGCCCGACCGACTACCGCCAGTCGCGGCCGGTGACCATCCGCGCCGCCCGTCCGGTGACGGCGGCGCGCGAGTGGTTCACCGACGCCGCGCTCGCGCCCGGCGCCCTGCGCCTCACGGTGCCGGCCGGCGGCGTGCGCGTCGTGGAACTGACGGGCGGTTGACTACGGCCCCGTCCCGGTCCCCTTCGCGCCGATCATCACCGTGCGGATGCCGCCGTCCTCCAGGAACACGGCGATCCGCAGGTCGAACGGGCCGGGCTCGCGCACCTTCAGGTCGCACTCGTAGCGGAACGTCTCGCCGGGGCCGACGGTCACCTGCCCGCGGTGCCGGGACAGGATGCACACCGTCCCCGAACACCCCTCGTTGAGCCCGACGATCCGCCGCGGCCGGTCGGCCGGGTTGGTCATCTCGAACGTCAGGACGCGCTCGCCGAGCGGCACGTCGCCCACCTCGACGACCTCCGGCGACACCACCCACGGCAGCTCGGGCCGGTTCAGCCGCTCCTCGCGGACGTACTCCACCACGGCAAGAACCGCGCACACCACCGCCGCCGCCCCGCAAATTCGCGCCGCCCACAGCATTGCACGCCCTCCCGTCGGTGTTGTAGGTCGGGTCGAATCTTCGAGAGCAGACGCCGCGACCGAGCGAATCGCACCGCCGGCAACCGCGTCGTTCGGGCGGCTGCACTTGGTTGTACGGAAAGGGGGCACCCCGTCCCAAAAGCATTGAGTCAAATTCAAGAATCTATGCCGGAATGACGCCGCCGGGTCCGACACTGTGCGACTCCTTGCCCGGCCACGACTTGCGCCGAACGGACGCGGGTCAACCCGATCCGGCGTCACTCCGGCACCGCGGCCGACTCGCCGCCGGCGCGGGACGCCAGTGCGGGCATGAGCGGGTCGGCGTCGTAGCGGAGGAAGCGGACGGACCCGTCGGCGAGGGCGAAGTTGGCGCCGCCGGGGTGGGGGCTCCAGAAGTGGAACATGCCGCACGGGTCGGCGAACCCGCCGGCCGGCCGGAACGGGTAGTTCCCCGGCCCGCACGTCGACCCGCTCACGATCGGCTGGAGGTTCGGCTCGCGCACCCCGAGTACCACGTCGGCGCTGCCGGTGAGGTTCTGGCCGGTGCCGGCGTACCACCAGCCGAACTGGAAGTTCGGGCTCGGCGGCCGCTCCCCGAGCATGAGCGTGCCGGACAGCCCGTCGGTGATGTCAGCAAAGCGGGTGTTCGACTTGTGGTAGAGGACGCCGTCGCGGGCGGTGACCGCGTCCGACCCGGCAACGCCGAGGAACGACGTGAACGCGGCGAGCGTCTTGGTCTTCTCCGACACCTGGGCGGTAGCCGCGCGCGGGTCGGTCGGGCAGACGAAGGCGGGAACGACGGTTCTCAGACCCGAGTGCGGAGTGGGGCGGAAGGGGAGATACTGCTTGCGGTACGCGTCGACTGCCTGTGCGTAAAGGGCGGACTGCTCGGCGAAAGGTAGAACGGCGAGTGGCCAGCCGGAGAACGGCACCCCGCCGGACCCCAAAAGGATGGGGCGGTGGCCGACGGGGAGGGTGTGGTGGGTGTCGTGGTGGTGGTGGAGGGCGAGGCCGAGTTGGCGGAGGCGGTTCCCACAGTCGGCTCGCCCAACCGCCGCCCGCACGCGCTGCACGGCCGCGAGGGTGAGGCCGATGAGGATGGCGACAATGGCGATCACCACCAGCAACTCGATCAGTGTGAAGCCGCGGCGGCGCATGGCGGGCCTCCGGTCAGGAGGATGTCGCGGGTGGGGAAGCCTGCCGGAGGGTGGCGCGGCGACGGAGAATGAGGAACGCGACCATGACGACGGCACACGCCGCACCTGCCCACACGAGCCACAACCAGCCGGAGCGACGCTTGGGCCATTCGACACCGAGGGGTTCCGGCAGGCCAAATGCCGAGAGTCGAAAATTGGCGTCATTCAGCTCTGGAATAGGCGCGTATTCGTCAATGATAGAAGCAGCTCGTAACTGGCCCAGGTCTGAATCGTCTGCAGGGATCAGCCACTGTTCTTCACGAGTCGGAACGGGCCACCCGTCAAATGTCACATACTTGTAAATCGCTTCGGCGACCTTTCCGGTATGGCCCCGCGTCGGCACGGGTCGCTCCCCGACACACGCCCACCTCGCTTCGGGGTCAAAACTGTAAATGGCCCGACCGCGGTCGGGTACCTTAGTCTGGACATTGACAAAGTCGTATTCCAATGTCACAGCGACTACGTGGTGCCCCCGCCTAGTCGTGTGCTTCACCTCAAGCACGGCCGATTTCGGATCACGAAGGAGGTCGAGATAGCTCCTTCGCAGCCAAGGATCGGCGAACGGAAACGTGTATAATGACCACGCTGACGGAATGTCCCCGTGCGGAGTCACTGTGCCCAGTACATAGCCCTTCGCCTGATCCCCCTTCACCGTAAACTGATACTTTGAGTTTCGAAGTTGGATCGACTGCACTCCGGCACCGGTGGGACTCCCCCCGGGAGCCACGCCCCATTCCTCCCCATCGACTCGATAGAGCTCGCGGTCGAACACACTCGTCACCCGCGTGAGCCGTTCGCGATCTTTACCACTTGGTTGTCGAAAATGGTATCGTACGCGCACTGATTTGTAGTGATCGAGCAATGCAGTGGCGTGTGGCTCGTACTGGGCGAGTATCTCGGTGCGAGCATCACTGCCGATAGCCGGCATGGAGTCGCTGAGAAGATACAACATCACACACGCCCAAAGTATGCTGAATTGTTGTGACATGTGCTTGCTCACCTGCGTGCAAATCGACTTCATAGAACTCGGGAATACACCCGAAACTGCCGAGGCAGTTTCGGGGTCGAGCCTGACATCTCTGGAATCGCTGGCAACATCCTTTTCAGCGCGACGAAACCGAGCGAGCGTTGATAGCGCTTAGGTAGAAAGACTGCAGACGCTCACTCCACCGGGTTACATGTGCAGTCGGTCTTGCTGGGGGAATCGCCGCAGATGCCAGCTTTCGCCCCGAACTTGCACGAGCTGGCGCTGGCACACCCGGTGTACTTCCCCTTGTCGTCCTTCGTGCCTGGGCACTGCGTCTGGAATGTCGTGCAGTCGTTCATGCACTGCATGAGGTCGGGATACGGCAGTCCCGCACAGCCTCCCTGGCAATCCGTTATCTCGTCGGCCCGGCTGACAGCCGGATGCGCCAGCACGGCGAGGACCGCGCACACGAACGCGGCCATGCCGCTGAGTCGCGCGCCTTGGGTGTAGAACGTCGTCACGTCATCCTCCTATTGGGCGAAAGGTAACTGCCGGATTCACTCGACCCGGCAGCCGAGCCGGACACGCACCTGCGGCTGGTCCGGGGAATCGGTACGCAACAGCACCGTCCGCACCAGATGGCCGGCATGGGCCGGCGGCACCAGCGCAAACGTCACCATACCCCGCTCAGCCGGGGCGATCGTCACAGGCAGGTCTTGCAGCGTCGTGCAGGAGCAATCCGAAGTGCCACCGATCAGCCGCACGGGGCGGTCAGACCAGTTCCGTACAATCAGCGTCGCTTGCTGGCGCTCGCCCGCAGGCACGGTGCCGAAGTCGAGGTAGCCGGGCTCGGCGATCAGCGTGTCGCCGCGGAGGCGGGCCAGTGCTGCGGCCGGCGAGCCGTACACCCACGACCCCGCCGCCCCCAGCAGCACCAGCACCGCCGCCGCACCCACCACCACGCCGCCGAACGCCCGCCGCTTGACCGGCGCCGCTTCATCCGCCCGCGGCCGGCCGACGGCCAACAGCACGAGCGCGGCCGCGTCGATCCCGAAGGCCAACCACGGGCTCGCCTCGACCGCCCCGAGGCAGCCACAGTTCGCTACGCCGGCCAGCCCAAGCGACGCACTCACCCCGGCGAACGCCAGGAACGTGACCACCGCCGCGGTCCACGCCGCCCGTGGCGCCGCGCCGCCGAGGAGCCACGCGCCGAGGACGAGTTCCCACCCTCCCGCGGCGGCCTGCACCCACGGCTGGGCGTACCAGCCCACCAGCGGCACCGCCGACGCGGCGAGCCCGGCCAGCTTCAGCCCGGCCGCGGCCACGAGGACGCCGCCCACGGCGATACGGATTGCGGACACGCGAGCGAGCATCGCTCCGGCCCACCAAGACGGTCGGCGGATGGGCCGCAGAGAAGAGTCTGACGGCCCGCCAATCAGCACCAATGAAAACCAGCATACCCCCCCCCCCGCTGGGTGCAAGGCAATTGTCCAAAGATTTTCGGGCGCGTGTTCGACACGCAGGCGCGAACGAATGGGGGCGGCGAGCCGAGCCCCGTCAGGGGCCGGGTGCGTACCCACACCGAATCTCGTCGGACGATGTTCGAGATGGGTTCGCACCCGGCCCCTGACGGGGCTCGGCTCGCCTTGCGGATATGCGCCGCGGACGCCGTTTCCGCTACACCAACCGCATGACCGACGCCGCCCCCGACCCGCTCCTGCGCACCCTCGCGCCGCTGCTCCGCGGGCTCGACCGGCGCCTGCGCGCGTGGCTCGACGCCCGCCGCGCCCACCCCCTCACCATGCTCCAGCGGGCCGAGCTCGAAGGCCTCGCCACCGACCTCGGCCGGCAGGCGACGGCCCTCGACGTGGACCAGCCGCTCCTCGTCGTCATGCTCATGGGCGGCACCGGCGTCGGGAAGTCGAGCCTCCTCAACGCCCTCGCCGGCGCACCCATCGCGCAGTCGTCGTTCACCCGCCCCACCACCCGCGACCCGGTCGTCTACTTCCACCAGTCCGTCCGCACCGACCGCCTCGACCCCGCGCTCCGCCTCTGCCGGCTGGCCCAGCACGACCGCCCCGGGCTGGAGCAGAAGGTGCTCGTGGACACGCCGGACCTGGACAGCAACGACACCGCCAACCGCGACAAGCTGCTGGCGCTGCTGCCGGTGGCCGACGTGGTGCTCTACGTCGGCTCGCAGGAGAAGTACCACGACAAGCTCGGCGGTGCATGACGGGCCTCCGTCAGGAGGGGGTCGCCGGTGCCGCGGCCGGCCGGCGGGCGGCTCGGCGACGGAGCAAGACGAGCAACACGCTGACCACCACGCAGACCGCGCCCGCCCAGGCGAGCCACAGCCAGGCGGACCGACGCTGGGGCCACTCAACCCCGACAGGTTCGGGGAGCCCGTACGCCGACAGGCGGAAATCGGCTTCGTTCAGTGGCGGGATTGCGTTGTAGTCGAGGATGTCGGTCGCAGAGATCAGCTTCCCCGGACCCGTCTGCCCGGACCGGAGTTCCCACAACTCCTCCCGCGTCGGCACGGGCCATGAAGAGGCCCGGGAGTAGAGGTAGACCGACTCGTAGGTCGGCTCGGTCGAACCGGCGGGACTCACCGACCGCTCGCCGAGACACACCCAGCGCGCGGCCGGGTCGAAGTAGTAGACCGATCGGCCGCGGCCCCGACGCTGCTTCTGGTGGTCGTCGAACCCGTACTCGGCGTCGACCGCCAACGCACCGGTGCCGCGGAACGAGTCCCGTCGGACGGCGTGAATCGTTGTCTCCGCTTCGCGGAACAAGTCCAGGTAGGTCCGCTTCCGCCACGGGTCGGCGTACGGAAAGCTGAACCGCAGCCACGGGGTGAACTCACGTGGCGAGACGTTGCGGGTACTACGGAGCGCGAAGCCGTTAGGCCCGCGATCAGTTAGGTCGAACGTATAAAGTTGGTTGCGACCCTGGATCGACCGCGGACCCGGTTCACCAACCGGCGTGCCCCCCGAAACGTCGTGTGTCTCGTTGTCGAGTAAGTAGTGTTCGCGGTCGAAGGTCGCGATCGTCGTCGTGACGCTCTCGCGGTCGTTCCCCACCTTCACTCGGGTTTCGTATCGCATCCGCACGGCCTTGTAGTGGTCGAGCAGAGCGGCCGCGGGCCGTTCGTACTCGGCCAAGAGGGCCGCGCGAGGATCGGCCGGCTGCGCCCGCCCGACCCCGAGCGACTGGGTGAGGATGAGGACGCTCGCCACGCATCGGGTCTGAGCGGATGTCATTCCCAGCCCACCCTTCATTTTTGTGACGCGGTCGGTACGGTCGCGACCCGGAGCATCGAATCTACTCTTTGGGCCGCGGGCAGTGGCACTCGACTGTGCCGTCCTGGCACGTACTCGCCTTGGTCCCGTTCATGCAGGCCAGACCCGGGTTCACACAGTTAACGTACTTACCGTTCTGGACGTTCGACGGGCACTGGGTACCCTGAATGCTACACTCCGCGGAGCAGGTCATGTACCCGTCGTAGTCGGTGGCGGGCGGGTGGTTCAACTCACACATCTGCCAGCAGTCGTACTCGTCCGCCCGGCTGAGGGTCGGGCTGCTCAACAACGCCAGCACCGCACACACGACGGCCGCGATCCCGCTGAGACGGGCGGCCAGGGCGTAAAACGTCGTCACGTCAGCCTCCTTCGGGGAAAGGGGACACCTCCGCGTTCACTCGACGCGACAGCCGAGACGGACCTGCAGCTGCGGCTGGTCCGGGGAGTCGGTTCGCAACATCACCATTCGCGTAAGGTGGCCGGCGCCGGGCGGCGGCACCAGCCGGATCGTCACCGCCGCCCGCCCGCCCGGCGGGATGGTCACGGGTAAGTCGGAAAGAGTCGTGCAAGAACAGTCCGAAGTGCCGCCGATGAGTCGGACGGGGCGGTCCGACCAGTTGCCCACCGTCAACGGCGCTTCCTGCGGCTCGCCGGCGGGAACCGTGCCGAAGTCGAGGTAGCCGGGGTCAGCAATCAGGGCCGGATCGGCCGTTGGGTCGCAGCCTGTCACTCCGGCACCGCGGCCGACTCGCCGCCGGCGCGGGACGCCAGCGCCGGCATGATCGCGTTGGCGTCGTAGCGGAGGAAGCGCACCGCCCCGTCGGCGAGGGCGAAGTTGGCGCCGCCGGGGTGCGGGCTCCAGAAGTGGAACATGCCGCACGGGTCGGCGAACCCGCCGGCCGGCCGGAACGGGTAATTCCCCGGCCCGCACGTCGATCCGCTGACGATCGGCTGCAAGTTCGGCTCGCGCACTCCGAGCACGAGGTCGGCGCTGCCGGTGAGGAGTTGCCCGGTGCCGGCGTACCACCAGCCGAACTGAAAGTCCGCGCTTGGCGGCCGCTCGCCAAGCATCAGTGTCCCGGACAGCCCGTCGGTGATGTCGGCGAAGCGGGTAGTCGAGCCCTGGAATAGGACGCCGGCCCGGTTGCTCACGGCGTCGGATCCCGCCACCCCGAGGAAGGACGTGAAGGCAGCCAGCGTCTTGGTCTTCTGCGCCTCCTGCGCGGACGTGACCCGCGGGTCGGCCGGGCAGAGGAAGGCGGGGACGACGGTGCTGAGCCCCGGATGGGGTGTCGGGAAGAAGGGGAAGTTCTGCTTGCGGTATGCCTCAGCGGCCTGGGTCTGAAGCGACTGCTGTTCGAGGAACGGCAGGACGGGGATAGGCCACCCCGACAACGGCATCCCGCCGGTGGCCGTGAAGAGGGAGCGGTGGCCGGGCGGGAGGGCGTTCTGGGTGTCGTGGTGCTGGTGGAGGGCGAGGCCGAGTTGGCGGAGGCGGTTCTGGCAGTCGGCGCGGGCCGCCGCCGCCCGCACCCGCTGGACCGCTGCCAGCGTCAGGCCGATGAGGATGGCGATGATGGCGATGACGACCAGCAACTCGATCAGCGTGAATCCGCGGCGGCGCATGACGGGCCTCTCGTCAAGCGGGGGTCAGCGGTGCCGCGGCCTGTCGGCGGGCGGCACGACGTCGGAGGATGAGGAACACGAGGGTGACGACGAAGCAGCCCGCACCCGCCCAGGCGAGCCAGAGCCAGCCCGACCGCCGCGCGGGCCACTCGACGCCGACCGGTTCGGGGAGTCCGAACGCCGAGAGCGTGAACTCGCTCGTGTCCGGGAGCGTCTGGAGTCGCTTCAGTTCGAATGTACGCTCGATCTTGACTGGGTTCGTCTTTCCATCTGAGCCTTTCCAGTTCTGCAATTCGGGAGCACTCGTGACGATGTTGTCTGGCCCGGGGGCGTACTCGTAATCGGTCGTCAAGTCGAAATCGGTCGCACTCCCTTCGTAATCGCGCCGGCCGGTCACGACAGTGCGGAGCGCCCGCCACTGCTTGCTCGGGTCGTGCAGACTGGTGATCCCGCGGATGTCGTCCTTCTTGCCGGCAGGTGTGATATCGAGTTTCACCTCAACGGCGTCACGTCCCTTCCAGGTCACCGGGGTGACGGACACAACCCGCGTCGTTGGTGCACGAACGTAAGTCGCAAGCGACTCTAACCCGTGGGGAATACGAAAGCCATAACCCGACATTTTGGTAAACGGCTCGATAGACGTTCGGATCTTACTGGCCACAGGGTCGGTCGATGGGTCACCGAGGTGGACGGAGACGACCACCCAGCCCTGATCAGCGTGAGAGCGAAGCTGGAAGGTGTACCGCGGGTTGTAGCTGTATACTTCCGTCGGCCCGTCCTTACCCCGCTTCTCGGTGAAGAGCGCGCACTCTACGTTCGCCTTCACATCGCTCTCGAACTCACTCGTTCTTGTGACAAAGCGTTTGGTGGCGCGGGTCGTACCTTGTACGTGAAGCCGGTCTGCGAGGACCGCGTCCCAGGCCACTAGCCCTTCGCTCCGCAACCGCTCCGCCCAGGAGGGATGCTCCTGGGCGGCCGCAGGCTCGAGCGTACACGCGAGTACGATCAGGACGCTACTCCATCGGATTCGCGTGATGCTCATCGTGAAGATCTGGGGATGTAGGAGCTACGGAACGAGACCCGAGCGTAGTGATTACCTGCACTCGCACTCGTTGCTGAGGTTCTTGGCTTCATAGCAACCGCAGCTACCGCACGGCCCCTTGCCGGGAGCCTTGCATCCCTTGTTGCAGTCCGGGTAGCTCGTCGTGCATCCCTGGCTACAGTCGTTCCCGCTGCACCCGGTACCCGGCTGGAGCTGCGCCACGCAGTCCCCGTAGCACTTCGCCTGCCCCGGGCCGCCCTTGTGGATGTCGAAGCAGTAGCTGTAGCAATCCACGTACTCGTCGGCCCGGGCCTGTCCCGGGTACGCCAGCACGGCGAGGATCGCGCATACGACCGCGGCCATGCCGCTGAGTCGGGCGCCCTGGGTGTAGAACGTCGTCACGTCACCCTCCTGCTTGGGGAGAAGACACCACCGGGTTCACTCGACCCGGCAGCCGAGCCGGACCCGCAACTCGGGCTGGTCCGGGGAGTCGGTTCGCAACATCACCGTTCGCGTCAGGTGGCCAGCGCCGGTCGGCGGCACCAGCCGGATCGTCACCACCGCCCGGCCGCCCGGGGGAATCGTCAACGGCAGGTCCGACAGCGTCGTACAGGTGCAATCCGAGGTGCCGCCGATCAGCCGGACGGGGCGGTCCGACCAGTTACCCACCGTCAACGGCGCTTCCCGTGGCTCGCCGGCCGGCACCGTGCCGAAGTCGAGGTAGCCGGGGTCGGCAATCAACGTGTCGCCGCGGAGACGGGCCAGGGCGGCGGCCGGCGAGCCGTACACCCACGACCCCGCCGCCCCGAGCAGCACCAGCAGCGCCGCCGCACCCACCACCACGCCGCCGAACGCTCGCCGCTTCACCGGCGCCGCTTCATCCGCCCGCGGCCGGCCGACGGCCAGCAGCACGAGCGCGGCCGCGTCGATCCCAAAGGCCAACCACGGGCTCGCCTCCACCGCCCCGAGGCAGCCGCAGTTCGCCACACCCGCCAGCCCGAGCGACGCACTCACCGCGGCGAACGCCAGGAACGTGACCGCCGCCGCGGCCCACGCCGCCCGCGGCGCCGCGCCGCCGAGGAGCCACGCCCCGAGGACGAGTTCCCACCCGCCCGCGACGGCCTGCACCCACGGCTGGGCATACCACCCCAGCGGCGGCACGGCCGACGCCGACAGCCCGGCCAGCTTCAACGCGGCCGCGGCCACGAGGACGCCGCCCACGGCGATACGGATTGCGGACACGCGAGCGAGCATCGCTCCGCCCCACCAAGACGGTCGGCGGATGGGCCGCAGAGAAGAGTCTGACGGCCCGCCAATCAGCACCAATGAAAACCAGCATACCCCCCCCCGCTGGGTGCAAGGCAATTGTCCAAA
>Ga0209181_10003623_pt1 | contig 23619 bp, 18 predicted proteins | sample MAT05_FD_187208 | JGI IMG/M metagenome (GOLD analysis project Ga0209181, IMG submission 187208) | Freshwater microbial communities from Lake Fryxell liftoff mats and glacier meltwater in Antarctica - MAT-05 (SPAdes) (version 2) | ecosystem: Environmental > Aquatic > Freshwater > Ice > Liftoff...
GCCATGCTGGCGACGACGCGGGTATCGTTGACCCAGACGAAGTCGGCGATGTCGTCCTGTTCGCGACCGCGCAGGCTGGCAGTGAGTTTGAGATTCTTGCGATCGATGATCACCAAACCGGTTTTGCCCGACGCCAACGGGACCGTCATCGCCAAGTATCGACCCCCGGGAGAGATTCGGACGTCGTCGGCTTCGGGGCGACGCAAGAAGTCCGCGATCGGCGGCGGCGCGGCGAGAGCCGGCGCCGAAAATAACGCTGCGGCAAACCCAAGACTACGGATCGAGTACATGACGCCTCCTTCGCATGGACCCCCACCGGCGCGGGGTTGTGGATATCCAGCGGACGAGAACGCACCGAGCGGGCATGCGTCCTTGCTCCGTTTGCCGGCCACGCGCCGCTGCTGGATTTTCCCTCGGCAGCCGCCCCGCTCGACCCGCGGCTGCGATCATCACAGCTACGGGGCGTGGCCTGCAAGCGGGGCACGATCCGGCCACGGGGGTGGCTGGGCGCCCCGTCATCGCATGCAAAGCGCCGTATCAGACCGCGATTACGAAGCGATACTTCACATCGCTGTTGAGAACCCGCTCGTGCGCGGCGTTGATGCCGTCCATGGTGATCTTCTCGATGTCCGCGGTGATCCCGTGCTGGCCGCAGAAATCCAGCATCTCCTGGGTTTCCTTGATGCCGCCGATCAGCGAGCCGGCGATATTGCGGCGACCGAAAATCAACGGCATCACCGATGGCGACGGATGCGGTGCCGCCGGCACGCCGAGCAGGCACATGGTCGCATCGCGTTTGAGCGAGACGATGAACGGATCGAGTGAATGCGGCGCAGCGACGGTGTTGAGGATGAAGTCGAAGCGTCCGGCCTGCTTTGCCATCTCGGCCTGGTTGGTGCTGATCACCACCTCATGCGCACCCAGCGCCTTGGCATCGGCCACCTTGTTCGGCGAGGTCGAGAATACGACCACATGCGCGCCCATTGCTGCGGCGAACTTGACGGCCATGTGCCCGAGGCCGCCGAGACCGACGACACCCACGATCGAGCCCTTGCCCACACCCCAGTGGCGCAGTGGCGACCAGGTGGTGACACCCGCGCACAGCAGTGGCGCCGCACCCGCCGGATCGAGGTTGGCGGGAATCCGCAGCACGTAGTTTTCATCGACCACGATGGCGGAGGAATAACCCCCGTAAGTGGGGCCACCGGTGTGCTTGTCGACGCCCATGTAAGTGCCGGTCATGCCGACACTGCAGTAGTTCTCGAGGTTGTCCTCACACGAGGGACAGGAGCGGCAGGAGTCCACGATGCAGCCGACGCCGACCACATCGCCGACCTTGTGGCCACCGACCTCGGCGCCAACCGCCGTCACCCGGCCGATGATCTCGTGGCCGGCCACGGCCGGGTACGGGATCGGACCCCACTCGCCGCGCAGATAGTGGATATCCGAATGACAGATGCCGCAAAACTTGATCTCGATCGCCACGTCCTTCGGACCGGGATCGCGCCGCTCGAGGCTGTGCGGACCCAGCGGCCGGTCGGCGGCGAATGCTGCGTAGGCGCGGGCGGTCGAGGTCATCGGGAATCCATCTGGCGGGGCGGGAGAATACTCTGCACAGTGTACGCCGCTGGCGTTGCCGGCGAGCGTCTCGCCGCGCGCTTTCGGCCGCGTTTCGTCAGGGCGTGCGACGCGGTGCAGTCACCGCATCCAGCAATGCGGCAACAAAACGGACCTGCGCGCCATTGCGGGTGTCGTAAGCGCTACCGGTATAGCCCCACCAGTCCCAGCATGCCTTGGGATTGAGCGGCATCCAGCTGGCCCGGGTTTGTGGATACAGGACCACCACCGATGCGGCGTCGGCCGCGCGATTGAATCCACCGGAGTCGACGAGGCTGCGTCCGATCTGAGTCGCGGACTGCTGGCAGCCATGGAAGACCACGAGCAGGCCGCAGCTCGTGCCACTGCATTGCGGCGGGATGTAGACGAATCCCTCGTCGGCCAACTGCGGATCGGCGTCGGCGGCGAACAGGCGGCGCTGATCGAAGCCCACGGTCTGGCCCTGCCCACGGGCGGGCAGCGCCGGATCGGCAGCCGGGGCATCGAACAGCGCGCTCGTCACCGCGGATGCCGCATCGAAGTTGCAGCGCCCCAGCCACGGCGTGCCGCCTTCGATGCAGTCGACACCGGCATCGACGGTCGGCAGCACGTGGCCGATGGCACGCTCCAAATCGGTTTGGATCGGCAAACCGGGCGCGAGCGCGCGATAAAGTTCTGCGGCGGCAACTCCCATCGCTGGCGCGACCGTGAGATCGCGTGCGCCATGGAACACCCAGACCCGGTCGCCGGCGAATGCGGCAAGCGGATCGATGCTGCCGGCGCTCGCGCGGCTTTGCACCACTGCCGCGAGTTCGGCGACATCCGGTGCAGCGGCCTTCGGCACCATGCATGCATCGAGTGCGGTTTGCAGGTCGCCGCGCGCGCAGCCATAGGGTCCACCAGAGAGCACGGCCGCAGCATGAATGCGCGCATTCAGGGCCAGATGCACCTGGGTAGCCATGTAGGCGCCCGACGACACGCCGGCCACGGCGACGCGCGCGGAATCGATGTCCAGCGGTGGCAATGCGGGTGGGCCTGGATCACCGCTGCACGCGGCCAGAACCGCGCAGACCAGCAGGCCACAGGCGATGCGACACCTACGATGCAACATGCGCAGGCTTGCGGTGGGCAGCGACAGATACAGCGTAGCGACCCTCGCAAGCGAGGGCCGCTGGCTCTGCGGGGCGCTGACGACAGCGCCCGATCAGAACGCGTAGCCGACGGTCAGCGACACCTGGCGCGGCGCACCGTAGAAACCGGTCAGGACACCGAGTGCCGGGATGTTGTAGCCGGTGGTGCGGTATTCGCGATCGCCGAGATTGCTGCCCTGCAGCGACACGGTCCATGGCTGATCGCTGGCGCGCCAGACCAGACCTGCGCCGAACAGCGTGTAGCCCGACTGCGCGATCGCCGGCGACAGATCGGTGGTCGGCACCACGTCGTCCTGGTAGCTGCCGGTCGCCCGACCGGTCAGCTCGCCACCGAACAGATCCCAGACGTACTGCAGGCTCAAGCCGGCCTGGTACTCCGGTGCATTGGTCAACGTCTGCACATCCGAGATGTCCACCCCACGACTGATGAACTTGGTGTATTCGGCATCCAGATAAGCGAAGTTGCCGCTGATGGTCAGCCGCTCGGTCGGATTGGCGACCAACTCTGCCTCCAGGCCGTTGACCTCCGCCTCACCGGCATTGGTGAAGTCGCCGAAGAAGCTGGCAACGCCGTTGGCGCCGATGAAGGAAGTGAACACCGACAACTGCACATCCTCGTACTTGTTCATGAAGTAGGCGAGGTTGAGGAAAACGGTGCCGTCTGCCAGCGCCGACTTGGTGCCCACCTCGAAACTGGTAACCGATTCATCGAGAAACGGACGCCCTGACGCCGGTACCGCGGCGGTGTTGGCGCGAATGTTGTAGCCACCGGACTTGAAACCGCGGGTGACCAGCCCGTAGACCAGGGTGTTGTCGGTAGCTTGATAGTCCAGCGCGATCTTCGGCGACAGGTTGTTGGTGCTGACCGAGTTGTCGAAATTGGCCGCTGTCGCGATCGGCACGGTGTAGGTGGCATTGCTGAAGAACTGGTTCAGCGCCCGCGCTTGCTTGTTTTCATAGGTGTAGCGCGCGCCGGCGGTGACCCGGAAGCGGTCATTGATGTTGTAGGTGCCCTCGCCGTACAGCGCCCACTGGGTGGTCTCGACATCGCCGTTGGTATTGCCGAACTGCAGGTTGAAGAAGTTGTTGAGCACGGTGCCGCCGGCGGTGCCGTTGAAGTGGAACAGGCCGATCACGCCGGCAAGATCGTCGCTGAGGTAGTTGGCCTGGAACTCCTGCGTGAACTGATCGTCCTCGTAGTTGGCGCTGACGTCGGCGATGATGTTGGGCAGCGTATCGAAATCGATGTTGGTCTGGGTGTTGGATTCGCGATAGGCGGTGACCGACTTCAGCGACCAGGCGTCGTTGAGCTGGTAGTTGGCGGTTACCGAAGCGCCCTGCATGTCGGTGTCGTTGATGTTGCGCATGCCGTTGCGCACGTCGTAGCGGTCGTCGAGCGGTAGCAAAGTCGGCGCAAACCGGTTTGGCGCGAGCATCTGCGCACCGCGCACGCCGGACTGGTCGTCCAGCCAGTCCGCCGACACCACGATGCTGAAGATCTCGGACGGGTAGAAGCCCAGCGAGCCGCGGGCAACCAGGATTTCCTTGTCGGACACCGGCGCACCGTTGCGCAGGTTCTCGCCGAAACCATCGCGGTTGAGCGAGGCGGCCGAGAATCGCGCTACCACGGCATCGCTGCCGAGCGGCGTATTGACCGTGCCCTTGACGTCGGCCTGACCGTATTCGCCGGCAGTCACCTGTACCTTGCCCGAAAAATCCGGCAGCAGCGGCTTGGTGATGTACTTGATCGCACCGCCGATGGTGTTCTTGCCATACAGGGTGCCCTGCGGACCACGCAGGATCTCGATGCGGTCGACATCGAGCACGTCGAGCAGCGCACCCTGCGGACGCGCCAGATACACATCATCGATGTACACACCGACACCGGGCTCCACGCCCCACAGCGGATCGGACTGGCCGATACCGCGAATGTAGGCGGTGAGGGTCGATGACGAGCCGCGTGCGGCATAGATGGTCAGGTTCGGCACCAGCCCCTGCAGGTTACTGATGTCCTGCACGTTGAAATTTTCGATCTTGGTCTCGCTGAGCGCGGTGACCGCAACCGGGATCTCGTTGAGATTCTCCTCGCGCCGACGCGCGGTGACGACGATCTCGCCGAGTTTGGCGGCCTCGGACTTGTTGTCATCGCTGTCGTCGGGGCTTTCCGCCTGCGCATGCACGGCAAGCGGCCCCGCGAGGCAGGCGGCGGCGATCGCCAGGGCGAGCGGCGAAAGTTTGAATCGGGTCATGGCGTGTGCTCCTCGGCAAATGCGGCCGGCTCCCGATCCGCGCAGGCGCGCGAATCCCCACAATGCAGGGCCGGTCTGGTGCGGACTGTAGGCCGCCAGCGCCGTCGGCGAATCTGTACCTTCGTACAGTTACCCGCAGCAAAGGGCGCGACCATGCTCGCCGCCGACCCGCAATCCGGAGACATCGATGCTCAGCATGCTGGGCCTGTTCTGCGCGCTCGCGTTGCTGATCGTGCTGACCATGCGCGGCATGAACCTGTTCATTGCCACGCCGCTGTGCGCTTTGCTGGTGGCCCTGACCTCGGGCCTGGCAGTGCTGGAGCCATTGGCAGCCGCAGGGGCACCGAATCTGGTCGGTGCCTACATGAGTGGCTTCACCGGCTTCATCGCCGCCTGGTTTTTCATGTTCCTGCTCGGCTCGATCTTCGGCAAGCTGATGGAGGACTCGGGGGCCGCGGATTCGGTATCGCGCTGGGTCACGGGCAAGCTGGGCATGCAGCGCGCAGCGCTGGCAGTGGTGATCGCCTGCGCGATCCTGACTTATGGCGGCGTGAGCCTGTTCGTGGTCGCGTTTTCGGTCTATCCGATGGCCCTGTCGCTGTTTCGCCAGGCCGACCTGCCGCGGCGCTTCATTCCCGCCGCGCTCGCATTCGGCTCGGCGACCTTCACCATGACCAGCGCCGGCTCGCCGGAGATCCAGAACTGGATTCCGATCCCCTACCTCGGCACCACGCCGTACGCGGCATGGGAAGCCAGCGCGGTGGTGGCCGTGTTCATGGCGGTGTTCGGCTACTGGTGGCTCAAGCGCCTGATCACGCGCGCCAAGGATCGCGGCGAACGCTTCCAAGCGCGCGATGGCGACCCCACCGCGGTACGCGAACACCTGCCGCATCCGGCGCTGGCGATGATTCCGCTGGTGGTGGTGCTCACGGTGTCGTTCCTCTGGCACGACAGCCTGAAGACCTCGGCGCTGATCCTGGCCCTGCTCGCCGGCTCGCTGACGGCGTGGCTGGTCAATTTGAAGTGGCTGCGCAATCCGGGGCGCGCGCTCGCCGAAGCCAGCTCCGGTGCGTTGATGGCGATCGGCAATACGGCAGCGGTGGTCGGCTTCGGCGCGGTGGCGAAACTGTCGCCGGCGTTCGCGATTGCGGTCGAATGGGTGACCCACATGCCGGGCAGTCCGCTGGTGAGCGCCGCAATTGCGGTCAGCGTGATCGCCGCGATGACCGGCTCGGCCTCCGGTGGACAAGCGATCGCGCTGCCGATCCTGGCCCCGCACTTTCTCGGCGAGGGTGCCGATCCGGAACAGCTGCATCGCGCGGTGGCGGTCTCCTCGGGCGTGCTCGACTCCCTGCCGCACAACGGCTACGTGGTGACCACCATCCGCGCGATCTGCGGCGAAACCCATAACGCCGCATATGGGCCGGTGGCGGCAATGACGGTGGCGGTGCCGTTATTGGGACTGGTCTTGCTGCTGGGGTTGTTCCAGCTGGGACTCTGACCAGTCGAGGGCGCGGGCCGGCTGGCCCGCGCCAATGATCGCACTCAGCGCAGGACCACGATCCGGTCGTTGTTCAAACGCACGCGATCGCCGCGATAGATGCGCATGTTGTCGGCCACTTCAACCGTGCGATACCCGCCACCATCCATGCGCACCTGCAGTCGCATGCCGTCGCGGTTTCCGTTGCGGTCGTCATAGCGACGATCGCGGCTGTAGCGGTCGCCATCGTCCTTGCGGTCGATGTTGCGGCCGACCGCACCACCAGCAACCACACCGGCAATGGTCGCTGCCGTTCGGCCGTCGCCCTTGCCGACCTGGTTACCGAGTGCGCCACCGATCAGCGCGCCGAGAATCAGGCCCTCGGTGCCGCGGTCGCGGTTTTTGCGGTCGCGTCTATCGTCGTCGCGATTATTTTCGTAGCGGCTGTTGTCGTAGCGGCTGTCGTCGTAGCGGATCTGCTGGACGCGCTCGACAGTGCCGCAGTTGCCGCAGCGGTAACGCTGCGCGAAGGCTTCTTCGGCCGGCAGCGAGAGTGCGAGAAGCATGGCTAGCGCTGCCAGGATGTACAGGATGGGTTTACGCATGATCGAGCTCCTTCGATAGCGCAGGGCGCGGCTAATCGCCACGCACGCTGACGCGACGCGCCCACGGGATGCGGGCGTAGTCACTTCATCGGTCACGTTAGTGCACAGCGGGCGCGGTGTCGGTGCGGTGGGCTACAGACGTAGCGGCCAGCGCGCCAGCGGCCAGATAGCCGATCTCCCCCCAGCTTGCTCGACCAGTCCAGAGATTGCTTAGAGCTGACTATCCAGCGGCAGTAGCCGAAACATCCAGGCGGTGAACAGGCGGCTGCCATCGGCCTCCGGCTCGCCGGTAAACACCCGCGGCTGGCCGTCGTGTACGTCGTGCCAGCGCAGTTGGCCGGCTGCAAGTGCGACCCGCCAGCTGCGCGCGGGGTCGATCGCTTGTTCGTACTGCGCACGCACCTGAGCTGCGAACGCCGGATCGTCGATCACCACCCCACCCTCGGTATTGATGCGCGCCGAGCGCGGGTCCATGTTGAACGAGCCCACGTAGGCGAGCCTGCCGTCGACCACCATCGCCTTGGTGTGCAGACTCGCACGCGAGGATCCCAATGGCCCCTCCTGCGAGGCGCCGCGAATCGGTTTGAGCTCGTGGATGTGTACGCCCGCGCGTAGCAGCGGTCGCCGCCATTTGGAGTAACCCCCATGCACGGCTGCCACGTCGTTGGCGGCCAGCGAGTTGGTCAGTACGCGCACCTCGACACCGCGCCGCTGCATGCCGATCAGAGTGTCCGCACCTTTGCGCATCGGTACAAAATACGATGAAATCAGGACCGCTTCGCGTTTGGCGGAGCCGAGCAAACCGCGCACCTCGTCGAGCATGCGCAGCGGCGGATCGCCACCGAAGGCCTTGGCAGGGTCGTCGGAGACCATGCGCACGCCGCGACCGCGACCGAGGGTGTGCAGTTGCAGGCCGATTTCGCCCTCTGCGTGCAGCTTGCGCAGGCGCTCTACATACTCACTGGCCGCTGCAGCGCTGCGATGTGCCGCAAAGGCGGCCTGCGCTGCGGCCACTGCAGCGGTTGCATCGCTGGCCTTGGCGAACGCAGCCAACGGCACTACCGCAGCGCTGTTCCAGTATTCGTCGAACTGCTGCGACGCAGCGACCGCCGCGGCGCCGACCAGCAGTACGCCCAGGTCGCCGAAATCGAGCTCGTCGTGCGCCCCGAAGTACTCATCGCCGATATTGCGGCCGCCGACGACCGCCAGACGCGAATCCGCGATCCACAGCTTGTTGTGCATGCGCCGATTCTTCAGCCCCAGCGTCGCGAAGAACTCGAGCGTGTTGCCAAGCACCGAAGCGCGGGTGCGGAAGGGATTGAACAGGCGGATCTCGAGGTTCGGATGCGCGTCGACGTTGGCCAGGCTTTGATCCAGGCCGCGCGCATACAGGTCGTCGAGCAGCACCCGCACGCGCACCCCGCGTTGCGCGGCGTCGAACAGCTCGCCGGCGATCAGGCGGCCGGTGAGATCGTCGTGCCACATGTAGTACTGCGCGTCGACGCTGCGCTCGGCGATCGATGCGCTGCGCATGCGCAGCGCAAACGCATCTTCGTTGCCCTTCACCAGCCGATAGCCCGACTCGCCTGCGGCCAGCGCCAAAGAATCTACCGCGAGGTCCAGCCGCGTGTCGGCGCCGATCGGCAGGGCACTGGTGGGTTCGCCGCGCGGCAGCGGACCGCTCGCGCAGGCGCTGAGCAAGAGGGCGCCGAGCAGTGGAGCCAGCACTCTGACGGCGGCGTTCATGGGCAGGTCCAAGCCGGCTGGCGGATTACCTCAACCTGCGATTTGATGTTTCGCGCCGATCGAGGATCGGCGCTGGGTTGCAGCAGGTCGGGACGACCTGGATTACTTCGAGATGCGGGTGATCTTGGAGCCTTCGAGGGTGGCGTTGTACATCAAGCCTTTTTCGTCGAGGATGAAGCCGATGATCGGCTGGTTCAGACTCTTCGTATCGGCCTGTGCACCGGCACCGAGGTCGGCGACCACGACCGAGCCATCGACGCCGGCTTCCCAGCCCTCGGAGTTCTTGAACTTGCGCAGCGCCTCTGCGTCCATGAAGCCGATGATCTGTGCGCGCTTTTGCAGGCCCAGCTGCAAGCCGACCGAGCCGGTCACCAGTTGGTAGTAACCGCTGACCGCACCACGTTCGCGCAGCACGCCCTCGCCGAATTCCGCGCCCACGCCGATCCCGCCCTTGTAGATGCCCGGGAACACCAATACGCCCGCCGCGCGGCCGAGCACTTCGCGCGTGCTGGGCTGGGTGTCGTAGAGGTGTTCGAGGGTCTCGTTACTGTCACGTTCGAGCTTGGCACCGCTCGCGGCCTGTGCATGGTGCAGCGGCATCGCAGCAAGCAACGCGGTAGCGGTCAGTGCAGCAAGCAGGGCAATCGGGCGCATGGCGGTTCTCCGTGGATTTCAATCGGTTTGCATGGTGCCAAACCGGGAGTGCGCGAACCGTTCGCCAACGCACAGACGCTTTCCGACGGCAAGCTGCAGTTCAGAAACCGTAGCGCAGAAAACCGCCATCGACTGCGACGCATTCGCCGGTGATGAAGCTGGACGCAGGCAGGCACAGAAAGGCCACGGTGGCGGCGACCTCCTCGGGCTCGCCGACACGACCCAGCGGCGTGCGCTCGATGACCTCGTCGTAGTAGGCAGGATCGGAAAGCACCCGCTCGGCCAGTGGGGTGCGGATGTACCAGGGCGCCACGCAGTTGACGCGAATGCCGTCGCCGGCCCACTCGACCGCGAGGTTGCGCGTCAGCTGGGTCAATGCGGCCTTGGTCATGGCATAGGGCGAGCCGGTGCGCAGGTGGGTAAGTCCCGCGACCGAGCCGATGTTGACGATCGCCGACTGCGCATGGCGCGCCAGATGCGGATGCGCAAGCCGGCACATCTCGAAGGCGCTGAGCAGATTGGTTTCGAACAGGAATCGATACTCGTCGATGCTGTAGTCGAGGGTGGGCTTGCGGATGTTGGTGCCCACATTGTTCACCAGCACGGTGAGTTCGACGCCCAGATCGACCACCCAGTCGAACACGTCGAGGCGCTGCTCGGACTCCGACAGGTCGGCGGCAAAGGCCAGCACCCGACGCCCGGGATGGTCCGCGGCCAGCTCATCGCGGGCGGCATCCAGCTGCACCTCGTCGCGCGCGACCAGCAGCACGTCGGCACCGAAGCCGAGCAGTTCGGCAGCGCAGGCGCGGCCGATCCCCTTGCTCGCCCCGCTCACCAGGGCCACCCGACCATCGAGACGCCAGCGTGTGCCGTTCATCCGGACCTCCATGCTTGGATGGCTGCGCCTGGGTCTGCACGGCGCGGTTGGCGTAGGCTACCGCGACTGCCCCCTTGAGGATGCATCGATGCGACGCGCGATCCTGATCCTGATACTGCTCGCAATGGCGGCGTGCTCACCGCCGCCCCCGCTGCCGCCGGCGCCGGAGTCTGCCGCGCCGACACCCCAGGCCGCCGATCCGCGCGATCCGCGGGAGCGCGCCGAAGCGGTCGAAGCCGATGTGCTGGAGCAGAAAGCGCGCCAGGATCGCGCGCTCGAGCAACAGGGCGGCTGAAACTGGCAGCCGGCAGGGCGCGAGAGCCCTGTCGATAGCAGGCCCGAGTGCGACCGCAGGCGCCATGCCGCGGCCGCGCGCAGCCTCAGCGGGTATCGCACTCGCAGTGCGCGTAGATCGCTGCCGGTCGATGGCGAGCCGCGTCGGCGAGCACGCGCCGGGCACGCTCGATCTCGCCCAGCTGCTGTTGCGGCAGCCACTGGGTCGGCAGGCTCACGCCCGCGGCGACCGCAGCCCCGATGCGCGACTGCAGCATGTTGGCGAAGAGCTGCTCGAAGGGCGACCGTTCCTGTTCGATGTACTGCACACGATACTCGTCGATCGACGCGGCACTGGCTGCGGCCTTGATCGCGTCATCGAAGGTACCGAGCTCGTCGACCAGCCCCCGCTCCTTGGCCTGGGCGCCGCTCCACACGCGACCGCGCGCGATGCTGTCGATCTCGGAGACCTGTTTGCCGCGCGCACTGGCCACCTTGCCGATGAACTGCTGGTAGCCGCGATCGATCACGCTCTGGATCAGCTGGCCCAGGCGCGGGTCGAACTCGCGGGTCGGATCGATTGCACCGGCAATCCAGGTGGTGGCGGTGCCATCGGTGCGTAGTCCCAGCTTGCCGAGCGCTTCGGGAAAATTGACCCACAGGCCGAAGATGCCGATCGAGCCGGTGATGGTGCTGGGGCTGGCGATGATCTTGTCGGCATTCATCGAGATCCAGTAGCCGCCCGATGCGGCGAGATCGCCCATCGACACGATCACCGGCTTGCCGGCAGCCTTGGTCAGTTCGACCTCGCGCCGGATCAGCTCCGACGGAAACACCCCGCCACCGGGCGAATCGACGCGCAGCACGATCGCCTTGACGTTGTCGTCCTCGCGCGCAGTGCGGATCAGGAGCGCGGTGGAGTCGCCGCCGATCATGCCCGCGGGCTGCACGCCATCGGTGATCTCGCCTTCGGCAACCACCACGCCGATCGCCGGCTGGCCCAGCTGCAGCATATCGGCGTTGTTGAGGAAGCTTGCGTAGTCGTCGACCGAGATCTGGCGGAAGGTCTTTTCGTCTTCGTCGAGCGCGCCTTTTTCGATCAGCATCGCGTCGACTTCGTCGCGCGTCTTGAGCTCGTCGACCAGACCCTGATCGAGCGCCATCTTGGCCAGGTCGCCCGAGTGCGACTGCACCAGCGCCACGTAGTTCTCGATATCGGCGGCCAGCTTGCCATCCTCGATCTTGCGCAGCTGCGATACCTCGAACAGGTAGCGCTGCCACAGATCGCCCATCCAGAACAGATCGGCCTGCTTGGCTTCCGGCGACGCGTCGCTGCGGATGAAGGGCTCGCCGGCGGACTTGTACTCGCCGACGCGGAACAGACGCGCCTCGACGCCGAACTTGTCGAAGGCGTCCTTGAAGTAGGTGCGATAGCGGCCGATGCCGTCGAGCAGCACCGCGCCTTCCGGATGCAGATAGATCTTGTCGGCGTGCGCGGCGAGGTAGTAGCCGCCCTGCCCCATGCCGGCGCCGGCGGCGATGATTTCCTTGCCCGAGGTCTTGAAGCGCTTGAGTGCCGCGCCGATTTCGAGCTGCGTGCTGTAGCCGATCGAGGCCAACGAATCGGGCACGATCACGATGCGGTCGATGTGGGTATCGCGGGCAGCACCGTCGATCGCGCGCAGGATGTCGCGCAGCTGCGTCTCGACGACCTCTTCGCCGAGCACCTTGGACAGCGCACGATCGGACGGACTGCCGCTGTGCTGCTCGACGATGGCGCCTGTGGGTGCGAGTACCAGCGCGGTCTTGAGCGCGAGCGTCGGGCCCCTGCCGCCGAGGCTGGCCAGCACGCCGATCAGCAGGAACAGCGCGATCACGCCGAACACCAGCCTGCGGGTGAAATTGAACGCGCCCCAGATGCCGCGGAAGAAACGCACGAAGATATTGGGCTTGCCGTTCTCGGCCATGATCAGGATCGCTGGGTGAGGATTCGATCCGTCAAGGGTAGCGGATCGCGCCGCGCTGTAGATGCCTCGAAGGTCACGTCAGGAACACGTGACGATCTCAGCGGGGCGCGCTGATGCCTGTCTGATTGTCCACGCCCAGCGGCACGCCCTCGCGCCGCATGCGCGCCACCCGATTGCGAAAGCGCGCCGACAGCAGCAATGCCGCGACGCTGAGCCCCGCGATCAGTCCGACCCACAATCCGCTCGCACCCCAGCCGCGCGCAATGCCCAGCCACCAGCCGAGCGGAAAGCCCACGCCCCAGTACGCCAGCACCGTGATGGCCGCCGGGATTGCGGTGTCCTTGAGGCCGCGAAGGGCACCATTGGCGAGCGCCTGGATGCCATCGGAGAACTGGAACACGGCTGCGAACCACAGCAGGCTGGCGGCCATCGCCACCACCGGCAGGTCGCTGGTGTACAGGCCTGCAATGGTTTTCGGGAAGGCGAACATCGCTGCAGCCGAGACCACCTGGGCGATCAATACCAGTACCAGTCCGGCCATTGCCGCACCGGCGATCGCGTCGACGTCGCGTCGCCCCACCGCATTGCCGACCCGCACCGTGGTGGCCATCGCGATGCCAAGCGGCACCATGAAGGCCAGCGAGGCGATGTTGATCGCGATCGCATGCGCGGCGGCCGGCACCTGCCCGAGCGAGCCGATCAACAAGGCGCTGACCACGAACAGACCGCCCTCCATGAACAGGGCCATGCCCATCGGCACGCCGATCCGCAGCAGGCCGTAGATCGCGCGCCACTGCGGCCAGTCGAAACGCGCGAACAGCTGCGCTTGCCGATAGCTGCCGCGCAGCGCGAGATACAGCAGGAACGCCAGCGCCTGGCACCAGATCGCGATCGCATGCGCGTAGCCCGCACCGGCCGCACCGAGCGCGGGAAATCCGAGCTTGCCGTACATCAACACCACCGCGACGGGCGCGATCACCGCGACGCCAAGCAGGCTGAAATACAGCGAAGGACGCGCCAGCGACAGGCCTTCGCTGGTGTTCTTGCAGGCGAAGAACAGCGCCAGCCCCGGCGCGCCCCACGCGATCGCACGCAGGAATGCGCCGGCATCGGGAATGATCTCGGGCGCCACCTGGGCCATGCGCAGCAGGCTGTCTGCCTCGCGCACCAGCAGCATCAGCAGCACGCCCGCCATCAGTGCCAGCCACAGGGCCTGGCGAAACACCGCGCCAACCGCATCGCGACGCCCGGCGCCATCGAGCTGCGCGGTCGAGGGCGTCACCGCCAGCATCACGCCGATCACCACCAGCAGGACCACCACCCAGATCTGGTAGCCCTGCGATACGGCAGCCAGCACCTGGGTGCCGAGGCGACCGGCGAGCACGGTATCGACCGTGTTCATGCCCACCGTGAGCAGCTGGCCGATGACGATCGGCAGAGCGAGCACGAAGGTTGCCGCCACCTCGTGCGCGAGGCGTCGGCGCCGCAATCCGTATTTCATGGTTGAGTGCGGGCCAAGCGGGCCAGTATGGTATCGCAACCCCATCGGGGCTCGGAGAAGAATGGCGATGACCACGGTGCTGGTAACCGGCGCGACCGGATTCGTGGGCCAGCATCTGCTGCGCGAGCTGCGCGAGGCGGGCGTGACGGTGCGCGCACTGTCGCGCTCGGACGCGTCCGATGCGACGCTGGCGGCTGCCGGCATCGCCAGCGTGCGCGGCGATCTGGCGCAGCCGCAGTCGCTGGCCAGCGCCGTGACGGCCGACCTCGATGCGATTTTCCATACCGCTGCCGACACCAGCACGTGGCGGGGCGACGCGGCGCGCCAGACCCTGGTCAATGTCGAGGGCACGCGCGCGCTGGCGCAGGCCGCACTTGCCAGCGGGGTGCGCATGATCCATACCGCCAGCGTGTCGTGCTTCAGCCATCTGGTGCATGCCACGCTCACCGAGGACACGCCGCGCCGCGGCGGCGAGAGCTGGGTCAACTACGAGCGCAGCAAATATCTGGGCGAAGAAGCGGTGCGCGCGGCGATGGCGCAAGGCCTGCAGGCGACCATCCTGTATCCGGCGCATATCTTCGGACCGGGTGATACGCACAATTGGGCGCGCCTGGTGCAACTGGTCGATCGCGGCGAACTGCCCGGGGCGCCACCGGGGGCCGGCGCGTTCGCCGACGTGCGCGAAGTCGCCAAGGCGCACGTCGCGGCGTGGCAGCGCGACTGCGTGGGACGCAGCTATCTGCTCGGCGGCGAGCATGCGCGCTTCCTCGATTTGATCCAGCGCATCGGCAGACGCCTGGGGCGCAAGGTGCCCGAGCGCGCCACGCCGGCGGTAGCACTCAGGGCGTATGCGCGGCTGCAGGAGTTCATCGCCGGCGTGCGCGGTCGTAAACCGGCCCTGACCGCCGAAGCCGCGCAGTTCACCTGCCATGATCTGGTGGTCGATTCCGCGCGCGCGCAGCGCGAGCTGGACTATCGCATCACCCCGCTGGACCGCCTGCTCGACGACACCATCGGCTGGATGCGCGGTGCTGGCATGTTGATCCGCAAATGACCGAGCAACCGACCCCTGCCGCGTCGACGCCGGCGGCGGTTGCCGCACCGCCGCCCGTTGCACCCGCGGCAGCGTCAGCGCCGGCTGAAGGCGACACCTGCCCGAACTGCGGCGCGGCGACCTGGGGTGAGTTCTGCTTTGCCTGTGGGCAGCCGCGCAAAGGGCTGATCCGGCGCTTCTCCAGCATCCTCGGCGATTTCCTCGATACGGTGTTCAGCATCGACAGCCGCCTGCTGCGCACAGTGGCACCGCTGTACTTCAAGCCCGGGCATTTGACGTGCGAGTACATCGCCGGGCGCCGCGTGCGCTATGTCACGCCGTTCCGGCTGTTCTTCTTCCTCTGCGTGTTTTCGTTTTTCGCGCTGAAGCTGTATGCGGAGCAGTCCGAGAATGCAATCAACTTCGGCGACGACGGCGACGGCGAACTGGCGGAGGCGAAGACACCTGAAGCGGTTGATGCGTGGCTGGCGAGGACGCTTTCCAAACTCGACGCAGGCGGCGCGGGATTGCGCAAAGGACTTCACGCCGTCGGCAGCGCACAACCTGCGATCGATGAAGCGCAATCGCAGTTGGGCAAGAGCAAAGCACAGATCGAGGCCAAGGCCGCAAAGCGCAAGGTTTGGCTGGCCGATCTCGCCGCTGCCCGCGCGGCAGGTCGCCCGGAACCGGCAGACCCGCTCGATGAGCTCGACGGCGGAATCAGCTTCGGCGGCGACCGTTGGGACGCGGAGAAAAACCCGATCGCGATCGGCTGGCTGCCGGACGCTGCCAACACACTACTCAATGAGCGTGCCGGACGCGCATCCGCCGCGATCCGCAATGCACGCAAGGATCCCAAGCCGCTGATCGAGGCGTTTTTCGCCGCGATCCCGCCGGCGACCTTTGTCCTGATGCCGCTGTTCGCCCTGCTGCTGAAGATGATGTACCTGTTCAAGCGGCGTCTTTACATGGAGCACCTGCTGACCGCGCTGCACAGCCACGCGTTCATATTCCTGTCATTGCTCGTGATCTGCCTGCTTTTGATCCTGCAACTGAAGGTTGCGGCCAGCCGCCCGTTGCTGGACACCACACTGGATTGGACGGTCTGGGCGATGGGATGGTGGATTCCGGTGTATCTGCTGATCGCACAGAAGCGCATCTATCGGCAGAACTGGTTCGCGACCGTGTTCAAGTTCTGCATCATCGGCACCGCCTACATGCTGTTGCTCGGCTTCGGCCTGACCCTGGCTATCCTGCTGGGCATGTTCAATCTGTGAGACGCAAGCGATGATCGTCTACGAGGTGCGCGCCAGCGTCGAGCCGCAGATCGCCGCGGACTACCTTGCGTGGCTGTCGCCGCATATCCGGCAGATTCTCGCCATCCCCGGTTTCACCCGCGCTGAGTTGCTGATCGAAGACGGCGAGCGCGATCGCGTGACCTACAGCGTGCGCTATCATCTGGATACGCGCGCGGCACTGGAGAACTATCTGCGCGAGCACGCACCACAGCTGCGCGCCGATGGCCTGGCCCGCTTCGGCGCGCGCTTCAGCGCCACCCGTCGGGTGTGCGAGCTGGTCTCGGAGTTCGATCAATGAGCACACGACGTTCCCGACGCGCCACCGCACTGCTCGCGCTGGCCGTGACCCTGGTCGCTGCAGGTCTGGTGATCTTCGGCGGCGAGCGCGGCCCACCGCCGGGCGCATCGCGGCAAGCGGGCAACGCGGCTGCCAGCGCGCAGGATGCGGCCAGCGCCATGCTGGGCGGCGCGGCCGCACCCGCTGCCCCGACCGCGCTGACGCCGCCGACGCCAGCCGAACCAACGCCCGCATCCGCCGATGGCACTGCCGACGCGGACGCCGTATTCGCCGCGATCGACGTGCAGCTGGCGCGGGTCGCCGACGGAATTCAAGCGCAACGGCTGGAATCGCCGGCCACGACCCGCATCGGAGATCGTTTACGGATCGGCATCAGCAACAATCGAGACCTGTACGTGTATGCGTTCAATCAGGAACTCGGTGGCATGCCGACCGTGATGTTTCCGCTGGCCGTGCTGGACCTGAAGAACCCGCTACTGGCTGGCGAACACGAACTGCCCGGCACCGTGCAGGGCGCACACCAGAGCTACACCGTGGAAAGCCGCGCCGCTAGCGAAGAAATCCTGCTGGTACTGGCAACCGCACCACTGCCGCTGCTCGATGCGCATGTCGCCGCGATGGCTGCGGTGGCGGCTGGCGATGCCACAGCATCGCCGACCGCCGGCTCATCCAGCCTCGACCTCGAGCGGATCGCGGCCGATGCCACCAGAACGCACGGTCAGGCGTCGAAGCTGTATCGGTGGCGCCTTGATCATGAAACCGCGCCCGGTGGGTGACTGGGCGGGGCTTGCGCTTGTGCCGAGCCGACCGGTTTCAAATCCGGCTTGCGGTCACCGCGAGACCCCTCAAGCCAGAAGAACGACTGCGGCCGGATCGACGATAATCGTTGGATCGATGATCCTTCCATCAACCAGCACCTCATAGTCGAGACGCGTGAGTTTAGTCGCTGACGGATCAGAGAATTCGATGGAAAACCGGCCCTTGGATTCTTTCGGCTTCAGCAGCGCCTGGGCGGCGCGGGCCCGGGCTGAGCGACCCACAAACTTGATCTCGAACTTGCTTTGTGCGACCCAGCGCACCACGTCGCGTGGGCGCAGTACGACGGGAACATCCTTCGATGGAACCGCGCAACGCTCCGCGTCGACAAACACCTCATAAACGAGCGGCGGTGCGTGCTTCCCGCCAGATCTACCTTTCGATTTGTCGCCGTTAGCCATGACTTGCTCTCCCTGATCATTGACCACCGCACGGGGCGCGCGGCGGATGGTGCCCGCAGCTCGCGCTACAGGGCGGAAAACCACGGTGTCGAGGCGATGATACGCGGCGAGAATCCCCGCTCCAACGCCTTTTGGCGCCAGATGCGTGCAGCCTCGAGGTTTCCCAGCACGGCAAAACACTGCGCGAGCCGGTAGGCGAGCTCACTATCGATATCGTCGCGTAGTGCAATCGGCTCGATCAGCGAAAGCGCGTCGCGCTTTAAATCGATGTTGAGCAAGTACCAGGCAAGGTCTGCCGCAGCATCTACAGCATCGGTGCGCGCGGCGAGGTAGGCGCGCGCGCGCTCGGCGGCGGCCAGGTAGTGCTCGGCAGCCTCGTGTTGTGCTGCTCCTTGCAGCGACAGCGAATCCGCAAGATTTCCGTGTAGTCGATAGTCATCAGGGTCGATGGTCAACGCTTCACGATACAGCGTCGCGGCGGACTGGAACTGGCCGAGGGAGAACTGCACGGTGCCAAGGTTCGACAGGTTCGACTTCGTGCGTTTTCGCTCAAGCGATTTGCCGAACACGTCCGCCGCCTCCTCCAGCCGGTCGAGCAACATCATGGTGCTGCCCATATTGTTGTAGACCGACGTCTCGTCGCCAGGTGCCAACGACAAAGCGACGCGGTAGCTGTCGATCGCCTCGCCACCGCGACCACTACCGCGCAGGAAGTTGCCGAGGGCCAGATAGCCTTGCCACGATCCAGGCTGCAGACCGAGCGCGCGGCGCAAGTAATTTTCAGCGGCGGGATTGTCGCCCAGCGATGCATGCGCCTTGCCCAAACCAGTCAGCGCCCTGACCCGGAGCGCAGGATCGGTTTCGGCACGGCGATAAAATTCGATCGCACGCGCTGCGTCGCCGCTGAGCCGGTACAAGTCGCCGGAAGCCAGCATGACCTCGCCCATGGTCGAGTCAGCCGCCATCGCGGCATCGCATGCGTCCCGTGCGCGATCGAACTGCTGCGAATCGCGGCCGCTTTCAAACAGCTTCAGCTGCGCGGCGCAGAGCCCGGCGTGCGCGGCTGCAGAATCCGGCGATTTTGCCAGCGCGGCCTTGAATTCGACTGCCGCTGCTGCAGCGCTGCCGCCGCCCCCGCCCGACCCATCGAGCAACTGTCGGCCTCGCAGGTAATGGACGAACGCATCCGTCGAGCCGCCCGCCGGATTCGCCGCAGCCGCCGGCTCCACCGACGGCGTGAGCACCGCCGTGACCGCGCCGATCACGTGCGATTCGAGCTCCCAGAAGCGCGCATACTGCCCATCGAAACTGGTTTCCCAGCGGGTGCGGCCGGAAGGCAGCTCGCGTAGCTGCGCCTGAACGCGCAGCGCGTCGGCATTGCGGGCCAGCGTGCCGCGCAGTGCGTAGCCCACGCGCAGGCGCTCGGCGAGCGCGGCATCGTCGAGTTGCTGTGCGTGCGCGCCGTCGGCGGCACTGCGTTCGGCGACTTCCAGACCGCGGTGTCGGGCCAGGCCGCTGGTCAGATCGTTGGTGAGCACATTGGCCAGGCGCACCAGTTCTTCGTCGGCCGCATCGGCTGCGAACGGCATGATCGCCAGCGAGACGGTGCTCGGCACCGCAACGCGCCGCGGATCGGACGGAGCGACCGCGGGGCTGCCGAACTGCCACACCGCAAGCGCGGCAAGAACTGCCGCGACGGCAGCGCCGAGCACGGCTACAAGGCGACGCGGCGTTCTGGTTTGCGCCGCAGCCGATGTCTGCGGCTGTGCGTCGCGGCTGCGAAACGGCCATTCCAGCAGCAGCCGCGCGGTGCTGGTGCGCCCGCCTGCGTGGTCGGCATCCGGATCGGCGTCGATTTCGGCCAGCAGCGCGTCGACATGCTCCACCACGGCCGCGGCACTCGGCGCCCGCGCATCGGCTGATTTTGCCATCAGACTGGCCAGCAAGCCCTGCATGCGCGTGAATGCCGCGGGCAGCAGCGGCAACGGGTCATTGGCATGGCGCATGCCGATGCTCAGCGGATTCTCGCCGTCGTAGGGCACCTTGCCGGTGGCCAGCGCATGCAGGGTCACGCCGAGGCTGTACAGATCGCTGCGCGGGTCGCCTGGCTCATCGCGCCAGCGCTCGGGCGCCATGAATTGCGGAGTGCCCAGCGCCCGTCCCACCGCAGTGGTCGCACCGTCCCGATGGTGGCCGCGCGCGATACCGAAGTCGCCCAGCATGGATACGCCGTCGGCAGCCCGGAAGATGTTGTCGGGCTTGACGTCGCGATGCACGACGCCACGCGCATGCGCGTGGTGCAGTGCAGAGGCGACATCGCGGATGCAGCGCAGCACTTCGCGCTCGCCGAGGCGGCCGCACAATGGCAGCATCGAGCCTTCCGGGAAGTACTCCATCGCCAGATATGGCGCGCCGTCGTATTCGCCGACGTCGTGGATCGCGACGATGTTGCGATGGTGCATGCTGGCCAGCAGACGCGCCTCGCCGATGAAGCGGGCAACGAACTCGGGCTCGCGGGCAAGCGCTCGGTCCAGCACTTTCAATGCCACCCGGCGGTCGAGCGACTGCTGCACGGCAAGATAGACGATCGCCATGCCGCCACGACCGATCGTGCCTTCGATGCGGTATCCGGGGATCGCAGCGGCAGTGGTCGGGGCGACTGCCATCGGCAGAGCAAACACCAGCGAGGGGTCGCGGCATAGTATCCGCGAACATCCAGCACTTGCACCTGCCGATCGACCATGTCGCCCTGCCTGCCAGTCGGCAGCGCCAGCGGCCGCCCTGTCTAGCGATACGGCAAAAGCGCGCCATCGATGACAGACCGGCGACAGTTTGCGCGGCGGCCGCGGCTTTCTGGCCGGATCTCAGGTCCGCAGCGCGCGGCGCAGCAGCTCCAGTTCGGACTCGAGGTCGCGGCGGTCGCCGATGGTCTCGATCAGTTCGGCCTCGATCAGTTCGCGGTAGCGCGCACGCAGGCGCCGGACCACGACCGCAATGGTGTTCGGGCGCATGTCGAGGGACTCGGACAGCGACTGGTACTCCTGCCGCTCCACCGGCTCGATCACGAACGGGCACATGGTTTCGAACAGGCTCTTCTTGCCGGACTCCTCGGCTTCCACGCGCAGGCGCGCCAGTGCGCGCTCGAGCACCGTCATCGCCCATGCGCGGTCGAACACCGCCTCCGGCGATTCGCCTGGCCGCATCTCCGGCATCTCGGCGTCGGTCAGGTCATCGATGGCCGCGTGCAGCACCCGCCCGCCGCGCTTGTGGGCGCCGTCGTGGTCGCGCTGGTTCGACAGATGGTTGCGCAGGGCGGCCAGCAGGAAGGTGCGGAAGCGTCCGCGTGCGCGGTCGGCGCGCTCGATGGTGCGTCGTTCCAGCAGCTCGACGAAGAAACCCTGCGCGGCATCATCGGCATCCTCGCGGCTGAATCCCTGCTGGCGCAGGAATGCGATGACCGGGCGGCGGTAGGCCGCGCACAGCGTATCGAGCGCCGCACGCGCCTGGTCGGCCGAGCCGCGTACATCGACGATCAGGCTCCAATGGGTGGTCAGGAACATGTGCGGCCCGGTCTGCCCATTGCCGGCGCAGTGCCGGAGCGCGCGTAGTGTAGCGAGCCGCGCCGCGCAGTCACGGCGACGGCTTCACGATACCGATCGCTGCCTGCGGGGTGAGCCAAGCTGCGATCTGCCGGCGCATCTCGTCCAGGCCTTCACGCGAGATCGTCCAGCCCAGCGGCAGCTGACGCCCTGCATCGCACAGGCGAAAATGCCACAACCGATCGCGCTCGCCCAGGCTGCGCAGCAACATCCGGCGCGCATAGTCGCCGCGCGCGGCGCGGGTGGCCAGCAGGGCATTGACCGGGGCACGCAGCTCGCCGCTGGGTGTGCTCGCAGCCGGCCGCGTGTCGGGGCAGGCATCGGCAATATCGCCGGGCTCGCCGGTTTGCACGCTGAACGGTACCGCCGCGACGTCGTTGCTGATGTGCACGATGCGGAACACCAGCTCGCGATCGGCACCACGCCGGATCGCCTCGATCAGGTCGAGCAGGCTGGTGGTGCCGGAGTTCTCGAAGTAGCCGCCATCGACCAGCTGCAGCCGCACACTGCCCTCGCCCACGGTGCCTGCCGGACTGACATAGCTGAAGCGTGCGCTATTGAGTGCGGCCTCGCTCAGCGGCAGCGCCGCCGACAGCACGGTCGATCCGTCGATCGCACCCGGCCACGCGCCGCGGTCGGCGCCCGGCAAGGCGTCCAGTCCATGCTGCACCACCCGTGCTCCCGAATCGACCGCAGTGCTGTTGAGCAGCAGCAGCGGGGCGCTGACATCGATGGTGCCATCGGGCCTTTTGTACAGCGCGGAGAACGGCGCTGCCAGCAGCGAGCTGCCCAGGTGCAGTTCTGCCGCGCGCTCCCAGGCCCGGCTCAGCGCGCGGCCGCGATCGTCGAACAACGCAATGGGCAGCAGGCGCTGCGTCACCAGATCGACGAAGAACAGGTTGGCCAGGGTGGGCGACAGGAAGTCGGTGGCGTAAAAGGCAGTGGCCGCGTCGACGTCGGCGCTGGCGGCCGTGCCCAACCGTGACACTGCGTGCGTGGCCAACCCAAGACTGCCGCCGGAGACGCCGCTGCCGGCAAACCAGCGCCGCGAGAACTCGCCCTGCGTACGCGCGTCGAGTTCGGCCAGCACCAGATGGGTCCAGGCAGCCGCGCGCACGCCACCGCCTTCGGCCGACACCAGTACCACCACACACGGCCCCGCGCCGGGGCAGCGCACCTTCAACCATGCGGCGAGATATTCGTCGAAGCGCGCGCGCTGCAGTGCCGGCCCTGCCGATAGCGAATGGGTCGACATGCCGGCGTGCTGGCGCACCAGGTGATTGTCGTTGACCCCGAGCATCTGCCACAGCGTTGCAAGCGCTACCAGCGCGCTGAGCAGGGGCAGCCCGAAGCGATCCGCGAACAGCGTGCCGGTACCGCCGCTGACGCAGAAGAACAGCCCGGCCAGCAGCACGATGGTGGCCGGACCCAATGGCGACAGGGTCTCGGCGTCGTACACGATGGCGATCATCAGCACGAGGTTCAGCACCAGTGCGGTGCACAGCAGCACGATCGGAGCGCGTCCGAGCTCGTGCAATTCATCCACCTGCGGCTGATCGGCGGTGGCCGGCAACGGCGCCAGACCGGCGCGCGCGCGCAGCCGGTTGAGGATCGCGATGCGTTTGACGAAAGCCCACAGCAGCAGCGTGGAGGCCAGCAGCAGCAAGCCGCACTTGAGCGCCAGCAGCGGCAGCGGTACGCGCTCGGCAGCGCTGGTTGCGCCACGCCAGGCGATCATGCAACCGATCGCCAGCAGCAACGGCACGCTGGCGCCAAGCAGTCGCGGGATCCAGACCCGGAACCGCTGCGCCTGCGGCACCGACAGGTGCGGCCAACGGGGATAGCGCAGCCGATAGGCGTTGCGCGCGCTGTACCAGATGCCGGCACCCAGCAGGGTGCCGACCACCAGCGAGGCCGTGTACCAGTAAACACCCGGCTGCGGCAGCAGGCTCAGCCAGAACAATTCCTCGACCTGATCGACCGTCAGGGCGGCGAGCGCACCGCTGATCACCACCAGCAGCGGTACCCGGATCGGCCGCAGGTGGTCGATCAGGATCGCCAGTGATTGGCGCGCG